>WASW01002710.1_pt1 | contig 40146 bp, 39 predicted proteins | sample 5698521 | NCBI WGS metagenome assembly WASW01 (sample SAMN11175560, study PRJNA528189) | sponge metagenome | isolation source: marine sponge | host: Leucetta | place: Antarctica: Western Antarctic Peninsula, King George Island | collected 2013-01
ACGCGCTCAGGCAGGATCCCGAAATCCTGATCGCCCGACTCCGCGGCGCCTGACTGTCAGGCAGCCCTACCTGGGCAGTTACGTAATATTAGCCAAAGCGGCAACCCAAATCCGATGCCTGATGTGACTGCGCTCGTTATTCCCTTCAACCGGGCACTGAAAAACTCTCCTGCGCCAGCCATCTCGAACTTGCCTGAAACAGCGCCGCCAATAAGGTCAGAATTTTGCAATAACCAGTGGATGTGCGGGGCCATGATCATCCCGGCAACCAGCAGCGCGATCATCATGTAAGGATGTATCACGTAGGGCCGGAAAGGTCGGTGGGCCGTACCGGCGATCAACATCGCAAGGGCTGCTAATCCAAAGGTATATTTTGACATCAACCCCAAGCCAAGAATTATCCCGAATACGATATAAGGCAGAACGCCGGGATTTTTCTGCAACCGCAGAAATGCAACAAGTGCAGCCAGGATCAAAGCTGTTGCCAACACTGTGTGGCTGTACGATAACACCGCGTCCCACGCCACGTAATAGAGCCACAGCGGTGATAAGGCGGCTAGCGCAGCAAGATAGGCATCCTCAATTACGCGCCGCCCAAGTATATACAGAAAGTGAAATATCGCCCAATACGCCGGAAATTTGATCAGAGTTACGGACCAGTTCTCAACCCCGGAAACCTGCTGCACAGCGATCACCAACCAAGTATAGAGCGGTGGGTTAACCACATCATAGCCCCAGCGAAATACCTGCGAGAACAACATTTGTTCGGCATCATCAGTCGGCGCTCCAGGATAAAGAAGGCCACGGATAATAAAATGGGCCAACACCAGAGTAGTGAGCAAGGCGTAAAATCCGCGCGGCGTAGACAGCAACTGATTGATGCGCGTGACCATAACTTTCAAAAACCCTACCTTTTAAAACCGTGCAGCATATTCATACCCGCCCGTTCAGTCTTCGAAAAGCCCTGCGCTGTACAATCCAGAAAAACTCACATAGGGTTTTCCGATGATTATACCATTAGACGTTTATATCGGATTTTGCCTCGCAACCGCGCTGCTGATCCTCATGCCCGGCCCCATCGTATCGCTAACGATATCCAACAGCCTGCGGCACGGATCGAGAACCGGATTTATGACCACGGTCGGCGCGACGGCTGGCTCCGGCGTACTGCTAACCGCCGGCGCGTTCGGTATGGCCTGGGCCTTGGAGGTATTGTCTGAATGGTTTTCTTGGCTGCGCATCATTGGCGCGGCGTATTTGATTTATCTCGGGTTTCTTCAATGGCGCGAGGCCGCACAAAGTGTCGATGATATCAAAGCTGACAAACATCCCGGCAAAAAGGTTATGCTGCACGGGTTTATTGTCGCTGTCACCAACCCAAAAACCATCCTGTTCTACGCTGCCTTTTTCCCACAGTTCATCGACATGAGCCAGCCTACAGGCCCGCAGCTCGCAATCATGAGCATCACTTTTCTCTGTATCGCCATCACCATTGATGGCATGTACGCCTTTCTCGCGGGACGCCTCAGGCCCTGGCTTCAGGGCGGAGAACGCGGCCGCATCCGCAACCGCATTACCGGGTCCTTGCTGATCAGCACCGGCGTTGCCTTGCTGTTCGCGCGCAAGTCTTGACGCCTAGGCGTGACTTGATTAGGCTTCCTATCATGAAACAGACAGCCACACGGTCCGCTCTCCTCCTTCTTAGCGGCCCGGTGTCCTAGGGGACGCCGGGGGTTACCCATATCTGATTTCTTAAATTTGTTGTTGGTTGTTATGGTTTTAAATTTCTCGTCGATTTTTTCCTGTCCTCAGAGCCTTCTTTCTGCGTTTTTGCGCGCCCTTCTCCTCGGCCTACGACTTATTGGCGGCTTCCGGACCTGACGCGGTCACCGGTTGTCGTTATCAATACCGCCTGAACTCATTTCGAACAGCTTAGAATTTATCCATCGCCCCGGCGATGCCCGTAGGAGAGACAAAATGAATATAGTGACCCCAAAAATGATTCCCGGCGACAAGTATGTGCCGTTTGAGCCGATAAACTTGCCTGACCGCCAATGGCCATCTCGGGTCATCACCAAAGCGCCGATCTGGTGCTCTGTTGATCTGCGCGACGGCAACCAGGCTTTGATCGAGCCGATGGGACCAGAGCGCAAAATGCGTATGTTTCAGCACCTGGTCGAATTGGGTTTTAAGGAAATCGAAATTGGCTTCCCCGCCGCGTCGCAAACTGATTTTGATTTCACCCGCGAAATTATTGAAGGCGGACTGATCCCTGATGATGTTACCATCCAGGTTCTGACCCAAGCGCGCCAGGAACTGATTGAGCGGACGTTTGAGTCGATCAAGGGGGCCAAAAGTTCAATTGTTCATCTCTATAATTCCACATCAACCCTGCAACGCCGGGTGGTGTTTAATTCGGACATGGACGGAATAACCAAAATTGCCGTAAACGGTGCCCAAATTTGCAAAGATCTGGCGGACAAATGCCAACCAGGCGAAGAAATTATCCATCAGTATTCGCCGGAAAGTTTCACCGGCACGGAACTGGAATACGCCAAGGAAGTGTGCGAAGCAGTGATGGATGTCTGGCAACCAACGCCCGACAAAAAAATGATCTTTAACCTGCCCGCGACGGTGGAGATGTCGACACCGAATATTTACGCTGATCAGATCGAATGGATGGACCGCAATCTGAAAAATCGCGACTGTATTGTCTTGTCGCTGCACCCGCACAACGACCGCGGTACTGGCGTTGCCGCAGCGGAACTTGGCCTGATGGCCGGGGCTGATCGGATTGAAGGCACTTTGTTCGGTAATGGCGAGCGCACGGGTAATGTTGATGTTGTGACGCTGGCGATGAATATGTTTACGCAAGGGATTGCTCCGGAACTGGACTTTTCCGACATTAATGAGGTTATGCGGGTCGCTGAACATTGTAACCAGCTGCCTGTACACCCCCGCCACCCCTACGTTGGCGATTTGGTGTTTACGGCTTTTTCCGGATCGCATCAGGATGCCATCAAAAAAGGGTTCGGCGCGATGGAAAAATCAAATTCCGAATTATGGGAAGTGCCTTACCTGCCGATTGACCCGGAAGATGTCGGCCGATCATACGAGTCCGTTATTCGTATCAATTCACAGTCCGGCAAGGGCGGCGTCGCCTACATCATGGAAACCGATTATGGCATCCAGATGCCAAGGCGCCTGCAAATTGAGTTCAGCCGGGTGATACAGCATCAGGCCGATGACGAGGGTATGGAATTATCCTCAAAAGCAATTTGGACTGCGTTCGAAAACACCTATCTCGCCGATGCTGGGCAATACGGTTTCAAACAATACCGGACCGTTCCGGACACCCATGCCAGCGAAGTGCGCAACATGACTGCGACGATCACTGACAATGGAGACGCCGCCGTGATCACCGGCAAAGGCCGTGGTCCGATCGATTCGTTTATCGATGCCTTTAGCAAAAAAACTGGACACACCCTTAACGTTGTCGATTACCATGAACACGCCATCGGTCACGGCGCCGACACCCAGGCGATTGCCTTTGTCGAAATGGAAATTAACGCTGGTCCCGTTGTTTTTGGTGTCGGGAAAGACGCCAACATTACAGAAGCATCGTTAAAGGCTGTAATATCTGCGGTCAACCGAGCGATTTCATAACGATACCATCGGGCGGCATGGCACGATCAGATGGAACAATTCATGCTGCCCGACAGATCAATCCTCTGGATCAATTTATTGCGAGTAATTTTCGCAATAGTCGCTCCGCGCGCGCAACGTCAAAACCGCCAAATTCCTGAAACTGAATAACGCCGTGTTGGTCGATGAAGGTCATTTCCGGTGTCCCCATCGTACCGAATGACCGCATGGTTGCGGGAACCCGCTCGCCCGGTTTATGGCGGTCAACACCAACCAAGTGGTGGATATCTTTGCGTTTCAGGAATTTTTTGAGTTTATCCGGATTCTGATAGTCATGCCCTTCAAAAACCGTATGAATGCTGATCACTTCCAGTTTACCCGCCTTGATCTCAGGGCCGAATGTATGTTCCCACTTTTTGAGAAGCGGAATTGAAAATGCATTACAACCGGGGCACCAGAGCTGGAAAAAATCAACGATGACGACTTTCCCGCGCAGATCCCGAAGGGTTTTGCCGTCGCCATTGATCCATTCAGAAATGATCCATGATGGCGCGGGGCGCGGGACCGACATTTGCGACGGTGTTGCCGCCGCAGGTAGCGACGCGTAAAGGTTCGACAGGAATAGAAAACTGAGAATAATGCGCATAAGTGCCTCCGGTTAGCTCAACTGTTAAGCTAACCGAAGGCGGCTAAATTTTCTTCTCACAAGCGTGTGACACCTGAAATTAGTCGATCCAGATACTCTGCAAGTGGCTGAGACCGTTAGTTTTTAAACAATCCCTTGATTGCACCGCCAGCACCATCAGTGATCGATTTAACCGCTTTGGTCGCATCTTCAGTGACGCCGTCCATCATTTTATCAAGCCCTAGTGAGCCGATTGCCGAGCCGACACCTTTGGTCATCGAATCAATCACCTGTTTGACGACTTCGGCCGGACTGGCCCCTTCACTGTCTTTACCGATGTCTTTCAGATGAATGTCGGGAAGATCGGTCGCCAGCGTCTTACCGGCCAGAAAACCCGCACTGACACCAACTTTACCACCGCGTATATAAAGGTTTTCAATAACCAGTTTGGTGCCGCCTTCGCCGCTATCGTCGGAACTGCTGCTATCACCACCCGATGCGCCCATTTTTTTAGCATAGGAATCAACATTATTCTTAATCGCGTCGATGTTGGAATTTGTACCGTCTAGTTCATAGGTAACTTGAGGGCCAGCAATAACAATTTCCTTAATGACAATGACGTCGCTGCCGATACTCGCGGTATCAATTTTGACCGATATTCCGCCCAGCACAAATGCGTTCGGCGTTTTAAAACCACTGGGATTGCCAATACTTAACCCGGACAGTGAACCAGAACCCGACGAGACTGAGATGTCGACGTCATCAAGACTAACCGTGGCCTGTGTTGCCTCCCCACCGATCGTTTCAACCGTATCCTTGATAATGCCATTCAAATTGGAAAACAGAACGGCAACCGCACCAATGATAACAACGATTAGAACGCCAACACCAATCAGTATTTTTTTCAATTTTTGATCCTCCGGGCCATAATTATAAGTGAGGCGTACTATAGCCCACCCCGTTCGGATAGAACCATTGTTCTTTTTCTGACTGTTTGTGATTACTCTGCCGCGACGGCGCCAGATTGAGTCCACATGAACACATCTGGCGTAATGGAGCGCCCACACTGCTGGCGCTCCGGATCGGGAAGAACATCCATATTTGGCCAATGTCCAGATCTTAGAGTTTGCGCATAAGCGGGTGCCAGATCGAGTTCATTCATGCGATTGGCGGCTTCGTCATACTCATAGTCCAGCGCCCGAAGGTCAATTGAGAACCCATCGATGGTGGGCTGCACGAGGGCAAACCAGGTTCTGGGCGTACCGTCGTTCGCTGGCATTCCAATGACTCCGGGATTTACCCAAATTTTATCACCAAGATCGTCAACAAAAGGCAACCCGCAATGTCCAGCGATGATTGCATCAAGGGGCTCTATTCCTTCAAGGTCCTCAATTTCCTGACGTTTGACTGAGGCCGGCGTCGATTTAAAGATCCACCGACTGATATTCCTAACGCCGCCGTGAATAACAGCGAAACGATATCCGCCCAAGGTAAACCGAAGATGATTTGGCAATCCCCGCATCCAACGCCGTTGGGCAGGCCTTAGTGCACTATTAGCATGGGCATACCACTGGCGGGACAACAGGTCACAATCACTGCCTTCTTCAAATCCGCATCCGCAATCATCACCTTCATTACCAAAAGAGTCTTCACAATTTCCCATAATAACATGTACTTCAGACTCAATAATCGCATCAAGTGTCGCTGATGGATCCCCCGCATAAGCGATAATATCGCCGGTGCAGATGATATTATGAGCCGGAATGGAAAGGCGTGCCGCCTCATCAAGCAGGGCCGTTGTTGCCTGCAGGTTCGAATAGGGTCCGCCAAAAATCAGTGCGGGACCCGTCAGGGCGTTAAGATCCCGGATCATCAATCAGGACTACAGGATGCGCCGCCAAGGACGCAAAACCGGGCGCAATGAGGATGGTTGAGGTGCACGGTATTAGGCGATACAGAAAGATCTTCGCCCATTTCAAATGCAGTATCGTAAGGCAGCAACGTACAGGGAACGACAACCGGGTTTTTCGCGCCCTTGCGTTTGACAATCATGCGCGAGGACGCGCACATCATACTTTCCGGCGCAACACCGAGAATATCCCAGCAATGAACCGTAATTTCAGGTACATCAAGCCGCGCATCCATTTCCGGAAACAGAACCAGGGCCGCCGGGTCCATCGCGTCGACCGGAATGTTTTGGGCCTCAAACAAATGGGCATAGTTGCGGCGCGACAGGTTTTCATCCTCATCCCAACAGGTCCGCCCGGCAACGGTAACGCCGAAATCATTTTCAGCCAGCCAGCGCAGCCCTTTCAACATTGCCTGCCAGGTATCGTGTCCGCGCTCCAGTTCATGTTTTTCCAGCGTGTAATGGTCGGTTGAGACGCGGATTGTCAGCAAATTTTTAAAGCGATTTTTTAAAACGAGCAGTTTCTCGCGCACATTCCACAAAGGTTTCATGGCATTGGTCAGAACCAGAACCCGGTATCCGCGCTCAAGCGCGGCGCCCAACATCGGCACCAGTTCAGGGTTCATAAACGGCTCACCCCCGGTAAATCCGATTTCACCGACGCCATATCCTTCGCGTTCGATTTCATCGAAGTACCGCGTCACATCACCCAGTGTCAGATAGGCCAGATCATCATTTTTTGGGTTCGAGTCCATAAAACAATTGCGGCATGTAATATTGCAAAGGCTTCCAGTATTAAACCAGAGCGTACGCAAGTGGGTCAGGGCAACCACCGCACGCTGCTCTCCCTTGGCCGTGACCAGAGGATCCTGAAATTTTGATCCGTCAAGCAACGGCGCTTGAGCGTTTGATCCATCAGGCATGAAAAAATCCTTATCCGTAACAACCTTACAAAACCCGAAACAATATACGAGCGTGGGTTACTCTTTACCATTAATAGGCAAGATACCCCTGTTGAGGCTAGTCAAAAAGGCGTTACTGAACTCAGCCGGCGACCGTGGGCGGCACCGGCAGTTGTATGATCGCCCGAAGGCCACCACCTGCGCTATTCTCCAGCTTAATTTCGCCGCCATGGCCGCGAATAATAGAGGGCGCTATCGCGAGGCCAAGACCACTGCCGCCGGTTTCCCGGTTACGCGAACCTTCAAGGCGAACAAAGGGTTGGAAAACCCGCTCTAAATCGCCATCCGGAATTCCGGGACCACCGTCCTCAATTGTAATGGTTACCTGCTCCGCGCCCGGATCATAGATCAACTCAAGATCGGCCCGCCCGCCGTACACAATGGCGTTATCCAGAACGTTATTCAGTGCTCGTTTTAAACTGGATGGCCGGCACGGTAGAACAAGACGGTCTGGGGGTGAAAAATTTATTGTATGCCCGAGATTTTCGAAATCCTGACACATACTGTCAAGTAACGCGGTAATATCGGTTGGCCGGGTATCGCTGCGATCGGCGTCTTCACGCGCAAAGTTCAACGTCGATTCAGTGATCGCCTGCATTTCATCTAGTGTCCGTATAAACGCCTCCTTCAAGTCCGCATCTTTAATAAATTCTGTGCGAATTCGAAGGGCCGTAATCGGGGTTTTTAAATCATGAGATACCGCCGCCAGCATGTTTGTCCGGTCCTCAATATATCGTTCAAGCCGGTGCCGCATTTTATTAAAGGCTTCAATTGAACGGCGCACGTCATCAGGTCCTTCAGAAACGATATCGCCCTGGGTCTCCCCCCGACCAAATTTCTCCGCAGCGGCGGTCAAGCTGCGCAGCGGACGGGTTATCCGGCGGACCACCAAAATCACTGCCCCAATAATCGAAAGACCGGTGACAAACAAAGCTATTAATGATTGCAGTGCCCAGGCCGGACCATGGGCGCCAACTTCCGTTTTGGCATTTAACCAAACCGAATTTGACGTTTTGATCGCAAGCGTCAAATCAAGATTCTGGAAATGGCGGCGATGGCCATAACGATGGTCATCTCGGGTATCATCATCGTGGCCATACCAGCGCCGCCATTTTTCCGCATAACGCTGGACCTTGGAATATATGCGGATGTCTTGTGCCAGAAGGCCAAGCTCATCACGCAGGTGGCGCGCCATTAATTTTTCCCGGTACGTCGTCGGGGGCGCCGCGGTTGACGGCACATCATCAAGCGAGAAAATCAACAACCGTGTGCTGGCGCTTGTGACGATGCGGCCGTGCAGTTCACGCGGCGTCGCCTCCAGCAATCGAACCAAGGTTGCCGTGCGTTTGAGAATTTGCCCGCGCGTTGTATCTTCAATCGCCTCGCGCCGCTCATCGCTGAAAATGCCAAACGCAACGAGTTGCCCACCAATAAGCGCAATCAATAACAAGGCGATCAATTGCCCCGCCAGACTCTTTGGAATTAGGTGCCTGAAAATATTCATTTGTGCTCAACCTCTGCCGCAAACAGATACCCGCCGCCCCAGACGGTCTGGATAATCTCAGGATCTTTTGGGTTTTTCTCTATTTTTTTACGCAGGCGGCTAACCTGATTGTCTATGGTTCGATCAAACACATCTGCGCTTTTTGATTGGGTCAGATCAAGCAGTTGATCACGATTAAGAACCCGGCCTGGGTGATTGAGAAATGCTTTGAGTAAATTAAATTCAGCCGTACTGAGCGGCGTTGACACGCCGTCCTCACCAACCAACTCGCGGCGTTTTACGTCCAGTTTCCAAGGCAGGAATAGAATAAAATCGCCGATCAGATCTTCTTTTCCAGGAGGCAAGGCATAGGTACGGCGCAACACAGATTTAATGCGCGCCAGCAATTCGCGTGGATTGAACGGTTTGGATACATAATCATCAGCGCCAATTTCGAGCCCGACAATCCGGTCAGTTCCTTCGGTCATCGCCGTCAACAAAATGACCGGAACCTGGGTGGTTTCGCGCAAATGGCGACAGAGCGACAGACCATCTTCTCCTGGCATCATGATATCGAGGACAACAAGGTCGATGGCACTGTCTTTCATAACACGTCTTGCCGCGACGGCGCTACTCGCTGGTGACGCCCTGAACCCGTGCGCCGAGAGATACTTGCTCAGGCCATCACGGATATCGGGATGGTCGTCGACAACTAGAATATGTGGTGTTGCGTTCATGAAATTTTTTGCCCGGGTTAGCTAAACATATGGCGGCATTGCTTCGCCAATGATTTTGAGCCGGGTTCTCTTATGGCGCCACAAAAAATTTGTATCAAACTGTATCAATCGCGTGTTCTGTGGTGTTTTGCGACAAAACCACCCTCTCTGTGACAAACTTCTGCGACAACTGGGCGCTTAAATACCTCTCGATACAGATATTACTAATTCATATGGAGATATTTAAAATGAAACGCAAAACAAAAATAATTGCCGCCGTGGGCGTCGCCGTTGTTACGCTTGGAGCATGGGGCGGCTCGGTATTAGCAAAAGATAGCCGCTGGTTCAATCACGGGCGATCTCATCACGGTATGATGTCTGGCGGGATGCACGGACCGCAAATGATCGAGAAACAGTTTGAGCGCCATGATCTGAATAAAGATGGAACTGTCATTCAGGAAGAAGTTGATCAGCTTCGCTCTGACGAGCATAAAACGTATGATGAAAACAAGGACGGCCTGATCAATTTGTCTGAATTTCAAAATTTGTGGATTGAATTTAATCGAGACCGTATCGTTGATATCTTTCAGGTCCATGATAATGACGGCGATGGTAAAATAACCAAGGCCGAGTTTCTATCGCCAATGGCAAAAATCATCGCCCGCCACGATACCAACGATGACGGCAAAATTTCCATGAAAGAATTGCGCCAGCACACCCGTCGCTGGGGTCATAAAAATGGCTATAAACACGATGGTGATAACAAACGGGACAAAAACTAACAGAAACCTCAAATAATAACCGGGCGTCGACCGTAACGATGCCCGGTTGTTCCGCGCCTTAAGCTGGCTACTTCCCTGCCTGACGCACAATGTTGGATAATTTTTTATCAAGCTCCGTCGCTATTTGATCCAATGCGGCAACGCCGTAGGGGGAAAATACGTGACTTGGCAGTCTATAAGTCAGATTGGCCGAACCATCAGCTTGTTCGGTAATATATAATCGAAGCGGCGCTTCAATACCGGCGGCTTCACTGGCTTTTAACATTCTGACAGCGAAGTTTGGCGCAAACACCATTATAACCCTATTACCGGGAATTGTGACACCAATTGCCTTCGCCCCGCATGTCGCACAGGCCTCTGCAACGATTCCCATCTTGTTCGCCTTTATCGCTTTTTTCAGTTGTCCAAGATAGACCTTAAAAGGCTTTCCAGTTTCTATGGAGACGGTTCCTGAATATGGCGCTGGATTTGCCGCCTGCGCTGAATTGATCCAAAAACCAACGATCATTAATATGAAAATCTTACGCATGAGCACACCCTCCAAAATATTACTGTTGTTTCGTAAAAAAGATCGTAATACGAGCAAGCACATCTGAAAAATGACGAGGCTGTGAGAATGGTGTGATCGTCTCTGAACGCGCTGGATCACTGGCACTTTTTCTTGACCAATCAGAATTTAATGACACACTTCGGGCGATCAAACGCGGGTGTAGCTCAATGGTAGAGCAGCAGCTTCCCAAGCTGAATACGGGAGTTCGATTCTCCTCACCCGCTCCACTTCACCCAATTATTGTGTTTGGTATTAACGCTGGTCCCAGATTTTTCGGACCTGATCTGACAATGTCGACGGATCGAACGGTTTGCCAATAACATCGATTGCGCCAAGAGATTTCAGGCGGACAATTTCATCGGGTTGCGCTTTGGCCGTAAGAAAAGCGAACGGAATACCCTTGAAATAATCGATCTTTCGAAGCGCAAGCATTGTCTCTGGACCATCCATTCCCGGCATCATTACATCCAGAAGACACAAATCAGGTTCAAATTCGAGCGCTTTTTCCAACGCTTCCTGGCCAGAACTGCATACCAATACGTCAAACCCGCCAATCATCTCCAGCACGGCTTTAACAACACTCTGGATGTCCACGTCATCTTCGACATAGAGAATTTTTTTAAATTCCGACATATCAGTCCTCAGTTTCAATATGTATTGCATAACGGAAAAACAGCGCTGCGAGCAAGCCTTTTAAGCACTCAAGCCGATTGCAGCTATGATTGAGAATACGAAGGGGTTTTTGTCAACCCAGCATTAGTGCTAAAGATTTCAAACTCGAGAAGAACAACAGGAGCGCCTAACGTGTCTGCGGATGGATCAAGAAAAGTCGTATTGGCGGCATTGGCTGGAAATGGGCTGATTGCCATAACAAAATTTACCGCCGCAATTTATACAGGCAGCTCCGCCATGTTGAGCGAGGGTATTCACTCCTTGGTTGATACGGGTAATCAGGGCCTGATCTTGTATGGCATGGCGCGGGCAAAAAAACCTGCCGATGAAAGTCACCCTTTTGGATACGGCATGGAATTGTATTTTTGGTCCTTTGTCGTTGCAATCCTGATTTTCGCCGTTGGCGCCGGGGTTTCGATTTATGAAGGCATCAAGGCCGTACAACATCCGCAACCAATCAAGGATGCGTTTATCAACTACATTGTTCTTGGTGCGGCTTTTATATTTGAGGGGGCTGCCTGGTGGATTGCCCTCAAAGAGTTCAGTCGCTCAAAAGGCGATATGAGTTATTTTGAAGCCGTCCGCCAAAGTAAGGACGCTGCCGTGTTTACGGTTTTGTTTGAAGATACAGCTGCAACATTAGGTCTTATCGTTGCGTTTGTTGGCATTGCCCTTGGACAAGCGTTTGAACTTCCCATCCTTGACGGCATTGCATCGATTATCATTGGTGTGATTTTGGGCGGCGTCGCCGCGTTCCTTGCTTATGAATGCAAGAGCCTGCTTGTTGGCGAGGCCGCAAGCGGCCCGGTGGTTAAAGGCATACAAACCATCGCGGAACGTGACGACGGCGTGCATGGCGTTAATGAGTTGCGCACCATGCATCTCGGGCCAAAAGATGTTCTGGTCAATATCAGTCTCGATTTTGGTGAAAACCTGAGCGCCGATGATATTGAAAAATTGATATCTAAAATGGAATGTGAAATCAAATCAGCCTACCCAGAAGTGACCCGGTTATTTGTTGAAGCGCAAAGCCTGTCCGGCCATCAGGCAGATATATCTGCGACTGAAAAACCTGTTATACCGCCACAAAAATGATTTCCGCTACACTCAAATTTCTCGCCCCCTCTGATGCGCCGCCCGTCTATTACGCCTCTGTTGGCGGTAGCGCGGCTACACTGGAATTAGAGGGCCAATTTGAAAATGTCGTTGTTCAAATTGAGGACGGCCGCCCGAACCAGACCAAACATACACTGGATGTTGAAGGGTTCAAATTGGTCGATCATGCCTCGGCGGTTACTGATTTTTATGATCTGAATCAAATCGAGAATGTCTATGAAACTGAAATTCGTGCCTTGGTCACAAACGCCACCGGCGCCAACCGGGTTTTTATCTTCGATCATACGCACCGCGCGGATTCCAAATTACAACGATCAGAGTACGGAACGCGGGAACCTTCCAGTGTAGTCCATAATGATTACACCGATAAGTCGGCGCGTCAGCGCGTTGTTGACATGCTCCCAGCCGAAAACATCGACATACTTCTCAACCACCGGTTTGCGATTATTAATATTTGGCGCGCGATCGGGCACCCGGCGGAAACCTCGCAATTGGCCCTCTGTAATGCAGAAACCTTGAAAACCAGTGACGTGATCGCGGTTGAACGGCGCGCCGAAGACCGCATCGGTGAGTTGATGATGGCGACCTATAACTCAAGCGCCCGCTGGACCTGTTTTCCATCGATGCGGCCAAACGAGGCGCTGCTGCTTAAAACCTACGACAGTGCCACTGATGGCCGCGCCCGGTTTTCGCTGCACACTGCGTTCGATAACCCAGACGCCCCAGAGAATGCAAAACCACGTGAAAGTCTTGAAACACGCGTATTTGCTTTTTTCTAAGTCCGCACCTTTTAACAACGGGTCAGGTCGAAAACCAATTTTTGACTGGTGGGGAAGCTCTTGACGTCATATCTCAACTGGGCTGCTGAAAACCTAATTGTGATCTGATAAAGCTTCCGGCGCTCCGTCAATCATCAATAGAACCGATTGGGTATTTTGCCCGGCACGTTAGGGCTCTCAGCCTGCACTTATTCAGCCGCTAAAACGCCTGTACCGCCATCTCGATCGGCCCTTCAGCCCGGCTGTGGACAAACTGGTCAACATACGGGTTACCGGAAGTTTCAACATCTGTGGTCAAACCATCCCAAATGATTTTACCATCGTGCAGCATGGCGACGCGGTTTGAGATGACTTTCAGGCTCGACATGTCAGAGGTGATTGAAACCACGGTCGCGCCCAATTGATCAACGATATCGAGGATCAATTCGTTAATGACATTGGTCATGATCGGGTCAAGACCGGCGGTCGGTTCATCCAGAAACAGGATGTCCGGGTCATTGGCAATTGCGCGGGCGAGGCCCACTCTTTTTTGCATGCCGCCGGACAACTCATTTGGCATCAGGTCAGCGGTTTGTGCATCCAGGCCAACGGATGCGAGTTTACTAATCGCGAGCTCTTTGGCCATAGCGGCGGTCATACCTTCTTGAAGGTGCTGAAAAGCAACATTTTCCCAGGCTGTCATCGAATCAAACAATCCCGATTTTTGAAAAGTCATACCGAAACGATCGAGCAATGTTTTGCGCTCCGTTTCACTTCGGGTACCAATCTGCTGACCATCCATGTCGATACGGCCGCTATCATGATCAATCAGGCCCATAATGCATTTTAACATCAATGTTTTCCCAGCCCCGGAACTGCCGATCAGAACCAGCGAATCCCCGCGGGAAATTTCCAGATCAACGCCGGTTAACGCATGGTTGTCGCCGAAACTTTTGGTGACGTTGGAGAGTTTAATAAGCGGTGTATGTTCGGCCATAGCAGAGACTTTCGGGTTACTGATGGTCTCAGTTTAGACACTGTTTCCCGGATAGGCCATAGAGCACTGTTCATCAAGTTTTGCGCTCGCGGGGCCAACCCGGTACTGTTCCGCGATGGATATTCGCCACCTCAGAACACTCATTGCGATTGCCGAAAACCGTTCTTTTGTTGGTGCTGCGGACGCCATCGGCCTGACCCAGTCTGCTGTCAGCCTGCATGTCAAAGCGCTGGAGCACGCTCTTAATACACGCTTATTTGACCGTGATACCCGGCCACCACTGTTAAACGCGCATGGTCGGCAACTTGTTGAACGAGCGCGGGAAATAGTGGCGCTGTGCGATGGTTTAAACAACAGTTTTACCGGCGGCACGATGACCGGGACACTTGAGCTGGGCGCAGTGCAGACGGCTCTCAGCGGTGTTCTACCCTCTGCATTGGTGATGTTGAGAGCCCTCCATCCGGACCTTCAGATCCGCGTCACCAGTGGTTTGTCTGCTGAACTTGCTGCGTCCGTTCGAAAGGGTAGCCTTGATGTGGCCATGGTCAGCGAACCGACACAACTGGCGACGGGGCTTTCTTGGCACGCCTGTGGGCAGGAGCCGTTAATGGTCATTGCACCGAAAGGGGCCAAGGGCAATACAGACAGAGACCTGTTGGAAAGTCTGCCCTATATCCGGTTCCAGCGCTTTGCCTGGGCTGGGCGGGTGATCGATACACATATGCTCGATCGCGGCATACAGGTTCAGCAAGGTATGGAAATGGACTCGCTAGAGGCAGTTTCCACCATGGTATCGAACGGCCTTGGTGTATCAATCGTACCCAAACGTCCGATCAGCGACCCTTTTCCAGGTGATATCCGAAGTTTGCCGTTTGGCGAGCCGCCCGTGTACCGGGATATTGGGCTGGTTGAACGTACGGCAAACCCTAAAACGGATCTGGTAAAGGCTCTGGTCGCTGTTTTGGTTGAGTTATACATCTCCTAATTTAGCATAAGTATTTCTCAAGCTAATCATTAACATTATTCGCTTTTATCATGAAATATCTTAATCTATGATGCCCCCAGATCAGCCCACTTCCTGAAGGATCCATCATGTTCCAATTAACTGCGACCCAACTTGAGATTCAAGAATCGGCCCGGCTCCTTGCAACCAAGGTCATTGCGCCGCGCGCTGCAGAGATTGACCGCACGGAGGAATACCCGTGGGACAACGTCGAGGTTCTGAAGAATGCCGGGTTCATGGGCATGACACTGCCAAAAGAATATGGTGGCCAGGGATGCTCTTACCTTGATGCGGTGCTCGTTGTTGAGCAAATGGCAAAGGTCTGCGGCGTTACCGCGCGGATTGTTGTTGAAGCCAATATGGGCGCTATCGGCGCGATTATGAAATACGGCAATACCGAGCAGAAAAAACTGGCTGCCGAACTGGTTTTGGCTGGCGATAAACCGGCGATTTGCATTACTGAACCTAACGCCGGCAGCGCGGCGACGGATATGAGTACCAAAGCCGTAAAAACCGGCGACAAATACATTGTCAACGGCACCAAACACTGGATCACCGGCGGCGGCGTCTCAAAACTGCATCTGATCTTCGCCCGGGTTATTGAAGATGGAGAAGATCTTGGCATAGCCGGGTTTATTGCTGTTCGCGATGTCACTGCGGGTCTCAAAATTGGCAGGCGCGAACCCGCCATGGGGCTCCGCGGTATTCCGGAGACGGAAATTATATTCGAGAATATGGAAATTGATCCGACCATGATGCTGGTCCCGCCGGGCGGCCTCAAACGCGGGTTTGCCGGATTGATGAACGCATATAATTCGCAGCGCGTTGGCGCCGCAACTGTTGCTATGGGCATTGCTGAGGGGGCTTACGATCTGGCGCTTGAGTATGCCAAAACGCGCGAGCAGTTCGGGCGGCCGATTTGTGAATTTCAAGGACTGCAGTGGATGCTGGCCGACATGTCGGTGCAAATTACCGGAGCTCAGGCCGTTGTTTACAAAGCTGCAGCCAGCGCCAACTGGGACGGCAACGAATTTCCCGACCTCCTTCTCGCCGCCCAGGGTAAAATCCTGGCCGCCGACATGGCGATAAAAGTTACCAGCGATGCACTTCAGATTTACGGCGCGATGGGCTACTCCAGAAATCTTCCGCTTGAGCGTATGTACCGGGATGCGCGTATGTTTACCATCGGCGGCGGCACAGCGCAGGTTTTGCGCAATCTGGTAGCGACCCAGATCCTTGAACGTAAATTGCCGCAAACTCGAGACGGGTTCACCAAATTGCAGGAGGCGGGACGCCTGTAAGGGCCCTGATCAATCATGGCAACAGCAGCAGATATCATCGCCAGACGGCTTTATGACGCGGGCGTTCGCCACGCCTTCGGTATTCCCGGCGGCGAGGTTCTTACACTGATGGAGGCCCTGCAAAACGCAGGTATTTCCTTCCAACTGGTCAAACATGAAAACGCCGGCGGGTTTATGGCTGAAGGCACACACCATTTTACTAAGGCTCCTTGTGTCCTACTCGCCACCGTTGGGCCGGGTGTCGCCAACGCAGTTAATGCCGTCGTTAATGCATTTCAGGATCAGGTTCCGCTGATTTATTTGACGGGCTGCGTCGATGAACACGCGGCCCACACCTATACCCATCAGGTGTTTGATCATGTGGAACTGTTAAAATCTGTGACCAAAGGCAGTTTCACCGCTGTTGATGGCGCGATTGATGTCGTCATCGACAAGGCGGTTTCAATCGCCATGGATGGCCGCCCCGGTCCGGTTCTGGTGGATGTACCGATTTCAGTTGCCGGTAAAGATCAGCCTGAGAACTCTGTTCGACGTGCCTCTCCGGCATCGTCGGCACCTGCCCCGGGTCCAGAACTTGACCAGGCACGGACCGCTTTCGCAAATGCAAAAAAGCCATTGATCATCGCTGGCGTTGATGTTCTTCACCAAAATTCTGCGGGCGCCGTTGCAACGTTTGCCAAGGACTTTAATATTCCGGTGATCACGACATACAAAGCCAAAGGAATCCTGCCGGAAGACGATCCCCTTGCCTTGGGCGGCGCTGGACTATCGCCGAAGGCCGATGCTCTGATCCAACCGCTGATCGGCGAAAGTGATCTGATTATTCTGGCCGGTTACGACCCGATTGAAATGCGCACCAGTTGGACCGACCTCTGGAGTTCAGATAAAACAGTGATTGAATTCTCAGCCGCCGTAAACACCCATTATGTCTTTCAAGCCAGCCAATCGTTTATCGGTAATGTTGCCGCCGGCCTCACCGCACTGCGAGAAGGCGCGGTTAAACACGACCTATGGGTGGACGGAAGGCCAAATGAGGTTCGGCGTGCACTAAAAGCGGCGTTTTCCGCAAACGGCGACTGGGGCCCAGCCGCTGCCGTTCATGCCGCCCGGCGCGCCCTTCCCCGCAATGGCGTTGTTGGCGTTGATACGGGTGCTCACCGGATTCTTCTCAGCCAAGCCTGGGAATGTTACGAGCCGCGCGGGTTGATGCAATCGACAGGCCTCTGCACCATGGGTGTTGCTCTACCCCTGGCCATCGGCCGTAAGCTCGCGGAACCAGGCCGACCGGTCATGGCCTTTAGCGGCGATGCGGGCATGGAAATGATTCTTGGCGAATTGGCGACTGTACGCGATGCCGGACTGGCCATTCCGATTGTCGTTTTTGTCGATGAACAACTTGCTCTGATCGAACTCAAACAACGTGGATCCGGGATGAAAAGTCTCGGCGTTGATTTTGGTGCGACGGATTTTGTTGCTGTCGCTGATGCTATGGGCGGTGTTGGTGTTGTTGCTGCTTCAGAGGAGGCGATGGAAGCCGAAGTTACCGCTGCTTTGGCACGCGACAAATTCACTTTGATCGCCTGCCCCATTGGCTCGAAAGCTTACGACGGGAAGATTTAAATAATGCTCACGAAATTTTCATGACGTGTCATTTGTCATCCCGGCTTGCACCTGCGCAAATCAAACCTAACTATAGATACGAATTTAATTAAAGTAAGCGTGTGTTCACACTTGCCAGGAAAGCGGGAACCAATGGAGAAAATTGAAAAGTTAGACGCTGAGTGGCGCGAGCAGTTAACAAAGGAACAATACAACGTCTGCCGCCGCAAGAAGACAGAACGGGCTTTTAGTGGCCGTTATGACGCGTGCAAGGATGATGGAACTTATCATTGTGTATGCTGTGATCAGCCGCTGTTTCCCTCCGATACAAAATTTGATTCAGGTACTGGCTGGCCCAGCTTTTTTGCGCCAGCTTCAGAACAATCCGTAACGGAAGAATCAGACGTTAGCTTTTTTATGCGCCGCACAGAGGTCCTATGTGCCCGCTGCGATGCACACCTCGGTCATGTTTTCCCTGATGGACCTGCACCAACGGGGCAGCGGTATTGCATGAATTCAGCCGCACTGGTGTTAAAACCCAAAGAATAAACCGTATCTGTCACGTGGAATACAATTTAACCGCGTAGGTTTCCTGACCTTCGGAATCGAAACATTGCCCGCTCAATCTGGTTACAGAATTGTGGCGGATTAAAGCCCGCGCGAGGTTTTCGGCCCGGTGCGGGTGAATACCGATAAGATCGACACTTAAGCGCATGTTATCATCGATCACCCCCATCAGGTGACTGCTATCACTGGTATAACGCTGGATAATCTGTGACAGGTCAGACAATACCTGCTCGCCAGGGCGAACGACAAGACGCAAGCACAAGCGCTGAAATTGAATAGAATTGGGGTGGGGTAATCGGGAGGTGTTATGATGGGTCATCATGTGTACTCATTGGATAAACGGTCAAAAGGGTCGAGCTGGCGCACGGCATCATCGCTTTGCCGTCGCTCATTCGTCCCTTAATAATTCGTTTATCCAACGTACACATACGCGTTAATTAACACGGCGGAGCAAAACGGTCAAATTTCGCATTATTCCGCCGCCTCGTGATTATCTCTGGGTAATGCAATCGTCACCTGCAGTCCGCCCTGAAGTAAATTTTCCATGGTCAAAAACCCGTCATGATCTTTGACGATTGTACTTACAATCGCAAGGCCAAGACCGGTACCACCTGTTCCGCGTCCGCGCGATTTTTCCAGCCTATAAAAAGGTTGGATAACATTATCCATTTCATCTTCCGGGATACCCGGACCTCGATCCGTCACCTTAACCACAACAGAGGACACATCCGCATCAATCTCTAACAGCGCTGCATCGCCATATTTTAATGCATTATCCACCAAATTGCCGATCGCTCTTCTCATCGCCCGCGGTTTACAAGTTACAGTAAGAGGCCCGAGCGATTGATAATCCATTTCAGTTTCCGTGCCTGAAAACATCGAGGGTACTGTTCGGTACGTCAGTGCCTTTCCCTGCTGTCCATCCACGAGATATGTATCATCAAAATTAACCTCATTCCCCGTATCGATGTAATCCTGATGAAGACTTTGTATCAATGAGAAAAAATCAACAACCCGCGGCGCTTCATCAGTGGTTTCATTCCGCAAATACTGAAGGCTGTCGGCTATCATTGCCGACATCTCATTGCTGTCTTCTATTAAACGTTTTCGAACGTCTACATCTTTGATCATTGATGCGCGCAATCGAAGTCGGGTCGCCGGGACGCCGAGATCGTGAGAGATCGCGGCAACAAAGTTCAACCGGTCACTCATGTGTTTAGACAACTGCGCGACGAGATGATTGATCGCAAATGCAATCTCAGAAATTTCGTGACAGCGATCAGCCTTGATCGGCGTAGCATCGTTACGTTTTTCTTTCAGCGTTTTTAACAAACTGTCCAGCGGAGAAAATATTAACCCCGCTGCATATGGCAGTCCCATGAAAAATAAAATCAAAACGACATACAGCAGAAAATCATACTTCGAGAGCGCGCCTTCATCATTCCAGTAAGCATCGCTTTTAAAAACCAAAACCTGGTTATTTGGCCCGTCAATAACCAAATTAACCCTCTTGCCACTTTTCGAAATCTGTTCAGATATATGCGCTACCTTCTCAATCAATGCGGTCGTGCCCGGCGTTCGGTTTGCTGCCAGGTTTACTGAATTCAGAGAAATATCGGATTGAGACAAAACGGTAATATATGTTTTCTCTCGTCCTGGTTTTTCCTTTATTATAGGAAGGCTGATCTGCTGCTCGGTCCACCCAAGCATCCCGTGCGAGGCAATGGCAAGAGCTCTTGAATGCCCGCCGAGATCAATCACCTGCCAGGTCAAATTTGGGCCCTGCAGATTACTTTTTAATGGCTGCTGGTTTAGAAATCGTGATATTTCAGGCGCAATCTCAAACCCCAATCGGTATGCATTGGTTAACCGCTCGGTGCGCTGATCCTTTTGGTAAGAAATGAACAACAACAAACCATTGGTTATCATGATGCCCAGGCCCAAAAACCAAAATAGGCGCGCAAACATACTTTTGGGCTGGAGCAGGCGCTGCAGCACGTTCTCCTGATCAGCGCTATTCTCGTCCGACATCTGCAGCCAACATATATCCCTCGCCGCGAACCGTGCGAATTAAATCTGTCCCGGAAACATCACCAGATAATTTTTGGCGCAGACGGCTTACCTGAATGTCAATTGCAGTGCGGCTTTTTGGTGATGGCGGTGCATCTCCATCATGAACTGACTCATCCAGTTCAGCTCTGCTTAATACAACTTTGGGCGCGCCGAGGAATATGCCCAACAGTGCGGCTTCCTTATTTGATAAGACGACCAGAAGCCCGTCCTTGCGCGTCAGTTCCTGCCGGGCGAGGTCATATTTCCAACCGGAAAACAGTATCGTTCCACGTTGCAATCGATGTTGCAGCGACGGCGTACGGCTGATCCGTCTCAATATCGCCTTAATTCTCGCCAGCAGAACTTCCGGGTTATAAGGTTTGACCATGTAATCGTCAGCCCCGAGCTCAAGCCCCTTAATTCGGTCCTGATCAGCAGACATCGCCGTTAACATCAAAATTGGAACTGAGCTGTGTTGGCGTAAACTTCTACAAATATCCAAACCTGACTGACCTTCCAGCATCAGGTCAAGAACCAGTAAGTCTATTGCCCATTTTTCCATGACGGACTTCATTTGAGCGGAATTTTTAGCAACAGAGACCTGATAACCTTCCTGCGACAGAAAAGCCTTCAGCAGTTCCAATGTTTCTTCATCATCATCGACGATCAGGATATGACGGGTCAATAAAGCGGTCTCCATACAGCCCATGTAGAGGTTGGCAATAACGCCACTGCCACAGGTTTGTAACAGAACGTAACAGAATCAAAAAGTAAATGGACCATTAGGTCATTTCCGGCGTTGGCGTCCATTGACGAAGCGATCCTCAAAATCGTTATACTCTGCCGATAGAATTTGTGGGGACGTCGTTTTGTGTCGATCTTCATTCGTAAACAGCATCTATTAATAAAATATCCTATGGGAGGAAGATTAATGAAATTCAAAACTATGACAGCGATTGCGCTGGCGGCAGGATTGTCCTTCGCCACTGCAGCGAAAGCCGGACCGGAAGTTGAAGTGCTTCACTGGTGGACCGCAGGCGGCGAAGCCGCAGCGATCAAAGTGCTGGTTGATGACTTTAAATCAAACGGCGGAAAATGGACGGATATGCCGGTTGCCGGCGGCGGCGGTGATGCGGCGCGGACAGCTCTGAAAGCCCGCGTATTGTCCGGCAACCCTCCGACCGCATTTCAGATGAAGGGCCCCTCCATTCAGGAATGGCATGAAGAAGGCGCATTGACGCTCGGAATTGATGCGGTTGCTAAAAGAGAAAACTGGGATGCCTCGCTTCCAGCCGCGATCGCCAACCATATGAAGTGTGACGGTAAATATTGTGCTGCGCCGGTAAATGTCCATCGTATTGACTGGATTTGGGCTAACCCAAAAGTATTAGCCAAAGCCGGAGTTTCCATGCCAACCACATGGGATGAATTTAACGCCGCTGCGGACAAACTTAAGTCCATGGGCATCACACCATTAGCACATGGTGGTCAGGCTTGGCAGGATGCAACCGTATTTGAAACCGTCGCATTAGGTATTGGCGGCAATGATTTTTACCGCAAAGCTTTTGTCGATCTTGACCCGGCAACACTAAGCGGAAGCACAATGCAGAAAGTATTCGACCAGATGCGCAAAATGCGCGGTTATGTCGACAGCAATTTCTCCGGTCGTGACTGGAACCTCGCTACAACGATGGTTATGAAAGGCGAAGCCGCTTTTCAGATCATGGGTGATTGGGCCAAGGGTGAATTTACAAACGCCGGAAAAGTCGCTGGCAAAGATTACCTTTGTGCACCAACACCGGGCAGTGGTTACCTCTACAACGTTGATAGTTTTGCAATGTTCGCCGTCAAAGGTGATGACAAAATCAGCGGCCAGAACCTGCTGGCAAAACTGATCATGGGCAAAAACTTCCAGAAAGTGTTTAACATCGCCAAAGGTTCTATTCCGGCCCGCGTTGATGTTCCACTGAACGAGTTTGATTATTGTGCCCGCCGGTCAGCCTATGACATGGACGTTACGAGTGGTAACGGCGGTCTGTTACCAAGTTACGCACATGGTATGGCAATGAGAAATGCTCAGGCCGGTGCCATCACCGACGTAGTAACAAATCACTTTAACTCCGACATGTCGTCGGCCGATGCTGCAAAAGCGCTTGCAGCTGCAGTGAAAAACACATTGTAGTTTTTTTTGAGATCCCGGCTCCGCCTTTTAAGCACCAAGGCGGGGCCGGATCGTCTCACATACTTGTCTCGCTATTGACGCCAGACCGCTATTTTAAATTACACTTTAAATTTTTTGGGAGACTGAGCTGGCGAAAGCCGCCGTCTATTGCCGTGGAAAAATTACTAGCCAAATATCTGCCAAAAATTGTGATCGCGCCGTCATTCGCTGCCGTCCTATTTTTTGTCTATGGATTTATCGGATGGACCATTTATGTGTCCTTTACCAATTCCAAAATCTTGCCGAAATATGATCTTATCGGCTGGATTCAGTATGACAGACTATGGGCAACCCCGCGTTGGCTAGTTGCAATTGAAAACCTTGGCGTTTTCATCTTTCTTTTTGTCGCCATTGCGCTGGTTGTTGGATTGTTATTGGCAATCTTGCTGGATCAGAAAATTCGGGCCGAGGGATTTATTCGAACGGCCTATCTCTATCCAATGGCGCTTAGTTTTATTGTCACCGGCACTGCCTGGAAGTGGATTTTAAACCCCGGTCTCGGGATCGAAAATGTTGTTCACAACCTGGGCTTTACGGGCTTCAAGTTCGATTGGCTGGTTGATCCAGAAATGGCGCTTTATACCATCGTTATAGCCGGCGTCTGGCAATCTTCCGGTTTTGTCATGGCACTTTTCCTCGCCGGACTTCGGTCCGTCAACCAGGAGATAATCAAGGCAGCCATGGTCGATGGCATCGGACCATTTAGAATTTACACCGGCATCATTATTCCATCCTTACGGCCAGTATTTATCAGCGCTATCATCGTTCTGGTCCATCTGGCGATCAAAAGTTTTGATCTTGTTATCGCATTGACCAGCGGCGGACCGGGATACTCAACCGATATGCCGGCAACGTTCATGTACGCAATGGCCTTCAGCCGCGGTCAACTGGGTCAGGCCTCTGCCAGTGCAACCATCATGTTGATGACCGTCTGTATCTTTATCGTCCCTTACCTCTATTCGGAGCTGCGTCATAAAAATGCCTAATCAACTGCAAACGGCTCCTGTCCACACCGGACCGAGCCAATGGAGTCCAGTGATTTTGCGAGGACTATTGTTCCTTATTCTTGGTCTCTTTGTCCTTTATTACACCTTGCCTCTATTCGTGATGGTCGTGACATCGCTGAAATCATTGCCGGAAATTCGTCAGGGTGCGCTTCTTGGCCTGCCCAAAGACATCGTCTTTGATGCTTGGTCGACGGCTTGGGGAAGCGCCTGCGCCGGAGTTACCTGCGTCGGGCTGAAACCCTATTTCTGGAACTCGGTTGTCCTTGTTGTGCCGGCTGTACTGATTTCAACGGCGATCGGTGCAATCAACGGATATACCTTGTCGAAGTGGCAATTTCGCGGCTCCAACATCATTTTTGGATTGATGTTGTTCGGCTGTTTCATTCCCTTTCAGGCGGTGCTGTTACCGATGGCAATCACGCTCGGAAAAATTGGCGTTGCCGGTAGTGTCACGGGGTTGGTCCTTGTTCACGTTGTCTACGGCATTGGGTTCACAACGCTGTTCTTTCGAAACTATTACGTCACGGTTCCCGATGAGTTGATCAAGGCGGCGAAAATTGATGGCGCTGGTTTTCTGAGAATTTTCTGGTCCATCATTTTACCGATGTCACCGCCGGTTATCGTGGTTACCGTCATCTGGCAATTTACCAGTATCTGGAACGATTTCCTGTTTGGCGTTTCCTTTAGTCAGGGAGACAACCAGCCCATAACCGTGGCTCTGAATAACATCGTTAATTCCACAACCGGCGTCAAAGAATACAACGTCGACATGGCGTCAGCGATGATCGCCGCAATGCCAACACTGCTCGTCTATATCGTTGCAGGTAAATATTTCATCCGTGGCCTGGCCGCTGGATCCGTAAAGGGATAGATCTAAAATGTCCGTATTAGAAGCACAATCATTGTATAAAAACTTCGGCGCCGTCGAAGTTCTGAAAGACATCAACCTGAGCATCGACGAAGGGGATTTCCTGGTTCTTGTTGGTCCTTCGGGGTGCGGCAAATCAACATTGCTGAACATTACAGCAGGTTTGGAGGAATTAACATCCGGCGAGATTTTAATCGATGACGCCGTCGTCACCAACGTTCCGCCGAAAGATCGCGATATTGCGATGGTCTTTCAATCCTACGCGCTCTATCCGACCATGAACGTCGAGAAAAATATTACCTTTGGCATGAAGGTGCGCAAAGTACCGAAAGCTGAACGCCAGGAAGCTCTGGCCCGTGTCGCAGGCCTTCTGCATATTGATCATCTGCTTGATCGTAAACCGTCGCAACTGTCAGGCGGACAACGCCAACGGGTCGCTATGGGCCGGGCGCTGGTCCGCAAACCGCGCATTTTTCTGTTCGACGAACCCCTTTCCAATCTGGATGCCAAGTTGCGGGTTCAAATGCGCAGTGAGATCAAACAATTACACCACCGCCTTGGGACAACGATTGTTTACGTCACCCATGATCAGACGGAAGCAATGAGTCTGGCAACCAAAATCGCAGTGATGAACAACGGGGTGATTGAACAACTGGGTGCGCCGCAGGAACTCTACGATACACCGAACAGCGTATTTGTCGCCGACTTCATCGGATCGCCTGCAATGAATTTCGTCAAAGGACGACTAAACGAGCGTGACGGCCAGAAGCACTTCATCGCGGCGCATGATGGAAATGAGATTGCCCTGCCGGTTGGGCACTACAAATTCAAAACTGCACCGAACGAAGGTCAGGACGTTATCCTCGGTATCCGCCCGGAATACATCACCAGTAATACAGCCGATCACCATGGAATTGCTGCCGTGGAATTTGACCTGCCGCCAAAAATGCTTGAAACCACAGGTTTTGATCAACACGTCGTATTTGATTTTTGCGGCGATGAAATTGCCGGCCGTTTCTCATCCAAGGTTTCGATTATAATTGATCAGCCCCAAAAAGTTCATATTGACCTGTCGTCCATATCGTTCTTTGACATCACGACAGAGAAACGTATTTAATACGCCTCGTATTCAAGGGAGAGGTTTTAGTCCGTGATTAACCAGCAGGCGACTTACCCGGATTTGAAGGGGAAGTCGGTATTCATATCCGGCGGCGCGACGGGGATTGGCGAAGCTCTTGTTCAGTCCTACGCCCGCCAATCCGCTCGGGTCTCATTTGTAGATATTGATAAACCTGCAGGCACTGCGCTTACTAAACAGTTGACGGACGAGGGGTTTTCCGTAATTTTTCACCCCTGCGATCTCACTGATATTATATCCTATCAAGGCATAATCGATGCGACCGGACATGATCAAGGCCCGATCACAGTTTTGATAAACAATGCTGCAAATGACTGGCGACATTCACTCGAAGAGTTAACGCCAGAGGATTTTGACCGTTCTGTCGCCGTCAATCTGAAACATTCAATGTTTGCATCCCAGTCGGTTGCGCCGATGATGAAAGCTGCGGGCGGCGGATCGATCATTAATTTTGGTTCAATCAGCTGGATGATGGCACTCGATGGTTTTCCGGTTTATGCCGCGTGTAAAGCCGCACTGCACGGGACCACGCGGGCACTGGCCCGCGAGCTTGGACCTGATAAAATTCGGGTAAACACCCTTGCCCCCGGCTGGGTCATGACCGAAAAGCAAAAACGTCTGTGGCTCGATGATGCAGGGCGGGAAAAAATAAAAACCAGCCAGTGTCTTCCCGGTGAACTGTTACCGGATCACATCGCACAAATGGCTTTGTTCTTGGGATCAAGCGCCTCAAGCATGTGCACTGCCCAGAATTTTATCGTCGATGGCGGCTGGGTTTAACTTTCACTCAAGATTTCAGAGACCAAGTCATTTATATGGCCAAGACCCGTGGTCAGGTAATCTTGAGGAAGCGCTGAGCTGATTCTAAAATGATTTTCCAGTCCAAAACACGTTCCCGGAATTACCAGCGTTGACTTGTCTGACAATAATCTTTTGGCAAAAGTCATCGACTCAATTGGTAAGTTATATTTCACAAACGACATTGCCGATGCCTGGGGCGGGACCACCGAAAAAACACCGGGATGCAACGACAAACTATTGCTCAGGTGATCAAACCCGCTCTTGATGAGATGGCGGGCACGGCTGATTAATTTTGGCCTAACGTCGGAACTCAAGGCCTGCTCTGCGAGTACCATTGCCATCATTGTCGCGCTGATGGTTAAATATTCGTGGCGCCGCCAGAACGCGGTTATCTGTTCCGCCGGCGCAACAACCCATCCAAGACGCAAACCCGGCAAGCCATACGCCTTACTCATGGAGTTGATGGCGATAACTTTATCGTATTCTCCCCAAAAACTTGGTGTGGAATGATTTTTCTCGCGCTCAGTCCCGGCATAAACTTCATCAGCAACAATCCACGCGCCAACTTTTTCTGCGCACCTGATGATCGCTGACCTCTCATCATCACCCAAAATATGCCCGGTTGGGTTATTCGGATTTACAATGTGTATGAATTTTGTTTTGTCTGAAACGCTTATTTCCAACTCAGAAATATCAACGGCCCATCCGTTGTCTTCAGACATGCCGACCGTATCGACGGTAACGCCAATGTTTTCAGCATTACCGGGTAATTGCTGATAGGTAGGACGAAACGCAACAACGTGGTCACCTGGTTGTAATAGAGCGTTGGCAACAACATTGTTCGCTTCGGACGCGCCAACTGTAACCAGGATGTTGTCGGGTGTGCTCCCCGGGTACAACGCAGCGATATTTTCTCGAAGCGCCAGCGTTCCGTTTACTTCAGGATAATCAAGCAACACTGAGTTCAGCGCATCTTGATCCATATTGGAAATTTCCAGTAACTCGGAAAGGGTTAAGGGGTGAACACCGCTTTCAGCAAAATGGTATTTTGCCTGTTGCTCGTTTTCTGACATATATTGTTCGACTTGAAACGGTAAGAACACTGGCATTTTCCCTAGGTTGGCTTTCAACACGGACTGGGTAATCGGACCGCGTCAATCATGAAAAGATATATCGTATAATAGGCGCGTAATTTATCACGCAATTGCGGTTCAGAAAACATCTTCAGGCCAATAGAATGATATGTGCGTTGATACAACGTCGGCAATGGATATCACTCTGTACCTACCAACTGATATCAACACGCTTAACCCTTCAAAGGCAATTCAAACAAACGGCCAAACCCATCAATCCGGCTTGAGTTTTTCAGCAGTTGCAGACAATGCCAAACTAGGGCCTGATTACTGGTAACCACTGGTATGCCGAGTTTTTGCTCTAACGCGTCGACGACAGCCGCTGCTCGAATGGCTGTACAGGAAATGAATAATGCGTCAGCCCGCGGATCGCATATCTGCTGGGCGGCTTCGATAAGGGCTGCCAGTGGCAGCCCGGTCATTTTAATATCATCGTCCAAACCAAACCCATCTATATTGAGAATCTGGAATTCTTCGTTTTCGTAGCAGCCTGCCAGGGCCGTGTTAACGGTATCGGAATACGGTGTCAGGACGGAGATATTGCGGGCCTCTAATACCCGCAGAGCGGCGCGCACTGCTGCGATGGGATTGGTGCACAGGACATTTGGCTGAGCAATCTGTATAAGGCGGTTGAGTTCTTGCTCTCCAATCGCCGCTGTCCCGGATGTGCAGCCATAAATAACGACATCGACGCCAAGCCCGGGCAATAGTCCGCTGGCGGCGCGCGTGATGTCACCGGCCATCGCCCTTAAATTTTCAAGTGTTAAGGGATTGGCGTTTAAGACCCGGTTTGTAAACAAACCAACCCCTTCCGGAAGAATACGGCGTAAATCTGTTTCGCTGTTATAGTCCGTAGCCAAAGCGATCAAACCGATACGCCCGCCGGGTGTGATGTTTTCCAATATATATGAAACATCCATTGAGATTACCTGACGACCGGAAGCTCAGCCGGCGCGCGGCGGCTTAACAGATCGGCTCCGTCTTCAGTGATAACGATATTTTCTTCATGCACCATCTGTTTACCCGGAGCGAATTCCATACCCGGCTCCAGTGTCAATACGGCGCCGGGTTCAAGTGGTGTCATGTCAGTGGGCGTATTGGACGGCCATTCGGTCAACTCCATACCGAGGCCATGGCCCATACGTCCGACACTGTTTCCAAGTGCCCCACCTTTCTCCAATACCGACCACATGGCAGACCAGACATCGCTGGTCGTTGCGCCCGGCCGCGCGGCAGCAACGCCAGCATCGGTTGACGCGTACACGACATCATAGGCCTGCCGCACGGCGTCATCCGCATGACCAAAAGCAAAATTACGGTCAAAGTCACAGAAATATCCATCGAACGTCGTCCCCGTGTCGATGATTAAAACATCTCCATCGCTTAAGATACGGTCCGTCGGCCCCATGATAATGCTATCGTACCCGCCCGGCCCGGAGCCGGAAATCAAATATGGCGTATGATCAGCGCCGCGCCGCAACAGATCAATGCGCATGCGGTGGACATTCTGACGTTCGCTCTCACCAATTTTCAAGGTTGTTGGTAGGGCCTCAAACGCATCAGAGGCCAAATCGCAAATATAGTGAATTTTTTCAATCTCAGCAGGTGATTTTACATAACGCACCTGGTGTAACATGAGCGAAACATCAACAATATCTCGTGTTGCCAGTCCGCTCGACAGGCGCTGATAGTCTCCTGCCGGCATCCGTAAATGACTTTCATGACCTAATGAGACACCCATCCGGCCAAACCGCCTAGGCATCTTTTCGATCACGCTTTGCAACAACGAGATGCCATCATCTTCAGGCTGGGGGGCCGGCCAGGTATGAATATCGTCAACCCACGTGCTGGTCATGCCAGCGGCGCCAATTTCCGGAATAACGGCAATCGGCCTACCCTCTAGCGGCAGCAAGACAAACCACGGGCGGGTCGGACTTTGCCAAAATTGAGTGAAAAAACCAGTGAAATAGCGCACATCCGGTTCGGTCGTTAATAAAATGACATCCAGTTCGTCACGGCGCATCCGGGTTTGAACCTTCAGCATACGGGTTTCAAATTCGGCCTGATCAAAACCACGTTCCGGCAGTGGGCGCATCAGCCGCTTATCCCGCGCTGCGGAACGAGTTGAGATTGCACCAAACGCACCCAGAACTCGGCCCCAGTTGTCAAAATATCATCATTAAAATCATAATGGGGGCTGTGAAGACCGCATCCTCCTGGCCCGTCGCCGCCATTACCCAATAACAGATAACACCCCGGTTTATGCTGAAGCATAAAGCCGAAATCTTCTGACGCCATGATGGGTTGGCAGTCGGCATTTACTTTTTCAGCGCCGAATGTCACCCGCGCCACATCAGTAGCGATAGCGGCCTCTTCGGCTGAATTTATAGTCGCGGCAAACTCGCGGGAATAGGCGAAGGCATACTGCGCTCCGTGCGCCGCACAAACGCCTGAAACAATACGTTCCATTGATGTTTCCAAATGATCTTGAATTTCAGGCGTAAAAGAACGGGTATCGCCACGCAATATGACCTTCTCCGGAATGGCGTTTCGGGTTGCGTCGACCGAAAAATCGGTGACGGACAGAACCGCATTATCGATAGGATTAAGGGACCGCGAGACCACAGACTGCAATGCAAGGACAACTTCGGATGCAACCATGATCGGGTCAATTGATAGATGGGGCAACGCAGCATGGCCGCCCTTACCATGGATCATGATCTCAAAATTATCTTCACACGCCATGATCGAGCCGGCACGAACGGCAAAATTGCCAACCGCCAATGACGGCATATTGTGAATTCCATAGATCGCGTCGACCGGAAAGCGATCAAATAACCCATCTTTAATCATGGCCAACGCACCGCGCCCATGTTCTTCCGCTGGTTGGAATATAAACACAACTGTGCCGTCAAAATTTTGGCTTTCAGCTAACTGTTTCGCCGCGCCCAATAACATTGTTGTATGACCATCATGACCGCAGGCATGCATCCGCCCATCATGTTTCGACTTATGGGGAAACCCGTTTTCCTCGGTTATGGTTAGCGCATCCATATCTGCCCGCAACCCGATTGCGCGTAGCCCGTTCCCGCATTTCAGGAGCCCGATAACGCCCGTTCCGCCGACACCTTCGTGCACCTCGATGCCGAAACTGCGCAAACGCTCAGCGACTTTGGCTGATGTCCGATGTTCTTCGAATCCCAGTTCTGGATATTGGTGAAAGTCATGACGCCATCTGACCATCTCATCTCTGATGTCATTTGAGTGTTGCGGCATACTGTTCATACCTTAAAACCTGCTCTCAATTTTAACCAAACCCGCCTAGGCATGGAAAACACTTCTATTATGAGGTTGGAAACCTACCCAGTACACTGCTGCGTATCTGGGTAGGTTTTATGTTGCCAGATCATCAGTAGGTTTTACCAGGGAGCAAGAACATACCTATGATCCGGGCAACGGAAATATCTATCCTTCACCCCTTCTCAAGACCTTCGGTGACCAACACCAAACATCGGCTATCCGCCCTTGGGGCCATCTTCTTCAAACCCGCAAACGACGCTGCTCCGCTTGGGGTTGTATTGATATTCAGGTTGGCCAATTGATCAACAGCAGCGGAGGCTTCGGTGTCGGAAATGGTCATGAAAACATCGGCATCATCTTTAAGAGCAGAAAATGCAATCAGCGATGCATCTTTACAATCCAACCGCCCCATATTGGACAACGGACCTTCGGCCCTGGTCATCCGATGTTGTTGCATGCTTTCCATCAAACAAGGGGCCGCATCCGGCTCAACAACAATAATTTCCGGTTGTTCAGCCCAATACTCACGAATATGAGCGGCAACCGCTGCGGCTAATCCGCCAACACCTGCCTGCAAAAAGACATGCGACGGCCAAGTGCCGCCCGCCGTAAATTCAAGGCGGCATTCCTCGGCCAGCACAGTATATCCTTCCATTACCAGAGCCGGGCGCTGGATATACCCCTCCCAGGACCCATCGGCCAACAGTAACCAGTTATTGTCTTTAGCGGCCGAAATCGCATAGGCGACACTATCTTCATATGTTCCAGCGGTACGGACGACGTCAGCACCTAGGCCCCTGATCCGTTCAGCAAAACCTTCTGGTACGGAAGACGATAAAACGATGGTGGCGCGCGCACCAAATACCCGTGCACCGGCAGCAATCGACAAACCATGATTGCCCGCGCTGGCGGTAACAAAAGTCATACCGGCAGCAATTTGTTTGGCGCGATCGCTCAATAAATCTGACGTCCCGGACTGATCTGATATCATTTGCGCAACCGCAAAAGCCCCCCCCAGAGCTTTGAAACTGCCGAGCCGCATACGTTCAGTCTCATCCTTGATATAAAGCCCGGCAATACCAAGTTCTGGCACGGCGGACGACATATTTAACAATGGTGTGGGTTTGTATACCGGGCATTGTTTCAGCATGGCCAGGGGGCGCGTTGCATCAGGCCTGAACAGACGGGTTTGGGCGCGGTTCACTGAAGGGTGTTTATATTGCATGATCCATGCATAATACGGGCAGAAATTTCAAGATAACTGTCAAGATTCAAATATTTTTAACTATTTTTCTCTCTTTTTACAATTTTCTGACCTAATATAATCAGGCATAATCTGTATATTTCCGGCGTTGTATAAAGTCTTAAAATTGAGTTGGTAAGTCATTAATGAGTACTCTGTCGCCCAGCGATTTAACAATCCTGCGTCTCTTACAGGAACATTCACGCGAAAAACTCGAAACCATTGCCTTTGAAACTGGATTGTCAGTGGCAACCGTGCAGCGCCGCGTCAAACATTTAAAGTCATCTGGCGTCATCACCGGCGAAACGGCATTGGTCTCGCCCGAGAAAGCTGGTTTTACGATGACATTTTTAATCATGGTGGAATTAGAACGCGAGAGGATCGATCAGCTTGACACTTTTCGCAGAAAAATTAAAGCGGAACCTCAGGTGCAACAATGTTATTACATCACCGGGGAAGCCGATTTTGCATTGATCGCATTGGCACGGGACATGGAGGATTTTGAATTATTAACCCACAGATTGTTTTTCGATGACACAAATATCAAACGGTTCAGAACATCTGTTGTCATGAGCCGCACCAAGGTTGGACTAACCGTTCCCCTCTGAAAAGGTCTCAGCCATCTCTATCGCCATATCCAGGAATACGCCGGTCAAATTCGCGTTATGTCATCCAGAAATTGAATAACTTCTGACCTTCTATTCGTACGGATGGAGGTCGCCTAAATAACCTTCGGGGTTAACTTAACCGGGGCTCATTCCGCGCAGGCGCTCACCTCTCCGGCGGAGAAGTTCAAGTGTCGCCAGCAGGGCAATGGAAATCATCACCAGAATTGTCGCAACGGCGAGGATGGTCGGGCTGATCTGTTCGCGGATACCGGACCACATCTGCCGCGGAATGGTACGTTGTTCAAATCCGGCAAGGAACAAGACAACCACGACTTCATCAAAAGATGTGATAAATGCAAACAAGGCGCCGGATATAACGCCGGGTAAAATCAAAGGCATCATGACCTTAAAAAACGTTGTCGTCGGATTTGCCCCAAGGTTTGCCGATGCGCGTGTTAAGGAATGATCAAACCCCACCAGCGTTGCGGTCACAGTTATGACGACAAACGGTGTGCCCAAAGCCGTATGAGCAAGAATGATCCCAAGGAAAGTCTGATCGAGGCCTATATTTGAATAAAAAAAGTACATGCCAGCAGCAGAGATGATGAGCGGCACGATCATTGGCGAAATCAAAATCCCCATCATCAATGCGCGATAGGGCATGTGAGATTTACTTAAGCCCAAGGCTGCCAACGTGCCGAGAAAAGTTGCAAGAATTGTCGAAGCGATGGCAATAATAAAACTGTTTTTGACCGAATGGGTCCATTGGGTATTATTGATAAAATCTTCATACCATCGCATTGAATAAGCGTCCGGATCAAGCGACAGCATACCTTCAGTAAAGGTAAAATACGGCTCAACATTGAAGCTCAGTGGGATGATCACCAGAATTGGCGTGATCAGGAAAATAAAAATCAGGGCGCAAATAAAACGAAACCCGTAATACCAGGATGTTTCAAGTGGGCCAGCATAAGGTGGTAAGGCCATGGTATTATCCTAACCTCATATTATCAATTCCAACGAGTTTGTTATACAGCATGTAAAGTGCCAGCACAGATGCCAATAACAAGGCACCTAACGCGCCAGCCAATCCCCAGTTCAAGGACGACTGCATGTGATATGCGATCTGGTTAGATATCAAGGTTCCGCCCGTGCCGCCAACGAGGGCCGGGGTGATGTAATATCCAATCGACAAGATGAAGACCAGGATACTGCCAGCGCCGATGCCAGATAATGTCTGCGGCATATAGACGCGGACAAAGGCGACCATCGGATTGGCGCCGAGCGACAGGGCCGCGCGCATATAACTTGGCGGTATCGTCTTCATCACGCTGTACAGCGGCAGAACCATAAATGGCAATAGAATGTGTGTCATCGCAATGATGGTGCCGGTCAAATTATGGATCAATTGTAATCTGTTCGCGTCATCAACCAGGCCGAAGAAAACAAACAGGTCATTCAGGACTCCCTGAGATTGCAGCATCGCAATCCAGGCGGTGGTCCGCACCAGTAGAGACGTCCAGAACGGCAGAAGGACAAAAATCATCAACAGGTTCGAGTACCGAAGCGGCAGGGTCGCCAGCAGGTATGAAATTGGATAGGCCAGGATAACGCAGATTACGGTGATCGCGAGACTGATCGCAAAAGTGCGCAGGAACAATTTTCCATAGATCTGTCTGTTGTCAGGCTGCATGACAATATCACCGGTTTTATTGTCATACTTCATATCGACTGCGTTCAGGTAATAACCTATCGTGTAAGGGCTGGTATTACGCTTGATAACATTCCATGTCTCAACCTCGCTCCATTTCTTGTGCATTTTGAGGACTTGAGGTTTGTAAGGTCCATTTGTTACTTTCTTGGATTTGCGCGCTGAACCGGTGATCATGCTGCGCATGCCTGATTTTTCGTAATTCAGGCGAGTTCCAACCTTACCGATCTCGCGGGATTTGGCGCCCGCTTTCAAATCCAGAATAAGGGCTGCAAAAACGGGCTCCCCTGGAAGATCTTTTCCATCCCAGTTGGCTAGAGCTTTGGTGGTTTCTGGCATTAACTCCCCGACATGCCAATTGTCGACACTACGCATGGTCATGTCGAAGATCGGAAGCAAAAACGAGAACAGAATAAATACAAACAATGGGGCGACGAGCAACAGAGCACGAATGCGATTTTTCCGCATCGCGCGGTTCAGGCTGACTTTAAGCGGCAAACCATCCGCTGCCAGGACAACACCGTCTCCTGTTTGTTGATCAGCCATTGTAAGCCCCTCGTATTAGATTTTGGTAAATATAAAAAATATCAAACAAAAAACGTGGTGTGCGGTACGGATATTCCGTACCGCACACCCAATTCAATTAACCTACTGGAGCAACCAGGCAGCGAAACGTTCATTCATTTCGTCCGCGTTGTCAGCCCACCAAGAAAAGCCGGTCAGGAAACCCTGATCGGCATATTTTGTCGGCATGTGAGGCGCCATGTCGATGCCAAGTGTGGCATGTTTGGAAACCATAGGTCCGGAAGACTTACGGGCCGGGCCATAGGAAATGAACTTAGCCTGATCAGCCAAACGCTGCGTGTCCGTCGCAAAATGCAGGAACTTCATAACCGCATCAACATTTTTGCCTTTGGCCGGTACGGCCCAGCCATCAATGTCAAGAACCTGACCATCCCAAAGCATCGAGAACGGCTGTTTTTCTTCGGCGATAGCCGAGAACCAGCGTCCGTTATACCCGGTGCCAAACACGGCTTCACCATCAGCCAAAAGCTGCGGAGGCACAGCACCTTCAGTCCACCAGATCACATCATTTTTGATGGTCGCCAGTTTATTGAATGCCCGGTCTTTGCCTTCATCCGTATCGAGAACCTCATAAATTTTGTCCAACGGAACACCATCGGCAATCAAAGCCCATTCAAGATTGTTAATCGGCTTTTTCTGCAATGCCCGTTTACCCGGGAAGTTCTTAAGGTCGAACACGTCAGCCATCTTGGTTGGGCTTTTGCCGCCCCAGGCGTCAGACCGATAAGCAAATGCCGTAGAATAAATAATCTGTGGGACGAAACATTCAGACAGGAGTGTTCCTTCAAGAAAATCTTTTGAGGCTGGCGTTCCGTCAGGAGCCGCCGCCATTTCCTTGTCTATGTTGATCGGACGGAACATTCCTTCATCACAGCCGGTAATGGCGTCGGACAAAACAACGTCGATCAGATCCCAAGTGACGTTCCCAGCTTCCGTCTGTGCCCGCATTTGAGCCAGGCCGCCGCTGTAATCGATGGAATTGATTTGTACGCCAGAATTATTCTTCATATATGGCTTGTGATAAGCATTCATTTGGCTGGCAGTGTAAGCGCCGCCCCACGATACGACATTGAGATCAACAGCTTGTGCTGTGGATGCCAAGCCCGCCATAGCAACGCCCGCAAGAGCGATTTTTAACGTCTTCATTGGTTTCTTCTCCCTTTTTTAAAAATAATTTTACCTGTTTGTTGATTTTTTTTACGTGCCTTGAACCCTCTCCAATCAGCCAGAAAAATTCGCAAACGCGAATAGGCGGCCATTGTTAGGCGTCAAGTGCGCGGCAGTCTTCCGCCTCCCAGCTGATTTGCGTCGTGTCACCCTCTTTGAGGTGAACATGGCCGTGAGAGTTCGGGACCTTGACGATAAATTCGTCGCTACCGGATAGACTGATCCGGCTGCGGATATGATCCCCGAGATAAATCATCTCTACAACTTTTGCCTCAAGAGTATTGTCCGCATCTTTGCCGCTGCCACCGATTGTCACCCTCTCTGGACGAAGAGATAAGGTGGTACGCGATCCTATGCCGCCAATATTTACGCACAGCGCCTTGACGATACCGCCGCCACCTTCAATCTCGACCTTACAGAAATCGCCGTCAATCTCTTTGACTTCGCCATAGAGCCGATTGTTCTCGCCGATAAATCCGGCAACAAACGCATTGTTAGGTTTTTCATAAAGCTCGTCCGGCGGAGCCAATTGCTGAACGATGCCGTCATCAAAAACTGCGATACGGTCCGACATGGTCAGGGCTTCAGACTGATCATGGGTGACGTATACCATGGTCACCTGTAAATCTTCATGAATATGCTTGATTTCATACTGCATCTCTTCGCGCAGGTTTTTATCAAGCGCGCCAAGAGGTTCATCCATCAACACCAATTCCGGCTCAAACACCAAAGCACGGGAGACGGCAACGCGCTGCTGCTGACCACCAGACAACTGAGCTGGACGGCGATCACCAAAACCGCCAAGCCGCACCATGTCTAGCGCCCGATTGACCTTTTGACTGACTTCCGATTTGCCCATGCCGCGCACTTCCAGCGGGAAGGCAAGGTTTTCAGCAACAGTCATATGCGGAAACAAGGCGTAATTCTGAAACACCATGCCAATACCGCGCTTATGCGGCGGCACGTTATTAATTGGCACGCCATCGAGATAAATTTCGCCGTGAGTGGCAGGCTCAAACCCTGCCAACATCATAAGGCATGTTGTTTTACCTGAACCCGATGGCCCTAACATGGTGACAAATTCACCTTTGGCCACATCCAGGTTAAAGTCTTTTACGACTAGAATTTCACCATCGTAACTCTTTTGAACAGATTCGAACTTAACAAGAGGTTCAGATACATCTGACATATCGCCTCACCATCCCTGTATTTTATTTTCAGGCCCGACTTTGTGTCATCGCCTTTACCGCTGGACTGCTTTTTTTCCAAAAGCTAATCCCAATTGCTTAATTACTTATTTCGCATAATTCTCGGAAGTTCAATCAAAGTATATCCATGAACACGATATAATGTCCTGCATTAGAACGCCATTGTCCCGACGCCGACCCGGCATTGGTTTGGAATTGAACCACATGATGTGCAGATAACCAATTCATTTTTCTGAATTTCAGGGTTGCATGTCACATTGATGTCGTCAACGGGCATCGACATCTGGTGATAAATTTAGCGCAAAAATTATGAATTTTTGGAAATAAAACTCATTATAATGCCAAATCTGCACAACATACGTCAAAATTGATAATTACTTGCGCTATTTCTAAGGCATCTTCTCTGTGCACTGCAGATGACAAAAAAGCCGGTCATAAAGACCGGCTTTTCTAGAGAAAGTGCAATACAATCAAAGGCTTTAGCGGTTGATAAACGGCTCAGTCACAAAATTACCGGGAACCAGTACCATGGCTGCGTGAGGCGCGTGAATGCCAGCAGGTTTGGATTTTTTGTTTGCCTTGGGTTTGGAAAATTTTGAAATGACGAAAACAATTCCAGATGCAATAGAATTAACGAGAGGCGCTATAACATCACTAAGCGTGGCCACTAAACCGAAATGAAGGGCCAAAGACGTATTGTTTGGTTCGCTGGTCATGGCATTTCTCCTGTTTGCTCATGAGTTGATCCGTATGTTCTAAGCTCCATATATGCCGTTTTAATGACCCTGTATTGTGCGATTTTTGCAGAGTTGCTATGCAAAAACTGCATAGATCTTATGACCCCCACTTATTGGCTGAAATTGGCGTTTGATAACTAGAACCCGCAGCGTATTCTTGGCCGCTTGGCCCCAAGGGTACCGGCGGCGGCAGGCCTATATCACATTGTTGATTATTTGAATTTGGCGGGGCTTGTATCGTCAACAATATCGTGAACCACACCGGCCGCCAACAGAGTATTGTGGTCCGGAAACCAGATATCCTGATGGCGGGTTTTAAAAGCCTGGTTTAAAAATTTTTCATCGATGTTCTGATCTCGATAGAAGGAAATTTCTTTATCCTGTTCACCCTTCAAATCAAACAAGGGAATAGGATACCACAGCTCAAGTCTGTACTGATGAAACCCCAGTTTCCCGCTCCGGCCCAAAGTACGCCGCGCCCCGCCGATAAATGCTGTCGCGCAGGCTGATTTACAGATTGCAAAAACAGATGTCGACAGATTGCGCTTTTTTATTAGAGCCGCAACCCCCCTGCCTTCGTATACCTGCCCGCCTTCACTGTTTAAGATAATTTCCAGAACGGCGGGATTCTGGTCCAGCAAATTTGTGAGTTTATCGGTTAACCCAAGGGCAAAAATTCCGTCCAGATAAATCTGAGTACCGCCTGGATTTACGCGCAGAGAATACTGATTGGCGCGGGCGTGCTCCAGCGCCAAAGGATCTATCACCCTGAATTTATCCGGGGTTAATGACTGGTAACTACCAAACCCTGCCAGCAAGGTGAAAACGAAACTGGCAATCAGTGTCATATACGCGCCCCAGACCCACGGCCCTGAGATTTGCCGTTCTGCTGACCGAAGCAGGCCTATGATTTGCCACACATAAATCAAACCATGGCAGATAATCGAGAAAATAATGGTCGCGGTGATGGCGTCATCGCGGCCGGCAATATATGGCGGCAGCACGTAACGATCAGAATAGAGGACAAGGCCCTTGATCAGCACAAAATTTAACAAAAGCGCCCGGGGTAAGGAGTGATTGCCGCGCCAATGATTTTGAATATATCTCATCTGTCCTGGCGATCCCGCTGGCTTTCGCCGGTCAGCCTACTGCACGTTAGAAGTTTTTAATATGCAGCGCGGAATGTCGGCAATGCAACCCTTCCCCGGGATCAAGTCGGGATCTCCCTTAATTATTCTTGCCCAGATCATGTTGACTAGAGCGTTTCCGGCGATTTTTGGATCGCCGAAAATGCCCTAATCCTTTGGTAATACGCAATTACGTCGTCGCAGATTAAACCAATTTACTCGGGAATTGCTCTAGAGCGTTTACGGCAATTTTTGGGTCGCCGAAAGTGCCCTAACCCTTTGCTAATACGCAATTACGCCGCCGCAAATTGAACCAATTTACTCGGGAATTGCTCTAGAGCGTTTCCGGCGATTTTTAGGTCGCCGAAAATTCTCTAACCCTTTGTTAATACGTAATTACGTCGTCGCAAATTGAACCAATTTACTCGGGAATTGCTCTACTCAATAATATTGTGCGCCAACCCATAGGGAAACCCGGTGATGTTTTCTGTTTCGGTTTCGCCAATAACAAGAATATCGTGCTCGCGGTACCCTCCCGCACCTGCCGTACCCTCG
>WASW01066002.1_pt1 | contig 39999 bp, 39 predicted proteins | sample 5698521 | NCBI WGS metagenome assembly WASW01 (sample SAMN11175560, study PRJNA528189) | sponge metagenome | isolation source: marine sponge | host: Leucetta | place: Antarctica: Western Antarctic Peninsula, King George Island | collected 2013-01
GGCAGTATTTATGGAGCGGTCGTTGGCGGGTTTTTGGTGGGACTGGCTTCGAACCTGGCACTCCTCATCCTCCCATCTGGCTACAAACCAGCAGTGCCTTTTCTGATTATTTTGCTTGTCCTTTCAGTCCGACCGAATGGTTTATTCGGAGAGCACAAATGATTGGTATTATTTCTTATCTCGTTTTTTTTCTGACGATGGGCTTCATTTTGGCAATCGCGGTTTTAGGGCTCAATCTGCAATGGGGTTACACCGGTTTATTCAATGGAGGCGTTGCTGCATTTTTTGGTGCGGGCGCCTATGGTGTTATTTTGTGTGGAGGTTCGCATCAGGCAGGTCAATTGATTGCGTTGGATCTGCCTTACCCGTTTGCTCTCGCGGGAGGAGTCCTCTTGGCCGGGTTGTTGGCTTGGATCGTCGGTCTCATTACGACCCACCTCCGCCACGATTATTTAGCCATCGCCACATTTGGCGTTGCGATTGCCGTAGAAAACTTTGCCCGCAACGCCGAATCAGTGACAGGAGGCGCAAAAGGGTTGAGAGGTTTTGAGCGGCCTTTTGAGTCTGCGATTGATGACCCTTTCTGGTTCAATGTCGCTTATCTGGTCTTTGTCTCTGTCGTCCTGATCATTGTTTACAATATTTTAGAGCGCATTGGCCGCTCCCCCTTCGGGCGTTTGTTACGGGCCATCCGTGAGGATGAAGTGGCGGCTCAATCCCTTGGCAAATCACCGGCCCGTGTCAGGCGGCAAGCGTTCATTTTTGGAGCGATGATTATGGGGTTGTCGGGAGCCTTGTATGCCACTTTCTATGCCTTTATCAGCCCCCAAGATATTGTCCCCATTCTGACATTCCAGATTTGGGCAATGCTGATTGTGGGCGGGAGTGGCAATAATAAGGGCGCGGTGCTCGGAACCTTGATCGTTTGGGGAGGTTGGGTCGGCAGTGGTTGGATTTTGACTAAATTTGCTCCCATTGAGATGCAGCTTTATGTCGGGACGCTTCAATTCATTTTGATCGGACTGATCATTGTTTTAACCCTCATGATCAAACCCCAAGGATTGCTCCCTGAAAAATTGATCCTCTCCCATGCTTTAGATTGGAAAAAACCGGGTGCGGACTGTTAACCATTAAACACCAACTCCGATTTATTGGGATGGATTTCCAAGAGCCTGAAATTGATTTTGTCGGTTTAGCTCAAGCGTTTGGTTTGAAAGCAATGCGCGCCACCAATGCCAAAAATTTAGGAATGCTCCATCTTCCACATGAGCACAATGCCAATCACCAGCAAGAAGGCCGCCAGCGCAGAAGGCGCTTCAAATCCTTGTGTCATTTCGGCTAACCGCCCGGCAACCGCAGGCCCCAGGAGTTGTCCAAACCCAAAAGAGGCGGTCATCCAACCAATGACTCGATCCTGATTATGATCGACTAGCTGGCGCGCCGCTCTGATTCCGAGAGCGGTGATCCCCACAAAAGTTCCTCCCAATAAAGCACCTCCCGCCAGCACAGCAAGGTGGCCTGAAGCAAATCCTGCCAGCAAAACCCCAATCGCTTCAAGACCATAGGCCAATCGCAGGGTGGGAAATATACCGATCCGGCGGGCAAGGTATTGCCATATTAGGATGGATGGAGTGGCGAATAAACCGACCACAATCCACGTCAAGGGTTCCAGCAGGGATGTGGGATCAAGCCGTCTCGCGATGGCCACAATGAACGTCGCGGTGACAACATAGCCAAAACCAAACATCCCATAGGCGACGATGAGTTTCTTGAGTAAAGGGCTGGTCGGCGTAGGATTTTTTGAAATACCTAACGTCCCGTTTTTTGTCGCCTCAAGGCCATTGGGGAGTTTCCGAAAAATCATCCAGGAGCCCAACGTCAGGAGGATGGACACGATGCCCAGGACTCCCCATTGAGCGAATACTGACGCTTCAGCAAGGCGGGCAAATTCGATAGCGAGCACTGAGATAATAATACCAAAACCCACTCCTGAGAAATGGAGCGCGCCCAGTTGAGGCCGGGAATGGCTTGTCAGAAACTCAATCACAATCGCAGTGCCTAAAATAAGACAAAACGCACTCCCCACCCCAGCGAAGAAACGGATTCCGAGCCAAGCGGGGAAAGACACAATCACGGCGCCGGCAAAGGTCGTGATAGCGCTGAGAATCATACCAATCAGCAACCAGAATCGGCGATCAGGGCGTTGGGTCAACACGGAAGCCAAGAGAGACCCGATCATGTATCCCAAAAAATTCGCACTGGCAACGTCACCTGCCTCTGAGACGTTCCAGCCCAGCGCTTCCTGCGTTGAAGGGAGTAACGGCGTGTAAGCAAAACGGCCAATTCCCATAGCCGCCGCCAGGAGGATTGTGCCTGCTAGAACGACCGTTGGCGCCTCAATTGGTTTGGATAAAATTTTTAAGTTCAATCTTGCTCCTTCAAACAAGAGGATTGTCATGGTATGGAGCACGTCTTCTATCAAAAAATGGATCTCAAGGCTATCCATTTTTTGCAAGAGAGCGGTTCTCTTGAGGAAAGCAATTTGAAAGTTTGAAAGGTTGAAGCAGGTCGTGAGGGATTCGGATATTCCTCTCAACATTGCCATTCCTGAAATTTGATGGTATGACTTTTCAAGCTCGGAATATTGGAAGAGGGAATTGCCAATAAAAATTGAAATTCAATAAACTTTATCGTTGAAGCGTGAAGGAGTCTTAAAAAGACTTTACCAATTGACTTAATAAAAAAAGGAAAAATGGCAACAACTAAAACGAAACAAAAACTAACCGAAAAATTAGAGATTGGTTATGAACGGTTATGTGATTGTAAACCGACTCATATTAATTGTTTAACAGCGAAGGAATGGCTGAAAAATCAATTAGGGGTTTGGCAATTTAATTATGAGGGAAGAGATGTTCGAGATAAGACGAAACATCCAGCTACTTTTCCTCTCTCCCTTGCTAAAAAATGTATTGAACTGTTTTCTCATCGAGGAGAATTGGTAGTTGACCCTTTTGTAGGTTCAGGCACTACCCTTGTTTCTGCTAGAGATGTTAATAGAAATGCCATTGGCTTTGATTTGAACTCGGATTATATTGATCTTTGTAATGAAAGATTAAGGGAACAACCTCTTTTTTTGGAAACACAGCAACATCCTATTTGTGAGGATGCCAGAAATATCAAAAATTATCTTGAACCAGAGAGTGTCAGCCTTTACTTGACCTCACCGCCATATGCTAATTTACTCAATCGAAAGCGAAAAAATAAAAGTCGGAGAGATCGAAAAAATGACCAATACATGAAAGTAGAGCAATATAGTCAGGATTCAAGAGATTTAGGGATTTTGGCTCTTGATGAATATGGGAAAGAGACCGCAAAGATATACGCAGCACTTCTTCCGTTCCTAAAAACCAAAGGACATTGTGTGATCAATGTTCCTGATATGTGGTGGGAGAATCAAAGAATCACCATCCATATGACCGTAATTGAAGCGTTAAGAAGCGTGGGATATGAGCTTAGAAATACTATTATTTGGGATCGTTTGAATATCGTGAACCGCATCGGGATATTTGGATGGCCCTCAAATTATATCACCATGGGAACAACATTTGAGTATATCTTAGACTTTTGGAAGCCACCTGAAGAGAATAAAAAATGAAGATTTATACAAAGGAATCTTTGATTGAATCCCTCAAGGAAATAAGGGCAAGAGGTTGGATTCCCAATGCTAGACTTGGAAATGATGGTGGAGTTGGAAATACTTTAGAGGATTTACTTGGTATCGAAGAAAATAACCTTCCCATCCCAAATGCTGCTGAATGGGAATTAAAATGTCAGCGAACGAATACCTCCTCCCTGACAACGATGCTTCATACTGAACCATCTCCACGAGCCTTAAAGTTTGTTCCTCAAGTGCTTCTTCCTAATTACGGTTGGAAGCATAAACAGGCAGGCAAAAAATATCCGACAACAGAGATGAGTTTTAGACAAACAATTCATACTCAAAACAGGAGTGACCGAGGTTTTAAGGTGGAAATAAATAAAGGAGAAGGGAAAATAGAAATCTCCTTTCATGCTGATTCTGTCGGTGAAAAACATTTTGAGTGGAAAAGAGGAGTTGCCCAAAAAATAGGACTTGAGGAATTATCGCCCCAACCATATTGGGGGTTTGATGACCTATTACACAAAATTGGTAATAAGCTTCATAATTGCTTCTATGTAAAAGCTGATGTAAAGCGAGAAAATAAAAAGGAATTTTATTATTATAGAGATATCTTGATGTTAAAGAAGATTAGTTTAGAGGGCATTATAAAGGCATTTGAGCAAGGAGATTTGTTGATTGATTTTGATGCTAGGACAGGGCACAACCATGGTACCAAAATCCGAATTAGACAAAATAAATTTGATTTGTTGTATGAAGAAGTAATAAAAATCTAAACAGGTATCCCGTTCATCTCCCCTTAAGTTACAACTTTTGGAGTCGTTCAATTATAATATTTTATGTGAGGTATCAAATGAAATCAAAAGCACTAATATTACTGTCCGGATTCATGTTAGCACTGTTAGCAGGTTGGGGAAGTCTTCTTTTTGCCGCTGACATCAAGTTGGTGTTTCGCTTCAATGATCCTGAAGCCAAAGAAATGAGAGCGGCCTTGGATATTTTTGAAAAAGAGAATCTCGGAATCAAGGTAGAGCTTCAGACCATTGCCTGGGGGAACTCTAGAGATCAATTTTTGCGTGAAACCGCCGTTGGTGAAGGTCCAGATGTCGTGCATATTGCTTTTGTGTGGCCGAAAGATATGGGAAATGCCGGAGGATTGCGCCCTCTCAATGACTTCATCAAAAATCAAAATATCCATGGAGGCTTTGACACGTTTGTCGCAACAGAACTCACGACTAACGATAAAGGTGATATTTTTGGAATCCCCTGGACGACCGACACATGGGCTCTCGTTTATAATCAAGAGTTGATGGCACAAGCAGGAATTAGTAACTATCCCACTTCTTGGCCTGAATTAAAGAATGCGAGCAAGATGATTCATGAGAAGACAGGAAAAACCGGATTTGGATTTCCAATGGGAAGTGCTTCAGGAAATACTATTTGGTTTTTAGCCAATTATTATTGGTGGTCCCATGGAAAAGCACTTGTTGTCAATAATGCCAGTGGTGGCTACAAAGTTGGCATCACCGCACAAGATATCGCGGAATCCATTGACTATTTTCATTCCTATGTGAAAGAGGGACATAGCCCGGAAGCGATGATTTCAGTCAGTGAAGCCTCTAACCCTGCTATTATTGAAGCACTCTTGTCTGGAGAGCAAGGGATCGCCATGATGCCGCCCAATATGCTCAGGCAATTGGTAGAAGATTTTAAAACTCGCAACCCTGGGAAAGCACTTCCTTTTGTAACTAAGATTTTTCCAGGAGGCAGTGCTGGCTCTAAAACACATCTTGGTGGACGCACTTTGGGAATCAATGCTCATTCTGAAAACCCGGAAGCGTCATGGAAATTAGTCAAATTCCTCACCTCAGAAATCATTTTTGAAAAATTCTATACGAAGCAATTTCCCGCTCAAAAAGTGCTCTTAAAGAATATTACTTTTGGCCCTAGCTTAAAAGGATATGCTGAGCAACTGGCATTGGCACGAAGTTGGGGAGCTTATGCTGACAGCCCTGCTCAAATTGGCAGTATGTGGAATAAAGTAGGGCGGATTTTTGGAGATGCTTTTATTGGAACAATATCCAATCAAGAAGCCGGGATGCGTGTTGTTAAAATGGTTGAAAAAGAGTTGAAGTAATTTTCAGAGGATCACATTCTCTGAATGTGGTCTTATCTTTCTTCATCTTGAGAATCTATGTTATTTAAAAGAAAGAAGCCTGAACATTTTTTTATCACCATCATGCTCGCCCCCATGATGGTTGTTCTGATCTCATTCTACTTATATCCCACCTTTTATAATCTCTACAATAGCTTCACGGATTTAAGCCTGCTTGGTTTGAAGCAAGGAGGGGAATATATTGGATTTGATAACTATCTTAGACTATTTCACGATGAAGGGTTTGGCCATCTCATTTGGAATACTTTTTTCTGGCTTACTTTTGTATCAGTCTCATTAAGAATCGTATTGGGGGTCTTATTGGCCCTCTTACTCAATTCAGAGACCCTAAAAAAATTCAAACTCACCGGCATCACACGTCTTTCTCTCTTGGTTCCTTGGGCAACGCCCGCTATTGTTGCCGTGATCGCTTGGCGTTTTATGTTGGATCCACGAGAAGGGATCGTGAATCAGATTTTGTTGTCGATAGGAATGGTTGATAAACCGATTGCCTTTCTAGCAAAGCTCCACACAGTCTGGCCTGTCGTGATCATTATCATCATCTGGAACAGCCTCCCTCTGGTTATCATGAGTTATCTCGCGGCGTTACAATCCATTTCAAAAACGTTATATGAAGCGGCTGAGATTGATGGGGCCAACGAGATTCAAAAATTTTTTCATATCACCTTGCCACAATTAATGCCGACTACTATCGTTTTATCACTGATGTTAGTGGTCTGGACTTTTAACAATTTTGTGTATGTTTGGCTGACAACGGCTGCCGGGCCAGGAAATTATACAAATGTTTTGGCAACAGAAGTCTTCATCCGTGGATTTGTCGATTTTGAGTTAGGGTATAGTTCCGCCATTGGCATGTTGATGGCAGTGCTGATGGCTTTATTTGGCATGTTTTATTACCGCTATTTGGCAAAAAAAGAGTTCAGTGAAATCATGTAAATGAAAGATGAGGGCTGATGGAAATCATTCATAAGAAGAAAACCTTGACGATTACGATCAAAGACATTGTGATCTTAACGATCACCGGAATCGTTATGATTTTCATGCTCTATCCCGCCTATTGGGTCTTCTACGGATCTTTCAAAAAAAGTGGCAGCCTCTTTTCCTCAGAAAGATTCGGGTTTACCTTTGATAACTACATCAAGCTCTTTGAAGCAGGATTTGGCAACTATATTTTAAATAGCCTTTTCATCTGCCTGCTAGCCGTTCTCATTTCAACCTTCATCGCCGTTATGACAGCCTATATCTTCTCACGTAAAAAATTTCGTGGCAAAAAATGGATCATGGGCACTGTCCTCGCCGGGCAGATGTTCCCATGGATCATCTTGATCACACCACTTTTTATTGTGTTTGCCAGTTTAGGTTTGATGAATAGTTATACGGGGATGATTTTTATTTATACCGCCATCTCAATGCCTTTCTCTATTTATTTGCTGTTGGGGTATTTACATTCTATCCCGACAGAGTTGGATGAAGCCGCAACGCTTGATGGTTGTTCACCCTTTCAAGTTCTCTGGAAAATCATTTACCCCTTGATGCGTCCTGGTATTGTCGCGACTGCGACCTACTCCTTCATCTTGTGTTGGAGTGATTATTTATTTGCATTGGCTTTTTTAACAAAAACATCGGTAAAAACGCTTCCCTTGGGGCTTTCTCTGCAATTTGGCGAATATGGTGCCGATTGGGGAGCTGTCATGGCAGCGTCTACTGTGACGACGCTGCCTGTTTTACTCCTCTTTCTCCCTATTCAAAGTAAAATGGCTTCAGGGCTGACCGCTGGATCGGTTAAAGGTTAAAATATAGCATATTTTGAAAATCAATCTCAGCATTGATCTCTCATCAAAAAGCCCATTTCGACTCTAATTTAAACCATTTTTAAACTAAAATTATGCCTTCTAAACCAAACATTCTTCTGTTTTTTGCTGACGATCAACGTTTTGATACGATCAATGCGCTTGGCAATAAAAAAATTCAAACTCCAAATCTGGATAAATTGGTTTCTACGGGAACCTCCTTTACTCATGCCCATATCCCAGGAGGCACTTGTGGGGCTGTCTGCATGCCGAGCCGCGCCATGCTCCTCACAGGAAGGGGCTTGTTTCATATTGAACGAGAAGGACAATCCATTCCGGAAGCACATACGATGCTTGGCGAATGTTTAAAAAAAGAAGGGTATACCACTTTTGGAACAGGAAAATGGCACAATGGGAAATCGTCCTATGCTCGTAATTTTACGGATGGCGATGAGATATTTTTTGGAGGCATGGGAGACCATTGGAATGTCCCTGCCTACCATTTTGATCCTCAAGGAAAATATGACACCACCAGCCCTTTCATCAAGGAACCGATGAAAAACAATGAAGTCGAGTATCAAGATTGTGATCATATCACTGTTGGAAAACATTCCACGGAACTTTTTGTTGATGCTGCCTTGAAATTTCTCAGTAAACGAGAAGAACAAAACCCATTTTTTATGTATGTTTCATTGATGGCACCACACGATCCGAGAACAATGCCTCAAAAATTTTTGGAGATGTATGACTCCAATGAAGTGGAATTACCCAAAAGTTTTTGTCCAGAACACGCGATTGACACGGGTGCCTTAAAGATCAGGGATGAACTGCTCGCCGCCTTTCCACGTGATCCTGAAGAGATTAAAAGACACATTGCTGAATATTACGCAATGATCACGCACTTGGATGATGAATTAGGGCGGCTATTACAGGATTTGGAAGAGCGTAATGAACGAGAAAATACAATTATCGCCTTTGCGGGTGACAATGGTTTAGCAGTGGGACATCATGGTTTGATGGGAAAACAAAATTTATATGATCATAGTGTCCGAGTTCCTTTGTTGTTTGCGGGACCAGGGATTCCCAAAGGCGCAAAGACCTCTTCTCTCGCTTATTTATCAGATATTTTTCCCACCCTTTGCGATCTGATAAAGGCTGAAACACCGGACACTGTGGAAGGAAAAAGCCTTCTAAAAAGTATCAACGAGTCCGCATTCAAAACACATGAGCAACTGTATTTGGCCTATGGCAATAGTATCCGAGGCCTCAGTGATTCAAAATATAAACTGATTGAATATGCTTCAGGCCCCACACAATTATTTGATCTACTTGAAGATCCTGAAGAGTTGAATAATCTTGCAGAACAAGCCGATAAAGCGACGGTTCTCAAGGATTTAAGAAACCGTTTGATTCAAGAACGAGATGTGCGGGATGATCTCAAACATCCCACTGGTGAACAATTTTGGAGACAAAGGGCGGATTTGAATGGCTCCTCACAATCCTAAATTTTGTTACTAAAAAAATCTAATTTACGGATCTTTTGAATGGAACATCTTCAACCCTTTCTGACCAGCAAGACTTTTTTTAATACCCTCACCAAGCCTATCGGTCCCATTTGTAACATTGATTGCGCCTATTGTTTTTATTTGGAAAAAACAAAGCTGTATCCTCAAACAAAGTCGTTCAAAATGAATGAGGATGTTTTAGAACAGTATGTCTGTCAATATATTGCAGGGCAACCAGCAGACACTCCAGAAATCACGTTTGGGTGGCAAGGAGGTGAACCCACGTTAATGGGCATTCCTTTTTTCCAGAGTGCGCTCAAATTTCAAAAAAAATATGACCGCCTTGGCATGAAAATCCACAATTCTATTCAAACCAATGGGACACTTTTGAATGATGATTGGGGTCTCTTCTTTCATGATAACAATTTCCTGTTAGGCATCAGTATTGATGGCCCAGAAGCCATTCATGACCATTTCCGTTATGACAAAAAAAGACGGGGAACTTTCAGACAAGTGATGCGCGGCCTCGAAATTTGTCAAAAATATAAGGTTGAGTTCAACACATTGACGGTGGTGCAATCACATAACGGGGAGCACCCTGTTCAAATCTATGATTTTTTAAAAGAAATTGGATCGACCTTTTTCCAATTTATTCCGATTGTCGAACATGCTTACCATCGTCTGATGGCCCCACGATTAGACGGAATGATTTATCCTTCAAAAGAAAATGCGTTGGAATCCAATATTTCTGTCAATGAACGCAGTACTGGGCCTGAACAATGGGGGCGTTTTTTAAATAAAACCTTTGATCGGTGGTTAAAAAAAGAGGATATCGGCAAAATATTTGTGCGCGATTTTGATTTGAGGTTGAGCATGGTCATGGGAATGCCTTCTTCTTCATGCGTCAATGCCCAAACTTGTGGGCGAGAATCGGCCATTGAGCATAATGGGGATTTATACAGTTGTGATCATTATGTGCATGAGGATTATTTGCTAGGAAATATCAAGCAACAATCCCTGGCTGAGATGATGGACAGTGAGCAGCAAATTAAATTTGGCAATGACAAATATGAGACCCTCCCTCAATTTTGTTTGGATTGTGACTATCTCAAGTATTGCTGGGGAGCTTGTCCTAAAGATCGTATTAAGAAAACGCCCCAAGGCGAATCGGGGCTACATTATCTCTGTGAAGGTTACAAGGCCTTTTATAGCCACACGGAACCTTATTTTCAAAAAATGGCAGAATGCCTCCGCATGGGATATTTCGCAGAAGAGTGGAAGAACCTGGCTGCTCTCAAAGAACGTGTGCCCCACCCCAAACCTTTGCAAAAAACAACTATGAAAGTAGGAAGAAACGATCTTTGCCGGTGTGGAAGTGGTAAAAAATATAAAAAGTGCTGTGGGCATGAATGAAGTTCGGATCGTATCAGGTATGCAGTGGAAACAAGCGGCTCAAACGATCAGCCCTTGTACCGTATTGGCTCAGAGGTTTGATGATTTCAAGATTTCATTTTTTCAAGCCAAGCTGTTCTGATAAAGCCGCAATAATGGCTTGATGCACTTCTTCAATCGATCCGATGGCATCAACACAAATAAAGCGGCGAGGATTTTCTTTGACAAGATCCTTATAGCCGATTGCTACTCGTTCAAAAAAAAGCAACGATTCTTGTTCGAGACGATCCCCCTCTTTTCGGTATTGTTTGATGCGTTGAACGGCCATTTCAGGAGAGATTTCTAACAATACTGTGAAATCGGGATAGTGGGGGGCAATCCACTCTTCGACAATGGACTGAATCCCTGTCAAATCCAATTGCCTGCCATAGCCTTGATACGCGACCGTCGCGTCATGAAAGCGATCGCACAAAACGAGTTGCCTCATTTGTTTGGCGGGAAGGATGTTTTCATGGAGATGCTGGAGTCGATCTGCGAGATAAAGCAGCAATTCACTTTGATCAATCAGGTTGGTATGGGTTGGATCTAAGAGGAGGGAGCGAATCTTTTTCCCGATTTCGGTTCCGCCTGGTTCACGAGTCCTCACGACAGGATATCCCTGGCTGCTCAACCATTCTGCGGCCTTATGAAGCTGAGTGGTTTTCCCAGAGCCATCCAGTCCTTCAAAAGTGATGAAAAGACCCTGTCCATTCTTATCCAATAAAGGCAGAGGGGATTCAGTCATAAATAGATTCTTTTGTAATGAGGGTTTTCAACATGGAAATGCTTTTATGGTTGATTTTTAGCATGATTGACTCCGCACTTGACAGGCCCAGGGATAGGATTCTATGAATTGGCCGAAAAGTTTCCAAAGCAAGGCAGGAGAGGTATTTTTGTGGATACAACTTTTTCCAATCTCCCGAATCACGATGAAATTGACCGAATCCTGATCGGATTTTTTATCATGCAGAATCAATTCTTGAAACAACTCAAAATCAAGTGGCGGCAATTTGACGGGAGCGATATAGGGCTTTAAAAATGCGAGGATTTTTTGAAACACCGTATCGGGTAAGAATTCAAATTCATGCGAAACAAACGCCGCAAACAGCATCCCAACCCCAACGGCTTCTCCGTGAAGGTAGGCCGTATAATTGGTATGCGTCTCAATCAAATGCCCCAAGGTGTGGCCAAAATTGAGGGTGGCCCGCAAGCCTTTTTCCTTTTCGTCTTCTTCAACAATATGGCTCTTCACCTGACAGGACGCTGCAATCGCTTGCTCCAAAATTGGCAAATCCAAGGGGTCTAAAATATGCGGGTGTTTTTCAAGAAACGTGAATAAAGCCGGATCGTGGATAATGCCATGTTTGATCAATTCAAAAAACCCGGCTTTCAATTCTCGTGGTGGTAAGGTTTTTAAAAATTCTGATTCCATGCAGACATAAACGGGTTGTTTGAAAGCACCGATCATGTTTTTCCCTAACGAGTGATTGACGGCTGTTTTTCCTCCAATGCTGCTATCAACTTGAGAGAGCAACGTCGTCGGAATTTGGATATAATCAAGACCGCGCATGTAAGTGGCGGCGGCAAATCCAGCCATATCGCCTAAAACGCCTCCGCCAAAAGCCAGCAATAATGTCTGGCGATTGGCGCGTTTTTCCAAAAGAAAATTATAAATTTGATTCAAGGTGTCGAGAGTTTTATATTGCTCGCCATCGGGTAAAACACAAGTTTCCACAGGACGATTGAGCGGTCTCAAACATTGCTGAATGTGATCAGGATACAGCTGATGAATCGTCGTGTTGGTGACCACAATCACGAGATCCCTGCCAAATTTTTGGACAGCTTGCCGCAATTGTTGTGCTAAAATTTGTGAACCAATCTCGATCCTGTATTCATATCCGGGAATTTGAACATCGACTGTTTTCATCCGTCCTTGTTGTCTGAATTTAAAAATAAAAAAGTCCGTTCAACTGCCAATTCGGATTGAATGGAACATTTTGTCCTTGCAAAGGAATGCGCCGTCCCAATCGTATTTGGTAAGGAAGCGAGAGTGGTGATTTTTCTAAATCAGACAGATTGCCGTAACCGATGCTAACATGCAGTGTATCGAGGAAAAATTGATCCTTTTGTCGTTCTTCACCAATGTTCGTTTCGGTTCCGAGAAGATGTTGAAATTCTCCTCCAACAAAATAATTATCGCGTTCATAACTCAAGCCATAGAGCAGATCAAACCTGTTTCCTCCGGCATATTTCCCGCTTTGACCCTCCAGATTTTTTCCGGTTCCCGCAAGATGGAAGCGCAACTCTCCACGAATACTCTGATGCAACCCCTCAATTGTGTCTGGGTAATGGGAATAATGAAGATTGCTCAAAAAACCAACCCGGCGGTCGCCAATGGCAATCGGAAAAATCCCGCGAGGCGTGCCTGCGCTTCCTGTGGGCCATTGCAGTCCGAAGCCTCCTCGGTAAAAATGAGAATTGCTTCGGCTGAATCGATAGGTCGCTTGGAGTCGGATATCGCCAACCCCCTGAACTTCTTCCGATTGTAGATTCGCTTTTATTTTTTGAATTTTTGCTTCAAATGCTGGATCAGTTTTTGTGCTCGCATCAAGAATTGTGAGCCTCGATGTTTGTTTTTTTTGCCAAAACGGGATCTTGGCCGAAAACTGCCAATCTTCCGAAAAGCCATAGAGGATATCGACTTCAAATTTCTTTTCTTCACGAAGGAGTTTCCCGCCAACCCGTTTTTGGATTGCTTTGTTGCGGATCAATAAATCCTGAAGCGGAACGATTTTCCCGCTATGCCCCCAGGCTTTTTTATAAACAGGGATGATCTGCATTTGTGTTTTGACCCGCCAACTAGAAGGGGGTAATGGTTCTTCTTCGTCAAAGGCCCAGAGCCAAGACCCAGGCAGCAGCAAACCGCACAAGAGCCAGTAACAGAAAAGGATTGGGGAATGTGAGGTAAAAATTTTCATAGAATGAATCAAGCAAAGTTGGAGAATGAAATGAGGCTCGCGGCCGGAAAAATATTATGGATTTTTTTTAAACTCAATCCACTTTTCGTGAAGGAGATACCAAAAAATATCTTCGATAGGAAATCCCACTACGGTGTTATAAGATCCTTGAATTTTCTCAACCATAACCGTTCCCAAGCCCTGAATAGAATACGCGCCTGCTTTGTCCATTGGTTCTTCTGTAGAGGCATACCACTGAATCCATTCGGGAGGCAATGGTTTGAATTTTACAGAAGTGCAAACGTATTCATTGATGGATTTTCCTGACCGCGTATCCAAGAGCATATAAGTAGAATAGACTTCATGCCATTGTCCGCTCAATCGGTTTAAAATCCGGTGAGCGTCTTCAACATCTTTTGGTTTTCCGAGGACTTGTTGCTCATGATAAACAATCGTGTCTCCCGCTAAGATAATAGAATCAGGAAAGTTTTGACGCCCCACCGCCGCCTTTTCATAAGCCATCCGCAAGCCATAAGTTTTGACCTCTTCGTTGCGTAATTGGGTTTCATCAATATCTGGAGCATAACTCTCAAACTCAAGGCTATAACGTTTTAACAATTCATGGCGTCGTGGTGAGGAAGACGCCAAGCAAAATTTACGATGTTGGACAATCATGAGCGAGAACAAACGTCTGAGATTAAGCGCGAATCAGCAGGGTCATTGAAAGATTTCATTGAAATGCGGCCTGTAGGCGTTGAGCGAAAAGGGGTGGGGTTTCAGAATCATGTTGAGCGGAACGATTGGGGAGGTAAAAATTTTCGATATAATAATCAAAGATTTTTTTTGCAAAAGAGATCGCATAAGAACTTTTTTTGCCGTGTTCTATCAAAACCACCACAGAAATTTCAGGGTCTTCGACAGGCCCAAAAGCAACCACCCACGCATGATTTTGAAATTTTTTGAGCTTCTTCTGCTCATCATCCAAACTTTTCATAGTTTTTTTACTAATGATCTGAACCGTTCCTGTTTTTGCACCAATATTCCAAATTTCAGAACGCATCCCTTTTGCCGTGCCGTGAAGATCATGCACAGCCCCCATCATTCCGTTGCGAATCAAGGCTAAATATTCTTGGGACAAACCCGTATTTTGAAATTCTATTTTTTTTTCTAACAACAAATGCGGTTTGATCGCTTTGCCATCGTTGGCAATGGTGTTGATCATATTCACAATTTGCAGGGGTGTGACAGAAACGGCTCCCTGCCCAATGGCGACAGACGGGGTTTCTCCGGTATACCAAGGTTTCCCAAAAACCTTTTCTTTCCAGGCACTATTTGGCATCAAACCCTGTTTTTCATTCAATAAATTGACCCCCGTTTTGTCGCCAATTCCAAACTTTTGCGCATAATCGTGAAGCGTGTCAATCCCCATTTCTACCGCAACATGGTAAAAATAAACATTGCATGACTCGCCAATCGCTTTATGCAAATCAACCGTGCCATGCCCTCCTTGTTTCCAGCATCCATAAGAAATCTTGCCTCCGTTCAAATTGTAGTAACCAGGGCAAAAATGAGTGGTTTCCGGAGTGATAATTTTTTGATCCAAACCGGCATACGCGGTCACCAATTTAAACATTGATCCTGGAGAATAAGTCCCTTGGATGGCTTTATTTTGAAGGGGTTTACCAGGATTGTTCATCAACCGACTCCAGTTTTTACGATTGATTCCGGCAGCAAACATATTTGGATTGAAATTCGGAAAACTCCCCATTGCCAAAATTTCTCCGGTTTTTGGCCGCATGACAACAACCGCGCCACTTTCCCCTTTCATGGTGCTGTTGATGAATCGTTGGATTCGGGTATCAATCGTTAAATAGACATCACGGCCAGGAACCGGATTGACCGGTTTGTTGAGGATTCGTAACTCCCGTCCCACGTAATCGACTTCGATTTGTTTCCCCCCGTCAGTGCCAATCAGGGCTTCATTGTAAATGAGCTCCGTATTGGCCTGCCCGACAATTTGCCCAGAGCTGAGCTGATTTTTGGACAATTTCTTTTTTTGACCTTCATTGCGAATCCCAACATAGCCTAAAATATGGGCGGCGATTTTATTATGAGGATAAAATCGCCGAGATTGCACGACAATCGAGACTCCAGGAAAATCCTCTTGATAAGTTTCAATGATCACAACTTTTTTATATTCGAGATCTTCTTCCAAAATAATCGGTTTGAAGCGCGCCTGATGGCGGTGATCTTCCAATTTTTTTAACAAAGCGGCATGAGGAATATTGAGCGAGCTGGAGAGATTTCGGAGAGTTTTTTCCAGATCCGGCGAGTCTTCTCGAATCAATTGGAGTTGATAAGCAGGGCGATTGTCAGCAATGGCAACCCCATTGCGATCATAGATCACGCCCCGTGGAGCGGCTTGCGGGATCAAACGGATTCGATTGCCAAGAGACCGCTCCGCATTTTCTTCTCCCATCACAATTTGCAGATACCACAACCGTGAGGCGAGCAGTGAAAAGACCAAAGCAATCACAATCACAATGACGGTCGTGCGCCTGCGAAATAATTGAAGTTCTTCCGGAGCGAGTGGTTCGATTTTCATAGGTCGTCTTCAATTATTTAATGGCGTAGACGTAAACGAGGTTTATCTTCAGGCCGCAAACGCAGGAATCGTTCAAACCGAGTTAAAGTTCCTAAAAATAAAGGCGACACCAATCCGTGAACAAGGGATAGTGAAACGACTGTTTGGAAAAAAAGCAGATTCCAAGGCAAATCAGGCGTCAATAACTTCAGTAATGTTAAAGCAATTCCTCCTTCAATTAAAGACAAAAAACTCACAAAAAATAGGGTAGAACTGATGTTTTTGTCATAAAACCATTCACCAAACCATCGGGTTAAAATGAGCGTCAAAAAAAATGAAAGCCCACTGACGCCAAGCAAAGAATGAGAAATCGTGTCCGACATCAACCCGAAAGCCAAACCATAGAATAATAGAAAGGGAGATTTCCAGCGGAGCGTCATGATCAATAAGACAATCAAGACGATATTGATTTTTAAACCGAGAAAGCTGAAGTAATGACTGAGCGCGCTTTCCACCCAAAGGGCTGCGATCCCTGAAATCCACCAATACAAATGTGTCATTTTTCAGAAAATAAAGGTTGGCGAAATTGAGACGCGCTTTTCAGAATCACAAAAACGCCCTCAATATTATCAAATTCAACAGCAGGTTTTAATTTTGCGGTTTGAAACAACTCGTATTCATGATAGGTCACTTCCGTGACAGTACCAACCAGAATGCCTTTCGGAAACAAGCCACTGAGGCCATTGGTCACGACTCGATCGCCTTCTTTGACATCACTTCGCAAAGGGATTCTTCGCAATTCCAGGCCATCGCTGGTGCCATACACCAAGCCTTTGGTTCGCGTGCGTTGGAGAATTACCGGAAAACGGCTCCGGCGGTCTAAAATCAATTGCACGGTGGATTGATAGGGCGTGACGGCTTGAATTCGCCCCACAACCCCTTCTTTTAGGATCACCGCAAAGTTTCGTTTGACGCCGCACTCTGAGCCGCAATTGATTTGCCACGTTTGATGAAAATTATCAATGGATTCTCCAATCACTTCTGAAAAAATTTTCTTATCTTGATTTTGTTCTGCAAATTCAAGCTGGATTTTGAGTCGGTGGTATTGAATGGATTCTTCGAGATAACGATTGGCTTCTTCTGTTAAAGCAGAGATTTGCTGTTTCAATTCATTATTTTCTTTGCGCAATTCCACTAAATAAACATAAGATTCGGTGAGGTCACTGATCAAAGAAGCCACTGAATGAACCATCAACTGGATGGGGTACGTGAGGGTTTGGGTCAACGTGGAGACGCGGGAGTTTTCTGATTTTTTTCCTATTTCAAAAAGGTAAATCAGGGTTCCAATAATCGTGATAATAATTGCGAGAAGCAAGCAATGCTTCTTGATCAAATCAAACATTGTTCAAGAATTAACAAAAATATCGTCACAAAATGAAATGATGAGGTCAGCATGGATTGGGAGGATCACAGCGCAATTGAAGAGAGTAAATCGATTTGATCCAATACTTTTCCCGTTCCAATAGCGACACAAGAGAGCGGATCTTCCGCATGAAAAACGGAAAGCCCTGTTTGTTCCCTTAGCAAAGCATCTAAACCGTCTAATAGGGAGCCTCCTCCGGCCAAAACAATGCCCTTATCCACAATATCCGAAGCCAATTCAGGAGGGGTTCGTTCTAAAGCATTCCGCACAGTTTGGACAATTTCATCGCACACATCCGCGAGGGATTCTCGAATTTCAGCATCATTCAAGACGAGGGTTTTGGGGATGCCTGTCACCAGATCACGCCCTTTGATTTCCCGAGTTTTCGGTTCTTTCGGTTCAAAAGCCGAGCCGAGGTGGATTTTAATTTCTTCGGCGCTTCGTTCTCCAATCAATAAATTATATTTCTTTTTCACAAATTGAATAATGTTCTCATCCATGGCATCTCCTCCCACTCGCGCCGAATCGCTATAAACGATCCCTGCGAGGGAAATCACCGCCACTTCGGTAGTGCCGCCGCCGATATCCACAATCATGTTACCGCTTGCTTCGGTGATGGGCAAGCCCGCTCCGATGGCCGCGGCCATTGGCTCTTCTATCAGGAAAACTTCTTTCACTCCCGCTGATTCTGCTGATTCCCGCACAGCCCGCCGCTCCACTTGTGTGATTCCAGAAGGGACCGCAATGATGATTCGAGGCTTAAAACGAAAAAAAGACGCATTGTTTTTCTGAACTTGATGGATAAAATGTCTGAGCATTGCCTGAGTGATATCAAAATCAGAAATAACGCCATCCTTGAGAGGACGAATGGCCATGATGTTTCCCGGAGTTCTGCCCAACATGAGTTTGGCTTCTTCACCAACAGCGAGCACTTTATAACCCCCTCTAGAATCATGTTGTACCGCAACGACAGAAGGCTCTCGGATCACAACTCCCTGCCCTTTGATATAAACCAGGGTATTGGCGGTTCCCAAGTCAATTGCTAAATCATATGCAAAATACTTGGATAAAGATGAGAAAAGACCCACTTTGACCTCATGTATTATTTTTTCAGCTAAATGCGGAATAATCTCTTTGAAAACACTCAATTCAAAATAGGAGGGATTTTCCAGGGTACGAGGCAACTCCAGAAAAACTCCTTTTTTTCCAGTTCTAACCATCAACTTGTGTTTCATCTCAAGGAACTAGGATTTCCACCACCGTGAGACAAAGGCATGTTCGCTCTCCATCAAATCCAAGAAGATCTGTCATTTCTCTGACACAAACCTCAGGGATCATCATAGAATGCAGTGGCGAGGTCACAATAGCCCCCCTTGGGGTAACTCGCAATATATTTTTTTATATCCCTGTTCCTCAAAAAAGCAATAAATTTATCGAGCAAAATACGCTGTTTGACCACGACAAAAATCAGCGAACCACCCCCACAATCTCAAGCACTCAGAAGGATTTATTTATAAAAAAATGATAAAAGCCACTACCGCAATTTCCCCGACCAAGATGATTTTATCGGTAGTGCTTTTCCCCGAATCGGTAAAGGCATCATAGTTTCGTTTAAAGATAGTTTTCATTAAAAACCGAGACTGAGGGCGGATAAATTTTTCAATCATAACGTTCTCCTTCCATTCATTGCCATTTCCGATAAAATTACTAGCATTTATTTCACATGCAAAATGCGGTGATTTTCAAGACGACGGGTCATGTGTTTCATGTCAAAATACTCCAGCAATTCCACGGCATGTTTGCGAGTGATCTGAAGCAATTCTTTGAACTCAATCACCGTTAATTGTTCATGCTGTTCAAAATATTGTCGGAGGCGTGTTTCGATATCAGCCAATTGCTCAGGAGTATAATACAATTCTTCCGTAATGCGAACCAAAAGATTGTTATGAATCGCCAATTTGAGAATCGCAATCCCTGCTTTCCCCTCAAGGGCACATTGTTCGAAGAGGTGGCCTCGTCTGGGAGGTTGATATCCGCCTTCTTTGATAATGGAAACGCATTGTTGGAGTTGTGCTTGTTTGTCCTCTGAAAAAATTTTTCGATGCCCAGGGAGATGATAATATTGTTCGCTGTCTTCCAAAATTTGGGTTTTCACCAAGTATTTCAAGAGGTGATCGACTTCTTTTGCTGTTTTAAACAATAACGATAATTTTCCAGAAAGCTCTGCCTTGGTCATTCCTTCACGTTCTGGAAATTTTTGATGAAAGACACGAATGACACGACAAATGAATTCTCCAATCCGTGAAACATGATCGACATGAAGATAGCGTTTTTCCAAAGGATCCACACAAAATACTTTTCTTTGAGACGTTAGGTTTTGGACAATTTTACTCGCCTGTTTTTCAGAAAACCCAGCACGGACGGAAAATTCTTTTAGCAAAACCCCTCGCGTGGATTGTAAATAAATCACTTGTTCTGCGGCCAATTGCTGGTTATCTCCGCGCAAGATGTTCAGACGATTGTGGAGTTCCGCACGGATTCGTCGAGATTTTCCAGGGGCTGGGTCAATGATACGTCCTCCCCCCAACGTATAGATGGGAGAAAAGTTTCGGATAATAAAACGATCCCCAAAGCGACTGCTGACAGGCTGTTCCAAACGAAATTGAACGAGTTGCGTGCTTCCTGGTTCGAGTTCCTCTTGTTCCAAGGGATTCAAACGCCCCATCACTTCACGAGTTCCCAAATAGATCCGCATCCGATCTCTCCGCCGCAAATTGCGTGGCGCGCTTTCGAGAAGACGCAGTTCGACATTCAGGATATAGCTGGTGAGCAGTGATCCTGGCAGGGCGAGCTGATCTCCACGCTGGATTTCTTCTTTACTCAGATTGGCAACATTGATCGCAACCCGTTGCCCCGCCTCGACCTGTTCAACAGACTTTCCATGCACCTGAAATCCACGAATGCGCACAGGCGATTGCGCCGGAAATTGATGAACTTCCTCATTTTTGTTCATTCTCCCCACCAGCAGCGTGCCTGTGGCAACGGTACCAAACCCTTTGATTGTGAAAGAGCGATCCACCGTCAAGCGGAACGGTTTTTCAGACTCATGAGGGCTTAATTTTTGATACAACCCTGCCAATTTTTCCCGAAGCACATCCAAGCCTTCTCCCGTCATCGCAGAAACCGGAACAATCGGAGTGTTTTCTAAAAATGTCCCCGCGACCAGTTCTTGAATTTCCTCTTTGCAAAGCTCAATGATCTCTGGATCTTCGACCAAATCACAGCGGGTCAAGATTACCATTCCTGAATGAATATTGAGCAAATTGCAGATGTCCAGATGCTCTTTGGTTTGAGGCATCACCCCATCGTCTGCGGCAATCACGAGGAGCACTGCGTCAATCCCTGCCGCACCAGCCAGCATATTGTGGACGAATTTTTCGTGGCCGGGAACATCGATGAACGAAAACTCCGTGCCGTTTTCATCACGATAATGAGCAAACCCCAGATCAATCGTAATCCCTCGTTTTTTTTCTTCGGCAAGACGATCCGGATCCGTGCCAGTCAATGCCTTCACGAGAGTCGTTTTACCATGATCAATATGACCACTGGTGCCAATTACAAAATTTCGAGAATCCGCCATAAAACATTTTTATCAAAGCAAAGGGGAATGATTGGAAAATCAAACGGGAGCAACGGTTAAGTGGAGGCGAGCAACTGAATAATTTCAGATTTATCGGGAAATCCCAGCGATGGTTTAACGATAGCATTGATCCGTTTTGGCCGCATAAATAAAATCGCTTTCTGTCAAACCATCGATTTTGTGGGTCCAAATGAGCAATTTGACCTTTCCCCAAGCAAGGTAAATGTCTGGATGATGCCCCTGTTTTTCTGCGATTTCCCCCACGCTATTGGTGAAATCCAAGGCATCTCGGAAGTTTTTGAAACGGAATTCTTTTTCCAGGTGATGCTCTGCGATCACTTGCCATTCGTTTCCCAATTCCGCCAAAAGGCTTGTCAATGCTTTGCCTTTCAGAGGAGGAATTCCGCCTTTACAGGGGATACATTCTTTCAGGGCTAATTTGCTCATAATCATTCTGTTTTAGAGAGAAGGGAACTGGTGGGTCATCAGGCTGAATCCTTTAAGATTCGGGCTTCTCTGAAGTCACATTATCGGCGTAAAGCCACCATTTTTCTCTTTCCTTAAAGAGAGAAATTTTATCAGACCACATGACGAAACCGCGATAGGCTTTTTCAGAAGCCTCTTCTTCCAATCCTCGTGCCACTGTCATTTGAAGAAAGGCCAGCATGGTTTGATAAATAAACATATTTGCTCCGACATAAATCGGTTTCATTGTCTCGATTTGGTCATAAGCCCAACGCAGGATCTTTTGATCCGCTTTTTCGATTTCGTTGATCTGAGCAAATTCTTTTTGCAGGAGTTTATAATGTTTGCGAACCTTGCTTCCCAAGTTGGGCAAGAGTTCTTCCATTTCCGGAGTAAAAAGCATAATTCGTTTTAGAGGGCTAGAGGCGCATTTTTACCTGAACAACAATTCAGGTGATGAGGCTTTAAATTTCGATTTCGATGTTTCCATCAGCCAAACGGACATTGTAAGTTTCTAAATTTTCAGGCGCTGGCTCTTCGGTCACTTCACCAGTTGTGATTTTAAATCGTGCTCCGTGCCAGGGACAAATGACCTCTTCTCCGTCAATCGCGCCTTCACACAAAGGCCCGCCAACATGAGTGCATTCATTGTCGAGGGCATAATAGTTGTTATTTAAGTTGAAAAGCGCAATGGTTTTTCCTCCTGCTTCCACCATCGTGATTTTTCCTTGAATCACCTCACTGGCTTTTGCCACTTTCACAAAATCTGCCATGCTTTCCTCTTTTCACTGCCTGCTCAATGCAGATGATTGGCCTGATAATATTCCGATAGCAACGGGTCGCTTTCAGCATAATCTTTGGTTTTTTTATAAATTTCCACAATCTTTTCTTGCGAGATTTGTCGATTGGGCGTGGCATTTGTCCTCTGATACCATTGCAAGGCTTCATTCAGAAATGATTCGTCAAACGATTTTGATACTATCATGATATTTTAAAACCTCGCTATAAAATTGCCAGAGATCGATTCATTCTCAATTCATTCCCCGTTTCAATGGTTCTGTATTTTGCGCCATCGTAATCCAAGATGTGAGACGTGTCAATAGAGGAATGAGGAAACCTTGATTTTGGAAAGTTCTTTCAAAATGAGCCTCTCCTTTATCATCAAAAAGAGGGACTGGGATAATTATTTTGCCCAGCCATGGCTTTTTAAAAAAGAGTGAGTTTGCTCCCTGAATTGAGTGGCACCTCCATTGGCGGGGTGTCGGACGGGGTGACATTCAATTTGCAGGGTTTCCAACATGGAAGCACATTTTTTCCCGATTGCGAGAAGATGGCAATTGGGGAAAAGTTCTAAAAAAGCATGCAGAAATGGCTGAGAATATTCTAACTCCGCAGAGGTAGGAGTGCGATTGGTGAGCATTCCTTTGGGATGTTGAGGCTGGTAAGGGTGCCAAGGGACGGCATTCCATAAAACAAACTCGTAAGGATTGATGCCAAGATTGAGCAGACTGCTCCAAACAATGGTGGCAGTGGGTTCCGTGAAACCAAGAGGTCGCTTTTCTGGTTGACTGGTCCGTTTGGGATCATGCGCTTTAAAAACATGAGAAGGAGAAATATGCCTGTGCGCGAGATTCCCCAACAGGATCCGTTCCGAAGTCATCGCAACCCCACTAAAATGCGCTCCCTGATAACCAACAGCCTCGGCGATCAAGAGGTAACGTGCACTCGCAATCCGTTGCTCAAGATAAAGTTGTAAATGCTTTCTACGGATTTTGGGAGCGTTGGCGGTTTGGTCATTGTCAGGATCGACATCATACCACGGGTTAAAAATAGGGCTTTGCGCCGGCGCATTCTTGAGGGTTTTTATAAAGTTTGCAACAGCCTTGGGCATCTTAAATAATAGAAGAGAGGGATCTTGAAATTCCGGTGGCAATTTTTGAGGACATCCTATAGCATCCTTGAGGATTTGTAAAATTTGCATAAAAGAAGAAAACGATGCTCCCCCATTTGCTCATCATATTTGCGCGTTATCCCCGAATCGGCCAGGTCAAAACGAGAATGACTCAAGCGAAATCTTCCTTGAAGCCCCTGAGCTTGGAAGAAGCATTGGCTCTGTATGGAGCATTTTTAGCGGACTTGCTTCCCCGCTTTCAAGCCGTGCCGGATTTCGATATGTTGGTGATGCTCGGTGGGGCTAGCGCAAGAGAAAAAGAAACGTTCAGGAAACATTTTTTTTTGAAACCCGCTCAGGTGGCCGCGATGCCAATTGAAATAACGGATTTAGGGGAATTGATGGAGCATTGCTTTGCGGCAGAAGCTCAAAAAGGCTATCGGCGGATGGCTCTGATTGGGAGTGATGTGCCGCAACTTTCCGTTGGAAAAATTAGGCAAGCCTTTGAATATTTGGAAAAAAATGACATGGTGATTGGCCCTGATAATGGCGGAGGGGTGTATTTAGTCGGATATTCTCGTCCCTTGGGTTTAATGAAAGAAGGCATTGTTTGGGGAGAGGAAACCGACCGAGCAGCAATCATCCAACGGTGTTTGCAGCGATCTGTTTCGTACCAATTGCTGTCTGAAGAAATCGATATGGACACCAGTGCCGATCTTCACGAATGGACGGGGCGATGGGAACAATTCCCTCAAGAAAGAGAGCGTCAGAAAAAAGAATCTCCGCACACCTTTGCCTATTTGCGAAAATTAGCAATCCGGTAAATTTCAACGTGAATAATAGCGTTGATGAAGCTTTTTTGTGCTGATTCCGCATAAATTGAGCAAGAGGATCTGATTCATTAAAAATAAATAGCGAAAGAACCCTATTTGATGAAATTTTCGGGAGGACGGGTGAATCGGGCTGTTGATGAAAGAAAATCGGTAAGGCCGGAGGAAGCGGTTAATTTTCAAATCCTCTAGGAGATATTCATTGGGAAAACCACCAATGGTTTCAAAAATTTCTGCGCGAATACAAAATCCTTGATCTCCATAAATGATTTTCAAAGTGCGACTTCTGAAATTAGAAACCCATTCTAAGATTCTGAATTTAAACGCCTTTTCTTCAAATCGAATGCGGAAACAGGAATAATCACAATGATTCTCATGCCACACCGTTTTCAATTGCGCCACCGCTTGTAGGGAAATGGAAGTATCGACATGCAGGAAGAGAAGCGATTCAGATTTAATCTCGGTTGCGCCTGCATTCCAGCATTGTCCACGAGAGAAGCGCATGCGCGGAGGCGGTTGGATGTACTTGACCGCAAATTCATGACAAACGCTGAGACAGTCATCCTCACTGTGGTTATCAACCACGACAATTTCTTCAAAAAGCGAGGTCAGCGTCAACAAGAGCCGGCTGAGTGCTTCCGCGTCATTATAAACAGAAATCACGACTCCTGGAAGACCAACAGAGGGCATATTCTTACCTGTCACCTTTCGTTTAATTTTTACTATATTTTTTATGAGGCCGTCGATGTGTTCTCTGAAGTTTTGGAGTTTGTTTCTTCGAGGGATTCCTCCTCTTCGCCGCTCTTTTTCTCTTGAGGAAGATGGTATTCGCCACTATACAAAAGATACGGAATCCCTCCTAATAAAAAGACGGCAAATTGAGGAAAATAGTATAAATTAAAAATGTCAGCGCCCCCTGAGATACCGATGACTCCATAAAGCATGGCAAAGACGGCATGTCCCACCCCCACGCCTCCGGGAGCAATCGGCAACGCGATTGAGATCAATCCAACCGGCATAATAAAAAATTGAAGACCGAGGTTTAATTCTGTCACTCCAATCATCTGAGCGATTTGAAAAAACAAAAAGGCGACACTGATGTGAAGAATGATGGATATCAAAAGAGTGATGGCCAGTGTTGACTTTTGATGTTGATAGCTTTTAAATGCGACATAGACTTTGACGGTTAACTGCCGTCCAGGGAGTTTTTTCAGGAGCAGGATGAACGGATCTTTTCCTTCTTTGAAGGGAAAAAGCACAATGGCATAAAAGAGGATGGTGCCTAAAAAAAAAATAGTAATCGTCCAGACGAAAGGGAGCAATTTGGCTTGGCTGAGAATGAGATCGAGATTAAAAATTAGCGCAAAAAATGCCATCACGATCAAGCCAAACAACCCGATCAAGCGATCAATTAGCAAGGTCGTGGCCGCGGGTGTTTTTCCTTCCTTCTCCTGAGAGCGGATAATATAATAGCCTTTCACAAAATCGCCACTCACTGCGCCAGGAAGAGTGGCATTGAAAAAGTTTCCGATCCAGGTGAGCAGAATGGCCCTCTTGACAGGAACACGCAAACCGATGGCTCTCAATAACAACCACCAACGCATGGCCGCCAGAGAAACAACCCATAATCCCAGCACCGCGAGCACTATCAGGAGGATAATCAGGTTTTCCCCATACAAAAAAAGGAGTTCAAAATTTAATTGGTCGCTGGAAATATAGTAATATAAAATTCCGACAACCAGAGCAAATTTTAGTAGATTTATAATGATTTTCTTCATTCAATTCTCTGAGTATGGCCCCCCTCATTTAAGCCTTTAGGGGAGCTTTATCCAAAGCATTCCGACATCGCAGAGGATTATCAGACTCGCTAAATGTGTGATCATCTGAGGAATTTTTCCTTGTTCTTTTAAGATTCCCCCATAAACGCATCCAACTGAAATATTGACCGCCAGGAGCAAACTCAAGCCGGAAAAGCCAAAAACGCTGTAAAGCAAGCCATAAGCGCTGCCATTGAGGAGTTCGATCCAAACCGACCGTTGGCCATATTTCCACTGGCATTTTCGACATTGGCCTTTCAGCGACAAATAGGAAATAAGTGGGATATTGTCGTACCACGCAAGTTGATAACCACAGGCAAAACAAAGCGAACGTGCGGGAGTTGCCAGGCTCAGATGATCAGAAGCTACGTACTGCCTGAGGATTTCGGATAGTGTCGGGTCTGACAATAATTGTTGTTTTTGAGTTTGGGAGAGGCCTTGCAATGGCAGGCGATCAATGCACACATTCAAAAAGCTACCAATAGCCAATCCGATCAATCCGGAAAATATCAATTCCCAATAATACAAAGGGGCTTTCTCGGTTTAAATTATCAGGAAATTACCTATCACGCAGGTTGATAAATATCAAAGTATTAAAAATAGAGGCTGACAATTTGTTTTTGATTTTGCGCGAACTGGGGGGCTGTTTTCAAGGATAATAGCGCATGCGTCACCTTTCGGATTGATTTATTTCTGGCGAGTTCTTGAATTTCAACGCTCAAATCGCCGCCTTTGTAAACATGGAGAACCGCATGAGAGGCACGTAAGTCCCGTGTCCATATTTCTAGGGATTTCAGGGGCGCTACCGCTCTTGCAGTCAAAATGGAAAAACGGCGGTAATAACGTGATTGTTTCCCCAATTCTTCCACCCGCCCTGCTACCGTCTGAACATTGGGGAGAGCTAGCTCTGAAATCATCGCCTGAATCGCTTTAATTTTTTTCTGAGTAGAATCGATCAAAGTGAAGTGCGCGTGAGGGCAGGCGATGGCAAGAGGAATCCCAGGGAATCCGCCTCCTGTCCCTAAATCACAAACCCTTGCCCCTTCTGCAAATGAGTGTCTGGTGAGGAGTGCTAAACTGTGCAAAACGTGTTTTTCCCAGATTTGGTGAGTGTCTTTTCTTGAAATCAAATTGAGTTTTTGATTGGCTTCCAGCAATATATCCACCCAGCGTTCCAATAGAGACCATTGAGTTTCATCGAACAGGATTTGATTGGCGGCTAAAATCTGACGCGTTTGGACAGAGGTTAAGTTTTGCATGCTGAACCGGACAGAAAGGGAGTCGTTGTCATTGCTTTTAGAATGGGATCATTGCTGATAACATGCCTGCAATAGCGGCATCTTTTGCCAATCTTTTTCCAGCGTTTTTAATTTTTCTAGGGTACCGATGTCTTTCCAGTAGGCATTCCCAATATCAAAAGAACGGATCGGATAACCCTTTTCGCTGAGATCAAGATAACTCTCAATAATCGAAAAATGGTCGGATTGTTGGATCAGCGGAAAAATTTCAGGGCGAATCACATGAATCCCACTGAATCCGAGTTCTTTTAAAGCCCCATCAGGTTTTCGTAAAACATGATGTTTTTGAGTTTTATAGTAGTGTATCCCGCAAATATAATCTTTTTCATCGACGAGGAGTTTGGTTTGGCTATTTCGGTTTTGAGTCAGCAAGGTCGCTAAATGGTGTTGTGCTTCATGGTGCTGATAAACTCGAAGAAGATCCGCCGAACAAAAAATATCAACATTGTGCAGGAAGAAGGAAGAGGGCTTCCAGAAATTTCGAGTGTTGCGCAATCCTCCTCCGGTTCCTAAGATTTCCGCTTCCGGAAATAGTGTTATTTGAGACTCAGAGACCCGTTGCTCTACAAATTTCTCCAACTGATTGGCAAAATGATGGGTATTGATCGCAATCGAAGTCACTCCGATTTTTTCCAAGCGGCGAATCAGCCATTCCAGAGCAGGAGTTTCGAGGATTGGAACCAGCGCCTTTGGGACAGAATCGGTCAAGGGGTGCAATCTTGTGCCGAGTCCTGCTGCTAAAATCATTGCCTGCATAACGAATTTTCAACGAGAGTCTTATTTTTTCTTTATCTTCCGATTGATTTCCTGCAAGGAAAGAGTATATAGACTCTGGAAAAAGGGAGAAACTTTCTGGAGAATCATCTTCTCATTTGTTTGATCGCTTTTTTTGTTGTCTTGAAAAATAAGGAAAAAAAAGTCATTATATATGACAAAGTTTTTTAAGAAGCTCATGTTACGTGTACAATGGAAGGGATTTTTCAACGAAACCCGCTTCTGGCAAGCATCATCCCGTAACGTCAGTTCAGAAGATAATCTTATCAGGAAACGAGGAAATATCATACTGGAATGAAATTTGACAAAGAGACAGTACGTCAGGATTTCAGTGAAATGAGGAACGGAGGGGTATGGCAGAACTTAGTGAGGTCAACCAGTATTTGCTCGAAGGGGAGCGGTTGATGGAAACCAGATTCTATGACCGTGCGATGGTGGAATTTAATAAAGCTTTGAAAATTGATAGCAAAACCACTATGAGAAAGCTCGATAGCCTCTTTGACGCGGCGGAAAGCACGGGTGATTATGAAGGGGTGATCTCGATTGGCACCAACATGTTATTGAACCAAAAAGATAACAACACCCTCGCCAACAAATTGGGAAATGCCTATCGTAAGATGAAAAACTATGGGCAAGCCATTAAGTTGTATGAACACTGTCTCAAACACACGCCCGGTGACCGGTTTGCCACTTACAATCTTGCGGCAACGATGGCCCAGATTGATCTTTATGACGGTAATGCTGTCAGCGCCATTCTTCCTTTTGAGCAAATGCGAACTGCCAAACTACCCGATAATGAAAACGGGGAAGAACGCTTGAAGGTGATCCAGCGAGAAATTTTGAAAGAGCAAGAGAAAGAGAAAGAAGCCGAATCGCCGCCTCCAGAGAAAGAAGGAGAGGTTACTGGGAAAAAAAGCAAACAGAAAAAAGAGGAACTCACTATTGTTCCTGAAGAAATTTTTGAACGTCTGCGCCAGCAAGGGCCTACGAAAGAGCAGCGCATCCATTTATTGGATATCGCCATTCACTGCCTGACAAAAAGCCATCCACAAGTTGCCTGGAGATCGCTCACTCGGTTGGTTTTCCAAATCCCGTCTGATGATTATCTCCAATGTTATGTCGCCATGGCTTATGCCTTACGAGGAGAAGAACAGCTTGCGATTGATAAATTGCTCGCGCTGCTGGGAAAAGATCAATACAACCGTTACGCCAATGCCAACTTAGGCTTTTTGTATAAAAAACAGAACAATGATCTGCTGGCAAAAAAATATTTCATCATCACTCACCAACTCCTGAAAAAATCCCAGGATTTGTATGATATGGACGAATTCAGAGCAAAAGGGGAAAAATATTACAAAGATGAAATTTATAAAAATGCCTTGAACATTTTTAAAGTCCTGCAAGAAGAACAAGAATCGCCAGAGGTGTTGGCACGCTTGGGGCGGATTTATATTGAATTGGATAAATTTGAGAAAGCGATCAACGTCTACAAAAGGCTGGTGGCCAATTATGGCCAAGATCCTGAGGTTCAAAAAGATTTAGTTGAAATCAATATTTATATCTTGAACCTGGCCAAAGATCTGATGGAAAAACATCGCTACAGCCATGCGGTTCGGATGTTTGAAATGAGCCTGGAGATCATAAAAAGCAAAGCGGTCTGTGAAGATGCAATGGGAGCCTACAAACTCTTGCGAGATGAAGCCGGCATCAAAAAAATGAAGATCACAATTGCGCAGATTGAGAAAGAAGAAAAAGAGCGTGAAATCGAAATATCCTATGTTGAAAAATTGAAGAAAGCGGAAAAATATGAATCCAAAAATATCCCTTATAAAGCGATTCAATCCTATGAAGAGGCGCTCCGCTTGAAACCGGATAAAGATATCGTGATGAAATTGATTGGCCTTTACAAGAGAACGCGACAAAAATACATGATTGAAGATGTCACAGAACGTTATAATAAATCCATTGAGCGCATGCAACGTCTTGCTAAACTTGAAGCCGAAGAAGCCGACATTGGGTAAGTGATCAGGGCAAAGGGAGCAACATTGATGAAAGCGGAAGTCAAAAAATTGTTTGAACGTTATTGTGAAAGCAAAAACGTTTTTCCAAAATCCGTTGAGGAAATGGAGCCCTTGTTGCGTGACTTTTTTGGTTTGCTCAATCAGGATTTGGTGCGAGGATTTTATTCAAAGGGGTTTTCTAAAATTTCAGCAGATATTCCAGAGCTGATCGAACCGCTTCAAGCCTTAATTGCCGCAATTCCCCCCCTCCAAGACCCTCGCTTGCAGGCACTGCGTCAACAGAAAAATAATATAACGCCTCAACGAACAACGACGCTTCAGGAGCACCTGAAACTCTACCAACTCTGCACTAATGAGCAATTGCTGGCTTTTCAAGAAAACCCTTCTGACGAAAGTTTGACAAAACTTGTCAAAGAATTTGATCTCAAACAATGGATGCAGGCATTCACAAAACTCGAATCCAGCACGACGAAAATTTACGATACCCAGTACCATCAACTCTCTAAAAAGTTTTTCGCCGATTTGAATAAAGTTTCGGGGCAAATTGAAAACTCGACCCTCCCAAAAAAACAATCTCAAGCCGTGATGCACCATTTGTTGTCCTCCTTCTATGGAGTGGCTCGTCGAGGAGAAATCGGCAAAGAATTGACCGATTTGGCGCTGACTGGGCGTTTGAGTTTTTTATGTTACGCGGAAATCTTCGCTCAACCGGAGGAAGAATTTACCAATATTCTGCCAACGAGCCTAGTGATCAGTCAATGGGACTGGCTCCATGACAATCAGTTGCTGCAAAAAGAATTGTTCATTGACTTGAGAAAAAGTGGGGTTGATGAAATACGAAAAGAGTTGCAGGAGCGGATTGAAATGGTCAAACTGCTGAGTAAATTGAATAAAAATAAATGGATTGATCCCAAGCAATCAGAAACCATTCTGAAAAATAGCGTTACCCAGCGCGCTGCTAAATCCTTAGATACGTTACAATTCTTTCTGATCAAGAAAGAAGTGGTTGCGCTGGTTCATGCGAGAGCCAAAGGCGCTGCTGATGAAACCGACATCAAGAATCGACTCGCGGCCTTGATCAAGCGCGGTCCTAATCCTGAATTGAAGAAATTTTATAACAAACTTTTAGACGGTGCAGAAACGTTGCAGGAGCGTGTCTCTCAATTGACAATTGAGGTCATTCGAAATTTTCTAATGCCTCCTAAAAAAACACTTTTTGGTGAGTTTCGTGATGAAATTCTGAATTCCCCGAAAAAACCACCTCCGGCAACGCCAGACGCAGGAGCTCCCCCTGCCTCGAAAAAACCACCTCCGCCAACACCAGACGCAGAAGCTCCCCCGGCCTCAAGTGCTTCCTCGGCAGAGGTTTCACCAGCAGAATCTCCTCCGCCAGGGTCAGAAGAGATTCTTCAGGAAGTTGCTGACTTGCAAAAACAGTTGTCGGAAGCTGCCAATGTGATGAGCGAACTCACGTCCAATCATCAAGGAAAAAAAGCCATCGCCTTTTTGGAAGACAAACAAATTTTATTGCCGGATACGGAACAGGTTTTCCACAAAAAAATACAAATTCTGCTGGAACGCCTCAAAGAGGGCAGTAAAGAGGCTAATCTGAGGAAGATGATTGGACAAATGAAAGTTGACATCCGAAACAATTCAAAATTCGATACCCGGCTTTTTATACTCCAGGAAACCCTCAAGCAATATGAAAACAAGCCCTCCTTGACTCAGGAAGAGATGGCGGTGCTTGGAAATATGAAGCTTCCGATTCAGGAACGAGGTTTTATGCTCGATCAGTGTGGTCAAAAATATCAAATCCTGAATGAACTCAAGGCCGCCGTCCCCGACAAAAAAAGTTTGGCGGCCCTTCAGTTGGAAAAAGCGCCCCCGATCTTGGTGAATATCTTACAAGACATTCTCAAAAAACAGCCTTTTTATTTCAGCAAAGACACGTTAAATTCTTTCAAGAATTATCTTCCCAACAATCAAAGCGCAGAAGTGGAAGCAAGCCGGACAACTGTTCACGATTTATACAAAAGCTTTGTTGGAGGTGCTTTACTCAGCAAACTTGTCCAGTGGGGGCTTTGGAAAATCGATGGTGCTGAACAAATCGAGTTGATCAAGACCATCACTAACAGCCTCAGTGTCAAATCCGTTAATGCTCAAAAATGGAACAAATTCAAATCCGTCAGTATTTCTAAAAAATCCCTGGAAGGCATTGCCCAATCGGTTCCTCCAAATCTTGAAAAAAATATGGATGAAAAAGGGAGAACGGTCTTGAGCAACATGAAAACGGTTATTCTGAAAAATGACGAGGATGGGATCAAGGGCTTTTCTAAAAAAGATATCAGTTATCTGGCCAATTCGCTAGTCACGACGGAATATATCACCCAAATACGGGATCTCATTGACAGCTTCTCAAAAATTCAAGAAGCTTCTAAAATTGGCGGCGCTTCGGCCCAAAACAAGGCGGGATCTTCTGCTGATCTGGCCAAGTATTTTGAGGCGACTCTGGGGATGGAATTTCATGATCAACGCCTGGAAATGTTGCTTGATGAACTCGTACTGCTCCTTCCTGAGGACTCTCCTTTGATTGAAACCGGCAAAAAACTCTATTTTGATTTTACTGGATTCAAATACTGAACCTTCTCCTACCTCCTTCATCATTTTGGCACAAATACCTTAAATGAAGGCTTGCGTCAGATTTCTTCTTCTGATTATAATAGGCAGAAATTATGATTGCTTTGGATGTCGGTGTTTTTCATCTAAAATGCTTCGCTCCATTTCGGGCTGTTCCTTTCACTTCCGTCATTTTACAAGGAACCTCGAATTTCTATTTCAACACCTTATTCCCCTTGTCGCTCATGGCCAAAGGAAAAGATATTCAGGCTTTAGCACTGATTTATTACTATGGAAATGACCTGAATCCTCAGGCGAAATCAGGGTTTCTCAATACAAAAGTGCGCGTGGATCGCGCTTCGAGTATTCCCTGGTTGAAAACCGATCACTGGCGTGGAGAAATCAATCGCATTTCTCAAATCATTAATAATGAAAGCAAAGCCAGCGTAAACCTTTTTTCTATTTTCTCAAAAAGCCCCACCAAAATTTCTCAGTGTGAGGATTTACACGGTTACATGGGAGGGCGGCCAATTCCCGAAGAAGTGCGGCAAGTCTTCGCAGTTAATTTTCGAATCTTAGAAAAAACCTACAAGAATGGGCAGGCACGCGCCCTTTGTGTGCAATCCTTTTTAGAATTTGCCAAAAATGCGGGGTGTAAAAACGAACACTACCGAAGAGCTTTGATTCATGCCTATATTGCCGTACGGCATGATCCCTCGGAATTGACCATCGGGGTGCTTGCTCACGCTCAGCAGGAATATTTAGTGGGCTTAAAAAAACGCATTGAACACTTGCAGGAAATTTACTCAAACCTGGAAGCCATTGAACGGCATCAACAAGTGATCAAAAGTGGCAAAAAAGAGAAACTTGCAAAAGATTTAGAAGTCAGAGGAACGGCGTTTCGGATAGACCTCGATAACAGCAAATCGGTGATTGAGCATCAAATCAATTTTTTTTACACAAAGTTGAAAAAATATTTTGAAGAAGAAAAAGAGTCTGCTAAAAACACCGATGATTCAACTGAATTCCACACCAGAGATGAGTTGAAACGGCAAGCAAATAAGGAAGCGGCTCAAAAAAAACACGAAAAAAAACAACAAGATAAAAAAGAAGAAGGGATTATATGGACTTATGCTCAGATCAAAAAACATAAAAAAACCGAATTCAAATCCTTATCAAAAAAGCAAAAAGGCTCGCTTTACGAATTCATTTTACAATTGATCAATGAATTGAAATGGTTCCCTTTGGCATCTGCTACCATCACTGATCTAATTAAGGTCGTAGAGCAAATGACTGAAGTGAAGGAAGAGGCAGAAAAAAAGGATAAAAAAGACAAAGAGGGAGAGGAAAAACCGCAAAAAGGATTGATGGATCGATTCGCGGATGCGGGTCTTAGTAGGAAACAGGAGAAGGTCAACAAAATGACGGCTTACCTCGAAGCCATCAAAGCGCAGGCGGAAGGGGAAATGAGATTTAGCATCCATAAAGCCTCTTTGATTGAATATGAGCAAAATAAAGTCGGCCCCAGCCCCCCTTTCCGGCCTGACTTCGGCATCAATATCCAGGATTATCATGAAGATATTTTAAAACCTTTTAAAATCGCAATGGAGCACTATGGTAAAATTACCAGATCGATCTCCCCCAAACATTATGAAAATCCCATTAATTTCATAATTTTAAAAGATTTGATTACCTGCGTTTTATCTCTCTGTGGGAAACAAATCACCCCCAAAGATGTCGTGAGAGAGTATTTACAAAAAAACGAACTTCTCCTACGGTATGCCACCACTCCCAAGAAAAACGCCCATCAAGTCGAATTCTTAAAAAAGAAAATCAGCCAGTTGATGGTCCAACTGAAAGTTGAACTGATCAAATAACTAAAAAACCTCCTCCATTTGAATCCTCTCTTTTTTGAGCTATTCCTCAGAGAGCATTTTGCCAAGGTGCGCCTTCAGGTTCCAATTCCAAACAGAGACGTCAGATTTTTTGCTGCCATCAAAATCTCCATTTTTTCATCATTAGGACGGCTTTCAAAACGGCTGGCGGCATCCAGAACTTTTGGCAGCAGCTCAATATCACCAGGAGTATTGAGAAAAATCCCTGAGCGTCCCAGAACCCAGTGAACGGCCTTGTCAATATCGTTTTGTTCCTCCAGAGGCTGATACCAAGTGTTGTGTGTCTGAGGGGTGGTTGCCCAAGGGCCGCGAGCGGTGGATTTGATGGTTTGCACGGCAACATTGCGCTCCTGGCAAGTTTGCATCACGGTTTCAAAATCCTCCATATAACGTTCATTGTTATTCATCACAAAATTGTAAGGCATCAGCACAGAATCGAAATCAAACCGTTCCAGACTACGTTTGTGCATCGCCGCTATCGTCCAACCGTGCCCCGTCACACCAAGGAAACGGATCAATCCTTGCTCACGCGCTTCAATCAATGCTTCCAATGCGCCCCCTGGCCCCATCGCAACTTCCCACTCATCAGGATGGTACAAGGCATGCAATTGAAGCAGGTCAATTTGTTCCACTTGTAATCGTTCCAATGACAACCGAATCTCTTCGCGTGCCTGCTCATAGGTACGCGCTCTTGTTTTGGTGGCCAGGAAAAAATCATGACGATGTTGTGCCATCCATGGGCCAATCCTCAATTCAGCTTCTCCATAAAGAGGGGCTGTATCAATATGATTGATACCATACTCCAGTAGAATCTCCAGCACTCGATTGGCTTCTGCCTGACTGGCACGCCCTAAAGCCGCCGCGCCAAATAGGGTGACTGTGCTCAGATGGCCTGTGCGGCCAAACGGTCTTTTTTCAATCATAATGTTCCTTTTATATAGTGATTTAACTTCATTTTAGGTATCGTAATTTTGCTAACATTAAAGTAGTATTTTAGCAAGAAATCAATTTTCACTATTCACAGCAAGGAGGTTTTATGAAAGAGATGAGGCTTGACAACATTATGGTTGACCTAGAGAGCCCAGAGAATAAAAGCTGGTTTGCCTGGGCCATTGCCGGGATGGTGATGGCGGACGATAAGATGTCCAAGCCTGAAGAAAAATATATCCGAGAACTCTTTCTCAAACATGACGACCCTGAAGTCACTTCTGCCATTGCAGAAGCAATGAAAAAACACACCAAAATTCAACTCAATTCTTTGGTATTGGAAGATAGAGGGTGGCGACACGGATTTTCAAATATCTCTTAATGATTGCGGCACTGGACAACGAAATCCCTAAACCGGAAAGAGATTATTTGAAACAAATCGGAGAAAAATTAGGATTTTCAGAAGATGCGGTCATGTTGGCAGTCGCTTGGCGAAAAAGAGAGTTAGCGCGACAGGCAGATGCTGAAAAAGATGAACATAAAATCACACTTCAATTGAGAAGGGAAACACCTCAATACAGTTCCTCGTAAATTGATTGAGTGCCGTGGTTCTTGAGGAATGTTTGGAAAATGGACAGGACGAGGAAACTTCAAAGCAAATAGGGTCTTGATTAAAAAATACTTAAAATATGACTGCTCAATCTGAGTAAAAACTAGCTTACCTGGAGTTCAAAATGTTGTCCGAAAGCCAACTTTTCACTTTTATCGACTATGACAAAAAATTTGCGATATATTTTTTAGAAGGCCAAAAATTGATCCATGATTTGGTGCTGACGCACAACCTGAAACACAGCGGATTTGCTTACTTCAGATCCGCGGTTTTGAGTGTGCAATTATTGCTAGGGCTTTTGAAACAGAAAGAGTATTTTTGTTTTTATGTCGATTCGGAATCTCCCTATTTCCGGCTCAAAATAGAGATGAACGCACTCGGATTGATGCGAGGAACCCTCTATCCTGATGATCTGAAATCAACCCCCGGTACAATTCAGGGAATCGTCCGGTTGGTCAAATTTCTTCCACATGCAGAAAGTCTTTATCAGTCCACCATTGATCTCCAAGACGTGAATCTTGATGAAATCATAAACCTTGTCCTTGCCCGATCGTATCAAGTCAATAGCCGTGTCAGCCTTTCTGGAGAAAGCGATCAAAGCTTTATGTTGCACCAATTGCCATTGACTGCTCGTGAGGAGCCTTCTGATTTAAAAGAAGCTTTTAAACAATATGAGGAACCCCTGAAAAAGTTCATGACAATGGGGCTTACCGAGAAAGAAGCGATCCAACATGAGTTGAGCCGCCTGGGGTTTAAATATCTGGCCAATCGTCCGGTGCAATTCAGTTGCGGGTGCTCCAAAACACAAATGATTGGGAATGTTAAAACCTTCGCAAAACAGAACAATGGCGATGTTTTTTTACCAGGAGAAGAGGCCGTTGAAGTGGTTTGTGAATATTGCAAAATTGCTTACCAAATCACCAAAATAGATCTTCAGGAATACTCTGCCGAACCTAGTTAGTGCTCAATAAAAACCTCGCCACTTCTCTTATAATTCCGTCTATAATTCCCTGAATTAGTGAACTGCGTCAGTCCGATTTATGGCCCTTTTTTGAAGGCTCCTATTTTGAAGGCTCCTATTCTGGCGGGCTTTCCCGGATTTCAACGGTCAGCTTCACGTCTCCAGCATGTTGGAATTTCAAAAGAAGCCTCGTTTGATCTCCCGCTCTGAGAGGTGCTTTCAAATTGATCAACATGATATGAAACCCACCAGGCTTTAAAGCAACTGACCCATGAGCGGGGATTGCAATACGCTGGACAGGTTGCATTGACTTCAAGGCTCCTTTCTTGACCACGGTGTGGGTTTCCGCGGCCTCGGCCAACGCTGAATGGACTGAGAGCAATTGATCTTCCTGGTCACCATGATTGTTGATAATCATATAGGCCGCAGAATTTTTAGAAACCGGCGGCACCGCTCGCACCCAGGCTGCTTCCACTTTGATTGTAGCAGGCTCCGCGATTGAGTCTGTTTCACCGCTCAAAATGAGAGCACAACTGATCAAAGTGATTCCTAATAATCGCTTTAAAAAAAACTTCATTTTTTATTTCTTTCAAAAACAGTTGCCAGCTCAGAGTTTTTCCCATTGCCCCGTTTTATCACTCTGAATCAATGCTTCGAGCACTTTCATATTAGCGACTGAGTCTTCAATTGGAGTGGGAACCGGAGTATCGTTTAAGATCGCTTGGGAGAATAAATCGCCTTGAATGGTATATTGATCACAAACCTCAAACACCATTTCTTGAATCTCACTTCCTCGTTGGAGCCAAATCCGACAAGGTTTATCAGGAGGAGCGTTGCAGGGAATTTCAATTTCAATGCGCCCTTCTGTGCCAAAAATATTCGTCCGTTGATAACTGCTCAACTGAGTCGAGCAGGTAAAAGTTGAGGTTCCGGTACCAAAATCCAACATGGCAGAAGCCAGGCGATCTGTTTTGAATTCGGGATCGTATTCGACTAAACCGCAAACGCGTTTGGGTTCTGCCTCAAAAATAAAACGTGGGTAGGAAACGGTATAACAGCCAATATCATACAAACCGCCCCCGCCGATACCGGGCATATTTCGGATATTATCAGGATCGGTATTGAAGTAAGAGAAGAAGGATTGAATGGTGCGCAATTCCCCGATTTTCCCCGCTCTCACCAAGGCGCGCGTTTTTTGCCACTGGGGATGATGGCGATACATAAACGCTTCCATCACTTTCAGATGCGGATATTTCTTAGCGGCCTCGACCAGTTCTTGTCCTTCAGTTGCGGTTAATCCGATTGGCTTTTCGCAAAGCACATGTTTACCGGCTTCCAAAGCTTTGATGGACCAGGGAACATGGAGGTGATTGGGCAATGGGTTATAAACTGCGTCAATTTCTGGATCTGCCAAAAGTTCTTCATAAGACCCATAAACCTTAGAAATTCCCAAGCGTTGCGCTGTTTTTTGCGCCAATTCTAGATTGCGGGAAGCCATCCCGATGATTTCACAGTGACTGCCTTGCTGCATGGCAGGCAGAACTTTTTCAATGCCGATTTTGGCGGTACTGAGTACCCCCCAACGAACTTTTGTCATAAATCCTTTTTTAAATGATGGTTGCCTCGTTTTTCAATAAACGCATGAATCGAATAGTAAAAAAAAAATTCCATTTATGAAAGTCGAATCGTTGTTTTTATAGATTCAAACTCTTGCTTGAGCTTCCTCATTACGTCCGATGAGAAACAAGGATTTGCACGATCCCCTTTTCAATCCGAACCTCAAAAGTGCGCAGTGGTTTTGTCGCTGGTGCACCTAAGGCTTTGCCATTACGGACATCAAAGTAACCCTGGTGCAGTGGGCATTCGATTATGTGCCCATCGAAGTATCCATCACAGAGATTCGCGCCACCATGCGTGCAAAACGCTAGCGAAACATAAATCCCCGCAGGCGTATCATAAACGGCAAACTGCCGACTCCCCAAAGAAACCGACGTTACCCATTCCTTTTCCAGATCATTCAAAGAAATGAGGTCTGTCCAGGATTTATTTTGCGCCATTATCCTGATTCTTTCCGGGAGGTTGCCAAGGAATCAGACTAGCGTTTGCGACTGATGATTTGCGAAATAATATCTTTATGCGCCCCAATATATCCATTCGGTTCTATGTGTATGTGGTCTTTTAATTTATTGTGCAAGCGTGGGAGGGCATGAAAAGGCACAGAGGGTATATAATGATGTTCCGCATGATAATTCATGTTCCAACAGAGGAGCCGCCAAAGGGGTGAGACTAAAGTTGTCCGTGTGTTCTGGCGCATTTCTACCACCATAGGTCGCCCGACATGCTCGGTAAAACGAATGAACCGCATCACCGGCTCACCAATGAGCACCGGGATGAGCCAAAACCAGAGGGGCGCCCACCAGTTGTTATAAAACATGACGCCAAAGAGCAACCCATAAAAGGCAACCATGCAACGGGCTTCAAAGATCAATGTTTTATATTCCATTTTCGGTACAAATCTTTTTTCTTCTGTTGTGAGGTCGCCCCCAATTCGCCGGAATAATTCCACAAACTTCGTTCGCCAGTAAGGAATACTGGATAGATAACAGGCATAATCCCAAAGAGAATTTGGCAGTGGCAGGAGTTCGGGGTCTTTTCCTTCGATCTGCGTGTGGGTATGGTGGTCACAATGCTCGTAGCGGAAGAAGCGGTTAGGCAGGATGATGAGCAGTC
>WASW01025384.1_pt1 | contig 39870 bp, 30 predicted proteins | sample 5698521 | NCBI WGS metagenome assembly WASW01 (sample SAMN11175560, study PRJNA528189) | sponge metagenome | isolation source: marine sponge | host: Leucetta | place: Antarctica: Western Antarctic Peninsula, King George Island | collected 2013-01
CCGGTGACATCATTGTTCAGTTTGGAAATGACGGCTCCAGAAGGGTTTTTCTCATGAAAATCTTTTTGCAACTCCATCAGTTTCGCGAACATGTCGTCTTTGATTTCACACTCAATCGCCCGTCCTGGGGTAAAAAAGAAGAGCCTCGAAAACATGCGGACGACCATCATCGCAACGGCCAATCCGATCATGATGAATAAATACTGAATCAGCAATTCTTGGTTTTTTGTCAGCCTCTCAGACAAAAAAGTGTGCTTGAGAATCACCTCTTTGAAACGTTCGATTTCTGCTAAGTTGAGGGTTTTCTCTAAGGTTTTGACAAATTGACCTTGATCCGCAAATTCTTGGTTTTCCAAAGTCTGCAATTTTTCTAAAAAAGGAAGCGTCCCGACTTCTTTTTCAATCTGAAGCAACGACTTTTCTGTCATCTGATAGCCCACCCCAAGCAAATCGATGCTCCGTTGCACATATTCTGGAATACTGACAGCAATCCAATTCGTGGCAATGATCAAGACCACCCCGACACTGTAAGAAAGGGTGTGTTTTCTGATATATTTGAGTAAAAATAAAAATTTATCCATACGCGTAGTTCATTGCTTGAAAAAGCAAACTTGATCGGTTCAAAGGGGTCACTTGAGGGTGCTATTGAAATTTCAGTCCAATTTTACAGGAATGGAAAAATTAAGCAAAATAATTGAAACGCAAGAAATTGTTTGAAAAATGAGGGAATTCGCCCACAAAAACGCCGCTTAAAAATGAAGGGTATTTGATCAAATGTTGCTAAAAAAACTTGCTATAAATAGGTGGTTTATAATAATCTCCAATCTTGGATGGATGATAATTTTACCAATTTTAATCTCAATTAAGGATTCAGAACATTGACTCGGTTACTCTACCTTTTTTATCAAATCGCGATTTTTTCAGCCAAACATCGTTTTTTTGCGGCGTTTTGTATTGTGCTCCCCGTCGTGGTTGCCAGCGATATTGTTTTTCATGATTATCTGTTTGATTGGTATGCCCATTATGCGAAAAATTGGTTCGGGCACGAATTAACCAATGTCGCAAATGTCGATATGGGATTTGCTCCCGAAGTCTGGTTAGCCTTGTTGAGCATGGTCTTGGGAACCTTGATCATTGTCATCTCGATTGCCTCTCAAAACACCCCCAAACTGATCGACCTCTACATGGAGGATTGGACCAGTTTATTTTATATCTGGTTTTTGATTATTTCTGGAGCCCATGCGGCTTTTATCAAATTGTATGGAGAAATTGAGCTAGCGCGCCCTTCCAGCCGAGTCCTCAATCTTCATTTCTTCCTGACCATTTCTATCATTTTGGCCTTCCCCTATATTTTTTATATTCTCCGCTACACTAAACCTAGTAATATTATCAATAAAATTTTCAAAAGCAATTTGGAGCGCATCGAATCGCTCACTTTCTGGCGTACGAAGTTCTTATTGAATATCCCAAACCTTGTTGAAGATTTTCAATTTGAGATGTTTGAGGCGATGAATCAACTCAATGATTTGCTCGAATATGTGCCCTTCAAAGAACCAAAGGCAGACATTATTCAAAACATGAGCTTAATCCTTCAGAAGTATATCAAATCGAAATCACTGATGAATCCCGCATTTTTCAAAATCAGCCCTAGAGCGCGTTCCGATATTTCTTTCAAAACGCTGGTGGGGCAATTTGATACGATGGAAGAAGAGGGGATATTTTTTGAACAAAAATGTTTCCGGTTGATGGTCAATATGTATATCAATCTGATCAAAAATGGAGAATTTGATTTAGCGTCCCTTTGTGTGGGGGAAATCAGTATTGTGGGGAGGGTCGCTCTTGAGGAGGATGCCAATCAACTGGTCAAGATGATTGTTGTTTTTTTCAATACCTTCTTGCGGCAAGGGATCAAACATGGAGCCAGAAATAATGAAGCGCGTAATTTGGGAAATGCCGTCTTTCATTATGGCCGCTTTATCACGACCCTCGTTCAGTACAAAAAAATCGAGCAAGTGAAACAGTGCTTTTTTTATCTGCGTGGTTATGGCCAGCAAATTTTTTTGGATTCTCATTCCAGCCCTTCATTAAAAATTATAGTGGATATGTTTACTTTGGAAATGAAGCAAATCTTGATTCAAGTTTATCAGGATAACTGGGAAGTCGAGATCCAGGAAAATTTGCTGAATGAATTATTGCAAGTTGACATGCCCCCCAATGTCGATAAAGAAAACCTGGATCGCGGTTCACTGACGGGAAATACCGTGCGGTTGGTGCAAATGGGTTTGGCTTTGTTCTACATGCGAGAATGGGTGGATGATTTTGTCAGGATAATCATTGCGGATATTTTGGATGATTTGGAAGTGTTGGGCGAAGAAGCCTTCCGTCGGGTTATCGAAACCGCTTCTGAGATGTTAAAATTTTCGGGGCCTACTTTTTGGGAAGATGGCGACCGGGGCCCCTTGAATGTCTATTATACGGCTGATAAAGATCAAGTAGATCCTTTCAAACAAAGGGTTTATCATCAAATGCTGGAAAAGATTTTATCGCAATTTGAACAGCGTTATCAACTCATTCCTGAAGAATCTCAGTTGATTGTTAAACTGGCCTCGTCTCTCGAAAAGATTCTGATTTCACAACTTGTTGTCTCCTCAGAGATCTTTGAAAAAGCAATCTTGAAACTTGAAAGGATCGATAAAGACACCTTATCTCAACTTGTTTCTTTGCGTACTAAACTGGGTTTCACTTCCAAAAATCCCGATTTGAAGATTAGCAATACGCGCCAACTCGCCATCAATGCGGAACTGGAAGCCCTCTCTCCGAATCTTCAAAAACGTGCCAAGGTGGTGATTGCTTTTTCATACCTCAATTATTTTTATCTGAAATTTTCTGAAGAAACAGAAAACCCTGCCGAATGGCGCAAAATGGAAAAAGTGATTTTTCATTTCAAGCATCCCCTCCAAAAACACACTTACCAATTTCATTCCAAATTTGAAGGAAACCCCGTCGAAAATCAATTGTTCAAAGTAGTGCACGTTGATCATCTGGAAGTCATTTCTATCGCTTGAAATAAGCGGGCATTGAGTGAGGGCTAAACCTTGGATGGCTCCGAATTTGTTGAAGAAGATTCTGCGAGTTCGGTTTCCTGATCTGTTGAAGAGGTGGCCGGTGTGTTGGTTTCCTGATCTGTTGAAGAGGTGGCCCCCGTTTCCTCGGCAGCAGGGGATTTTGGCACAGTCGTATTTTTTTCCTCGGCAGAGGAAGAATTCTCTGTTTTATCGAGAGCATTGGCCAGCGCGTCGAGTTTTTCTTCAGAAGACACACCAAACGGCGCAATTTGATTCAAGTCTGTGGCCACTCCCCCAAAATCGTTTTCCATCATGTCTTTGACTTCTTTGAGTTCCGTCTCCTCCGCCACTTTGTCCATCTCGCTCTGAACCGATGTCTTGATCTCATTGCTGGCTTTTTTCAATTCGGCCATCCCGCGCCCCAGGGAACGTAACATTTCAGGGAATTTTTGCGGGCCAATCACCACGAGTGCGATCACTGCAATTATTATTAACTCGGGCATGCCGATGCCAAACATTGTTCTCCTTTTTAAATAAGATGTTTTCAGCGATTTTCTTTATTTTTTAAGTGCTTGCTGAATCATTGCTCTATTTTGAGGAAAATCTCAAGATGAAGTCGTCCCTTCCTCTTTTTTATAACAATGTTTTAGAAATTTGATCATTCGAGAATTACATGTTACTTGGAAATAAGGCATCACATAATCTTTAGAAAAAGTGAAAGACTGACAATAAAATAGAGCTTATTGTTTCTCGGCGCCTTTCATCTCTTTTATGACTTTAACATAGAATTGCTCAATTGAAACAAGCGAATGAGATGGGAAAACAAAAACCCATTCAGAAAGTTCGCTCAAAAATAACCTATCAATGAAAGTTGCACATGACTGAAAAAATCAAAAAAAAGGCGACCGACCCAGCAGAGAAATCTGAAAATGTGTTCGATGTCGTGATCATTGGAGCCGGGATTGCTGGGATGTATATGTTGCATCGCATGCGTGAGCATGGTTTGGCCGCACGGGTGATCGAGATGGCTCCTGATATCGGTGGCACTTGGTACTGGAACCAATACCCCGGTGCCCGCTGCGATACCGATACGTTGGAGTATTCCTACAGCTTTTGCGAGGAACTTCAGCAAGAGTGGAAGTGGTCCATGCGTTATCCAACCCAGCCCGAAATCCTGCGCTACCTCAACCATGTCGCCGACCGCTTCGACTTGCGCCCTGATATCTCATTCAACACACGGGTCGAAAAGGCGACTTTCGAGGAAGCAACCGCTCGCTGGCAAGTAATTACCGACGACGGAACCGCAATATCAGCTCAGTTTCTCATCATGGCCACTGGCTGTCTATCGCTTCCCAACACCCCCTCGATTGATGGCATGAACACCTTTAACGGTCCGATTTATCATACGGGTCGTTGGCCTCATGAGGAAGTCGATTTCAGCGGCCAACAAGTGGGCATCATTGGCACCGGATCTTCAGCGGTGCAATCTATTCCTGTCATCGCCAAACAAGCCGATCACCTCACTGTATTTCAGCGTACCGCGCAATATTCTGTTCCGGCCCGCAATCGTCCTGTTGATCCTCAGCTTGTCGCCGAAATTAAAGCCGATTACACTGGTTTTCGTGCTCGTAACCGGCTGGAATTTTCGGGGCAGTTGTCGCATATTCCACCAAACGATTTTTCGGCTTTGTCGGTAGATTCAACCGAACGAGAACGGATCTATGAGGAACGCTGGCAAGGGGGTGGTTTTCCTTTCTACGGGAGTTTTAATGATATCATTCGGAATCAGGATGCCAATGAGACAGTAGCGGAGTTCGTCCGTCATAAAATCAGGGCTATTGTCCGCGATCCTCAGATTGCGGATATGTTGTGCCCCACTCATACGATTGCTTGCAAGCGGCCTGTGCTCGATAGTAGCTATTTTGAAACCTTCAACCAGCCCAACGTATCGCTAGTCGATATCCATTCGGCTCCCCTTCAGGAAATCACCCCCAGCGGGCTGAGAACCGCCAACGAAAAGTACGAGTTGGGCTGTCTCATTTTCGCGACTGGCTTCGATGCCATGACTGGCGCGTTGCTGAAAATCGATATCCGTGGTCGCGAGGGTCTGACGTTGCAAGAAAAATGGTCAGCAGGACCCCGCAACTACCTTGGTTTGATGATCTCCGGCTTCCCGAATTTTTTCACCATCACAGGACCGGGCAGTCCTTCCGTGCTGACCAACATGGTGGTCGCTATCGAGCAACACGTGGAGTGGATCACTGATTGTATCGACCACATCAAAGCCCATGACTATCAACACATCGAAGCGACAGTTGCCGCCGAGAACAAATGGGTTGACCATGTCAATAAGGTGGCTGACAGCACTCTCTCTCCCAGCTGCAACTCGTGGTATCTTGGGGCCAACATTCCCGGAAAACCACGGGTATACATGCCCCTTCATGGCTTCCCAGCCTACGTCGAAAAATGCGAAGAAGTTGTCGCCAACGGCTATGAAGGGTTTGCCTTATCGCTTTGACAAAAAATATCATGCGATCAAATGGAGAAACAAGTATTCGATTGAAATCAAATCATAATTTTTTCTTGTAAGTACATCAGGATAGTGTCATAGGATAGTTTTTCAGAATACTAAATTATTAGCTATAAAACCAAAGTCGTACTCTGGTAGCTTTCTAAACTAAATGAGTTAAATTCAATCAATGAAACGAAGAATGACATTAAGGTGCTATCATGGAATTTAGATTAGGAGAGTTATTTAGTGGCCCTGGAGGAATTGGCTATGCCGCTATGCTGGCTGAATCTATCTCAGGAGTTGGAGAAAAGTTTAGTATTTCACATGCTTGGGCAACTGATTATGACAAAGACACATGCGACACTTTTGCCACAAACATTTGCAACGGAAAAAACAAGAGTGTTCTTTGCAAAGATATAAGAAAATTAGACTTTAACAAGCTACATGACATTGACGGGCTTGCTTTTGGCTTTCCTTGTAATGACTTTAGTCTGGTTGGCGAGCAAAAGGGTATAGATGGAGCATTTGGCCCTTTATATAGCTATGGCGTTAAAGCTTTGAAACAATTCAAACCAATGTGGTTTTTAGCAGAAAATGTCGGCGGGTTAAGAAATTCAAACGAAGGAAATACTTTTAAACAAATACTTAAAGAGTTAAAGAACGCAGGTTATACAATCACCCCACACCTCTATAAATTTGAAGAGTATGGTGTGCCTCAGTCACGTCATAGAATAATAATCGTAGGTATCCGTAATGATATAAATAAAATCTTTAAAGTTCCGTCAACTGAGCCTTATAAAAAAATTGATAATTCATCCCGTACAGCAATAGAACAGCCTCCGATACCTAAAGATGCTCTAAATAATGAACACACTAGACACGATTCACAGGTTGTTGAACGCTTGAAGCATATTAAAGCTGGAGAAAATGCTTTTAATGCCAACTTACCAGAAAACCTTGAGTTAAATGTTAAAGGTGCAAAAATAAGTCAAATTTACAAAAGACTACACCCCGAAAAACCATCATATACTGTTACAGGTAGTGGTGGTGGTGGCACACATGTATATCACTGGTCAGAAAACAGAGCCTTAACAAATAGAGAAAGAGCAAGGCTACAAACATTTCCCGATGATTTTGTTTTTTCAGGCTCTAAAGAAAGTGTAAGAAAACAAATTGGGATGGCTGTTCCACCTAAAGGTGTGAAAGTAATATTTGACTCTATACTAAAAACATTTGCTGATGTTGAATATAAATTAATAGATAATAATATAAATTTGGAAGACTGATGAGTAATATATTGCTTTCAGAAAATTTATTTTCAGAGGTGCTTTTAAATCCAGCAAAGAACAACGCAAGTGATTTATTTATCATTTCAGGTTACGCCTCCTCTGCGATGGTTTTCCATCATGCTGAGAAGTTAAAAGAACAAAATACAGACATTAATATACATTTGATGATCGGAATGACCTGTAGAGACGGCTTATCACAAGCTAATCATCGTGGTTTTCAAAGTTTAGTTAAAAGTGATCTGTCTAACACTTTCCGTTGTAGCTATCTTATAAATCCCCCTCCTGTACACTCAAAAGTATATACTTGGGTTAATAACAAAAAACCAGTCCAAGCTTTTTCTGGTTCAGCAAACTATTCTCAACAAGCATTCATAAGAAAGTCACAACGAGAGGTAGTATCCGAATGTGATCCATCTACAGCCTACGATTATTATCAATCTTTGATTGATAACTCTATTTATTGTGACCACCAAGATGCAGAAGAAGTCATAACACTCTACGATGATAATCGCTCGGTTAATTCTACAAAAAATTCTATCGAAGAAGAATCCTCAGAATACAGAGCAACAGATGGCTTAGAACGTGTGTCAATCTCGTTAATTAACCGCTCAGGTGAAATATCGAAAAGGTCAGGTTTGAATTGGGGGCAAAGAGGTAATCGTGAACCAAACCAAGCTTATATTCCACTAAAGGCGACTGTATATAGTACAGATTTCTTCCCTCCAAGAGCTCAACATTTTACGATCTATACCGATGATGAAAAAATATTAATTTGTGCCAGAGCACAAGATAATGGAAAGGCAATCCATACCCCTCATAATAATAGCTTAATAGGTGAATATTTTAGGTTTAGGCTCGGTGTAGCTAATGGTGATTTAGTAACAATGAAGAATTTATTAGATTATGGAAGAACTGATATAGATTTCTACAAGATAGATGAAGAAAATTATTTCATGGATTTTGCGGCAAAAAATAGCTAACAAAAACAACCAACGCCCGCTGGACTCGCCCGGCGGTTCCTCTCGGAACGCATGATCCGAAATGGCCGGAATAGATCGCAACCATTACCAATACTCTAGGGCGCCTTTGAAGAGTTGTTTGAGTTGATCCTGATCGATTGGAAGGGGGGCGTTGTCAATCAGTCGTTTCTGAGGAAAGGAGCTTTCTGTGAGCCGATCCAAGTCACTTTCACGATAGCCAACTTCTTTCAGGCCATTGGGAATGTTGGTTTTTTTCATCATGCCAATGATGTGATCGGCCAATAAATTTCCACCCTCTTCTTTTTCAACTCCCGATATATCCGCTCCGACTGCTTCAGCGGCCATCAAATGCCGTTCGGGACAGGCTGTCCCTGTCAAACGAAAGACCGATGGAGAATTGACGATCACTGAGATTCCATGAGGCACTAAAGGATTATTCGATGGCCACCCTTCTGCGACATAATCTTTCACGCACCCCGAAACCGCATACGACATCCCATGAGGCAAATGACAGCCTGCGTTCCCAAAACCAATCCCTGCCAGCATTCCGGCAAACATCAAATTTTCAAATCCCTCTTCATAATCATTTTCCAAAACAGTCGTGACCAAGTGCTCCCCCATGATACGAATCGCGTTGATGCAGGCGATATCGCTATAGGGATTGGCTCCCTGACCGAGAGGACGCTTGGCTGAATTTTCAGGAAAATCCCGTTCCGTGTAAGGGCGTGCGGTGTAAGATTCACAGGCATGGCTGAAAACATCGAAGCCATTTGCGGCAATGACCAGAGGCGGCAGTGTTTTTAAATTCAACGGATCCAAAATCCCTAACGCGGGTTTCAATGCTGAGCCGACAATGCCAGTTTTGACATGCCTTTCCAGAAAATCAAAAATGGCAATGCCGGTGCATTCGCTCGCTGTTCCGAAAGTCGTCGGGCAGGCAATATGAGGTTTGAGTTTTCCAGGAATCGGTTTGGCTTGTCCGATGGGAGCATTGACGTAACTGAGAAAGTCATCGGGGTAAGTCGAATACAGATTGGACGCTTTACAAGTGTCTATCACCGAGCCGCCTCCCAAGGAAACGAAGCCATCAAAATTGCCTTCTTTGGCAAATCGGGTTCCTTCTTGAAAAGAACGATCCGTCGGTTCCACCGCCACTTGGTCATAAATTTCGAGATCGATTCCGCTTTTTTTTAAGGCCTTTTTCACATTTTCTAAAGGCTCCAGATGGCGCACCGTCGGATCTGTGTAAACCGCGATTCTTTTCATTCCCAAGGCACGGGCATCCTCGCCAATTTCATGGATCGTGCCTTTGCCGAATTTGATCTTAGTGGCTTCAACCACAAAGGCACTTTCTTTGTTTTCCTTAAATTGATAATAAGACCCTAACGTCATGAAATTCTCCTGAGCTTGATGATGAACCTGAAGGCTCATCATCATTATTTAAAAGAGGTTGCTTGAGGGAAATCCAAACTTAATTTATTCATTAATACTTTCAGCAGCTTGTCTTAAAGCTAAAAATGCTTCTTTCAGAGGAAAGCCGACAGAACTTTCAGATTCGTCTAAAACGAATTTCTGATATATGTTGAGGTATTCCATTCGTATTCGATGAAAAAGGTGTAAAAAATGCCGAATGAAATCGATGCAATCTAAGACAACAAATTCAATTCCACCTGTCAGATCATATAAACTCTTCGCATAATCTATGACATCGGAGTCAATAGTGTCTGTTGTAATAAAGATATAATTATCAACTCTTTTCTTTGTTTCATTTAATTTTTGTAAGGCTCTCTCTAGATCTGATTTTAAGACCCTCTTCATCTTCATTTCGTAACTTGTTACTATATCACCATCAGACTCTAGTGTTATTTCAATATCTCCAAGTGCCCCTGTTTGAAGATCAGCAGCATTGTGACTCTGTAAAGAAAGTACTTTTTCCTTTAAATAGTTTCCAGCAACTGTATATGCTGAGGCTACAATCAAAACAGGAAGACGACTAGAATTGGGACAAGCAAGATGTTGCTGAATCAAAGTAATAATTCCCTCACTTGATAAAGGTATCCTCTCCTTTTCATTTGCTTTTAATCCTGCAAGCAGACTATTAAATCTTTGTAATCGTTCATTTTTGACAGATACTAGAAAGCGAATCACTTCTTGAAGCATAATTTCAGAATCCACGATTCCTTTGTGCACTACATCCAAAATATCTAAAACATTTTTATATAGCTTTTGTGGTCTCCCCACTAAATTAATATCAAGAGTTAATACTATATTTCTATTACGAAGTGCGGGAGTTAGAAACGCTGTAGTGGGGTTACATGGAAGTTCATATTTGTTGATAAAATCAGTAATAAATTTTTCATCATAGGTTCTACCTGAAAAACTGTCATCACTGCCTATTTCGGTATATGGTTTTCTCAAATCAAATTCTGGGTGGTGAATTTTTGCCAATAGACAAGACATGAGTAGCCTTACTCCGGCTCTATTCTGTAGATTTCTACAGATGAATTCTATTTTTTCAGATATTTCAATATCGTTAATTAAATGAATATCTAGATTTGTTATGATTGTATCATAACTTTCTTGTAGAATATCTGAAGGGTTTTTCTGTATAGACAAGTTTTTCATAAACCAAATCTTATGCCGAAGCTATATTAAATAAAGTAATATCTTCCTTCATATTAGAAATTTCATAATTAGTCCAAAGGACTTCGACCCGTTCACCTTTTGTCGAGTGAATTTTCTTTTTTGGAGCCTCAGTTATTATCCAATCTCGATATAATTCATTCATGAGATCACAATGATAGCCAGATAATGCGACCTTTCCTTTCACACTTTTTAATACCACCGCTAGTTCTCTATGCTGATCATCGGTCATTTCATGAGCGTAAGCATTTTTATCTCCTCTTGATTCATGTGGATATGGAGGATCACAATAAAAAAGAGTCTCTTCACTATCATACCGTTGTATAACTTTTATAGCATTGTCATTCTCAATCTGTACTCGAAGTAATCGTTGAGCTATCATAGATAAGTCATCAACTGCACCAAGCCATCGAGAAACAGCACCAGCCATGCCTGCTCGACTGGTAAGTAAACAATGTGCCCATCGTCCAGAACTCGCCTTTTGAGCTAGACCGGTACGCACTTGTCTAGCAAGAATATAAAATCTCCTCGCTCTTTCCAGATTTGAAATTTCTTCTTCTGGCTCTTTACATGCTCGTTGAAATTCTTCTCTTGAAAATGGGGTAAATCCAATAGCTTCTATTAGTTTATTTTTTTCTTTTCGCAGTACTTTAAAGAAGTTTACCACTTCACTGTCTATATCATTATATGTTTCTACAGGTGATGGATATCGATTAATTAAGACAGCAGCAGAACCACCAAATACATCACAAAAATGTTTAGACTCAGGTAATAATGGTAGGAGCCAATTCAAATGACTGTATTTTCCTCCATACCATCCAAATGCTATATATTTTTCCAAATCTCCACCTTACTCAATTATAAATTTAAAATAGGATCGCCATATCCATATGGTTTCTAGTGTAACATGAATATTATGAGTTTTGTTCACCAATTAGTATGATTTGTTGCCCTTTTTCCAAGGCAGGTAGGATATTGCCACGCCGACGCATCCCAGGAACGAACTGACGCGCTAAAACCCGCGCAATATATTGACCAATTCCAGAAGAGGCACCCGTGCATAAAGCAACACGATCTTTTAATCCAAACAAGGATTTCAAATAGCCTGTGGTTTCAGGATTCATCAGTCATTCTTGAGGTTAAAGGAGTGATTTGGAAAGTATTTTTGCAAACGGATATCACCGCTACGAGCATGACCTTCCATGCCTTCAAGCCGAGAAATTCTTGCGGCCACTGTCGCGACTTCTCGATTGGCTTCACGGGTCATCCGTTGAGTGGTGACGACCTTGATGAATTTATGAACCGACAGCCCCCCCGTGTAATGGCCCGCTCCTTTGGTTGGCAAAATATGGTTAGTGCCAGAACATTTATCACCAAACGTGACGGTGGTTTCTTCTCCCACAAACAAAGAGCCATAATTTTTTAAACGCTGCTGATACCAGTCAGGATTTTTCGTTTGAACTTCCAAATGTTCGGGAGCATACTGATCACTGACTTGCACCATTTCTTCATCACTGTCACACAAAACCACTTCCCCATAATCTTGCCAAGCGGCTTCCGCGGCCTTTCGTTGTACTTGAGGGAGAGCCTCAATCAATCTGGGGATTTGTGCTAAGGTTTGTTCGGCCAGCGTCCGACTGGTGGTGATGAGCCATGCCGGAGAATCCGGGCCATGTTCTGCTTGACTGACAAGATCACAAGCAACAATCTCAGCATCCGCCGTCTCATCAGCAATGATCAAAATCTCGGTTGGGCCGGCAAACAGATCAATCCCAACTTTCCCAAAGAGCATCCGCTTCGCTTCAGCAACAAAGCGATTCCCTGGCCCTACCAAAATATTCGCGGGTTGGTTTGTAAACAAGCCAAAGGCCAGCGCCGCAATCCCTTGAACCCCTCCCAACGCGAGAATGGTATCGGCCCCAGATAGATTCATCGTATAGAGAAGCGCAGGGTGAATCCCGCCCCGATCTTTCGAGGGCGCAGAACAGGCAATGACATTTTTCACCCCGGCAACTTTAGCAGTCGTGATGCTCATAATCGCTGAAGCAACATGGGCGTAACGTCCGCTAGGGACATAGCACCCCGCACACGCCATCGGGATCAATTTCTGGCCTGCCCACATCCCTGGTGACAGCTCTGTTTCAAATTCAACGATACTGTTTCGCTGCCTTTCTGCAAAAAGGCGCACCTTCTCATGAGCAAATTGCAGATCATCTTTCATTTGTGGAGAAATTTGCGCAGACGCTTTCTCGATCATTTCAGCATTGACCACAATTTCGCCATCCCAGCCATCTAATTTTTGACCATAATCGCGGGCTTTTTCTTCGCCTCCTGTTTCAATTTGAGCGAGCATTTCTTGGACAACTTGCCGCGTGTCTTCTTCTCCTGTCGTCGGAGTTTTGCTGGCTTTTTTGAGATATTGAGTGCTCATCGAATGTACCTTTCTATGACAGCTGGGTAAACTCACAAAGGGGTTGTGATTAAGTTCAGAGTCAACCTATAATTTCTTCTCCCACTGTTGCAAGATTTTTCGACTTCAATCAAAGGCATCCTCTCGTCAGTAAAATGAAACAGAGGACTTGGCCTTCTCACTCAAAGATGGGAGGGATTTTCAGATGATTTTCTGACAATAAATCAAGTTTGCGTGGCATTTCGAATCCGGTGATTCTGTCAAGCATTTTTTAGGCTCATCACCGTTCAAAAGGGGGTTCAACAAAAGGATAACGGGCTTTCCTTTGACACCAACCGCGCTAGCGTTGCGGAAAATTGAGGCAATTTAGGGGTTTGAAGAACGAGAGAGTTTTTCGAGTGAGAGGACAAAAACAATACCAAGGATCATTAAAACGATAGCAAATATGACTTGTGTGTCAAATTGAGGAGGCAGGATATTTTGTTCTTGCAGGACATGAATTTTGCCTCGAATAACCTTAGTTTCCAAAACCTCTTTCCAGGGCCAAACTTTCCGCATTGCTCCAATCATCACTCCAGTCAGCACAGCCATTGTGGCATTACGGAAATTTGCGAGGAGGAACTTTAAAATTCGTGAAAACCCCATAATTCCAAGCACACAACCACTGAAAAACAAGATGATAATCACGATGTTTTCTAAATTGAAGGGATTTTTGACCGCATTTGTGACAAATTCATATTTTCCTAAAATCAACAAAATAAAGGCACCGCTGAGTCCTGGCAAAACCATGGCGCAAATCGCAATAATCCCACTCAATAAAATAAACCACCAACTCTCCGGAGTGGTCACAGGGATCAAGCCAACAATGAAAAATGCGCCCAATGCCCCGATGCCGACAAATACGAAAGCACTTCCCTTCCATGTCTCGATTTCTTTCCCAACAATAAAAATAGAGGCGAGAATCAATCCAAAAAATAAAGACCATGTCAAGATCCCATGTTCTGTAATCAGATAGTGCATGAGACGGGCAGTGCTCACAATCGCCACACCAATCCCTAACAAGAGTGGCAAGAGGAAACGCAGATGGATTTCAGCCAATCCGCCTTTCAAGTCAAAACTCAAAACTTTTCTGAAAAATACCAAATTGATAGAAGCAATCGCAGACAACCATTGCGAATAAATGCCAGTAATGAAAGCAATGGTGCCTCCAGAAACTCCTGGGATAACATCAGCCGATCCCATGCAAAACCCTTTTAAAATCAACGATTGAAACTCTTTTCGTGTTCGAGGGCCAGGGCTGAAATTCCAGACATCTTTCCAATCATGGATGGTTGCTTTATTTTTCGGCATTGAGGGTTTGGAATGAGAGGTATCAGATGAATTCGTCATGGACAGCGTAAAAAAAGATTGATCAAGGGTACTAAGAAAAAACCAATTTTAGCTTGGAATCAAAAAAATAGGTCAAACTAAATAGGCCGCATTGCTATCTCGTGTGAAGAAGTGGTGTGTATACATCTCATAGACCTTTTTCATGAATGTTTGATAAAAAATTTCATTTTGAAATTCGACCAAGCATTCCTGACTGAAATGTTTCAATTTTAAAATCGCGCCGGCTTCTTTGCGCACAAATTGGTTTGTAAAGATTTGCAGTTCCCACAAATATTCCTGAAGTGACAATTCCAACAGAAAACAATCGCCTGCCCGTGAAATTAAGATTTCGCTGACAATGTGATCAATCAATGTAAAAAATTCTTTTCCTAACACATTCAATGAATTGATTTCTTGGTGATCGAGCTTTTCAGCCAAATTTTGATGAAAAGTTTTGTAATGAAAATCTTGCTCTTGGAGTTGCTGCGCATTCACGAAATTTTGCATAATTTTTTTTACTCAAAGGTTATATTTTTTCAGTTTTCAATAAACTGACCTGGGATGTGCAAAAATCGTGACAAACATAAATCCTCTTGCTTGTCTGCTCTTTTTAAAATCATTTTATGGCCTTTTGATTGGATATTTTCTTGACAAAAATTCAAGTCAAGGAGTAACTTAGGGGCGAGTTTTTATCAAAAAACCGGCTAATCAGACGAGCATCAAATTTCCCGAAAAGACGGGGCAATATTTTATGGAGCAATGAATATGTCAACAGCAAAAGAACTTTATGAACTCGGCGAAACTTTAGAATTGGGAGTGGTTCCAGAGAAAATGCACGCTTTTTTGGTCCGGCAAAATCGCTTTGGTGAACCAAAAAATGCCTGGCAACGAGAAATTATTCCCACTCCGAAGATCGGCCCGAAAGACGTCTTAGTTTATGTGATGGCCAGTGGGATCAATTATAACAATGTCTGGGCCGCGCTCGGATATCCCGTGGATGTGATTGCGGATCGCCAGAAAAAAGGGGAACCGGAAGATTTTCATGCGGGAGGCAGTGATTGTTCGGGGATTGTCTGGAAAATTGGAGAGGACGTGACTGACTGGAACGTTGGAGATGATATCGTGGTGCACAGTGGCTGGTGGGAACCCGATGATCCCTGGGTACTTTCAGGAAAAGATCCCATGCTTGCGCCCAGCACTCGTATTTGGGGTTATCAAACTAATTATGGTAGTTATTGCCAGTTTGCCCGTGCCCAATCGCATCAATTGAAAACCAAGCCCAAACATCTGACTTGGGAAGAATCCGGTTGTTACATGTTATGCGCCTCGACAGCTTATCGGATGTTGATGGGATGGGAACCCAATATTATTGAAAAAGGCGATGTGGTTCTAGTTTGGGGGGCTGCCGGAGGTTTGGGGAGCATGGCCTTACAAATTACCGCAGCTTGTGGGGGTCGAGCAATTGCTGTCGTTTCTGATGAAGCCAAGCGTCAATTTTGCCTGGATCAAGGAGCTGTCGGAGTCATCAACCGCAAGGATTTTGATCATTGGGGGCCAATGCCAGACACGGCGACTCCGGAATATGGAGCCTGGGCTAAAGGAGCACGTTCTTTTGGCAAGGCGATTTGGGAAGTCTTGGGAGAACGAGTCAATCCGCGCATTGTGTTTGAGCATCCTGGTGAATCGACACTACCAACTTCCGGTTTTGTCTGTGACACTGGAGGGATGATTGTGATTTGCGCGGGCACGACCGGATACAACATCACGATGGATTTACGTTATCACTGGATGATGCAGAAAAGATTTCAGGGGAGTCACCTCTCAAATGACGATCAAGCCACCGCCGTCAATCAATTACTGATTGATAAAAAGGTCGGCCCAGGGTTGTCTGAAACCTACACTTTTGATCAAATCGGCCATGCTCATCAACTGATGCATGAAAATAAACACCCTTACGGCAATATGGCTTGCCTCGTAAACGCCACTGAAAAAGGTCAGGGGATTTCTTGACACTCCCAGCATAAATGCCTGGGATTTCTTATGCGAGAAGCGCGGCCTCCAAAGGAGGCTGATGCTTAAAACGGAAGATCATCTTCGTCAATTTGGACGGTTTCTCCGTCGTAAGCTTCGACAGGAGGGAGGTCAGAATTTTCTGAAGCTGGCATGGCATTTTGGGGTGGTGGAGCCGTATTTGAATTTTGCGGAGCGGCAGTCGTTTCTTTATCCATTGCCGTTAATTTCCAGGCTTGGAGAGTATTAAAATACTTCACTTCCCCTTGAGGGCTGTTCCATTTGCGACCTTTTAAATTGAAACTGACCTCAACGCCATCTCCCGTCTTGAAATGATCCATCAATTCACATTTTTCCTGGATCATCTCAAATTTGAGGAATTCAGGATACTGAGGATTTTCTGCATATTCTACGACAAACTCCCTTTTCCTGAAGCGGTCAGAAACTTCGACAGTCTCAAAGATTTCTACGATTTTTGCCTGAATTTCCATACATGTCTCTGTTGATTATTTGTCTGTTATCAATTCCAATTGTTCTGTTTCCAGATCATCATTTAAAGTTTGAGGCTTCCTCATCAGTTTGACCCGTTGAATCGGTTTTGTCGAAATCCGATTGCCCCGCACTCCGATCCCTTTGACCAATAAATCATTGAAATGGAAGGCTTCTCTGAGTTTCTTTAAACGAGGAGCAGGGACATATTGGACATCGATTGTCACATCCTTGCCTGTACTCAAATGAAGGATTTTTGCGCCCTTTTTCTTGGGAAACAATTCATAATCTTTATCCAGAATAAAACCTTTCACAACAAAGCGTTTCGCGTAACAAACTTTAGTGGAATCAATAAAATAAATCAAATTGAATACCTCTTTGGTATCGACTTTGTCAATCCGCTCAATATTCATCCCGATGAAGAGTTTTTCGGGAACACGAATAATCCGATAAGTGCCATCTTTTTGAAAAATCACCAAACGGTCATAATCCGAACATTCAAATTGAACTTCACTTTTAACCGCAGATCCCAAATACCCTTCATCTTTTTGCCAGCCAACTTTTTGATTGGTGATGGCGATCTCTTTGAGTTTGATCTCTTCAAAGGTCGTCAATGCTGTTTTTCGAGGAAATTGAGCACCAAATTTTTCCAAGAGTTGATTGAGATAATCAATCGCGTATTGAGGGATATTTTTGAGAGTACGACGGATACGGCGGATTTCTTTTTCCAGCTCTTGAAGCCCTGTTTGATTCTTTTCCAAATCAAATTTTGAAATCCGTTTGATGGGAATATTCAATAATTTTTCAATGTCATCCCGCACCACCGCCTGTTTAAATTCCTGATGAAATGAGACAAACGTTTCGATGATTTTCTGGACAGCGACCTCATAGCTCTCACTCTTTTCGATTTTCAGGTAAATCTGATGCTCAATGAACAAAATTTCTAATTTTTTCTCATGCCATTTCCGCTCATTTTTGCTCAAATCCAATTCTAATTCATCTTCTAAAATTCGCAATAATCCCTTCGTGTTGTGTTCTAAAACCGAGGTTACGCTCATTGTCACAGGATGACGGTTTAAAATCACCAATAAATTGACCGATAACGAAATTTCACAATTCGTAAAAGCATACAACGGTTTCAGCAGACTCTCTGCTTTGACTCCTCGCACTGCTTTAACCTCAATCGCGGGCCGATCCGTTGTATAATCATCAATCGCAGAAATTTTCAATTTTCCTTTAGTCGAAGCGTCATGAATCGAAGCAATCAAAGTTTCGGTTGTCACGCTATAAGGAATATCCCGAATCAAAACGGTTTTTTCATCGATCACCTCAAGACACGCCCGTACTTTCACTTTCCCATTGCCATTCTGATATTGACTCACATCCATCAACCCGCCCGTCAAAAAATCAGGATAAAGCTCAAAAGGTTCCTCTTTTAAAAATGCGATCTGTGCCTTTAAAACTTCACTGAAATTATGCGGTAAAATCGAAGTGGCCATGCCAACAGCGATCCCCTCTGCACCTGACAGTAAGATATTGGGAATTTTGCAGGGTAAAACCAAGGGTTCTTGATTGCGCCCATCGTAACTGTCTTCCATCTCCGTCAATTCAGGATTGAACAAGACTTCTTTGGCCAATGGGGTCAAGCGCGCTTCAATATACCGCGGAGCTGAAGCACGGTCTCCTGTCAAAATATTGCCAAAATTTCCTTGTCTCTCAATAAAATATTCTTTATTGGCAATGACCACTAGCGCGGCCCCAATCGAAGTGTCGCCATGTGGGTGCAATTTCATCGTATCCCCGATAATGTTGGCAACTTTATTGAATTTGCCATCATCCATTTTCATCATCGTGTGGAGAATCCGACGCTGAACCGGCTTGAAGCCATCATTGACATGGGGAATTGCTCGATCTTTGATGACATAGGAAGCATACTCCAGAAAATTTCTTTCGATCAATGGTTTCAAATACTGCATAATCGTCATTCCTTAAATCAAATTTTCCATAATATAATGCTTGCGAACCTCTGTATTTTTTCCCATATAGAAGGTGAGCAACTCTCGTACATCGTGAATGTGTTCCACCCCGACTTGAGTCAAACGCATTTTAGGCCCAATGAATTGGCCAAATTCATTGGGAGAAATTTCGCCCAAGCCTTTGAAACGTGTGATTTCTAATTGTTTTCCTTTTTTTAATTTTTCAACGGCTTGTTCCTTTTCTCGCTCCGAATAACAATATTGAGTCAGTTTCGAATTTCTGACTCGAAACAACGGTGTTTCTAAAATATAGACATGCCCATCGACCACCAACCCTTCAAAATAATGAAGAAAATAAGTCAACAAGAGATTGCGGATATGGAAGCCATCCTGATCCGCATCCGTGGCAATAATGACTTTGCTGTATCGCAAATCTTTAAGAGAATCTTCAATCCCCAGTGCTTTCATCATGTTATAGAGTTCCTCGTTTTTATAAATCGCCTCACGTCCTTGATTCCAACAATTGAGCGGTTTCCCTTTGAGACAGAAGATTGCCTGAGTCATCACATCTCGACAACTGACTAAACTGCCTCCCGCCGAATCGCCTTCCGTGAGAAAAACCATGCTTTCCCTGCCTCTGGGGTCTTTTCCGCCTAAATGATGCTTGCAGTCTTTTAACTTTGGAATCACCAACGCCGTTTTTTTGGCGCGATCCCGAACGGCTTTTTTGACATTCATCAACTCTTTTCGGAGTCGTTCGTTGGTTTGTACTTTTCTGTAGAGCTTTTCTGCGGTTTCAGGGTTTTTGTACAAATAATCGACAAAAGCCTCTTTTGTCGCCGAAATGATCCATCCGCGAATATCCGTATTGCCTAATTTATTTTTAGTTTGTGATTCGAAAATGGGTTCTTTAATCCGAACCGCCACCGCTCCGACAATGCCATCACGGACATCTGGCCCCTGGTAATTGCCTTTATAAAATTCATTGATTGCTTTTAGAATTCCCTCACGGAACGCACTCAAATGGGTGCCGCCATCGTTCGTATAATGTCCATTGACATAACTGAAATAATTTTCTCCATAATCATCAGTATGCGTGATCGAAAACTCAATTCTGTCTGCTTGATGATGAATAATATCATACAAACAACTGTCTTCGACCTCTTCTGTCAGCAAATCCAATAACCCTCGTTTTGCACGAAACTTTTCTTTATTCAGGTACAAACTCAATTCGCTATTCAGATAAGCATAATTTTTGAGGAGTTTTTTGAGATATTCATATTGGAACGAATAATCAGAAAAAATTTCGGCATCCGGCTCAAATTCTACCAAAGTTCCATTGGGTTCCTCCGTCGAGCTTTTTTGGGCTTCGACAGTCAACCCGCCTTGCTCAAACTCCGCCGTGACTTTTTTCCCATTCCGATATGACGTGATTTTAAAAAATGTTGCCAAGGAATTGACAGCTTTGGTACCGACACCGTTCAACCCGATACTGAATTGAAAGACATCATCATTGTACTTGGCTCCGGTGTTGATGATTGAAACACACTCCACTACTTTTCCTAAAGGAATCCCACGACCAAAATCGCGCACTTTGACCCGCTTGCTTTCAATGGCCACATCGACACGTTTGCCATGCCCCATGATATGCTCATCAATCGCATTATCGACAATTTCTTTGACTAGCACATAAATACCGTCATTTTGATGGGTGCCACTGCCCAACCGCCCAATATACATTCCTGGTCGCAGACGAATATGCTCTAACGAAGAAAGGGTTTTGATTTTACTTTCATCATACACAGTTTTTGATGCTTGTTCCGTCATTGCTCTTCTCTTGAGGGGGGTCTCCATCGGTTTACAAGGTAAATTCAGCAATCTCATTTTGAGAGAAAACTCAAATTTTTAAATTTTATATCTCAATTTAATTTAAAATTTAAACTGAGATATAAAAGGCTAAAAGATTTTCCAATGCGATTCGCATTTATCATTGAAAACACCGAAGGTAGCAAGACAAATAAAGAGCCAATTGTTCAGGAAGATGCGTTGGAACACTTACAAATTTTGGGGCGCATGATCTGGTTTGGGCGCCGGATGTGATGGTAAAATCTAAAATTTTCGAGCACGGATTTGAAAAAGCAGAATAGATGGCATGAAAATTCTATGATCTCAAAGGAAGGTCAGTTTTCATCACCGTTTTGCCACTTATATTTTCAGACTGATGTCAGTTTGAGAGGGGCAAGCCATTATCATTACTTTCTACGATTCGTGAAGTTTGTGCACATATTTCGTTTTCTGAGATTTTGGGGTTTGAGCTGGATCATTTTGCCGGGAGTGCTTTATGCTCAAGGAACCGCCTCTTCCGTGAATAAGATCGAACTTCAACGCATTGGCCAACAATTGAATGTGCTCTTGTATTTTGATGCGCTTCCCGTTTATCAAATTCATGAAAATCTCGCGAGAAAAGTCCTTCTTTTAAAATTCAACAACGCCCGCCTCGGATTTCAAAAAAACCAACCAGAACATCTCTTCAATGATCCCATCTTAGAAGGGATTCGTTTTACTCCAGAAGAAAATAACATTTGGATCCAATTAAAAACAAGAATCCCTGATCTTATTTATACGATTAAAAACAATCAATCTCAGATCCTGACCGTTGAATTACGTCAAAAAATTGATATTGAACCGTTAGAGCCTCCTCCTGTTCCTCCGACACTCCAACTCAAAGATGCCCGCTTCAGTAATCATCCTCCAAATTTTTCAAGAGCGACTTTTTTCTTTGCCCGCTCAAAACAGCCCAGGATGTTTTTTCGGCAAGACCGAGATCAAAAAGTGACAACCATTCGTTTTTCCGACACGCACCCTCTGCCGGGATTGAAGATCAAACAAACGAAGCCAGATCCGCGCATTCGTTTTGACAAGATGAAAACCGATGCCAATCAGACTTTCATCACGATCACATCCACAGGAAAAATGGATATTAAAGAAATGTTCGAACTCGACCCGCCTCGCTGGACGATTGATTTTTTTGGAGAAGCCGAGGATCCTCTGCCTGAAAAAATAACCATCAAAGAAGAGGAAATGACCGAAGAACAAAAGCTGGCAGAACGCGGAAAAAGAATTGCCAGAGCAAAACGCCAATTCGCCATCAAAGAAAGTTATAATTTTGCTGAAAACGCCTTGACAGAGGGGGAGAATGAACAGGCTTTGGAACTGTTTCTAGAGACTTACAAACTGGGAAAAGCACAACAAGCCACGGCCGAAGATGACAATGAACTGCTGGATGTTCTTGCGATTCAGGCATTATTTCGGAGGGCGGACGCACTCTATGAAGTTTTGCAAAAAGCGAATGCAACCAACTACCATCAGGCGATCACCGCTTATGAAACGGCCATTCGTATCGCCAGTGAAAACAATACTCAAATCGGCGATTTGCTCCCTCATGCCTATTTGCAGATTGGGCAGAGTTACCGCAATATGCAATTTTATGATGACGCCAATCAAACCTTTGATATTTTGCAGAAAAAATACCCTGACACCCTAGAAGCCGCGGAAGCCAATTTTTGGAGAGCGGTGGGGCAGGTGGATCGCCAGGAATGGAAAGCGGCCATTAGTTCTTTTCGAGAATATTTAAGAGCGGGGGCACGGGAAGAGCATGTCGCTGCGGCTCATTATAAAATGGCCGAGGCCTACTATAATTTAAGCGAATTTTCTACGGCGCGTGAAGGATTTGATCGAGCAAGAAACATTGACATCAATTATCCTGAGAGAGATTCTGCGCTTTTGTTCCATATGGGAGAAACCTATTATGAAACCGCTGATTTCGCCACAGCACGCGAAGTTTTTAATCTCCTTTTAGAGAAATACCCTGATGCCGATTTTTCTAAATTAGTGGCTTTGCGGTTAGGTGATTTTTTGAGAGATGAAGGGAAGGAAGCAGAAGCCATTCAAATTTATGAAAAGGCGGCTACCAGTTTTAAACAAGAGGTCGCGATCTTGGGGCAATTGCGAAAGGCGAATATTCAGGCACAACGTCCTTATTCAGAAGACTACAAAGATGCCCTGAAGGTTTACGAAAGTGTCATCAATCTGAAATCCAATTCGCCATTGAAGGAAGAAGCGTTTTTACGAAAAGGGTTGACACTGACATTGTTTGGCCATTATCAGGAAGCGATCAATTCTTTAGAAGAATTCACGCAAAAATTCCCCAATAACAATTATGTGCGACGAGGCATCGTTCAAGAAAATATTGATGAAAATTTGAAAGGCTTGATTGATCAGCATTTTCTCCAGAAAGATTATTTAGGGGTTGTTGGAATCTACAAAGATTTTCAAGAAAAACATCTGTCAAAATTTCGGTTTGATACCACTTTATTTCAAGTGGGTGTTTCTTATCAGGAATTAGGATTATTTGATGATGCGATTGACATATTTCAATTTCTGAACAACAGAGGCGAGAGTCCTTTAAAAGAATTGATCCATTTTCAGGAAGCGAATGCTTTATCAGAAAAAGGAAGCGATGAGGCCAAGGATGCCTTCAAACGTTTCATTAGTGAATTTCCTAATAGCAACTACAATGCCGATGCCAATAAGAAATTGGCGGCTGTTTATAAGCAAGGGCGGGAATATCTTGAGGCGATTAAAGTCTATGAACATACGATTCTCCAATACACTCAAGGTTCCCAAGAAGACCCACTCCGTGCGGAAGTGGTTCCTGAATTATATTATGAATTGGGGAATCTTTATAAAGACTTGGGGCGCCATGCTGAAGCAGAGCGGGCATACAGCCAAATCCCCCAGCATTATTTTCACCATGTGGTCGGAAAAGTTGGAACCGAGGTTCCTTTTTTTGTAGCGCTCAGTTATTTTTTGAAATCGGATATGTTGTTTGAAATGCGGCGAGATGCAGAGGCTTTGGAGGATTATCAAAAAGCGATCACGATGTATGCTGACAGCGAACACCCTGATATTGTTGAGCGAATTCGATGGGCACAATACAAAATGGGAGTGATTTATCAACGAACTGGCCGGGAACAAAAAGCGCTTGAGCTTTTCAATAAATTGATCCCCTCTGACCCCAATCTTGACTTAACCGATCCTGCGGTTTTAGGGGCACTGCCGCTTTGGCAACGGCTTGCTGTCGAAAATCACGACCTCTTAAAACGGCAAATGGATTATCAGGATTATCTCAAGCAATGATGCTCAGAAAAAATTTCGAGCGCCATTTTTATTTTTTCCCAGCAACCTTCAATTCTGCTCCACAGACCTTTTTGTGCAGCCCGAAGTTCCACCCCATGCAGTAGTGTCCTTGCTCGCAGGCTTTTTTCCAATCATGACAAGCTGGCCTGATTTGTTTGGAAAAATAATAAGCGGTGCCGCGTTTATGATACGCTTGCGAAAAATTTGGTTGTAACTCAATGGCTTGAGTATAGATCGCAATCGCACGTTCGTATTGTTGAGTTCTCAGAAAAACATTTCCCTTTTGAAAAGAAACTTCTGCTTTCAATAAGGGATTGGCTTCTGCTGGGAAGGAAAATAGCGTCAGGCACAGATAGAAAAAAATGCGTTTATTGATGCCCATAAATGGGAGTGCAAGGGGTGGTTTTTACTAAATTGAGAATGCTCGTGCAAAAAATAACTTCCTGAATGGCTAACGTTCGATATCACCATCGAGGAAATCATCACTGAATTCAAGATCATTTTCATCGTCCACACCAAAACTATCCTCATCTCCTAAACCCAGATCATCTTCAGGGTAAGATTCCATTGAGGCAAAAATCCTCAAGATACTTTGGGCAATCGAAGAAAGAGAAACTGGGCGAGTGATGAAATCCATCGCGCCTGCATTCAATCCTTCCAGGCGTTCTACCAAGCCAACATTGCCTGCTAAAAAAACGATAGGAATATCGGGAAATCGTTCCTCGATGCCTTCCAGCATTGCAATCCCATCCTCTCCTTCGAATGTCCAGGATAATAAAATCAAATCCGGAGGATGGGCATCCATCAAATCCCAGAGATGGCTTTTCTTGTCGGCATGTTCGATAACAAAGTGATTGCGCTTCATGAAATATTGCGTGAGTGTCTCTACTCGATCACTGTCATCATCCACAATCATGACCCGTTTTTCAGCAAAGACCAATGGCGTGAGGGTTCCGGTAAATGAATGCTCTTCTGGAGAGGATTCGTCTTCTTCCATAAGCAAATCGTCTTCTTCCTCTAAATGCGATTCTTCGGTTTCTCTTTCTGCTTCCTCTTCTGAATAATCAGGATAAAGCTCTCCTGTTGTTTCGCTGATATAAGATTTTAAACGTGCTTGTTCATCAGGAGAGATTTCCAGAAACTCAACGGCAGTTTGGTAGTACCATTCAATGGGCCAACACCAGCGAACTTCTCCTTCCATTTTAAGATCAGATCTAAATACAATCTCCACCTTTGCTCCCTCGGTCAAAGAGTGCTCGCAATGAAATCTTATCCCATTTAAGGAAATATCCAACCCTGTTGCCATCGGATCGGTCCAATCAGCAGCTTCGACTTGAATTGTTTCTTCAAACAGGATTCTTAAATATCTCCGTCTTTCCCCAGCCATACATGCTACCTTTGTTGAAGTGTAAAATTGACTCTTCAAATATAATTTGCACGATTATATCTAGAAAAAAGTATCAGATTGCGCAAAAGAATTCGAGAAAAATCATAAAATTTATATTTTTTAATTGCTCGTCTTGAGTGGGTTCAGTATTTTGATGAAGACTCAGTTGCTTCTTGTAGCGTCAACTGAGTGGGTTCAGTATTTTGATGAAGACTCAGTTGCTTCTTGTAGCGTCAACACGGTGGATTTTTGAAAAAATATTCACCCTATTTTTACCTTTTTGATAAAGGAAACGTGGCTTTCTTCATTTTTTTGGGATTATTCGCAAGTCTGATGGTTTTGAGAATCATAGGATTTATCCTGGATCAACGAATAGACGATCACATCGAAACCTTTGGCCGCTTTGATTCTGATGGCGTTCTGCAAGGCTCGGAGCCCAGATCATCGGTTTCTCAAAAAGAGACGGCTGTCATATTTATTCATGGTTTTACCGACACGCCTCAAGTCTTTGATGAAATTATTGAAAAACTTTCCTGGCATCATGCCGATTGGTTTGTTCCCTTGCTTCCGTTTCATGGTCGCAGTGTCCATGAAATGAAAGATTTTGACCCCTCTGTTGTTGAAAACTATCTCAGTTCTTTTATTGAAATGAAAAATCGATCCTATAAAAATTTAGTTTTGATTGGCCAATCTTTGGGTGGCGCGGTTCTGATTCGGCTCGCTCAAGCGCATCATTGGTCCCCAGAACGTGTCCATTTAATTTTGATGGCTCCCTCGGTTTTTCTTTATACAGGACATTGGTGGTATCATGTGGCATACAATTTTTATCTCTATTTCCGAAATTATTGGCCAGGGACTCCTAAAAAAAGGGCTGACGCTCTTTTATCTGGGCTTGTACTGCAAGCCGCACTAGCGTATTATGCGATTCCAGCGGTGAAACGATTGCAACATTATTCTCAAAGAACCGAAAAAATCTTGAGACAAATGACATTTCCTCATACAGTCCTAATTGCGAAGGATGACAATCGAGTCAATACCCGTCAAGTCCGTCAGATCTGCCAAAGGCCATTGTGTCATTTAATTTTGTTTGAAAAAGGCCAACATTTACTCTATCAAGGAGAGCCGGTTTCTCAGGTCGTAGAGCAGATTGGAAAGGCCATCGAAAGTACGCTCGTTTCTAAGAGTTAATCTCAAATTGACAGACAAGACTTTCCTATGGATTACAATAAAGTAAAAGAAGGCTTCTCTCTGGTGCTAGAAGGCTTGGGAGTGGATCAGGATAGCCCGCATTTTAAGGACAGCCCGCAACGAATCGCTAAAGCATGGACTGAAGAATTATGTATCGGAATGCAAAAAGAAACCTTCAAGATGACGACCTTTCCCATGACAAAAGACGATCCCCCCGGCATGATCGTCTTACAACACATTCCTGTCAAATCGCTTTGTGCCCATCATTTGTTGCCTTTTATTGGGGAAGCCACTGTCGCTTATATTCCGAATGAATTATTGTGCGGGCTTTCAAAACTTTCACGGATTGTCGATTTTTTTGCCAGGAAACCGCAAGTCCAAGAGCATCTCACCAGCGATATTGCTTCTTATCTCAAGAAAACGCTACACCCTCAGGGAGTTGGCGTGATCATCAAAGCCTCGCATCTCTGTATGGAAATGCGCGGGGTGAACCACAATGGCCTCATGACGACCAGTGCCCTTTCAGGAATTTTTCTCAAAGACGGCACATCCCGTGCTGAACTGATGGCCCTCGCTCATGCTCAAGGTTCTCAACATTAGGTTTCTTTCAAAAATCCTCAGCGCATTGCTATTCCTTCCTCATCTCATTGATCCACCATTCCAGGAAATTTCATGATTATTTTTAAAAAGCACATCATTTTATGGGGGTGTTTGTTCATCTTAATCAGCTTCTCTTCTTTTGCTGATTTCTTGTTCCAGAAAGAATGGTATCGCGCTTTCTATCTCTTCAATCTCGTCGGCAGTCTTTCGATCTGTTATGGAATTTTATCGGTTGGAGAAGCTCTCCGGCAGATCCTGCTTCGTCACCGCATTGTGCCATCTTGCTACTCAGGGTTCCATTTTACCATTTCAGCAATGCTCGGCATCGGTTTTTTGGGAAACCTCTCTATTGTCGGCGCATTATTGCTCATTGATTCTGCCTGGATTTACAAAACAGTTTTTCTAGGATTCGTGCTTTTAAGTGGTTTATGGAGCAACCCTCAACAATTACTTTTGCCATTTTCAAGGCTTTACCGAAATGCTCTCGGCCTTGGAAAACTCCGCTGGATCTGGCTCATTCCCCTCGTCTTATTCAGCGCTCGCCTTGCCACAACTTTTTTGCCGATCAATGGAACCGAACAGCTCCACAATACCCTTCCCTACGCCAGTTTTCTTCTACGAGGAGTCAATTTTTACGAATACAATCAGGACAATCATTTTCTGCTTTTGGGGCTTTATGAAAGTTTGAATGTCTTTTTATTATCAATCACTGTCAATCTTTTCGCCTATCATATTGTTGCTCAACAAGTGACTTTTCTTTTATTCACCGTGAGCATGATCTTGTTGCTCAGCACCTTTCCTTATCTCTTGAGACGCTGGCCCGCAGTTTCAGCGGTGATGGCGATTTGGCCCCTCACGCTCAATTTCGCTTCAACAGATACGATTGCTTTCAAACCGGATTGGTTTGCGGTGCTCTCTGCTTTTTTAGCAACCGGCTATTTACTCCGTCAATGGATAACCCTGAAACAACAAATGGCTAAAGGAGATTCTTCTCTGTGGAGCGTCATCCTTTTTTCTGCCTTGGCGGTCAGTAATAAACTGACCGCGGTCAATTATGTGATTTTTCTCCTGATCGCTTCCGTCCTGCTCTCCATTTTTCGCAGAAAGCGTCTCCATTTTTTCCATTGCGCCACGCCTTTTGTCTTCTTGCTTTTGTGCAGTATTTTTTTGATAAAAAACGTCATTTGGCTGGGAAACCCTGTCTATCCAGGCTTTCAACAAATATTCCCTAAACCAGAAAGATTGGCGCAAACCGCGACCTTCAATACCTTTCAAATCAATAAAGAAACCCTGAATATTCCGGGAATCTTTGATTATATTCAAGGATACACACGCTTTGTAGAGCCGAAAAACCATGCGGAATTTTTGCTCATTCTTGCCTTGGCGGGGTATTTGTTTGTCAAACGAAAAGGACGGGCTTTTATACTCACTTCTCTCTTATTTTTCCTGAGTTATATTTCCTTAGTTTCTTTGATGTTTTATCCTGATATCTATCAGCGATACGTCGCCTTTGCTTACATTATTTTGCTCTCCCTCACTCTTTTTAGCTTGCTGGCGGCGATTGAAATATTATCCCCGCAATCTCGAAAAGGGCTGCTGGTGCTGTTTACAGTCATCATGCTATCTCACGCAAGAGTAGAGGCCAATTTTCACAATTCCCTACCTTGGTGGTGGGAAGGCATTTCTCCGCGAGAATACCGGATTCAAAAAGATTCTCTGACAAAATTTTACTTTGAAATCAATGAACGCTGTGAGGAAGTCGGCACATTGCTCAACCGAAAATGGCGCAGTTTTCTCTATGCTGATTTTGTCACAATCAACATGACGGATTTACCGGGGAATCTTTATACGGCTGATTATCATAACAAACATGATGTCAATTTTGTCATCACTCCCAGCAATGGAGAAATTGAGGAAAAAATTCGAACTTTTGAGGGCGGGAAAAATTGGTTTTCTCAGCATTTTTCCGTGGTTTCCTTATCAAGCGATACGACCCTTTGGAAACGCAATACCTGGAAAAAATGCGCTGGTTGGTAGTTGATGCGGCTTCGTTGGATTGCCATCGTCGGAAAACGATTTCCTCATCAAGCGTGATTCCAAAAAGCCATTTGATCACGCTGAATCAGATTAGGTTTCTTCGACAAGATCCGGAAGTTTAATGCGGTTGATGATAAATTGCTGACCCAGAGATATAATATTGCTGGTGACCCAGTAAAGCGTCAAGCCAGTAGGAAAGGTGAAGGTAAAGAACGTAAAAATAATCGGCAACATTCCCATAATTTTTGCCTGAGTGGGATCCATCATTCCAGTCGGTGTCATTTTTTGGATGAGATACATACTGATTCCCATCAGAATCGGGGTAATCAATAAACCATCAGGAGCGGAAAGATCGACAATCCAGCCAAAAAAAGGCTCGTGCCTCAATTCAACTGCGGTGGAAAGGGCGCTGTAGAGTGCAAAAAAGATCGGCAATTGGAGCAACATCGGGAAACACCCTCCCATCGGATTCACTTTATGTTTTTTATAAAGCCCCATCATTTCCTGATTGAGTTTTTCCTTTTTATCTTTGTACTTCTCACGAAGTTTCAGCATCTTTGGCTGGAGCTGTTGCATCCGTTTCATGGATTTCGATCCTTTGTAAGTCAAAGGAAACAAAACGACTCGAACCAGAATTGTCAGAAAAATAATCGAAACTCCATAATTTCCCACATAGGAATGAATCCACTCTAAAATTTTCAAGAGCGGTTTCGCCAATATTTCTAATGTAAAATCAAGAGAAAGAAAAAGATTGTGGCCAAACTTCTGCATTTCCTTCTCATTTTTCGGGCCATAATATAATTTGAAACTGGACTGGATCTGCTTGCCTGGATTGAGATCAACAGGCGGCAAATTTATGCCAAAAACAGGTTTTAACTCCTGCCCCTCCTGCCCTGTATAAGGCAAGGCTTCAAAAAATCCATGATTGACTTGACTCAAACCTGCTGCTGCTGAAATAAAAAAAGAATCTTCAATGCCAAGCCATTCCATTTGAGAGATCCGCCCCGGTTCGACTTCCAAATCTTCCGTATCGACGGTTTCTAACTCACCATTGTACACATAAACTGGGCCAATATGCGATCTCACCTGCCCCGGTTCAGGTTCTCTGACACGTCCTTCTCCAAAGACATGTCGCACTTTCAAAGGATGAACAGTATCCCCCCGATTGACTAAACTAACGTCATAATCGATGCTGTAATCACTGGCGTGAAATTGTAAAGTTTTAATGATTTCGACACCATCACGAACAGGAGAACGGAGCACCAACGTTTGCGATGCCTCATGGGTTTCCACTTGAATTTGATCTCGATCGCTGGAGTAAATCGCCTGGCGGAGCCGTTTAGAAAGCTCTGGGTTTTCATCAAATCGGATTCCTAAGGTTTGAACCGTATTGATAAAATTCGACTTGATCATTTGAACCAGATTATTATCTGTCTTCACAGTCGGCGTTGTTTTGCCTAACAGACTTTCTAAATAAGGAATCCAGCGCCCCAGTGAAATTCCAGATTTAAAATGTTGATGATTTTTTAGAAACAAACTTTTGAGAACCCCACCACGAGTATCAATCACCGCATGGTAATAATCTGTCTCAACGACAATATCTCTGGCAAGAGCCGTTTCCCCTGGGACAGCGGGTAAATCCGATTGAGTCGAAATGGAGATCGTTTCTTCACTTTGGGAATCGCGCGAAATGATGTCTTCTTTGGGAACGGTGATGTTTTCTCCGGGTGCCTTTTTCTGAGGGGGAGGAGGCGGGAACAACCATGACCATCCAATGATAATACTGATAGAAATAACGATTGCCAATAAGGTCTTTTGGTCCATATTTTATCCAAATAATTGGGGTCTTTCAAAAAATTTTCGATCATGCCACTGGCAATATAAATTCCTGGTGGCTATCAATGGGAGATTGGAGTTCGTGGGTTACGGGGCCATTCATCAGGAACAGGGTCAAACCCACCTTCATGAAAGGGTTGACATTTCACAAGCCTCATCAATGTTAGCTGTGTTCCATGAAAAAGGCCAAATCGCCGATAGGCGTCTAGCGCATATTGAGAACAACTGGGGTAAAACCGACAAGAGGGAGGGAGGAATGGAGAAATAAAAAGCTGATATCCTCGAATCAATGGAAAAACAAGTTTACGCATACGATAGGTATAATTTGCTAAATTGTGCCATTCTCCAATGGGTTGATTTTACTGTTGTCTTGCCTGAATGAAGATTTTATCAGCTTGTTGGTGTTCTGGACAGCCGATTCAATTCAGCAAATAATTGAATAATCTTATTTTCCACATAAGAAAAGGGCATGGACGTTTGAGGGCGTTTTGTGATAAATATACAAATATCGCAACTACTCTCCAGCTCCGCATGGTGCAAACGAATCGCTTCGCGAACCAAACGTTTTATGTGATTGCGGTACGGAGAATGGCCCACTTTTTTGCTCACAGACACTAAATAACGGCTGTATCCCAATGTTGTCGGTAAATATTTGACACGAATGAGATCCAGTCTCCGAAAAAACCCACTCTTGAAAACCTGATCAATGTCCTGTTTTTTTCGTAACCGCAGATTCTTTGGAAAAGTTTTCCGCATTAAACTGATAAGTGTTTTCGTCCTTTTGCTCGTCTACGCTTGATAATGGCACGCCCTTGTTTTGTAGCCATTCTTGCGCGAAATCCGTGTTTCTTTTTTCTGCGTCTATTGTTTGGTTGAAACGTGCGTTTCATGGTATGTCTGTCTCCTTAAAACAAAGCCTTCATTCACTTGAAATTTATATTGATAAACTGAACATTAGTACAGGATAACGTTTGTGATGACAAGTTTTTTATATCAAGGAGGAGCCATTTTTGAATCTGAGATCAAAGGAAATTAAATTTTTGATTTTCACGTAAAAAGAACAATTTGTGCAATGCTCTTAAAAAGATCTCGGAATGGTCTCGTAAATTGACTCATATCGGAATGAGAACTTCCTCAAATGATACAAAAATGATATTCCTAATCACATAAACTCAGGAGTAGCTATGGCTGGTTCAGTTTTATCACAAAATGAAGTGGATTCCTTGCTGAGAGGGATTGGAGATGAAGATTTTGAGGAAGAAGAGGAAGAAGGAGAATATGACCCCGATGAAGTGGTGCCCTTTGATTTGACCGCTCAAGATCGGATTATTCGTGGGAGAATGCCAACCCTTGAAATTATCCATGATCGCTTTGTTCGTTTGTTTCGCCTCACGCTCTCGAATGCGTTGCGGAAAGTCGTCGATATCAGTGTGCGTTCAACCGAATTGATCAAATTTGGAGAATTTTTGAAAACATTGCCTGTGCCTTCCTCATTGAATTTATTTCGGATGAACCCTCTCCGAGGGAATGCCATCATGGTTTTGGAAACTCGTTTGGTGTTTACCCTGATTGATTTGTTTTTTGGCGGTACCGGGGAATTGGAAGTCAAAGCGGAAGGACGCGATTTCACTGAAATTGAACAAAGAATGATCAAACGGGTGGTGATGAGTGGGCTTGAGGATTTGCAAACTTCCTGGCGTCCTGTGTTTCCCCTGCAAGTCAACTATCAACGGAACGAAGTCAATCCACAATTTGTCGCGATTGTCCCTCATAGTGAAATCGTGATTGTCGTGACCTTTGATGTCGAAATAGGGCGCGCTCCGATGTCCATCACGCTGTGTGTGCCTTATTCGATGATTGAGCCGATTCGAGGAAAATTGAATGCTGGTTTTCAAAGCGAGCAGGATGAAAAAGACAACACTTGGAGCAATCGCTTCAAAAAGAATCTGGATTATACCGAGGTCGATGTTGTCGTAGAATTGGGGAATCTCAATATTTCTGTCAAAGATTTTCTGAATTTACAAACACAAGAAATATTGATGCTGGCACATGAAGTGAATCAACCTCTTGATGTCTTTGTCAATGGAGAATTAAAATTTCTTGGATTTCAGGGAGGATATAAAGGGTGTAAAGCGGTTCGGTTGGAAAAATTGATTTTTAAGCCACCGGAAACCGATGAGCTTTTGGATCTTTGATCCGAACGAAATGTTCTGTATTATGGAATTCGATTTTCTCCAGTGGGGGATTTCAGAGCGAATCTGGAAGCTCTCATGATGGGGTTCCTGATTCTGAAACATCGATGGAAACGACGACAAAATGCCGTTCCGTGTCCACATTTTCAATCTTCAAAGATACCTGATTTCCCGGTTCATATTGCGATAAATTAGAAACTTGAGTCGTGTATTGAATCGCTTCAAAGACCACTTCCGTTCGACCTGTACGGAAATGGCGTTTAATGGTCGCTAAAAAAACTTCCCCCTGATGTTGAAAAAGGTATTTTGCTTTCCAATGATTGGCAATTTCACGCTCGACTTGGGAATAAATTCTCTGCGTGCTTTGGAGCCGCTCGGCCCATCCCATCAACTGCTCTTCTTCAAAAATCGGTTTTCCATGCCGAAGATATTGAGTCAATTGGTGTTGTGCCACTAAATCAGAAAATCGGCGAATCGGGGAAGTGGCCTGAATATAATAGTCACAGCCTAGCCCCGCGTGCATCTCTGGAAGAGTCGAAAGTCGGGCTGGTTCAATGCTCAGATGTTGCGGGGTTAATTTTTCTCCTTCCTTCAATTCACGAGTGATTTCATAAGGCGCTTGCACCCGATAGATTCCTGGGCATTGATGTTCTTTATAAAATCTGCCAACTTCCTGGTTGACTAAAATAGCCAATTCTTCAATCAATTCGTTCGCGGGGCTATTGCGCTCAAGCGGAGTAATTCGAATGTGCTCAGGATTGCTAATATCAATTTCGACCTCTTTTCTTTCAAAATCCAGAGCGCCTTGCTCGATTCGTTTTTGACGAACCCCCTGACAGCAATTTGACAAAATCCCCCAAAAAGATTCTTCCTGCACAATTGAATGATCGACTTGTGCATAACTCAAATTTTGTTCTACCTGGACAATACTGAATTCGATTCCTTTGAAGACGCGTTCTCCATTTTTGAATACGTTAAAAATGAAGCTCAGCGCAGAGCGTTCTTCTCCAGCTTTGAGAGAAAGGTAATCATTAGAAAGCAAAGGGGGCAGCATCGGAAACACTTTTTTCAATGTATAAACCGAAGAAATTCGTGTTTCAGCTTCTTCAAATAAAAGACTTTCTAACTGAATCGAATCTGAAAGATCCGCAATATGAATTGCGATTTCGACCCTGTTTTCTGTCCATTCGAGAATCGAAATCGCATCATCATAATCCTCGGTTTTTTCAGAATCAACCGTGAAGGTTGGAATATTCGACCAATTTTTGCGTTCCATTCGTGGAAAAGAAACTTGACTCAATTGGGTGGCCGCATCCAAGACTTCTTGGGAAAATTTTTCTTTAACCGAAGCTCTCAGTAACATTAAACGCCCCTTTGAGATCGGATGCCCCGCCTGCAAAAGGAGTTTTCTGAATTTACGTTCCTCCTCTTCATTCAAAGTCGCCTTCAAATTAAAAATGGGAGCGAGTTTTTTCCAGTATCCAGAGTTTTTCCCATAAATCAAAACGGCTTGTACTTGCTGAATCCATTGTAATTGTTCTTCACTGACAACCGTGGTTGATGTCCATTCTCCGGTTTCAAGATCAGAAATCCATTCGCGCACATTTGTTTCCCATGCCTGCTGCGCTTCTTCTTGTTTTTGCCTCGCGTCAATTTGTGCTAATTCTTCTGGAGTGCGCGCTGTATAATCATTATTTTTCCTCTTGAAGAAACGTCGATCCTGTTCTAATGAGAGATACAACCCAATCCGTTGAAGCGCATCTTCCGGGTTTTCTAAAAAATCAGAAACCATTTCATCGAAAGTATAACTTTTTCCGTGTTCGTTCAATTCGTGAATGACTTCCAATTCTTGAGCTTGCGCGAGTGCCTGGGCTTGTTCCAGCTGGAATTGGAGCTTTGGGAGCGCAGAAGTTTTTTGTATTTCTGGAGAGGTATCTTGCCAAAATACCCCCACACGATTTTGGGGAAGCAGTTGGGATTTTCCTTGTAATGGCGCAATGATCAATTTATTTTTCTGAACGCCTTCCACCCATCCGGCGATCAGATTTCCATCTTTGTAGAAGAGACAATATTGATGAATAAAGGAATTGAGTTCCATCCGTTTGTTAATTGAAAATTAAAAAAAACATAAAGCATATTTGCAACGGAACATCAAAGCCGCTCTGAGGAATAAACCATCAAAATGGATTGTTTTTTTAGCGTCTGGGGTCAGTTCATTGCCAACAAAAACATTATTTGTGATCACTTCGGCTCTACTGAATAAAAAGGTCGCAAAACGAAACGTCCAGATATCTCCAATGACATCCAAGCCTACTTTTCTAAAACTAATCGGAAACGCATTAAAATTGGCAGTTTTGACAGTTCGGATATAATTATTCTCAGCTCTCCCACGAAACCCTCCTTCATACGCACCACTAATCTTGGCCAGGCCTAAGCCAAAAAAAAGATCGTAACCTTCTTCTCCTGGATCAAACATATGAGCCGATACACTCAAAAAATCATAGTACGTCCGCATTTCGATCACTGGAATTTTATGTTTTGGTTTAGCGTTATTAGCGACCACCTCAGTATCAAGATGGAGTGTGGAAGTATGATAATATTCGATTGATGCTCCACTGATGATGAAATCCACAGGAATGACAAATTCAATTGAAAAGGGGGGTAAAGCCCTGATGAAGGATTGAATCGCACCACTGTCTTTTTGATTATTCACACGTTTTCTGGATTCGAAACCCGTTTGAGGTTTGGCCATTGTATCATCAAATTTATTGAATCCGGTCATTTGTTTGTAAGGGTGAGGATCGTTGAAGCGCACCGCAGACATTTCAGTAATGGCACTGAAGCGAAAAAATGGTTCATCAGATGCGAGTGCGGCTCCTTCCCCCTCAGGAGCGACTTCCTCCTGTGCATATAAAGGAGAAATCCCATCAAGAGCGATTCCACTCAATAATAATAATAATCCCAGTGCGATTTTTAGCCCACAAAAACTGACTGATTTTCTCATCAGGGTTCTCTCAAAATGTGTGTTTTATCAACCTTCATTTGCTTGAACAGTCTCTGAAATTTACTTGCTTTCTATTTGCTTTCATATTGTTGCGTGTAATATTTTTGATAGTCTCCTGTGGTCACTCGCTGTACCCAATCTTCATGTTCAAGGTACCAAGAAATAGTTTCTTTGATCCCTGTCTCAAAGGAAAAACGAGGAGTCCAATTGAGTTCTTGTTGTATTTTAGAAGCATCAATTGCATAACGTTGATCATGTCCTGGACGGTCCTTTACAAAAGTAATCAAGTGTTCGCAGGAATCTTTACCTGAACGCCTCAACGACTCATCCAGAAAACGGCAAACATAACGGACAATATCAAGGTTCTTCCATTCATTCAAACCCCCAATATTGTAGGTTTCACCATTCTTTCCATCATGAAATATGGTATCAATCGCCTCACAATGATCTCTGACATAAAGCCAATCTCGACTATTGCTCCCATCTCCATACACCGGAATGGGCTTTTGTTCGAGACAGTTTTTGATCAAAAGCGGTAAGAGTTTCTCAGGAAACTGAAACGGCCCATAATTATTTGAACAATTACTCGTTGTCACATTGAGACCGTAAGTATGATGGTAGGCACGCACTAAATGATCACTGGCCGCTTTTGAGGCAGAATAAGGAGAATTGGGAGCATAGGGTGTGGATTCAGAAAAATACCCAGCCTCTCCCAATGAGCCATAAACCTCATCGGTACTGACATGATGAAACCGATGCGGTGCTTGATTCTCCTGCCAGAATTTTTTTGCGGTTTCTAACAAATTAAAAGTGCCGATCACATTGGTTTGAATGAATTCTCCAGGGCCGAGAATACTGCGATCTACATGAGATTCAGCCGCCAAATGAATCACAGCTTCAATCTGATGTTGTTCAAAAGCAGCGGCGATTTCTTCAGGAATACATAAATCTCCCTTAAAAAAATGATAATTGGGGTTGTTTTCTAGGCTTTGGAGATTGGTCAGATTTCCCGCATAGGTCAAAGAATCGAAATTGAGAATACGATCCTCTGGATATTTTTCTAGCCAATACAAGATCAGATTGGAACCAATGAAACCAGCTCCTCCGGTAATCATGAGTATCATTCAAGCTCCTGTTCGGCGATCAATTGATTGGCTAAATGGTAGGATTCAAATGTTCCCGCATCGGTCCACCAACCTTGTAAAATATCATAGCTCAATGTTCCTTGTTTGATATAAAAATTATTGATATCCGTAATTTCCAATTCTCCTCGTTTCGATGGCTTCAAATCAGGGATAATGTCAAAAATCTGCCCATCATACATGTAAATCCCTGTCACACAATAAGAAGATTTTGGATTTTGAGGCTTTTCTTCAATGCCAAGTATTTTGCCATTTTTAATTTCAGCGACTCCATAGCGTTCCGGATCAGGCACTTCTTTGATCAATAATTTTGCCCCTGCGGATTGCTCGCAGAAGTTTTTTACAAAATCAGTGATGGGATCTTGGAAAACATTGTCTCCTAAAATGACGCAAACTTTTTGATGATGGGCAAAATCTTCCGCCAATCCAAGGGCCTGGGCGATCCCTCCTGCTTCATCTTGAACTTTATAAGTAAATCGGCAATGGTAATTTTTCCCACTGCCCAGCAAATTAACCACATCGCCCATGTGCTCCCTCCCCGTCACGATCAGGATTTCTTCAATACCCGCCTCAATCAATTTTCGAATTGGGTGAAAAATCATGGGTTGCCTGCCGATGGGAAGCAGGTGTTTATTGGTCACTTTCGTCAATGGGAAAAGGCGCGACCCGGTGCCTCCTGCTAAAATTATTCCTTTCATCGGACTCAACTATGCGGGTGAAAAGGAGGAAACTCTAAGAAAAAATCTTCTGCTTCCAAGGTAAGATTCGGATTATAAAAAGGATCACGAAAAAGACGTGCTCCCCAGCGTTGTTGGATTGTTTGAATTTCTTGTTGGACACGGGTTTTTTGCTCCAGAGTCACTTCTTTTCCACGAGTAAAAGATTCATAATGAAACATCTCCACCATCGGGAGAAAAAGATTAGAATAGCCATTTTGATCTAAGCGCAGGCAGAAATCAACATCATTGAAAGCGACTGCCAAATGGCTCGCGTCCATCCCTCCCATTTGATGATACAACGCTTTCCGCACCATCAAACAAGCTGCTGTGACCGCACTCACTTCGCGGGTACTTTCTAGGCATAAACCAGCCCCGGCATCTTCTTTTCTAGCAAAGCGATAAGCATGCCCCGCAGCTCCAAAAATCCCAGTCACAATGCCCGCATGCTGGAGCAGATGATTCGGATAATAAAGTTTGACACCAATTGCGCCATGTTGGGGAAACTGAGCATAAGCAAGCATCCATTCTAACCATTCCGGTGTGAGCACTTCAATATCATTATTCATCAGAACTAAAAAGTCTCCATTCGCTTGAGAGGCCGCAAAGTTATTGATCGCTGAATAGTTGAACGGGTGAGGGTAAGTCAAGGCTTTCAATTCTGAATGACTTTTGACCATCTCGGCGACTTGTTCTTTCGTTGATGTTTCACTTTGGTTATCCATCAGGATAATTTCAAAATGGCGATAAGTGCTTTTTTCTAGAATTGAGCTTACTGCTGTTTTTAATAACGCAAATTGATCCCGAAATGGAATAATAATTGAGACCAAAGGAGTGGTTTGCAATGCCGGAAAAACCGTGGCAATTGGCAGTTTAGGATTCAAGCTGATTTTTGCTGCAATCCCTCGACGTTTGAGCGTTTGTTCAATCCGTTGAACATGACTTTCTCCGCCAAAACCATACCACTTGGATGCCAGCGTGTCAGACGATTTTTTCACCGCATGGTGGTATAAAATTTGAGGAATATGCCAAATACGATTCACTGGAATATGATCGCTCACTCGCAGTAACAAATCATAAAACGTCCCCTCTTCTGGTTCGTCCAATCCTTTCAAAGAGCGCACTATTTCACAGCGGATTGCACAAAGATTGCGGATATAATTATGAGCGATAAAATACCAGGGAGACCAATTCGGTTTGAAGCTAGGGCTGTATCGTTGACCATTCTTCTTCAATTGATCATCATCTGTATAAATCATGTCAACGTAATGATGCTGGAGAATTTTGGTTATTTCGTGCAAGGCATGAGGTGCCAGTTGATCTCCCTCAAATTGCAGAATCATCCATGTTCCTTCCCTTTCTTGTAAAATTTCGTTGAATGCAGTAATGAAGGAAACAGAATGATTGATCAATCTATAATGGATTCGAGTGTCCTTGAATTTCAAATAAGCAGCGGGTAATTCCAAAGAGTGGGTTTTCACGAGAACATGCAATTGCCAATGAGGGTAAATTTGTGTTTGAATAGAAGCAATCGATTGCGAGAGAAGCTCGAAGTCACTCCCGATTAAAAAAATCTCGATCTGAGGGCGCTCGTGCCAATCTTTATGTTCTTCCTGCGATTCCTGAATTTGAGGATCAGATAAAGTGCGTTGCCAATGATGATAAACCCATTGCTCCCAGTGAGGGGCTAATTTTTGATATAAAAGCCCTTTTTTCCAATAGGAAGCCCATTGCGGGCCTTGCAGGCGGGTGTAGATTTTACGCAATACTGCGAAATAACCCGCTTCCTGCCAATATTGGAACAGGTGTTCAACTTTCCTTAATAAC
>WASW01102793.1_pt1 | contig 39450 bp, 34 predicted proteins | sample 5698521 | NCBI WGS metagenome assembly WASW01 (sample SAMN11175560, study PRJNA528189) | sponge metagenome | isolation source: marine sponge | host: Leucetta | place: Antarctica: Western Antarctic Peninsula, King George Island | collected 2013-01
GACTAAGTCTCACCGAAGTGAAACCTTTGGCCCGTTTACGATCCTCTCTGATTCTCTTGTCTAAGATCAAAGGCCTGAATGAAATCTAGCCTTTAAACTCGTTAATCTATATGGACTCTCCATTCTTGTCAAGATGCTTTATCAAATTTTATTTTATTTCATCGACCGACATTCTTTGATATGAATCAAAATACAAATTTTGCTCGATTATCCATTGATTGAAAATTGTTCAACAAGTGCTAAAAAACTCAACGGGGATCTTGGAGATATGGATGAAACGCCATATTTGGCGCGCCTGGCAGGATTCGAACCTGCGACCTTTGGATTCGAAGTCCACTGCTCTATCCAACTGAGCTACAGGCGCATCTAAAGGTGAGAATGGGGCGAGCGAAGGGACTTGAACCCTCGGCCACTGGAATCACAATCCAGCGCTCTACCAACTGAGCTACGCTCGCCATCAAAAGTTTAGCCTTTTTTTGTATGTGATTCTGCAACAATTTACAATATAAATCCATCAAGCATGCTAGCTTGATTGGTTTTGTATTTTCTTATTCTGAGAGAGACGCTGTGTTTTCATTGATCAGACTTAGTAGGAAATTCAGGATACTCGGAGTGATTAGTATTGGTTGCCTATTCACGTTTTGTCTGCTTTTCGGTCTTCTCCATTTGAATGTTAAATTATGGACATCCTCCTGGTTAGAGAAAAACGCAGGAGTTTCTTTATTTTTAGTAGATAATATTTCGAAAACTACCTATCAAAATTTGTATCTTATTTTAGAGCAAGATTTCCGAATTCAGGGCATTCGAGAAATCTCTTCTGAAGAAACGTTGACACTTTTAGATCAGCAAATGGATATCGATAAAATGATGTTGAGCCTCATTGATGAAACGATTTTCCCGATTACGATTGATTTCGAAATTCGCTCAGAGTATTACATGCAAACCGCAAGTATCATCAAGCAATTAAAAAACTTAGAAGGAATTACAGATATTGTTTATCCCAAGCAAACATTGGAAACACTGGAGCATTTACTTCAAGGATTGAACCGCTTCTCTCTTGTTTTATGGTTTCTAGGAGGAATATCATTATTTTTTACTCTTTTTTATCTCCTTCATCTTTCATTTCAACAGCACTCCCAAGATCTGGCCTTACTTGATTTGTTCGGTGCCTCTTTTTTCTCAATCCACTCACCATTTCTTATTGAAACAGGCATAATTCTGAGCATTTCTGCCTTGCTCTCATACGGCCTCACCTTTCTATGTTATCAAATCAGTTTTTACCTGATTTCCTTTCAAAAGATCAGTTTCTTTTTCAATCAAACGACCACATTTTATCAATGGCAAGACCTGTTACTGTTAGGATTTCTTACCCTTTTGATCGGAGAAGGTTATTCATATTGGATGGTTCAACGTTGGTACACCCAATTGAGGATACAATCATCCAATTAGGCCAAAAAGGAAAAAAGAGGTATCCGCTCAACAGGAAGGTTTTGATTTCACTTGGTCATGGAATGAGGAGCAACAATTTGAAGGAAGTCTTTATCAGAAAGGAAAATTGGTAGAAAATGAACCGCCCTCAAATTATTGCGGACGGTGTCATGAGTTTTACATAATCACTTTTTACTAAATCGAATCGGCCAGTGTTTTTACATTTGTGTAAGAAAACAACCGCTTTTTACCGCATTTGGTCGGAGATCCATATTTATTTTTGAAGTAAGCATAAGACATTTCAGAAATCATGCGGTGGAATTGACTCTGCCGTCTGGCCCATGTTCTTCCATTTCCTCGAATAGAACGATAATTCGGGCGATCTATAATACTAATGATCGAATAGGGACGACGTCCCTCTGGAGTTTTTATTTCAATGATGCCAACATCGGCATTCAAGCCACGGACAAACCCCGTTTTATCCCAAATTTTCGCAGTCCGATCTGAGGCAAAACAAGTGCCATCCTTTAAACGATCCTTCACTCCTCGGCGACTTGATAAACCCAAGAAATAGAGCATTTGATCAGAAGCCTTTGCATTCAATTCAGGGCTAAATTTAGGCCCTAAAATTTGACGATCCCATAACCGAATAAACAAACGATTCAAATCTTCTGCTGAAATTTTGTTCAGATAAGTTCTCCCGCCTTTAGGAATATATTCTACCAATTTCAAGTGGCGGTACAATCCGGTTTGTTGAAGGATCTTTCTAACTTTCCAGGGGCCTCCCATTAATTTCAGGATGCGATTGGTGCTATGATTGTTACTGAACCGGATCATCCGGCCAAGATCTCTTTGATTTTTTTTGGTGTGAGTTATTTTTTTACGATAGCGTTGAATCATATAGGCTTGCAGGATCGGTACTTTAATCAGGCTGGCGGCTTTTACCTGGGCAGTGGGGTTAATCGATGCGACTAATTTGCCCGTATGCAGATCTTTGATGATCAACGATAAATTATCCTCCGTAAACATCCTTCCTTTTCGTTTCACATCTTGAATAAAGTGCTGGATGCCTATTTCTAATGCCGAAGCATCAAACTTCGCTCCTTTCTTCAGCGAAACTCGAAACGTCTTTTCTTGGACTTCACGAATATATTTTTTTGCGACCCAACCTGTCGTGCCATCCCAATCTTTGACCAAAGCCCAACCCCGTCTTGCGGTATGGGTCAAACTGAGGTACATCCCACGAGACAAGACTTTGACGATGCGGTGTTTTCTGCCAGGTCCGACTCTCATATTCAAATGATCAACATTCACTGCATGATACCGTTTCCCCTCTTTTACTGCTTTCTCTTTAGCCAATGCAGGGAGGGAAAATAATATAAGAAATAAAGCCCAACAGACTTTATTATGAAGAGAGAATTGAGGTAAATGAGATAAAAATTGTTCCATCTTGATCTTGCGATTGAGGTTTGAGTCAGCATGCTTAAATATTTTATTTACTCAAGAGCAAGATATATGCCGAATTAATTTATTTTTCATGGGTGTGAAAATTGGATTCACTGGAAAAACCGCTTCCGATGCTTCACAAAGATCCTTGGTGGATCAGAGATAAGATCTCGAAAGTCGGATTTGGTGAAATATCCTAAACTTAGATGTGAAAGTAAAGTGTATTTCAAAAATCATTGATATTGGTTTTGCTTCGATCCGAACGGGGCTATGACCAACCATGCGGCCAACAAAGTTGTTGAAAAAGAAAATGATTTGGATGAAGTATTTAAAAATGTGGTGTATAGTGTCCGTAAAAATGTTTAAAAAGTTTGTTTATCTTCTTGCTCAGTGATAATTTTTTTGCTTTTTCTCAATTGAGGAGATGCGATGAAATTTATTATTTTTATCTTGGCCATTGCGACAATCGTATTCGTCCACCGCAAAATTCAACGTCATTTTGCAGAAGTGGAATCTTCTCTCTTGCAACAAGCCAAGCTAAAAGATTCATCAACAATCTAAAAAAACGCTTCCCTCACTCAGTAAAGATTCCCAGATACCGCATCACAAAAAATCATTGACCATGCCAGAACGAGGAGAAAATTAAGGTGAATCAGGCAAGCGTAACTTATGCTAAAAAATACGATGTAATGATTATCGGCGCCGGACATGCTGGCTGTGAAGCCGCATTGGCCGCAGCACGGATGGGGATGGAAACGCTTATTTTAACCATGTCGAAAGATACGATTGCACAAATGTCCTGTAATCCGGCAATTGGAGGCTTGGCCAAAGGGCATTTGGTCAAGGAAATCGATGCTCTCGGCGGAGAGATGGGCAAAGCCGCCGATGCAACCGGCATTCAATTTCGTGTTCTTAATAGTTCTAAAGGCCCAGCGACTCGCGGTTCCCGTTGTCAATCTGAAATGTATGCTTATCAAAAATATATGCGGACTGTGCTGGAAAACCAACCTCAGCTGACGATCCAGGCCGCCGTGATTGAAGATTTGCTGTTCAACGGACCACAGGGAGTTGGAGTTCGTTCAAAAGACGGATTTGAATACTATGCTCAAACCATGATTCTGACAACCGGCACTTTTCTCAATGGTTTGATTCATCGAGGCGAAGAACGAATCGAAGCGGGGCGTGTTGATGAAGCTCCCTCCAAAGGGATTACCCCTTCTTTGGCAGGACGACGCCTGCGGATGGGACGTCTCAAAACAGGGACACCCGCGCGTTTAGATCGCCGAACCATTGACTGGAATCAAACTGAAATACAATGGGGCGATCACCCAATCCGTAAATTCTCATTTTGGGAATCAGAAATCCGACTGCCACAATTGCCTTGTTACATCACCTACACGAATGAAAAGACGCATGAGGTTATCAGCAAAAACCTGCGACGTTCTGCCATGTACAGTGGAGCTATTCAAGGAGTCGGCCCACGCTATTGCCCCTCCATTGAAGATAAAATTGTTAAATTTGCGGATAAAAACCGACATCAGATTTTTCTTGAACCAACCGGGCTGAACAATTTAAAAATCTATCCCAATGGTTTATCGACAAGTATGCCGACTGACGTTCAATTGGAGTTTTTAAAAACCATCCCCGGTTTGCAAGAAGTCGAAATCATACAACCGGGTTATGCCATTGAGTATGATTTTGTTTTACCCAATCAATTGAGGGCCACGCTTGAATTGAAAGATGTCGATAACCTATTTTTAGCGGGACAGATCAATGGGACTTCAGGCTATGAAGAAGCGGCGGCTCAAGGGATGATCGCGGGAATCAATGCCGCCTTAAAAATAAAAAAGGCCGCCCCATTTATTCTGAAACGTAGCGAAGCTTATATTGGAGTTTTAGTTGATGATCTCATTTCCAAAGGCACCAATGAACCTTATCGGATGTTTACATCACGCTCAGAATACCGTCTCTTGCTTCGAGAGGACAATGCCGATCAACGCTTGAGTGAAAAAGGCTATTTGTTAGGGCTATTGCCCAAAGAATATTATCTCCAAGCCAAAGGGAAAACAGGAAAAATTTTCCAACTCGCCGCCGAATTAAAAAAACTAAAAGCCACTCCGACTGAAGTGATCAATAATGAATTAGAAGCGCACAACGAGGCAAAATTAAAAACCGGCACTCCTGTTTTGAATTTACTGAAACGGCCAACATTGAATATTCAAAAAGTGCGGAACTTTCAATTCATGGCAGGAAAAATCGACTGGAGGAACTATTCAGAAGTCGTTCAAGAACAAGTAGAAATTCAAACTAAATACGAAGGTTACATTGCGCGGCAAACACAAGAATTGAAATCTTTTGATCAGTTGGAAAAAGTGCTCCTGCCGGAGCAACTTCCTTATGAAGGGATTCCCGGATTGTCTCGCGAAGTCATTCAGAAATTACAAGAATATCGCCCTGGCAATTTAGGACAAGCAAGCCGCATCAGTGGGATGACTCCAGCGGCCATTAGTATTTTACATATCTATTTAAAAAATAGAGCACAGCATCCCAAAGCCAAAGCATCTTAAATTTTTTTCATTTGATTCACCATTTTTCATGGATGGTTTTCCCTCAACATCAGCTAGCTTGAAAGATTTGCAACCTCATGACTTCAAAATCTTCTAAAACACTACAGCTTTCTATTGTCATTCCTATTTACAATGAAGCTGGCAATCTGGTTCCCTTGATCGACAAAATTAAAAAAAAGTTAGACCCTGCCGATTTCCAATATGAAGTTTTATTTGTCAATGATGGCAGTACCGATGACACGTCTGCTCGCATACAAGAAATTCATCAAGACGATGCCCGTTTTAAAATGATTTGCCTGAAAAGGAACTGTGGAAAATCAGAAGCGTATATGGCAGGATTTGAATTTGCTTCTGGCGAATTGGTCGCCACCATGGATGGCGATATGCAAGACGATCCCGCAGATTTACTTTTATTGATTGAAGAAGTGCGACGCGGAACCGACTTGGCGATTGGTTGGAAAAAAACAGGGAAAAGTTCGAAACTCACATTTCTTCTCTCTAAATTATTCAATAAAGCGATCCAATTCCTTGTAAAAACAAAGCTCCATGACCTCAATTGCCCTTTGCGCGTGATGACTCAAGAAGTCGCTAAAAGCCTCTATATTTATTCTTCTCTCCATCGCTATATCCCTATTTTGGTAGCAAGCCAAGGCTACAAAGTGAGTGAAATTATCGTAGCCAATTATGAGCGGCTCCACGGCGTTTCACGTTACAGCTATTTCAAATATTTTGAATCTTTATTTGACTTGATGACGGTGCTCTTTGTCACTTATTACCGCAAGCGCCCTTTACAATTTTTGGGGCCCATTGGCTTGATTTCTCTTTTCATTGGTTTTTCTATTGATGCGTATTATTGTTTTTTAGGACTGACTGGTATTGAACGTATGCGCAACAATATTCCCAGTCTCATGTTGGGCTTGACCTTGATCATGATTGGCGTGCAGATTATTCTGACAGGATTGATCGGAGAAATGCTTTCACGAGAAATTGGTGCGGCCAATCCTCAGAAACAATCCTCTGTCAAATTTACGATTGGTTTAGAGGTCTAAGCCTTTGAAAAATTAACGTTGATTCCTTTTCTCAGATCATCTACACTCTCTAAAAATAGCCGATAATTGAGGCTCATTTGGAGCATCTTCACCCGATCAAGAGTGGGTTATGGAAGAGGTTGTTCTTGAGATAATACGCACCTTTTTTGTTTGCGCCGGGATGCTTTTGACGGCGATTGTCATGCGCCCAGCCATTCGTTTTCTCCGCTCCCCAATGCCAAAAATGGACGCGTTGGAAAATGATTATTTTCTGGAAAGAACAAGCGAAGAAATTCAAATTCCATCTGGTTCGCAGCTCGATCAAGATTTTGATCCTCGCAATACTTTAACACGCGCACGTAAATCTCCCTTGCTCACAGCTCAAACCATCCGCCAATGGCTTAAAGAATCGCCTCAATCTGAATCTCATGCCCGAATTACCTGAAGTTGAAACTGTTGTTCGAGGATTACAGGAAACCATCGTTTCACGCCAAATCACCTCGGTTCAAGTGTTTCGCGACAATCCCATTGCCCCTTTAAAACCAAACACTTTTAGCAAACGTTTAGCCAAGCGCACCATTCAATCAGTCACTCGACGGGCGAAATATCTAATTTTCCACCTAGAGCCAAAATTGTGGTTATTGGCCCATCTCAGAATGACTGGAAAATTCATTGTCACCGCACCCTTATCCAAACCTGAAAAACACCATCGAGTCTGGTTTCATTTGGATCAAGATTTATTGATGGTGTTTGATGATATGCGGTGTTTTGGCACGTTGGAATTGATCGAATCGCTGGAAGATTGCCACAAATTGAATCAATTGGGAATTGAACCCCTTTCTTCTGCGTTAACCATCAATTATTTAAAAAATTGTTTTATCAACAGTTCAAGCAGCATTAAAAGCCTCTTGCTCAACCAGACTAAAATTGTCGGGATTGGCAATATTTATGCTTCTGAAATTCTTTTTGACACTCAGATTTCTCCCTTGCGTCAAGGGTCTCAATTGAAGACAAAAGAACTGAGGAAAATCATCGATTCAATACAAAAAATTTTAACGGCCGCGATTGACAAAAACGGGACTTCAATTTCTGACTTTAGGAGAGTTGATGAGCAAACCGGAGCGTTTCAGAATTTTCTTAAAGTCTATGGAAAAGCGGAACACCCTTGTCCTCGTTGCTCAGTTCCGATTCAACGGATCGTTCAACAACAACGCAGCAGTTTTTACTGTGCCGCTTGTCAACAATAAAAAGGGACAATGCCATTTTTTATCTGGGGGACGATTGCGTTAGGGTGGCTTGGATTGTTTTGTTTCAATTCAGAAGCAGCCCCTCACTTTTCTATCATTGTCGGAAAACGGGACACCGGCTCTTATCAATTTGCTGAAGAATTTTCACGTTTATGGGAGGTTTCTGCCTTCAAAACAAATAGTTTTTTAGTGTCGGCCTCTGAAAAAACGCCTGAAAACCGGCTCAAACGCTTACGATTACGCCAAGGGGATTTAGCAATTCTTGATCCTAAAAATGCGCATCAATTGCTTCCTCAAAACCCGGAACTTGCGGTCATTTCTGTTTTATGGCCCAATGTATTGTATGTGATTAGCCGCCAATCAGCATTAGTAGAGTTACAAATCTCAACCCCCACTACCATCCATATTCATGAAAATTCAGCTTACTTTGTGACGACTTGGAGCAAATTACTTTCGTCTCAAAATTACAACCCTAGCCAATTTCAATGGTTCTCCGCAGGGCAAAGCGAAAAGGTTTTATCCAATCTGAGTGAAGGGTTATTCCTCATGACGGCTCCCTACCCTCTCCAGGAAATGAAGCAATTATTGATGGCAGATACTTCGTACAAGTTCATTCCTCTCAATGAAATGTTATTAGCCGGCAATCATCAAGATTATCCCTGGATTATCACGAGCCTGCTACCAACCAATATTTACCCCTCCGCCTTTCCGCCTTTCCCGATGCTCACCAGTTATCCGGTTTTAATCGCACGAATTGATACCAACCCTGCTTTCATCCAGAAGGTGCTTAAAATATTATTTTCTCAACGTGACCTTATTCAACCACACGCCTTATTTCAATTTCTCGATCCTCAAAATAATCAACGCTTTCAAAACTATCAATTTCATCCAACCTCAAAAAAATTATTCAAATTGTAACCTTTCCCCAAAAACGAGAACCGAAATAAGTCCCTCTGATGAAAATCAGGATCAGATTTTTAGATAAAAATATTTGGACATGGTATAACTTTGCTTTACCGTTCGGAAAACTTTCAAAAACTATTTTTCAAAGACTACTGTGATTGATACTTACAAGCAATTGGCGCAAGAACTAATCGCCACCGCACAAAAAATAGGAGCCGATTTGGCAACGGTTTCCATTGGCTGCACCACTTCGTTCCTCGTAGAAGTTCGCAATCATAAAATCGACCTATTGAAGGAATCCGGATCTTCCGGAGTTCATCTAATCGTGTCTAAAGATCAGCGTCGTTCGTCAGTCACGTCCAATGATCTCAGAATGGAAACGCTGATTCCTTTGCTCCAATCCACCATCGAAATACTCCCTCACATGAGTGCTGATGAATTTTATGCACTGCCAGATCCCTCACTCCAGGGAAGAGCCTCTGCGAACTTAGCATTTCTAGATCCCCAATTTGAGCAATTCCTCTCTTCTGAAAAAATCGAAAATACGCTTTTACAAGAAAAACAAACGTTGGCTTTGGATGAGCGTTTGTATACCGAACAAGCCTATTATTCTGACCACATCTCACAAGCGGTTTATGCGGATTCCAATGGCTTTGTCGATGGTTATCAGGCATCTTTATTTACCCGTGGCATGTCTGCTTTTGTGGAAGATCAACCCACCTCCAGTCAAAATTCGGCTCGTAAGCAAACAGATGGCTGGTATAGCTGTGCTCGTTTTTATGAAGATCTCGAACCCCTTGAAGTCATCTCTCGTAAAACTTGTGACCGTGTCCTTCGAAAACTTGGCGCAATCAAGCCTAAGAGTCAGGAAGTGCCTGTGGTCTTCAGCCCAGAAATGGCGCGGAGTTTTTTAGGGAGTGTGATCTCGGCGATGATGGGAGATAATATATTTAGAAAGCAATCATTTTTGGTGGATCGCCTTCACACTCAAATTGCCAATCCCTGTCTTCAATTGAGAGACAATCCGCTCTTACCTGGTAAATTGGGAAGTCGATATTTTGATAGTGAAGGCGTCAAGGCAGCGCCCTTGAGCTTGATTAAAGATGGCGTCTTAGAAAATTATCTGCTTTCTACTTATTCAGCTAATAAATTAAATATGCAATCCAACGGATACGCGGGAGGGCCCTCCAATGTTATCCTGGAGCCTGGCTCATATACGGAAAACGACTTGATTGCCAGTGTGAAAAATGGCCTTTACCTTACTTTTATGTCAGGACAAGGAGCCAATCTCACCACAGGAGACTATTCTCGTGGAGCGCAAGGGATTTGGATTCGAGATGGGGAACTGGTAGAACCTGTCAATGAATTTACAATTGCCAGTACTTTTCTTGACATGCTCAACAATATCAATATGATCGCTTGTGAAGTGGATCAGCGAAGCTCTATTCTCACTCCTGCTTTCAAAATCGAAAAAATGGCCATTGCTGGAACTTAAATCTATATATTTTTCAAAAGATTGAACACCGAATCTTGCGATTGTTTTAATATTTCTGAGCGAAACTCTATTTCTGATGCGCCGCGATTGTGGAGATCTTGAGCATTTACTTTTAAAGATTCTAAATATTCGACTATTTCAAATTCGCTCACGCGTTTATTGAGCAAACTTTCAGTCCCTTCATACATGGCGACCAGCATCGTTTGATGAGATTCGCTTCCCAAGGTCTCTTGTAAATACTGGCTCTCTTCTTCAAATATTTTCCTGATATCTCGAATCTTCTCTGCTGAAATTTCATGAGAAGATTGGATTGCTTCGGATTCAGACTTATTCGATGAGGTTTTCGCCTGACTGGTCATAAAATTGATATCCATCGTGTCTCCTGTTTCGATCAGTGGTTCATTGTTGCGCATTTATTGATAAAATCAATTTCCATTTTTTTCATCTACCATTTGCTATGCAAACTTCGTTCAAAATTTTGCTGATCCGGTTTAGCTCTTTAGGGGATCTCGTTTTGACGACCCCTGTTTTTCGAGAATTGAAAAAAATTTATCCTCACAGCCACCTGACTTTCTTGACTTCACAAGAATTTGGAAAAATCGTGGCCAATAATCCTTATATTGATCAGACGATTTATCACCCTCGTCAAGAATCCTGGCAAGCACTAACCGAATTGATCCAATCTCTCAAAAAACAATCCTTTGATGTGATTTATGACAGTCATCAATCTTTAAGGAGTCGTTGGATTTGTTGGAAATTGGGAGGCTCATTTTTAAAGAAAGGTTCGCAGATCTGGAAAATCAATAAGGAAGGGTGGAAACGGACTTTACTCATCAAATGGAAAATCAATCTGATGAAAAGCACGCTTTCTCAACGTGAGCGTTTTTTAAAGCCGTTGCAGCGCCAAGTTTCTGATCCTCTTAATCCGCAAACAGAATTGTTTCCTTCTCACGAAAATACAACGCTTGTCAAAAAAATTTTAAATGAACACCAATTATCATCACAGCGATTTATCTGTATCGGCCCCTCGGCTTCTTTTCCTGGAAAATGTTGGCCCTTGGAGCATTACCAAACCTTGATTACGCAATTATTGGCACAACATTGGGCTATTATTCTCGTTGGTGGGAAAAATGAGGAAGAACCTGAAAAATTGAAGCAGTATTTTGGAGAATCAATCCATAATCTGGCTGGAAAATTGGGTCTTTTGGAATCCGCTGCTCTCCTGAGCCATGCGTTTCTTGTCGTTTGCAATGACACGTCTATTGGTCATATTGCTGAGGCAATGGGCACTCCCGCAATCATAATTTTTGGCCCAACCGTCCGAGAATACGGCTATGCTCCCTTTTTACCAAAGAGCGTCCTCATCGAAAAAGATTTACCCTGCCGGCCTTGTACACGCAATGGAAAGGGTGAATGCAAAATTACGGCAAAACGACTTTGTTTGACTTCCATTCCCCCACAAACAATCTATGAGCAAATCTTAAATATCACTCAAAATGCTTCTCAATGAAATTATCCGTCAAAAACCCCTAATTGAATGCGGGTGATCTGCTTCAGCAGCTAGGCGTAGATTTTTTGGAATGTTTTGCTGAGTCAGCTTTTTTAGTGCTAACAACAATTCAGATTGTGAATGGTTTTGGATAGATTTATCTTTTCTGTTTTGTCGCATCGGGCCTCCTTATAAAGAAAAATCCTTTTTGATGCACTTCTTTTATCATTGCGCATGGGTTCATCCGAAAGCCCCTCCTGGGAGGGGCTAAGGGTGGGTCATTATTAATGACGCCAACGCATTGTTGAAGCTTCTTTTTGAAGCAATACTTCTTCCGGATTCAAGCGATGAAAGTTGCGTTTTCGGACCACACGGGGAGGCGCTAATCGAGTAGGGAGTTTCATGGGTTTCCTTTAAGTTAGAATGTTCAATATCAGGATCTTAACGAACCCTTCCATAATTTTAATATTCTGCTTATGGATAAAAAAGAAAAATTGTTCTACTGTCTATTTCGGTCGATTTCCTAAAAACTTGAACAATTTTTTCAAAAAGGATTGAAGATGAAGAGACTCATATTTCACATTTGTTACTTGAATCTGCTTTGCTTTTTTAGTGGTGGTTTCTGGATCACTGAAACAGCCGCTCAATCTTTTCAGATCGACACGGCCCAAAGTGAAGTTCGGATTTTGCTTTATCCGGATGGAATCCTTTCAGGTTTGTCACATAACCATGTCCTTGTCGGGCAACAAATTAAAGGAACCATCGCATTGAATTTGGAAAATCTGAATCAATCTAACTTCCAAATGAAAATTCCTGTCAGCACATTATCGGTGGATCAACCTGAGCATCGCAAACAGGAAGGTTTTGACTCCTCCCTTTCTCAAAAGGAAACAATAGAAATCCGGGAAACAATGCTCAGTCATGAAGTGCTTGATGGCAGCAAATACCCCCATGTCATCATCCATTCAACGGCGGTTTCCGGCAACTTACCCAACCTTCAAGTAACGGCTGAACTCACAATCCACGGAGTTTCTCAACAGGTGAACATCCCTGTAAAAGTGAAATATTCAGAAAAATCGATGATTGTGACAGGAGAATTCTCCTTAAAACAAACCGATTTCGACATTCAACCGATCCAGCTTTTTCTTGGCAGTATCCAAGTAAAGGACACTTTTTTCACTAAATTCCACATCATTGCAATCCCCGTCACCAAGACAAATTGAAGCCTGCTCGTTCTTCCCCCTCTTTTAAATGCTCTTTCAAGTTCCCTCACCCATTTTTCGGAATCGGGATCAGGGAGAAAAAAACATTTCCATTCATGTTCGTCCTTGCTATAGCTATTATAGTTTGAGATATGAATGTTAGGATAATTGATTTGATAAAAAATTGAAAACCCTGCCGCAAGAGGAGAAAATATGGAAAACTACTCTTATATGAGTAATGCCGATTCTGCTGTGATTGAGGATATGTATAATCAATTTTTAGCGGATCGAAATTCTATTGATTCGGAATGGCAACGATTTTTTGATGGCTTTGATTTTTCTCGTGAACAGGGAGGAGACGAAACCCATGAAGCTCCTGAAAGTTTTAGAAAAGAAATCGCCGTCAGTAATATCATTGGAGCCTATCGGCAACGCGGCCACCTTTTTTCAAACACCAACCCTGTCCGTCCGCGTCGTAAACACGATGCCCCGATTGAGTTGGAGGATTTTGGCTTGCTCGAATCTGATTTAGATACGGTTTTTCAGGCAGGGATTCGGATTGGTTTAGAAAATACCACGTTGAGAGAAATTATCGACCATCTCAAACAAACCTATTGCAGAACCATTGGCGTCGAATATGTGGACATGCGCCCGCGAGAAGCCGTGACTTGGCTTCAAAAAAAAATGGAAGGGTGCCGCAACACTCCAAATTTTTCAGCTGAGGAAAAAAAACACCTGCTTCATAAACTGAATCAAGCCGTTATTTTTGAAAATTTTCTCCACACCAAATTTGTCGGCCAGAAACGATTTTCTTTAGAAGGTGCCGAAAGTATCATCCCTGCGCTTGATGCGATTGTTGAAAAAGGAGCGAATTTAGGGATTGAAGAATTCGTCATCGGAATGGCCCATCGAGGCCGCCTGAATGTGTTGGCCAATATTTTAGAAAAAACCTATGAAACGATTTTCACTGAATTTGAAGGAAAGTCGCTCGAAAATGCGCTATTTGCCGGAGACGTAAAATACCACATGGGGTTTTCCAGCGATAAATATACGGAAGATGGCAAAATGGTTCATTTGAGCCTGACCCCCAATCCTTCTCATCTTGAAGCGGTCAATCCGGTTGTTGAAGGGCTTGTTCGAGCGAAAGCGGATTTCCGCTATGGGGGTGATATGAATAAAATCGCCCCTATTTTGATTCATGGGGATGCGGCCATTGCGGGTCAGGGCATCAATTATGAAATTCTCCAAATGTCAACTTTGGAAGGCTACAAAACTGGTGGTACCGTTCATGTTGTTTTGAATAATCAAATCGGGTTTACTACCGATTATATTGACGGTCGCTCCAGTACTTATTGTACCGATCTCGCCAAAACAACCCTATCCCCCGTTTTTCACATCAATGGAGATGATGTCGAAGCGGTGGCGCATGTCATTCAATTAGCGTTAGAATACCGACAACAGTTTCATAAGGATGTTTTTGTCGATATTTTGAGCTATCGCAAACATGGACATAATGAAGGCGATGAACCTCGCTTTACTCAACCCCTGCTTTATGATCTCATCGCCAAACACCCCAATCCTCGAGAAATTTATTCCCAACAATTGATTGAACAGGGAAGCATTGCCGCCAATGTCGCTAAAGAAATGGAAATGCGGTTCAAGCAGGAATTGCAAGAACGCTTGGAAGAGGCCAAGCAAAAAGAAACCGCCGAAGTGACTTCTTTTCTGGAAGGAGATTGGAAGGGCATTCGGATGTCTTCTAATGACGATTATGCCCAATCGCCAGAAACCGGAATCGACCTACAAACTCTCAAGATCATTGCAGAAAAAATTACGAAAATTCCCGCAAAAATGAAGTTTTTTTCTAAACTCAAACGATTGTTTGAAGAGCGCCGTAAAATGGTTTTAGAAACAGGAAAAATCGACTGGGGGATGGGGGAAATTCTGGCTTATGCGACTTTATTGAATGAAGGCACCCCCATCCGAATCAGTGGACAAGATGTCGGGAGGGGCACTTTTTCTCACCGTCATGCCGTTGTTAAACTCCCCGAATCAGAAGAAAAATACATCCCGTTACAGCATATCAGCAAGCATCAAGCTCCGTTCACGATCTACAATTCTCTGCTTTCGGAATACGCTGTTTTGGGATTTGAGTTCGGCTATTCCTTAGCGGTTCCCCAAGGGCTGACTATCTGGGAAGCGCAATTTGGAGATTTTGCAAATGGAGCTCAAATCATTATTGATCAATTTATAGCTACGGCAGAAACCAAATGGCAGCGCATGTCCGGATTGGTTTTGTCTCTGCCTCATGGCTTTGAAGGGCAAGGGCCTGAACACTCTTCGGCACGAATGGAACGTTATTTGGAAATGTGTGCTGAATACAATATGCAAGTGGTGAGCTGCACGACACCCGCCAGTTTATTCCATGTGCTCAGGCGACAATTGATGCGGCCTTTCCGAAAACCTTTGATCCTCATGAGTCCCAAAAGCCTGCTCCGCCATCCTTTATGTGTCAGTGCTCCTGAAGATTTCGCGACTGGAAAACGCTTTGTTGAAGTGATTGATGATCCTTATGTGACTCCCAAATCCGTTAAGCGTATTTTATTTTGCAATGGGAAAATCTTTTATGATCTGCTCGCATACCAGCAAAAAGAGAAACGAACAGATGTCGCGATCATTCGAGTCGAACAAATTTATCCTTTCCCTGAATTTCAACTGGAAAAAATCATTGCCAAATATAAAGGCGCTCAGGAATATTATTGGGTTCAGGAAGAGCCGGAAAATATGGGACCCTGGCCTTTCATTTTACGAAAATTTCACATGAAACCTCTGAAAAGACTGTCTCGCAAAGAAAGCGCTTCACCGGCCACGGGATACGCTAAATTGCACCAAAAAGAGCAAAAAGAAATTGTAGAGAAGTCTTTCAGTAAATAGCAGATTCAATTTCTGGTGGCCCGCTATTCTGCCATACAACCTTTAACATAAAAGGCTTATGAGTATTGAAATTAAAATTCCTAGTCCGGGGGAGTCTATTACAGAAGTCGTGATTGAAACTTGGTTGAAAGCAGATGGGGATTATGTCGAGCTGGATGAGATTTTATGTGAAATTGAAACCGATAAAGCCACCTTGCCTTTTCCTGCGGAAATTGCCGGTACTTTGAAAATCTTGATTGCTGAGGGAGAAGAAGCCAATGTCGGCGATGTGCTTTGCTCCATTGACCCTGAAGGCGCTTCAGTCCCAAAAACCTCAACTGCTCCAGAGACAACACCGACAGAAACATCCATCGAAACAGCCGCACCAGCAGCTCCACAAACTGCCACAACAGGTAAAATCACCGAAATTAAAATTCCCAGTCCGGGGGAATCTATTACAGAAGTCGTGATTGAGACTTGGTTGAAAGCAGATGGGGATTATGTCGAGCTGGATGAGATTTTATGTGAAATTGAAACCGATAAAGCCACCTTGCCCTTTCCTGCGGAAATTGCCGGTATTTTGAAAATCTTGATTGCTGAGGGAGAAGAAGCCAATGTCGGCGATGTGCTTTGCTCCATTGCCGCCGCTGATGCTCCGGCTATCTCTGCAAAGCCAGCAGCAAAACCGGTCCAGCCAGCAACAGCAACCACCTCCCATACGACGGGGATCCCTTCTGTTGCCGCCGCTAAAATTATTGCGGAAAAAGATCTCAAAACTGAAGAAATCCAAGGGACTGGCAAAGGAGGCCGGATTACTAAAGCTGACGCATTGGAAGCTCAAAAAGCACCGAAACCAACTTCCCCGCCACCCGTCGCAGTCCAAGCACCAACTTCCCCGCCACCCGTTGCTAAAACACCCGCATCTCCGACAGCCCCCGCAACGGCTGGAGCCAGAAATGTCCGTCGTGAAAAAATGACGAGAATCCGCAAAAAAATCTCAGAACGGTTGGTCGCTGTTAAAAATGAAACGGCGATGCTGACAACTTTTAATGAAGTGGACATGCACTCTGTGATGGCACTGCGCTCAAGATATAAAGACGGATTCCTCAAAAAACACAGTGTCAAACTAGGCTTCATGTCTTTTTTCACAAAAGCCTGCACAGAAGCGTTGAGAGATTTTCCAGCCGTCAATGGCATGATTGATCAGGGAGAGATTGTTTTCCATGATTATGTCGATATGGGGATCGCGGTCAGCGCCCCCAGAGGGTTGGTCGTTCCTGTGATTCGTAATGCTGAATCGCTGTCTTTAGCTCAAATTGAAGCGGAAATTGTCCGACTTGCCACCAAAGCGCGTGACAATAAATTATCCATTGATGAAATGTCGGGAGGCACTTTCTCCATCACCAATGGTGGGATTTTTGGCTCGATGCTTTCGACCCCAATTATCAATCCTCCTCAAAGCGCGATTTTGGGGATGCACAATATTGTACAACGCCCACTGGCGGTGAATGGAAGCGTCGAAATTCGACCTGTGATGTACCTCGCCCTCTCGTATGACCACCGTATTATTGATGGCCGTGAATCCGTCAGTTTTCTTGTCAAAGTGAAAGAATATCTGGAAGATCCGGCACGGTTGCTCCTGGGCGTTTAGGTGCCATATTTTATTTATTTGAGACATTCTATAAAAGGTATTTATGAAATATGATGTCACCGTGATTGGCTCCGGCCCCGGAGGCTATGTCGCCGCTATCCGTTGTGCCCAATTGGGAATGAAAACAGCGATTGTTGAGCGTTATCCCACCTTAGGCGGCACCTGTTTGAATGTGGGCTGTATTCCTTCCAAAGCCTTATTGGATTGTTCGGAGCATTATCACCTTGCCAAACATTCCTTTGAAACCCACGGAATTAAAATTTCAGGGCTGAAAGCCGATTTTACACAGATGCTAAAACGCAAAGACGATGTCGTGAGCCAGACTTGTGATGGCATCAAATATTTGATGAAAAAAAATAACATTGACGTGCATTATGGGCATGGTTCTTTTGTCAACGCCAATCGTATTGAAATTGTTCAGCAGGATGGCTCTAAAGAAATCATTGAAACCGACAAAACCATCATTGCGACAGGATCAAAGCCTGCCAGCATTCCCGGAGTGGAAATCGATAAGGAGCGGATCATTACCTCAACAGAAGCGCTCACGCTCCCTCAAATTCCCAAAGAAATCGTGGTGATTGGCGGAGGCGTGATCGGGCTAGAATTGGGGCAAGTTTACGCACGCTTGGGCACAAAAGTAAAAGTGGTGGAGTATTTTGATCGCATCTTGCCAACGATGGATCGCAGCTTAGGAAAGGAATTGCAACGAGTGCTCAAAAAAATGGGCATGGAATTCTATCTGAGCCATGCGGTCAAAAGCACCTCTGTTCAAAAGAAAAAAGTGACCATCACGGCTGAAAACAAAAAAGGCACTGAAGTCATTTTTGAAGGAGATTACTGTTTGGTCGCTGTTGGACGTCGCCCTTATACGGATAATTTAGGCTTGGAAAATATCGGTATTCAAACTGAAAGGGGCATCATTCCAGTCAATGAGCATTTGGAAACTTCTGTTGCGAAAATCTATGCCATCGGGGATGTCATCCGCGGGGCGATGCTCGCCCACAAAGCCGAAGAAGAAGGCGTTTATGTCGCAGAAACGATGGCGGGCCAAAAACCTCACATCAATTACCTTGCGATCCCTGGGGTGGTTTATACCTGGCCTGAAGTAGCAGGAGTCGGTCACACGGAGGAAGCTCTCAAAGAAAATGGGACGGCTTATAAAGTCGGCTCTTTTCCCTTCAAAGCTCTGGGACGCGCAAGAGCCGCTAATGAAACCGATGGTTTTGTCAAAGTGCTCGCCGACCAACAAACCGATGAGATTCTTGGGGTTCACATGATTGGAGCCAGAGTTGCTGATTTGATCGCTGAGGCCGTGGTTGCCTTGGAATATCGTGCCAGCGCTGAAGACATTGCGCGGATTTCTCATGCCCATCCGACCTTTACTGAAGCCATCAAAGAAGCCTGTCTTGCCGCTACTGAAAACCGCCCTATTCATCTATAGCTGCCATTTTCAGCCAGAGGGATCTTAAAATCTCTCTGGCAAAAAGTGGATCCTCTTGAATCAAAACAGCTCCCAAATCCCCAAAGCCCACACTCCCAAAACGTTGGCCAAACTCAAGAAGACGGCGGCACTTCCCATATCTTTTGCGCGTTTTGACAAAGGATGGCGTTCTTGAGAAATACGATCCACAGTCGCTTCAATGGCGGAATTGAGGATTTCAACAATCAAAACCAACATCACACTAGCCACCATCACAGCACGCATCGCAAAACTGAGCGGAAGAAAAGACGCAATTGGAATCAGGAGGCAGGCAAGAAAGAATTCCTGGCGAAAGGCCGCTTCATGCTCAAAAGCAGCTTTGAAGCCATCCCATGAATAAAAAAATGCCTTCCAAATTCGCTTCAAACCGGTCACTTGAATTTTTTTCAGATTTTGATTAGTCATATATTCTATCCGAGAGCCTTCAATGCGTCTTTTTCTGTTAAAGAAATGCTGAGGAATTCATCCAGTTTCATTGCTTCAATTGCTTCCTGAATTTCTTTTGATAACTGATATATCGCCAATTTTCGCTGATCTTTTTCAAGAATTTTACAAGACGAGACTGAGACTCCTCAACTTTTAGGGATCATCCCATTGATAAATAGAATGTTCTTCCAAGGCTTCCAAAAATGCCATTCCATAGCGCCGTAATTTGGCTTCGCCAATCCCAGAAATTTGCCCCATTTCTTTTAAGGTGGTTGGTTTTTGACGAACAATTTCTTCTAGTGTGGTGTCATGAAAAATAACATAAGGAGGGACTTTCTGCTCATGAGCCAGATCTAACCGACACTGCCGTAAATCTCCCCACAACGCTTGATCGACGGGGTTTTTCCAATGAGAAGAGGCGGCTTTCTTTTGACGTTTATTTTTGGTCGGTGCGGGGTCTTTACGAAATTGGAGTGTTTGTTCTCCACGGAGAACCGCGCGACAAGCGGGAGTGAGCTGCAAAGAACCATACCCATCAATCGCCACCGTCAAAAGCCCCATCGCGATCAATTGTCGGTAGACAGAAAACCATTGCTCTTTCGACAAATCACTCCCGATGCCAAACGTACTCACTTGGTCGTGTTGAAAATTTCGGATTCGTTCAGTGGCTTTCCCCAATAAAACATCAATGAGATAATGGACGCCAAAACGTTGTTCTGTCCGATAAACACAAGAAATCGCTTTTTGGGCGGCAACCGTGCCGTCCCAACGTTCAACAGGCGACAGGCAGGTATCACAATTGCCACAAGGTTTCTCTAGAGATTCGCCAAAATAACCGAGTAAGACCTGACGGCGGCAAACCGTCGTTTCGCAAAAACCTAACATGGCATCGAGCTTTCGTTGTTCCACAGATTTTCGTTGCTCATTGGCATCTGAGTTTGTAATCATTTGTCGCAACATGACAACATCCTGATAACCATAAAGCATCCACGCATTTGCGGAAAGCCCATCTCGCCCGGCCCGCCCGGTTTCCTGATAATACGCTTCCGGGCTTTTAGGCAACCCTAAATGCGCCACAAATCGTACATTCGATTTATCAATGCCCATGCCAAAAGCAATGGTCGCGACCATGATGACCCCTTCCTCCTGCAAGAAGCGTCTTTGGTTTTGTTGTCGCACTTGCGCATCCAAGCCGGCATGATAAGGGAGCGCATCCCATCCTGCATGAGCCAACCATTTCGCGGTTTCTTCCACCTTTTTGCGAGTCATACAATAGACAATCCCCGCGTCTTTTGCGTGTTCGGTTTCTAAAAATTTGAGCAACTGCTGTTTATTATTTTTCTTGAGAGACATCCGATAACGAATATTGGGACGATCAAATCCTGTGGAAAAAATCTCTGCTTGTTGCAAGCCGAGTTTCTCAATAATCTCACGACGTGTCGGTTGGTCCGCCGTGGCTGTCAAGGCCACCCGCGGAACATCTGGGTATTGTTCATGGAGAATGCTCAATTGGATATATTCCGGGCGAAAATCATGCCCCCACTGAGAAACACAATGCGCTTCATCAATCGCAAATAGCGAGAGCGCGGCTTTGCGCAATAAGCCTAAAAATCGCTCTTTCAGCAAGCGTTCTGGAGCGACATAGAGTAAATCCAACTCTCCGCATAAGAGTTGATTTTCAATAAAATTCGCTTCTTGCCAAGACAGTGTGGAATTGAGATAGGCGGCGCGAACTCCCAACTGTAACAGAGCCTCGACCTGATCCTGCATCAAAGCAATCAAAGGAGAAACCACAATCCCAACACCAGGGCGAGTGATCGCCGGAATTTGGTAACATAAAGATTTTCCTCCTCCTGTCGGCATCAGGACTAAAGCATCGCCGCCCTTGATCATGTGTTGAATGACAGGGTCTTGTTTTGTGCGGAAACTTTCGTAACCAAAAACAGAATTGAGCAGGTGTAACGGATTCGTCATGGTTTCTCTGAACGCTTCATTTCATTGAGGCCACAAGCACGGTGAGCGGCAATATGGCGATAGGTTTTTTCACCAATGAACCGCATCCAGGCAAACTGCATTAAAGCAGAAATCGGCCACAGCCACGGTGTTTTTTTAGCAATCTGTAAGTAGGTATCATAACCTTTGAAAATCATACCATTGGCGATGGAATGGATGTCGCGATACCGATTTTGCAAAGCGGTTTTTTGGTTGGTAAACTGCTCCATCTCCCTCGCTTTTTTATAAACCACTCGATCTGCTGGAGTCAGTTTTGAAAGAACAAAGGCGATTTGGGAACAAATCCCACAGCGTTCATCATAAAATACCAGCAATTGCGACATTGGATCTCCATTTGAGGCGGACTTGTTGAGAGTGAGTGATCGCGCCTATTTTACGAAATTTTTCCATCCACTCAAGAATAGATATCAGGTAAACCGACTTTATTCAGCATTTCAATCTCGACCGCCAACATTTTACGCGCTTCTTCAGGAGAACGTTCATGGTCATAGCCCACCAAATGGGCGCAACCATGAGCGAGCAGGCGGAGCAATTCCACTTCTTCAGAAAAATCATTGACTCCTGCCTGCACTTTCACACGATCCAGAGAAATGACAATCTCTCCCAATATTTTGCTTTCAGAATCCTCCTCCCAATACGACCAAGAAAGCACATCGGTGGGCTTGTTTTGTTGACGATAGTCTCGGTTCAATTGCTGAATTTCGAGATCATCGGTCAAGTGGAGGATGATCTGGCGATCCGCATAACCGAGCATCTCTAAATAATCTTGAAGGCATTCCTCCAAACGCTCCTGCGCAAGAGGCAACTGCATCGAATCCTTCCAAGAAATGTTCATGAAATTCCTCATCCAAGCAGAAAATTGCGGGAAAGTTCTCTCAAAAACTCACTTTTTTCAATTAATTTTTCAAAGACGGCAAGACTACTCTCAGGCCACATCTTAACGATAGTCGAGCAATAGAACAATTTGTTTTATTTTCAAGCGATAACCTTGCTTTTGATTATTCCCGTTCAGTATATTGGGATTTGGAGTGTGAAATTTAATAAATAAATTCTTAAAATCTCAAACATTTAAATGGAAGCCCCCTATGAATAAATTTCATAATGACTATAAACATTCTAGGATAATTGAATTAGAATTAAAAAGTTTTTTTGAAGTTACTACAGAAATTAATGCTTTAGATTATTTAGAACAAAGTCTAAAATTTCTACTTGAATCAGAAAGAAATTTACTTGCATGGAAGTGGATTGTTATATCTATACATGGTGCTCTTTATGGATTTTGTATCTCTGCATTGAGAGGATCAAACCCAGACCTTGTCAGAACGAAAAATAAAAAGAAGATAATTGGTTTCCCTGAAGCATTAAAAAGATGCCGAAATGTCACATATTTAAAAAAGTCGGGGAATATTACTGATCAACCCCTTGTTGTTACTAAAAAACAAGAGGAAGCAATTAATAATATTCAAAAAAAGTTCCGTGATAACTTTGAACATTTTCCACCATCTTCCTATTCAATAGCTGGTTTGGATATAGCCGAAAACATAGCTCAAATATTTGAAGTCATTGAATTTCTTACTTTTAAAACTAAAACCTATATTTTAAGGCTAGAGAATGAAGAAAAGGAGAGAATAAGTGTCTTATGTACTACAGGTCAACAAATTGCTAATTCTATGAATTTAAAACTTAACAATTATTTAGAAGAGTATCAAAAGCTCTCCAAATCGCAGACTCAAAAATGATGCCCAAGCGGTATCGGCGGCGCACATATTTTGGAGTTGGGTTTGGATTCTTTCTATTCCGGCAGCGTTTGCAGTTATGTACTTCTATACATGGTGGGCCGGTCTGTTGTTACTGGTATTCCTGATACCAGCGCTGTCTAGTTCAACAAAAAAATCAGCAATGCAGTTTATGATTGACCATTCAGTTGAGAATCCGGAGTTTTACCAATTTGCGGTGTCCGAGGGCGTTATACGTGTCAGACAAAAACCCTAACAATCACATGCAGTCGGACAGCGAAAAGCACCGCTCCTGCGTAGCTCTGCTTTTGTTGCCGGTGATGCGAGACGTTAGCTTTGCAAGAAACATCGTCAGTTTTTAAGGAGAATTATGAGAACCATTTGGATAATTATTATTGTTGCTCTGTTTTTTCCATTAGAAATATCTTCTGAAGAAAGCAAAATCGTAAACATTCTTAGAAAAGCCCATGTCTCATCTTTTGATTTTGGTTTATTCAAAATGGAAGTTAAATTAAGAAATTACTTTCAAGATAACCCGTGGCATAAGTATGATCATGTTTCGGTTCATTATTTTTCTCGTGGGGTCTTAAAAGGACTTGAGGAGATTACGGTATTTGCGAAGCTACATGGAAAATTTTCCGCAGATAGATGCATAGAAGTTTCAAAAGAAATAAAGAACTTGTTTGGCTATTATGGAGTTGGAGATAGATCACATGTTTATATTTATTTTGATACGGGTTTTCTTGATACCTATGACATGGCATCTAAAATAGATGATTTGGTTAATATTACTGTTAGCATTGAGAGGTTTGATTGTATAAGTCCTCTAATGAGCAAGGATTATGAGATAGTCGATCGTTTCAATCGAAAAAAATGATTAATATAAAGGCTTAGGTATGGCAGATAATATTTTTCAGATGTTGGAAAATATTGATCAAATTGGTATGCAGTATGATGATTTATCAGATGATCAAAGTAATTCAAAAAAATATTTATAATCGAAAGGAAAAAGATTTTCTTTCAATTTTATTAGAGTGTGACTCGGTTATCCCGTCGTTAGAATTTATCACAACTCATTCATGTCGATTGTGATCCTGATCCAACAAAAGAAGGGGGTTTAGATTTCTTGAAAACGTCAATTACTTTTCAAAATATTGCATCAACGCCACAATCAAACCGCTTTGAGCAATCAGCAGCGGAACCAACCATTTGATCAATCCATTCACATTATCTTTGAGCTTGATTTCAAGCTGACGAATATCTTCTTTTAACTCTGCTTTCGTCTGAGCTAAATCTTCTTTTAACTCTGCTTTCGTCTGAGCTAAATCTTCTTTTAACACTGCTTTCGTCTGAGCTAAATCTTCTTTTAACACTACTTTCGTCTGAGCTAAATCTTCTTTAGTGGCCAGACTTTCTTTATCAGCAATGGCTTTAGACGCTGCCATGGCGTTGGTCTCTGACACGCCAGCTTCTTTAAACGCTTCATACACTTCTGCGATCATCGTACTCATTGGAGTCCTTTCATTACTTTATTGAATCACTATATTAGCATTTTCACTCAATCACAATCAAGAAGGCTCTCCCTATATTTGAAGCAAGAGGTTTTACAGCACGTAGGATAAAGAATTATCTGTATCAGTTTTACTGGATTCTAAGGAATAAGTATGGGAATCGCTGTTATCATTGCCTGCATTTCGCCTTCATCTGCATCGAATCCTTCCAAGAAATGTCCATGAAATTCCTCATCTAAGCAGAAAATTGCGGGAAAGTTCTCTAAAAAACTCACTTTTTTCAATTGACTTTTCAAAGACTGGAAGACTACTCTCAGGCCACATCTTAACGATAGTCGAGAAATAGAACAATTTGTTTTATTTTCAAGCGATAACCTTTCAATTGGAAGAAGCACGTGATTTGGTTCATCTCAATCCTAGCGGGGCTGATTGTCATCATTTTGATGATCGTCTTCCTCAATCGATTTTATGTGAAAGCCACAAAGGAATTTGCAAAAATACGAACGGGTGCGGGTGGTAAAAAAATTGTCATTGACGGAGGTTGCCTCTCTTTGCCTTTCCTTCATGAAACGGTTGAAGTGAATATGAGCACCATGAGATTGGAAGTGCGGAGAACCGGAGTCAAATCGGTCATTACAACAGATCGCCTGCGACTCGATGTTGAGGTGGAATTCTATCTCCGGGTCAATCCCACCCCGAACGGCGTGGAAATGGCAGCACAAGCGTTGGGTTCCTCGGTGTCCCGGCAGGAAAACTTACAAAACCTTCTTGAAGGGAAATTGGTCGATGCCATCCAATCCGTAGCCGCGTCTCGTACCATGGATGAGCTTCACGAAAAACGTCAGGAATTCAGTGCAGAAGTGAAAAACCATTTGACCGAAACATTGGCCAACAACGGATTACAACTCGAATCGGTTTCATTGACCCTCTTGGACCAAACCCCGTTTTCCGCATTGGACGAAAACAATGCTTTCAATGCCGTCGGGATTCGACGCCTCACCGAAATCATTTCCAGTAACAAGAAACAACGGACTCAAATCGAAGCTGAAACCGATATTTCAATTCGACAAGCAGAATTAGAACGAGAAAAAAGAAAGCTTTTGATTGAGCAAGAATTGGAAGAAACCAAATTCAATAAAAACCTCAATATAGAAAGAATCCGTTCGGACACCCAAAGAGATATTCATTTGCTCCAACAGCACAATGAGCTGCAAAATGAAAAAACCGTCATTGATAAAGCAGAGCAACTCAAAATCGTAGAGATCGAACGCGACCGTTCTCTCCGCAAAAATGAAATTGATGCGCTCCTAGAGATTGAGCATGCCAAAATTGAAAGCTCGATTTCCCTTGCCAAAAAACGCAACGAAGAAGTCGCGGCACAAGCAACCATTGAAAACGCAAAGATCGAATTGATTCTCGCTGAAGAAAAAACACAACTTGAAAAAGAACGAGCGGCTGCCCAAAGAAACTCTGAAATCACGCTGCTTAAAACCACCAGTGAAAATGAAGTGAATCAAACCAAGACCGCAGGCGATAATCAAGTTTCTTTAGACAAAGCCAATACAGAGGCTTCCATCAAAAAGGTGATGGGAGACGCTGAAAAAGAGAAAATGCAGGCGGAAGCCGAAGGAAGAAAAGCGTTAGCTGCCGCAGAAAATGATCTGAGCGGTGAAGTTATTAAAATGAAATTGGACATGCACCGTGTGGAAAACATGCCCAAAATCTTAGAGCAAGTGATGAAACCTGTTGAAAAGATTGATAGCATTCGAATCAATCAAATCACCGGACTTGATCACGGAAGCCGCAACGGAGGCCAAGAAACTCAAGCCCCTGTCAATCAGGCTTTGGATAGTATTTTAACGATGGCCTTGCAATTGCCCGCCATGCAGAAATTAGGGCAAGCTCTCGGCACAAATTTGGAAGTGGGCTTGGAGGAAACCCAAGCAGGACGCAGGGAGGGCGATTCAAAAAATGAGGCAAAACAAGCGAGTGAAGAGGACTCGTGAAAAAAATGATAAACCTAACTAGAGGAGGATTATGAAAATAAAAAGACGTGATTTCATTGCTGGGAGTCTCGCGACTGCTGGAACGCTTGGCATGCCAGCCTTTGTATCAGCAGCCGATAAAATCAAATTTGGCAGCATCCTGGACACTTCCGGCATTTTTGATCTCTACGGCAAACCCATGGATCAAGCTGTTAGATTAGCTGTAGATGAAATCAATGGAGGGGGCGGATTACTGGGTCGAGAAATCGAAGTGGTCTCTTATGATACACAATCCAATATCTCTCTTTACACACAATTTGCTCAGAAACTTGCCAGACAAGACAAAGTCGATGTCGTTCATGGTGGCATCCTTTCAGCTTCTCGAGAAGCGATTCGACCGACTTTGAAAAAACGAAACATTTTGTACTTTTATAATGTGCAATACGAAGGGGGCGTTTGCGATCGCAATATTTTTTGCACAGGAATTACGCCTGCCCAGCAAGCTGCGGCTTTGGTCCCTCACACCATGAATTTGTGGGGTAAAAAGATTTATACCCTCGCCGCTGATTACAATTATGGCCAGATCACCGCAAAATGGATTCAATATTATGCTCAACAAAATGGGGGCAGCGTTGTTCAAACCGACTTTTTTCCTTTAGATGTGGCAGATTTCGGGGCCACCATTCAAAAAATTCAGGAAGCCAAACCCGATATGATCATGTCGGTTCTTGTCGGTGGTGCGCATTTATCTTTCTACCGTCAATGGGCGGCTGCGGGAATGAATACGAAAATCCCAATGGCTTCCACCACGATGGGGGCCGGGAATGAACAAGTCGTCCTCACTCCAGACGAAGGCAATGGGATTTATCTCGCCTATAGTCATTCAAAGGATATCAAAACCAAAGAAAATGTTGCTTTTCTCGATAAGTGGCAGAAAAAATATGGGGGGATCGAACTCATCCATGAACTGGCCGTCGCCACTTATCAAGGGGTTCATCTCTGGGCAGAAGGGGTTCGTCAAGCAGGTTCGTTGGATCGTATGAAAATCATTGAAGCGTTGGAGACAGGAATTGGGGTTCAAGGCCCTGCTGGAAAAGTGACCATTGATCCACAAACCCATCATGTCGTGATCGACATCCATGTGATGGAAGTGATGAATCAAAAAATGAATGTGAAGAAAACGATCCTGCAACAACCGCCCCTGGATACTCAACGAGTTTGTGATCTCAAGAAAAACCCAAATTCAAACAAGCAATATGAAATTGATATTTAATTTTTATAGAGTTTTATGGATTACGGAATTGTTGTCGGGCTAGAAATCCTCTATTCCATTGCCGGGCTGATGCTCATCAGCGTCGGTCTAGCCATCGTGTTTGGGATGATGCGCATCATCAATCTCGCTCACGGGGAATTTATGACCATTGGTGGGTATACCGCGATTGTATCGGTGAAAAACGGAGTGAATATCTACATCGCCATGCTCGTCATTGCTCCAATTGTTGTCGGGCTTTTCGGGATTGTGGTGGAACGGTTGATCATCCGTTATTTATATGGAAGGTTGCTTGATACCATGCTGGCCACTTGGGGCTTGAGTTTGGCCTTGATCGGTTTGATCACCATGATTTTTGGAAACACCACCACAGGCATTTCGACTCCGATTCCAGGGATAAAAATCGGGACCTATCAAGTGGGGGGTTATAATATCTTTATTATCGTGGTCACCTTCCTGTTGATGCTGCTGGCCTATTCGATTTTAAAGTATACCAAATGGGGCTTGATTGCTCGTGGATCCATGCAATCCTCTGAAATGGCAGTCGCTTTGGGATACAATCAATCGACCGTCTACATGATCACCTTTGCATTTGGAACCGCCATCACTGGCATGGCCGGGGCGATCATAGCACCATTGGTGGGAATCATCCCTTCCAGTGGTCTCAATTATATCGCAAAAGCGTTCATTACTGTCATTTCTGGAGGCTCCTCCGCGATTTTAGGCTCAACGCTCGGCTCTCTCATTTATGGTTTTATCAACCAAATTTTTACCATCGCAGGCTCATCCGTCTTAGGGGAAATTGCCCTTTTGATCGCAGCTATTATTTTACTACGATTGCTGCCCACAGGAATCACCGGGCATTTTTTTAAAGATAAGCTCTAAACATTTTTAAACTTTTTCAATCTTGTATTCGTGACACCCAATTCCTTTTCAAAAGAAATTTTCACAACAGCCCTGATCGGATTGCCTTTAATGGTTTTGCTGGCAGTCGTTTCCGATTTTTACACAACGACCCCTTTGATCATTTTTGGAATGCTGGCTCTCAGTCTGGGATTGATCTGGGGTTACGGAGGGATTCTCTGTTTTGGCCAGGCTGTGTTTTTTGGACTGGGTGCCTACACTTATGTGATTTCGGCAATCAACATTGGTGAAAGCACCCTCCCTTTTATTCTGGCGATCCTTTTACCTGCCTGCTTTGCTTTCATGTTTGGAATCTTGATCTTTTATGGGCGCTTGAGTGATGTCTACATTGCGGTGATCACCTTGGTGGTTACGCTGATTTTTCAAAAATCGCTCAATGTCACCGCAGGCAGTCAATACGTCATTGGAAAGGCAAGATTGGGAGGGTACAACGGCATCCCGGGGTTCCCTATTCTCAATTTTCCTGGTGACCTCGAAATGATCATCACTGAAGATGTCTTGTATTATTGCTCTTTCATGTTACTTTTGGCTGTTTTTATTTTAGTGAAGCTTTTAATCCTTTCGCCGTTTGGCAGAGTGTGTATTGGCATTCGTGAGAATGAAACTCGAATGGAGTTGGTGGGCTACGACGTGCCCAAATACAAAACCATTTTATTCACCATCAGTGGTGCCATCGCGGGATTGGCAGGTTGTTTGTACGCCAATTACGCGGAGATTGTCACCCCCTCTCTGTTCAGTATGGGATTTTCCGCAGAAATCACCATTTGGGTGATTGTGGGCGGCATTCGCTCCTTCACCGGCCCCATCATCGGCGCCTGTTTTTTAAGCTATCTGAAAGTATTATTAGGCGCACAAACTTATCTTGACAATCTGTTTGTCACAGGAGTGATCTTGATCCTGGTGGTGCTCCTCTTGCCGGAAGGCATCGTTCCTTCTTTTCTTAAATTCTGGAAGAAAATCCGTGCGAGAAGGGGTCCGCAATTCAATGAAAAACAAGCTATAAAAAATCGTTATCGAAATCGACATGCGCAATAGAATTGTTTTAGAAACCCAGGATTTGACGATGCGGTTTGGTGGATTTCTGGCACTGAACCGAATCAATTTTACACTGAGAGAATTTGAATTGCGGTGTCTGATTGGACCGAATGGCGCTGGAAAATCCACTTTTTTTGGATGCATCACTGGTTTGTTGAAACCGACGGATGGAAATATTTTCATTCTAGGCCACCGGACCACTGGTTGGAAGGTGCCTTCGATTTCCCGACTAGGGATTGGGACTAAAACACAAATCCCGAATGTCATGAATGGCTTATCCGTTTATGAAAACATCTGGCTTTCTGCCAAGCGAAAACACCAAGGGGTCAACATTCGGCATAAGATTGAAAGTACCCTAGAACGGTTGAATATCGCCAATCTTTCAAAAACGATGGTGGCCAACCTCTCTCATGGTCAAAGGCAAGTCGTGGAATTGGGCATTGTGCTCGCCTCAGATCCCTGGTTGATTTTTCTGGATGAACCCGCGGCGGGGATCACTCAGGAAGAAGCGGGAAAGCTGGGGGAACTCTTGCGGGAAATCAACCAACAAATCACGCTTGTGGTGGTGGAGCACGATATGAAATTCGTCAAAAGCATTGCCGAGCGTGTGACTGTTTTTCATCAAGGAGGGATCTTACTTGAAGAAAGTGTGGATGACGCTTTGAATGATGAGCGTGTCAAAAAAATCTATCTCGGAAAACAAGCATTATGACCAGCCCATCTCTTCCCTGTCTCACCTTGAACAATGTCCATAGTGGTTATGGTGTCATTCCTATTTTGCATGGCGTCAGTTTGACCTTGGCGGGCAATGAAACTCTCGGAATCCTGGGACATAATGGCATGGGGAAAACCACGCTCATGAAAACGCTGATGGGATTCTTAAAAATCACCTCAGGGACAGTGGCATGTTATGAAGACGATATCACCAAAATGCCGGTTCATAAGCGCAGTCGGATGGGGATCGGCTATGTTCCTCAAGGGAGGCTGATTTTTCCGAAATTGAGTGTTTATGAAAATCTAAAAATTGCCTGCCATCTCAATTTTGAAGAAACGGATGAAGATGCCATCGAACGGATTCTAGAACACTTTCCGCGTTTAAGAAACCTGCTGAAGCGCCAAGGCGGCAACCTCAGTGGAGGCGAACAACAAATCCTGGCTTTGGCGCGTTGCTTTGTCACAGACCCGTGGTTGGTCTTATTGGATGAACCTACCGAGGGCATCCAACCTTCCATTCGAGAAGAAATCGGTGAAATTCTACAGAATTTCCAAAAAAAACACGGATTGAGCATCTTGCTTGTCGAACAAAATATCGATTTCATCCTGCAAGTATCGGATCGTATTCTCCTGTTGGATAAAGGAGAAATTGCTGCTGAAACCTCCAATAGTGAAATTCAAGATATTGATTTTTTTAATGAATTCACTGGCTTTGGTAAAGATACAAAACAAACCCCCAATGGGCAGGCTAAAAAAACTTCCTCCCAGACCAGAGCGAAATCCGAGATAAATTCGGCAAACACCAATTCTTTCGGACAAGCAAAAACCTCTGAAGCGCCTGCTTTTACCAATCAAGTTGCACCTCCTAAAACCCACGTTGAAACCAATCATCATTCCTTGTCACGAGAATTACCCATGTCTGTTAAACGGCCTACTTTTTCTCAAATGCGTGAAATTGTCAACAATCTCCATATGTCTCTCAGTGATGCGGATATATCGGAGTATTTGGAAATAATGGAACCTTATATTCAAGCTTACGATGTGGTTGATTCCATGCCGGATTATCTGCCACAGACCAAATATCCGCGAACTCCCGGTTATCGCCCAAGCCCGGAAGAAAACCCCTTGAATGCCTGGTATATCAAATGTGAAGTGCGCGGAGCCTCCAATGGAGTGCTGAGTGGCAAAAGCATTGTTTTGAAAGACAATATCTGTTTGGCTGGGGTGCCCATGATGAACGGAGCTTCTACCTTGGAAGGGTACACTCCCGATATTGACGCAACGATTGTAACACGAATTCTTGATGCCGGAGGAACCATTGTCGGAAAAGCGCATTGTGAATACTTCTGTTTGTCCGGTGGAAGCCACACGAATGCCACAGGCCCTGTCCACAATCCCTATAAAAAAGGCTATAGTGCTGGAGGTTCTTCATCCGGTTCGGGAGCATTGGTTGGATCCGGAGAAGTGGAAATGGCCATCGGCGGCGATCAGGGAGGTTCGATTCGAATCCCGGCTGCTTTTTCCGGATGTTATGGGATGAAACCGACTCATGGATTAGTCCCTTATACCGGAGTCATGCCCATCGAGATTACCATCGATCATGTGGGGCCGATGACAAGAACGGTTGCTGACAATGCCTTGTTTTTAGAAGTGATTGCTGGGGACGATGGTTTGGATCCTCGTCAATATGCTCCTAGAACCGACCAATATACTGCGTCTCTTCTGAGAGGAGTTCATGGCATGAAAATAGCGGTTGTGAAAGAGGGATTTGGACATGAAAACAGCGAACCGGATGTCGATGCAAAAGTCAAAGAGACTGCGGAAAAATTCAAAACTTTAGGAGCTTTTGTAGAAGAGGTTTCGCTTCCAATGCATTCAGTAGGATCGGCTATTTGGACCCCGATTGCCTTAGAAGGGTTAACCGATTTGATGATGCATGGCAACGGGATGGGTACCAATTGGAAAGGGCTTTTCACGACCAGCTTGTTGGATGCCCATTCGAATTGGCGGCACCGCGCTAATGAACTTTCAAACAGTTTGAAAATCTCTATGTTTATGGGAGAATATTTTCTAAAAAATTATCGTGGCCACTATTATGCCAAAGCTCAGAATTTAAGTCGAAAACTACGAGCCGCTTATGATCAATGTTTGTCTCAATATGATCTTTTACTGATGCCAACGCTCCCAATGAAAGCAACGCCGCTTCCCCCGGCAGATGGATCTTTGAATTTATATATACAACGTGCTTTCGAAATGATTACCAATACCGCTCCGTTTAATGTCACCGGACATCCGGCCATGAACATTCCATGTGGCATGAGCCAAGGGCTGCCCATCGGGGCAATGCTCGTCGGCAAACATTATGCAGAATCAACGATTTATCGGGCAGCAGCAGCCTTTGAAGGAATCGGAGACTGGAGAAACATGTAAGCCACTCTTGAACAACCTTTGTCACTTGAGAATTCCTATGCCTCTTTCTAAATCCAACGCTTTTTCTATGAAAAATCTTCGTGAACCCATCCAATCACTGACTTCCCAGGAGAAACCCATGTCCGATTTACAAAAACCACGCAATGGCGTTTCTTATGTTGCGGGGGACAAAACCACGCCCCTGCTCCAGATCACGATTCCCGACCTTTTCTCTAAAACAGTTTCCCAATTTGGACACTGTGACGCGGCGATTTTCCACGACAAAGGGATCCGTTGGTCTTATCACGATTTAGAGAAACAAGTCGATGCGCTCGCCGCCGGGTTATTGGCTTTGGGCCTTCAAAAAGGAGACCGCATTGGCATTTGGTCTCCGAATCGTCCTGAATGGCTCGTGACTCAATTCGCGACTGCCAAGATTGGCCTGATTCTGGTCAATCTCAACCCAGCTTATCGGTTGATGGAACTGGAATATGCTTTAAACAAAGTCGAGTGCAAAGCGATTATTGCCGCTTCTTCTTTTAAAACAAGCAATTATGTGGAAATGCTACAAACCCTGGCGCCAGAACTCAATCATTGTGAACCAGGCCAATTGCAAAGTGAGACGCTCCCTCATTTGAAGATGGTGATTCAATTAGGAAAAGAAAAAATTGCTGGTTTTTTCAATTATGAAGACGTTCTTGAGCTGGCCGGTCCCGCACAAAAATTGAGAATGGCAGATTTGACGGCGACCCTTGACCCGAATGACCCCATCAATATCCAATTCACCAGTGGCACAACGGGTTCTCCCAAAGGCGCGGCCTTGACTCATTCCAATATTCTCAATAACGCCTACTTTAATGCCAAAACCATGAGATTGGACGAGCACGATAAACTTTGTATCCCGGTGCCGCTTTATCATTGTTTTGGGATGGTCTTGGGAACCTTGACTTGTGTCGCAGTCGGCGCCGCGATGGTCTTTCCCAATGAAGCCTTTGAGCCTTATGCCACTCTTGAAACGGTTGCTCAAGAAAAATGCACGGCGCTCCACGGGGTTCCAACGATGTTCATTGCCCAACTCGATCATCCTGATTTTCAACAATTCGATTTGACTTCTTTGCGAACAGGGATGATGGCTGGTTCCCCGTGCCCGATTGAAGTGATGCGAAAAGTGATTGATAAAATGAATCTGGATCAAATCACGATTGGCTATGGAATGACAGAGACTAGCCCTGTCTCTTTCCAGACAAAAACGGATGATCCGATTGAAAAAAGAGTCGGAACGGTCGGCAGAGTTCATCCTCATGTAGAAGTCAAAATAATCGCTCAAGACGGCACGACGCTCCCGACTGGCGAGAAAGGCGAATTATGCACCAAGGGGTATTCGGTGATGCAAGGCTATTGGAATGATCCAGAAAAAACAAAAGAAGCGATTGATGCCAGTGGTTGGATGCACACCGGGGACTTGGCGACTCTTGACGAAGAAGGGTATTGCAACATTGCCGGACGCATCAAAGACATGCTCATTCGAGGCGGGGAAAATATCTATCCAAGAGAAATCGAGGAGCTTTTGTATCGGCATCCCAAAATTCAAGAAGCTCAAGTCTTTGGAGTGCCTGATGAAAAATATGGGGAAGAAATCTGTGCCTGGATCGTCTTGCAAGGCAAACAAACGGCGACAGAAGAAGAAATAAAGAGCTTTTTCAAGGGGCAAATTGCCCATTATAAAATTCCCCGATACATCCGTTTTGTCGAGAGTGTCCCGATGACTGTCACCGGAAAAGCACAAAAATTTGTGATGCGGGAGAAGATGATGGCAGCCTTGAATCTGAAAGAAGTCGAGACGGCTTAGATTTTTCTGAAGCGTTTCAATTTGGCAAAAATTGATGCGATTGAAACCCGTCTAAAGCTCTGACACAGTTTTCCCTTTGCGCAATTGATCAAAAAACTGTGAGCGCGCTTCCTCCGTGTTTTTTTGTTCGGCGGCTTGATTGATCTTCCCCTCAATCGGAGTGGCAAATAAGTCAGATTCAATTTCCATTAAAAAACGCGACGGTTGCAGGAGGAAGTTTTCCCCATATTGTTTCCGCATTTTCGCCATGGAAAAGGTCAACTCCTGCTGAGCGCGAGTGATCCCGACATAGCACAAACGCCGCTCTTCGTTTTCTCCCCCGTCATCAAGCGCCCGTTTATTGGGAAACAAACCTTCCGCCATTCCGATCATGAAAACACAAGGAAACTCTAAGCCTTTGGCACTGTGAAAGGTCAATAACGTGACCTGATTGGAACCTTCTTCCGCACGATTATCGTCACGGCTGAACAACATCACACGCTCTAAATAATCTTGCAGTCCTTTTTCAGGATTTTTGGAAACAAACTGCCGTACTGAGCGCAGCAATTCATAAACACAGGTCACTTTGCGTTCCTTTGTTTTAGAGTCCGCTTTCTCTGTTTCAAGGGCACGGATAAAACCGACTTCCTCCAGCAGTTGTTCAAACACACCATCGAGCGGTTCGGTTTTGAAGCGTTGCCGATACTTCGCAATGAGCATGGTGAGGGCTTCCATCGAGCGAGCGGCTTCAGCAGAAAATTTTGCATAATTTGAAGCCTTTTCCATCACTTTGAAGAGCGATTGATGGAGCGTTTGACAATAACTGTTGGCTTGGATCAAAGATGTTTTTCCAATCCCACGCCTCGGAAAATTGACGATGCGGTGTAAATTCACTTCATCGACGGTGTTGTGAATCACCCGCAAATAAGCAATGGCGTTTTTCACCTCTTTGCGATCATAAAAATTGGTTCCCCCGACCACATTATAAGGAACCCCTGCTTCTCGTAAGGCTTCTTCAATCACACGAGATTGGAAATTGGAGCGATATAAAATGGCATAATCTCGATACCGTTTTCTGGAACGAAGCGTCTGAAGGCGGATCTGGTCCACGACTTTCTGCATTTCTTCCAATTCATTCTCGCCAACAAGCCACCCCAACGTTTCGCCTCCGACCTTTTGGGACCATAAACTTTTTGGCATCCGGTTGAGATTATTTTGAATCACCTGATTGGCGGCTGTCAAAATAGTTTGAGTGGAACGATAATTTTGCTCCAATTTAATGATTTGCGCTTCAGGGTAATCCTTTTCAAAATCGAGAATGTTTTTGATATCGGCACCTCGCCAGCCATAAATAGATTGATCGTCGTCTCCGACAACACAGAGATTCCGATGCGCGCTGGTTAAATATTTTAACAAAAGATACTGTGCAGAATTGGTATCCTGATATTCATCCACCATCAGAAAGCGGTACTGGTGATAGAGCGGGGCGATTTCTGAGGAATGCTCTTCCATCAAAGTCAAAGTGAGATTGAGGATATCGTCAAAATCGAGCGCGTTGCACCCTTTCAGGATCGTTTGATACTCCTCAAAAATCCGCCCGATGAGCACTTCGCGCAACGCCTGTTTTTGGATCAAAAAATCAGCCGGCGTTTTCCGCCAGACTTTCGCTTGCCCGATGGCCCAATGAGCGGATTTTGCCTCAATCAAACCGCCTTCATCATAACCATTTTCCTCGATAATGCCCTTGATCACAGACAATTGATCTTGCGTGTCATAAATTGTAAAATTGGAACGATAGCCCAAATGAGCAATGTATTTGCGCAATATTTTGACACAAAGCGAATGGAAGGTGCTAACCTGCATTCCTTTTTGAGCCCCTTTGAGCATCTGCGTCAAACGCTCCTGCATTTCTGTCGCGGCCTTATTCGTAAAAGTCACTGCTAAAATTTGTGAGGGAGGGATTTGTTTTTGCTGAATCAAATAGGCAACTCGCTGGATAATGACGCGTGTTTTCCCACTACCGGCTCCTGCCAGTAAGAGGATCGGGCCATGAGTGGTGGTCACCGCTTTGCGTTGTTGAGGATTGAGTGAATCAAGATTGAGCATACGAGATTGAAGGCCTCCAGGCATCGTCATTGAGAGTATTGGCAGTATTAAATTGACTCGTTGAAATATCTCATGAAAAAAGGGTTTTCAAGAGATTGTTTCATAAAAAACAAAGAGGAATCGACTCTTTTTGTCTTGAAAAAGGAAGCGTCAGAAAGCCGCGATTATGAGCTATCAAACTAAAAAAATTTCTTTAAAATTCTTTAAAATATTGATCCTGCTCCTCAGTCTATTCCCTTCCTGCTCGACATCACCTGAGACAGCTTCCTCCAAACCGACCCCAATTTATCACTATCAAGTGCTCAATGTCTACCCACATGACCCTCAAGCATTCACGCAAGGCTTGGTATTTGCGGAAGGTGCGCTTTATGAGGGAACCGGACTCTATCAACAATCTTCTTTACGAAGAGTGGATCTGGAAACGGGGAAAGTGCTCCAGTCTCAAAATCTCGCTGGAAAATATTTTGGTGAGGGATTGACCTTTTATAAAAACAAACTGATTCAATTGACCTGGCGTGCCAAGATCGGGTTTGTTTATGATCCTATCAGCTTTCAACAGCTCCAAACGTTTGAATATTCGACAGAAGGCTGGGGTCTCACTCACAATGATCGCTATTTGATCATGAGTGACGGCACCGCCACTTTGCATTTCCTCAACCCAGACACGCTTAAAAAAATCGGCCACCTTGAAGTGTTTGATCAAGAAGAGCCAGTGCCCCATCTCAATGAACTGGAATATATCGAAGGAGAGGTTTGGGCGAATGTCTGGAAAACCAACCGCATCGCCAGGATTTCCCTGGAAACCGGGAAAGTCGTGGGCTGGATCGACCTGAAAGGATTATTGAATTCTAATGAGCAAACCGCACCCGTCGATGTGCTCAATGGGATTGCCTATGATCGTCAAAACAAACGTCTCTTTGTGACAGGAAAACGATGGCCCAAACTCTTTGAAATTCAAATCCGGCGATAATCCCATCACAGTCGCAAAAAGTGGTTCTTTTTTGATTGAAGATATAAGCAATTGAATCCTCATTGCTGAGACAATTCGTCAAACAATGCCTGGGCTGGATGGCGTGGTTTGAAATGATCAAAACGTTGCACTTGAGAACGGCAGGAATAACCGCTCACAAGCAGAGACGCTCTTAGTTTTTCATCGCTAGGGATCTGTTTTCCCCAACTCATTTGATAGATCCCTTTTGACTCCGAGTAATGTTCAGACTCATGCCCATAAGTTCCGCACATGCCACAACACCCCACCGTCAATAATTCCAAATTCAAACCGAACACGTTGTAAATCTGTTGCCATTGTTTTTGGGAATTCAAGACGGCTGTTCTTTCAGTACAATGCCCTAAAAGTTGATAGTTTCGCGGAGGAGATTGCTGGGCAGGCCGTAGGTTTTTCAAACGAGCCAACTGAGTGCTCAACCATTCCTGAATCAACTTCACTTCAAATTCAAGTTTCTCTTTGCCTAAAATTTTGGGATATTCATCTCGGTAAGTGAGCACAATGCTCGGCTCGATCCCAATCATCGGAATCCCCAAACTCCCTAATTTTTCCAACTGGGCGACATTTTTTTTGACCAACGCCTCAAAAGGACGCAGGAATCCTTTCACATGCAACGGTTTACCATTTGCGTGAAAAGGCGCGAGATAAACAACATAGCCTAGCATCCGTAATAAATCATAAACATCAATCACCAATTGCGCTTCAAAATAAGTCGTGAAGACATCTTGCAACAAAATCACAGAGCGCTCTTTCTCCTCCAGCGTCAGGTTTGCTAATTTTGAGAATTCAGCGGGAGCGGCATAGCGTTGGTTCAAACTTTCTTTCACTGAAATAAGGCTGATTTCAGGAGCATCGCACAAGCCAATCATTTTATGCAAAATCACCTGCACCGGATACAATCGCAAAAGTTGATTGTTCCAGTTTGCAAAGCGCGCCTGGAGCGGCGTGATGGTTTCAATGCCGGCAACCAGATAATCCCTCAACGGTCTGAGATAACGGGTATGATATAACTCAAAAAACTTAGAGCGGAATTCAGGGACATCGACATGGATTGGACATTGAGTCGCGCACGCTTTACAAGCCAGACACCCTGCCATTGCCTCATAAACTTCGTGAGAAAAATCAGAGTCGCCTTTTTTCTGAGCAGTGCTATTTTGAAATTTTTTAAAAAACAATGCGCCTTTTTTGAGGCTCGTTTTTAACCCGCTTTCTTCTGAATTCAAATCATGAGTCGGCGCTTCTTCACTCTGCTCGACCAACGTCAATTGACGCAACCATTCCCGCATCATCCCTGCCCGCCCTTTCGGAGAATGAATGCGGTCTCGTGTGATTTTAGAAGAAGGGCACATCACATCATCAGGATCATAATTGAAACAAGCGCCATTTCCATTACAATAGTGAGTTTCTTGATACTCAGCACGAGTTGACGGGTGAATTTGTCGATCAAAATGCCCTCGTAAGGGAGCTTCCAACGGGACGACTTGACTGTCCATCGAATAAGGCGTGACGATTTTTCCAGGGTTCAATTTGTTATCGGGGTCAAACGCTTCTTTAATTTTCCTCAGATCCTGGTAGAGTTCCCTGCCAAAAAAAAGAGGGGTATATTCACTGCGGTAACCTCGGCCATGCTCTGCCCAC
>WASW01022048.1_pt1 | contig 39448 bp, 36 predicted proteins | sample 5698521 | NCBI WGS metagenome assembly WASW01 (sample SAMN11175560, study PRJNA528189) | sponge metagenome | isolation source: marine sponge | host: Leucetta | place: Antarctica: Western Antarctic Peninsula, King George Island | collected 2013-01
AAAAGGGAGCTTGGTGGCGGTTGATCCCGCCCAGCCTTGTTTTCGCTGTTCTCTCTGTGAGCAAGGGCATCCTAATTTATGCCGTCGCCTCCATTTTTGTGGGGTTTTTCCGGATCCCGGCTCTCTCGCTGAATACATCCGAATGCCGGCGCGCGGTTGTTTTCCACTTCCTGGCAGTTTGGATGCGGAGGATGGAGCTTTGCTGGAGCCGTTGGGAGTGGCTTTACACGCAATGGATCTGGTTAAAATAAAACTGGGAGAAAGCGTCGTTATTCAAGGGGCTGGAGCCATCGGCCTGTTGATTCTTCAATTGGCCAAACTCTCAGGCGCAAGCCGGATTTATGTGATCGACCAATTCCCTTGGCGCTTGAAATTGGCCGAAGAATTAGGCGCTCACCGCACTATCAATTTTCGTGAGGAAAATCCGGTGGAAATCATTCAGCAAGAAACCAAGAATGCCGGGGTGGATCTTTGTATTGAAGCGGCTTGGTGTGATCAATCGGTGAATGAGGCCATGTCGATGGCGGCTTTGGGAGGGAGGGTTCTTCTCGTTGGAATTTCATCGGACGACCAGATTCATTTCAGCCATGCCACCGCTCGCCGCAAAGGATTGACGATCAAGATGTCACGCCGGATGAAACATGTTTACCCGCGCTGCATTGAGCTAGTTCAATCCGGGCAAGTGCAATTGAAGCAATTGATCAGCCACCGCTTTCCATTAGAGAAGACCCCTGAAGCCTTCCAATTGAACACAGCTTATCGCGACCAAGTTTACAAAATTATGATTTGTTTGTAGATCTCGCTGTTTTTGTCCATATTTCATTAAAGAAAACTTATGAGTTCCTTAACGGGGAGTTTTCTTTCGATACTCTTGATCTCGTTCTCACTTCTGTACGTATGACCCGTCGCATAAATCACATGATCGCCCCTTTCTTTTAATGATTTTTCTAGGTATTTGAGCATTCGAAAGGCTCTCTCCATTGCAATGTTTGAATTTTTTTCCTTTAGGATATTTTTTTTATTCATTTTATACTCATTAAAGTATCGAATCGTTTCACGTAGACACTCTTTTTTTATCATTCTTTTACAAGTTCATTTCTACCTAAAGGCATAAAAGTAGACCAAAATTTTTGATCATCTACATCGACAAGAACTCTCATTATTTTTTCTTCTTTATCTTCGTAAAAAGCCCACGCTTTTAGTTGATACTCGATTCCCTCTTTAGTTAGAAATTCGTGTTCGGATTCTGATAGAAGATTTGCAATTCGTGATTTGTCACTTGATAGGATTTCCTTTAGTTTTTCCTCTGCAATTTGTCCTGCTATTTTTTTATCCATATCTAATAACCTGATTTAGATTATCAAAACCTACTGTGTCTATAGTAAGCCTCTCAGGAAGAGGTTTACTGACTAAAGTTAGGGAGGAAATTCTTGTTTAAAAGATATTTTTAAAAATCTCATTTTCTTGTCTTAGGTATAAACCTAGTTTCGTGTGATAAAATTCGTATCATTTGAATGACTGATGCGTGAGTTTATCAGAAAAATCACGCAGACGATACCATTTCTTGACATGTCCTGAGCCAGAAAAAAATAATACTAGAGCCGATTCTTGCCAGCGTCATCCCATCGGGTTTGTTATAATCCTTTAACTTTTTTGTGGTCGGAATTTAGCGGATTAACAGTGATAGAATAGGGGAAATATGTTAGGGAATATCTTAATATTAGCATTTGTTCTTTTTTCAGCATTTCGTGTTATTTACTTTGAGGCGGTTTTTCAAAAATTTAACTTTTTTACGATTGTATTTGTTTGCTTTACATTAGCTAGTTTATCTTTTTTTGGCTATTCCCTATACAAATATAAGGGCGATCTCCGCCTTGTCTTTAAAAATATTTCGCTTCTCTTTTGGATGAATGTGACGACTGCCATTGCATGGATCTGTTATTTTTTTGCACTTCGATATCTAGAACCTTCTCTGGTGAACACCATTTGGGCAGGGATTGCACCACTGATTTTAAGTGTCTTATCTTTGAAGTATAGTTTATTTGACTCTAAACCAATTAGCTCTTTAGAACGTCTGTTTCACATAGGTATCTTCAGTTCTCTTTTAAACTTGGAATGGGCCATATTAACCAATCGCACTGGCGTGGGTGGAGTTGAAATGAATGACCATATCCTTGGTCTAATCGCAACAGTCGTTAGTAGTATTTCCTATTTTATTGTCAAAACGGATGAATGTGATCGGTATCGGTGCGGAAGCCATCGTTGGTGTCCGATTTATCATGACCGCTGTTGTTGCAGGCATCTTAGTAATGTTTATAGATTCTGATAAAAATGTATCTTTATTATCAGAAAATAACCTTTTTTATTTAATTCTAGCAACTGTCATCTTGTTGATCATCCCAATTTATGTTTTTCAGAAAGGGGTGCAAATGACATCCGTAATGACGGCAGAAACGATTGTTGCTTTAGGTCCTGGGTTTATTTTTCTCTTGCAACTCACAGACAGTCGAATTGATTTTTCTATATACTCACTTATCGGTGTAGGATTTTATACTCTTTGTGCGATAGGGGCTGTTGTGACTCGTGGATTAACAAAGGAACTACCGATTAGTAACTAATGGAAAATATACTCCTTTTCATTTTAGCGGTCCTGGCACTCATGGTCGTGCCCGGTCCAGATATGGCCTATGTCATCGCGAATGGTATGACCTATGGAAAAAAAGGTGCTTTGTACTCGGCCCTTGGAATTGGTTGTGGAGGTTTAATTCTTACCTTAGTATTATGGACTGTCCTTTATTTTACATTGAGTCTACAAAATGATGCTTTAGTTTACATTCAGTATGCAGGGGCAGCCTACATGCTCTATCTCGCCTATAAAATTTTATCGGAGACCTCAGACAATGATGAACTCATTTTTAAAGAAATTTCTGGCAGTTTATTTTTTAGAGGAATTGTCACTAATATTTCAAATCCCAAGGTAATCATATTTTTTATGGCATTTATTCCCTCATTTATTCCACCAGACACTGAGAATCCAGCATTATATGCGGCCATGTTAGGCGTTATTTTATGTATCATTGGGACAACGATAAATTTTGGCTTTGGAATAACGGGTTTATATTTAGGAAAACTCGTAAAAATACGAATAGCCGGAAGAAATTTAGCACAATATATATTGTCATCAGTATTTATCTTTGTTGCGGTGAGTATACTTGTATTTAATTATTTGAATTAAGAATACTGCTCATTCCATCAATCGGGCTGGCGAAAGAGGTTTTGCCACAAATCCTGATCATACCAAAAGGCGTTCAAATCCTCGACCTCCTTTTCTTGTTGCTCCATCCAAGTGTAATATTTGAGATTGTGGAGGGCTTGTGCGCGTGAAATTATCATTGACTTGCACCGTTTCAGGGGCAGTGATTTTTCCCTCAAGAGGGAGTGTTGTTTTCGTAGAAATCAGTTATTTTTGATAATCTGCGGTGGGCCAAAATTGGATGCCTCCCCGTGGCGTGAATTCACCAATGACCTTCAATTGGCAGGGGTCGAGTAAATCAATTAAATCGTTTGCAATCCGGCTCACACAGGCTTCATGAAATCCTCCGTGCATCCGAAAACTGACCAGATAGAGTTTAATCGATTTGCTTTCAACACACCAACGGTCAGGCGTATAAATGACGCGAATTGTTGCATAATCCGGTTGCCCCGTCAAAGGACAAAGCGAAGTGAATTCAGGAGCCACTATTTCTATCGTCCCTTTCACTTTGTTGGCATTCAATGCTTCATTGGCATAAGGGTTAGGGAATTTTTCCAGCAATGCCGAATCGGGATTATCGTAATCATATTTCGTTTTTCCACTTCCCAACGCTTTCAAATTTTCGTGTAAATCAGTCATGTTTCCCTTTCTAAATCATAAAAAATAATCCACCCCTCAAGAAGTGGATTCCAGGAGTTCGAGTTTTTCATAACAAACTCGCAGTTTTTGCTTCCATTCTTCCTGAAGCTGGGGTTTTTGATGTTTCAGTTTTCGTTTCAAATCGCCTGCCAATTTTTCCTCAAGCTCTAGAATCGTTTCGATTAAATCCTCCTCATTCTCAAGAACCGTCGCACCGATCTGATTTTTGCGAGAATTTTGAGAAACTTCAGAAACCGCCGCCCTCACTCCTGAAGACAATTCGCGATCATAGAATTCCTTGGGGTCATGAATCTCTAGCAACTTCCCATCCTGAATCAATAAGAAGCGATTCGTAATAATTTCAACAAACCGCCTGTCATGCGATGTGATCAACACCGTCGCACGGCTCTGCCTCAATTGTTCTTCCAATTCTTCTTTTCCCTGGATGTCAATATGGTTGGTCGGTTCATCTAGTATTAAGAAGTTAGGTTCGGTAATTTTATGGAGCAAAAACATGATCCTGGCTTTTTCTCCACCACTGAGCATTTTGGCTTGTTTTTGATGATCTCGATAGGGAAATCCTGCCTGAATCAAGTGGTGGCTCAGCTCACTGTTATGCCCCAGACATTGCTCTCTCAAAATCTCAAAAATGGTCTTTTGCGGATCCAATTGTTCGAGTTCCTGATCATAATAACCAATTTTGCATTGCGGGCTGAAAGTGATCTGAGCCGAAGCGATTTCAGCATGAAACGTGTCAATCACCGTCCGAATAAAGGTCGTTTTGCCATGCCCATTGCTTCCCAATAACGCGACTCTTTCGCTGGGGCGGATTTTTAATTCATCAATGAAAAAGAGGGCTTTTCCCGATTTTGAAAAAGCAATTTCCTGCTGGCGAATGGTCATCAAATGATCCGACTTGGACTCAGAAAAGCTCAAATTTAGATTCAAATCAGAGCCTTTGCTGACAAACGTTTTGTCCTGTTCCAATTTATCAATCCGTTTTTCCATCGTCTTGGCTTTTTTGGCGAATTTTTCATTGTCATAAATTTTGCCCCAAGTCGCCAGTCGTTTGGCACTGACTTTCAAGGATTGGATTTTCTTTTCTTCATTTTTTCGTGCCTTCACTGCCGCCTGGTCTGCCGCGGCGAGTTCTGTTTTTGCCTGAGAATACATCAGATTGAAGGAATAAATATTTTCATCCCTGAGAAACAAAGTCCGGTTGGTCACGGAATCTAAAAAATGCCGATCATGAGAAATCAAGAGGAAGGCGCATTTTAAGGAATGCTTGAAATAATTTTCAAAAAATAACATGCTCCCAATATCCAGGTGATTGGTCGGTTCATCAAACAGCACCAGCTCCGGTTGATGAATGATGGCTCTGGCGAACATCAGCCGGTTTTGCTGGCCACCGCTCAAATCCTGTACCTTGAAATCAAACTCATCGGCGGCAAAACCCAATTCCTCCAAGAGTGAAGAAATTTGATAGTCCAACAATGCCTTTGTCTCTGATGGTTTCTGAAACAACGCCTCAAACAAGGTACAGGATTTTAAACCCTCTGGTAAAAACTGCTCAACAGTTTCAAAATGCAAGCCTTTTTTATAAACAATTTCTCCTTGATCGGGGCTTTCGTTCTTATTCAAAATGGAAAGCAATGTCGATTTTCCCGACCCATTATGACCGACTAAAGCGATGCGGTCATGAGGATTGATGGAAAAATCAATTCCGTCAAAGAGGGTTTTGTTACTGACCGCATAAGTCAGGCTGGAGCAGGTGATTAAAGGGGACATAAGTTTCCATTAAATAAACTGTGTCTGGTGAAAATTTGCTTGTGGGCAAAAAAAAAACCACTAAAAATGCGGGTTTTTGAGGAATGTAGAAATATCCGATCAAAGCCCGCAACAGTTAGTTGAATTGTGATTCTCCGATAGCGCAATTCAAAACAAGGAGGTTCTTTTAAAGCAACAGCAATCGCACCGTATATCCAGTTATCACCAGCCAGAATAGGATGTTGTAGGCTTGCTCGCCGATTTTTTTGTTGACAAAACGCCCTGCGAATACGGCGAAGGGCATGATGAGGACGGTGCCGAACAGAATGCTCCAAGGGATTTCTTTAAAAAACGATTCGTTCATAAAGACGGCGGCTTTGGTCGTATCTCCAGCTAATGAGACGACGGAAGCTGCGCCGACAAAATAGAAACGATTGAGGTTCAGGTTCCGTAAAGACACGCCTTTGAGGGGGCCAGAGGTTCCAGAAAAACCGGAGGTGGCCCCCGCGCAAAAAGCAAATAAGAGCGACGACCCGCGTTTGACCGTGTTCAATTTTTTGAATTCAACAAAAAATGTAAACACAAAAATGGCAATGACGACGAGATTGACCCAGTGTTCGGGCGCATCAACCAGCAGTTTTGCGCCGATGCCTGCCCCCAAAATTGTCATCAACACGATCCCAATCGCGGCCTTGATTGGAATCGTTCGGTAATAGGCAATCACTTTGAAAACATTATTGCATCCGAGCAAGAGAGAGGCGAGCGCAATGCTCTGTTTAGTGCCAAAAAACATCGCCATCGCAGGAACGAGGATCAACGATCCCCCCAGCCCTGCTGATGCGGACAACATGAAAGACAAAGCGGCAAAAACAAAGATAAGGACTGTCATGTTAGGCTACCAATGCTCCCACGCCAATTGCTTGGATTGCGTCACTAAATTCAACCGCATCCGTTGCCAGGACTTCCTTGAGCTGAGCGAGTTGTTCATCGATCAAAGTCGAGTAATGGGCAAAAACGTCTTGTGAGCCTTGCGTCGGTTTGAAATCCGCCGAGGCGACAACCGGGACAAGTTCGGCTAGTTTGGCTTCCAATCGCACCCCATGATTGATGAACTGGCCAAAACTTTTCAATCCTGGAACAATCAAGACTGCTTCGATGTCCGACAATTTTTGTTGAAGAGCTTTACCACTTTCTTGCACAGCCCCGGCCTCTACACGTTTCAGCCAACCCTCAACCTGAATTTTCAAATCCTGGATGGTGATGATCGCTTGATTGACCTCGGAGCGCTTATCCCGAATGGCCAGTAATAATGCTTGTTGGGCTGAAAAATCGGCTTCAATCGTGGTGGTGCGTGGATCTTGAAAAATATGGAAGGATCTTGTCTGGCTTGACTCTCCAATGGTGAGTTGAACCTGATAGGCTCCCGGTTTGGCATAGGGGCCAATATTCTTGAATTCAATGGAAGGGTCTTTCCCTTTCAAGTCGATTCCATTGGAATAACGCATGTCCCAGATGAAGCGATTCATGCCAGCACTGGCCGGAGCATAAAGTGTGTCCTCGTCGTCTGCTGAAGCTTTGCCTGCTTGAGCGTGATTGGCTTTGCTATCAAAGGCCGCAACTTCATTCCCGTTTGCATCGAGCAATCTCAATTTCAAAGGCTTGGCGGGTTTACCTTTAAGGGCATAGGTGACAATCAATCCTTTTGGTGGATTTTCACCCGCATCGAGGAAACGTCTTTCGGAAAAACCTTCGGGAGTTTTCTCGATGCGATGAGTCAAAGTTTCGGTGAAGGAAACATTATAATTTTTACCTGGCGCACCGCTGAATACATCGTTAAAAAGGCTGAAAGTCGGGCGGACGGTGTCGCTTGGTTTGAAAAGGTGTGCCTCTGCGGTGACAACTTCATCGGTCAATTGATGGAGCGGGGTTAAATCGTCTAAAATCCAAATCGAGCGTCCGTGGGTTCCAGCAATCAAATTATTGTCTTTGATGAGCAGGTCGTAAATCGGGCTCACCGGTAGATTGAGTTGGAACAAATCCCAGTTTGCGCCATCATCAAAAGAGAGATACAACCCTGTTTCGGTGCCAGCATAAAGCAAGCCCTGACGCGCTGGATCGGCTCGAATGACACGAGTGAAATCCTGGCTAGCAAGCCCCGTGTTGATTCTTTGCCAGTTTTGACCGTAATCGCTAGTTTTATAAAGATAAGGTTGATAATCATCGAGCTTGTAGCGAGTAGCGGCCACGTAAACGGTTGCGGGATCGGTCGGTGATGGCTCAAGCATACTGATCATTGCTGGTGCTGGTAGATCCGGTGGCGTGACGTTTTGCCAATTCTGACCATCATCCCGTGAGAGATGAATCAAACCATCATCGGAACCAGCCCAAAAGACCCCAGACTCATGAGGCGACTCGATCAAGGCAAAGACTGTGGCATAAGTTTCGGCGCCAAGAGAATCGCGGTTGATGGGGCCACCACTTATTTTCAGCGTTTCGGGGTCAGCTCGTGTTAAATCAGGGCTGATCGTTTCCCAGGTTTGCCCTTCGTCTTTGGTGCGGAAGACATGGTTGCCACCGACGTAAAGGACATTCGGATTGTGGGGGGATAGAAAAATCGGATAGGTCCAATTGAAACGATATTTGGCCTGGTCTGCCCCATAACCTAAATTGAGTTCTGGCCAATTGGAGATGAGCCGAATCTGCTTAGTCCGGTGATCGTAACGCTGGAGCGAATTGCCTCCCCCTGGAGAACTCCCAATCGCTCCAATATAGACGATATTGTGATCCTCAGGATGGACGGCCATATAGCCACTCTCGCCAGTCCCTGCTTGATAGATGGCCGCCCAAGGAATCGCCCCTCGATCCGGCTCGTTGCTGGGAATCGCAAGACTAGAATTATCTTGTTGAGTCCCGTAAACGTGATAGGGATACTGATTATCAGTCGCAATATGGTAAAATTGGGCGGTGGGCTGATTGAAGACACTGCTCCAGCTTTCCCCACCATTGAAGGAGACACCAGCGCCGCCATCGTTGCCTTGGATCATCCGGTTGGCATTGTTGGGATCTATCCAGAGCGCGTGGTTATCGCCATGCGGGGTGGTGATTTGGTTAAAATTACGCCCCCCATCAATGGATTTCCAAAAGTTAAAGCAGTTGACGTAGATCGTATCAGCATCTTGAGTACAGGCAGTCACATGGATGTAATACCAAGCTCTGCCATAAAGCTCCCCATTGTCGCTCACGTGTTCCCAAGTGTCGCCGTAATCATCAGAGCGATACAGCCCCGGATCATTTTCCGACTCAAGCAACGCCCAGACGCGCCCCTGCCGCACTGGGGAAATCGCCACACCGAGTTTACCAAGCAAGCCTTTGGGCAAGCCTTTGTTGCCGCTGATGGCTTCCCAGGTGTCGCCCCCATCCATCGAACGATAGAGACCACTATCGGAGCCACCACTCGAAATCTGCCAGAAACTACGGTAGGCTTCCCAAATGGTCGCATAGAGAATACGGGGGTTGTTCACATCAATGCTAATGTCTACCGCTCCGGCTTTCTCGCTTTTATAAAGGATCTTTTCCCAGGTTTCACCGCCATTCACCGAACGGAAAACACCGCGTTCTTCGTTGGTCCCAAAGGCGTGACCGACGGCGGCTACGTAGACAATATCGGGGTTTTGAGGGTGGATCACAATTTTACCAATATGACGAGTATCTTCTAATCCCATCTGCTGCCAACTGCGCCCCGCATCGGTACTCTTGTAAACGCCATCGCCATGAGAAACATCAGTGCGGATCGTAGACTCCCCCATGCCGGCATAAATGACATTCGGATCAGTCTGAGAGACGGCTAAGGCTCCAACGGAACTGGTTTTGAAGTAGCCATCCGAAACGCATTCCCAATAAGTTCCGGCATCCGTGGTCTTCCAAACGCCTCCGGCACAAGCTCCAAAATAAAAGGTTGCCAAATCCGAGGGATCCCCAGCAACCGTGACGACTCGCCCCCCTCGAAACGGGCCAATGCAACGCCATTTGAGTAGGTTGTCTAAATTGTAAGTTGTCATGCCAATCTCCTTTGAAATGAATTGATAAAACCTGAAAGAAAGATCCATTCTTCATGTCATTTTGACCGGAAACCTTGCGATTTTACAAGATGAAAATTTTTATAGAGAATCCAGCAACCAGGAGATCAGTGGCATCCGTGAACAATATCTGTTATAATATTTGATTGAATCCCATCAGGTGGCAACACTTTCTTGGCAACAGAAGAGAATCAAAATAAGAGCAAAAAGGAGGATTGGAATGACGGATTTTTATTATCAACCGATTTTTGAAACGATGCTGGATACAACCAATTATCGGAAAATTACGGATGACTATGTCACGATCAAACAGTTTGAAGATCAGGAGATTTTAGTGGTTGACAGCAAAGGGCTCGCGCTTTTGTCGAAAGAGGCTTTTGATGATGTCTCTCATTTGCTCCGTAGTACGCATCTGGAAAAACTGGGAAAAATCTTAAAAGATCCGGAGGCCTCAGCCAATGATAAATTTGTTGCCTTGGAGCTGCTCAAAAACGCGGTGATTGCGGCAGAGCGGGTTTTTCCGTCTTGCCAGGATACCGGCACTCCGATCATCATGGGGAAAAAAGGTGAAAATGTCTTCACTCAAGGAGACGACGAGGAAGCGTTATCCAAAGGAATCTATGATGCCTATCAGGAACGCAATCTCCGTTTTTCTCAATTAGCCCCGCTTTCGATGTATGAAGAAAAAAATACCGGCAATAATTTGCCGGCTCAAATTGATCTTTTAGCAAAAAAAGGGAGCGGTTATGAGTTTTTATTCATTGCCAAAGGAGGCGGAAGCGCCAATAAAAGTTTTCTTTACCAAAAAACAAAATCCCTCCTGAATCCTTCTTCTATGGAAGAATTTGTCAAAGAGGCAATCGGGAGCCTCGGAACAGCCGCTTGCCCGCCCTATCATTTGTCCCTCGTCATCGGAGGAACTTCCGCGGAAACCACTTTAAAAACGGTCAAACTCGCCTCCTGTGGTTATTATGATAATTTGCCGGAGACAGGAAATGAGCATGGTCGGGCTTTTCGAGACAAAGAATTGGAATGCCTTGTTGAGGAGTGGGCAAGAGAAGGCGGAATCGGCGCTCAGTTTGGCGGGAAATATTTTGTACACGATGTGAGAGTGATTCGACTCCCGCGCCACGGAGCTTCGTGCCCTGTCGGGATTGGGGTGAGTTGTTCGGCGGATCGTCAAATTAAGGCGAAAATCACGAATGAGGGTATTTTTTTGGAAGATTTAGAAAAGAACCCGGCCCAGTTTTTACCAGCAAATCTGAATCAGTTTGAACAGGAAGATGCGGTGGCGATTGATTTGAATAAACCGATGGCTGAAATCAGAAAAACTCTCAGTGAGCTGAAAGTCGCCACCAGGATTATGCTCAATGGCCCCTTGATTGTTGCCCGTGATATCGCCCATGCAAAATTGAAAGAACGCTTGGATCGAGGAGAAGGGTTGCCCGAATATTTTCGAGAATATCCTGTCTATTATGCCGGTCCCGCCAAAACCCCCAAAGGCCATGCTTCTGGGAGCTTTGGCCCAACGACTTCGCAACGGATGGATCCTTATGTTCCCCTTTTTCAAAAAGAAGGCGGCTCAATGGTGATGTTGGGGAAAGGAAATCGTAGCCCCCTTGTTTCAAAAAGCTGCAAGGAATATGGTGGGTTTTACCTCGGTTCGATTGGCGGGCCTGCTGCTCGTCTGGGGAAAGATTGTATCAAAAAAGTAGAAGTTCAAGCGTTTGAAGAATTGGGGATGGAAGCGATTTGGAAGATCGAAGTCGCAAACTTTCCAGCTTTTATTATTTGTGATGACAAAGGCAACGATTTTTTTAGGAGGAGGTAAAGACCCTTTGTTTTTTAGATTCTGTGAGCCTTCCTGAAGGTGGCGCATAAACGCTGCTACCTCTCAATCCCCCCTGATGCGAAACAACGCTCCCTCGTTTCATTTACAACGCTATAGATAACTTTTTCTTATCAATAAGATTAGAATTCATCGTTTGTAATAATCCCGTTCTTTAGCTAGGATGACTCTATTGAATAAGGCTAACACAAAACCTGAATAGGAGAATGAACGATGAAAAATAGATTAGAAAAATTAAACCAAAATGCCTCCGTTTCTTTACACGGAGGAACGGCTGTCTTGAAAAAAGGAGCGTTTGAGAATGTCCAGGGTGTCAATATTTTTCGCCCGCTTGCCTCATTCTTGAAAACGTCATTAGAAACCATCAAGATTTGGGAAAACCGTTCTCAAGAACGACAAAATTTATTAGGCTTGGATGAGTATCTTCTTGAGGATATTGGCCTCACTCCATATGAAGTTAAGCAGGAAGCCAAAAAATGGTTTTGGCAAGCTTAATTGAAATCCTCCTCCCCCTTGAAGAGTTGTTTGCTTTTTAATAGCTTCTCTTCGAGGGGATTTCTTCCCAACCCGCCTCTTTTTTCTTCCTCCTTAGTTCAGTGCTTCCAACTCTTCCCAACGTTGATAAAGTTGTGCTACGTTCTCTTCGGCTTCCTGAAGTTGCCTGTATAATTTTTCCAAACGTTCGGCATCGCTCATGATGTCCGGATCCTGAAGTTGTTGCTGAAAAGACCCCACCGTTGCTTCCGCTTTTTGGATCTTATTTTCAATCCGATTCAACTCCTTTTGTTCGTCATGTCTGATTTTTTTAGGTTGCTTCTTTTGGCGAGGAATCTCTTTTTCAGATGCTTTCGAGAGTGTCGCGTTTCGAGTTTGAAGCCATTGATCATAATCGGCAAAAAACTCTGCTTTCCCTTCGCCATCGAGATAGAGCAGCCTGTCACTGAGGCGATCTAGTAAAAAACGATCATGGGTGATGAGCACAAGCGCTCCTGGAAATTCCTGCAAACTTTCTTCCAGGACTTCCAGCGTAGGAATATCCAGATCGTTCGTGGGTTCATCCAATAACAAAATGTCTGCCGGTTTCAACATCAGATTGGCAATGAGAACACGGGCTTGTTCTCCGCCCGATAGCTGGGAAACCGGCAACCCCAATTGGTCACTGGAAAATAAGAAACGCTTGGCCCAGGAAACGATATGGAGCGAACGCCCTTGATAAATGACGTGATCTCCGGCTGGGGACAAAGCTTGCTTCAAGGTTAAGTTAGGGTTCAATCGTTCGCGGTTTTGATCAAAGGTCACAATTCGCAAATCTTCTGCTTGTCTGATGGAACCGGCGTTCGGAGACAATTCGCCATTCAAGAGATTCATCAGGGTCGTTTTCCCGCTCCCATTTCGTCCTAACAATCCCAAGCATATTCCAGGAGAGAGGATCAGGTCGAGGTTTTTAAAGAGTTGTTTGCCATCCCGTACGATTTCCAGATTTTTTGCTTCCAGTAATTTTTTGGTTTTACGATGAGTCGCATCAAAATCGATTTGCGCCGTTTTGTTTTGTGTGTTTCGATGCTTCACTTCACTCAATTCGTCTTGCAATCGCTCGGCATCATCAATCCGAAATTGCGCTTTCGTTGTCCGTGCGCGAGGGCCTCTTTGCAGCCATTCCAATTCCCGCCGGACTTTATTTGAGAGGGTTAATTGTTGTTTTGCTTGGTCACTGAGTGCCGTTGCCCTTCTGCGGAGAAAGGTGCTGTAGTTGCCTTCCACTTTGAGAAATCCCTCTGGATATTGCTGATTCAATTCCACAATCCGATTGGTCACGTTTTCTAAAAAATAACGATCATGGCTGACCAAAATAAAGGCGAAGGGAGCTTGTTGAAGCAGCATTTCTAACCACAAAATTCCTTCCAGATCGAGATGATTGGTCGGCTCGTCCATCAGCAACAAATCTGGTTTCTGAATCAAGGATCGGGCAATGGCCAGCCGTTTACGCCATCCTCCGGAGAGTATTCCCGCTTTTTGATGAATATCGGGGAATTGTTTCTCAAGGGTGATTTCCCGCAGGCGTTGGTAGCGTTCCGAATCATCCAGCTCTTCTGAAAGGGATTCAAACAGGGTTTCTTCAATGGTCTTCTCAGGATCAAGTTGATCCTCCTGTGACAGGTAAACTAGATGGGTGCCCCGTTTTAAAGAGATTTGCCCACTGTCCGGTGTTTCGAGATCAGCGAGGATTTTCAATAAGGTCGTTTTTCCAGAACCGTTGGGGCCGATCAATCCCAGACGTTCATCGGCAAAAAACCCTAAAGAGATGTTGGAAAATAAAGAATGGCTTCCATAGGACTTGCTGATGGATTGAGTGCTGACAAATAAGGTCATTTTTTTAAGTTTGAATGTGGAAAAAACATTATCGCAAAAAGCGGTCACGGAACATCAAGTTGTGAAAATGGCATATTTTTAGCACAAAGCTAATACAAAACTCAATGGATTGGTAAATGTCCTGGAAATTCCCTTGTTTTTTTCCTTCTTTCGGATTTCGAGAAGGTGCTTGAAGGACGTTCAGGACAGAGATTAGAGGTCTCAAACATTTCGTAAATTGGCCAGAAGCGTGCGCGTTAATAAATGTTGTTTTCTATAATAATAAGGAAAAAGGAGTATTGTTATGAGTTGGTTTCAGAACACTAGTCAAGAAAAGCAAGAAGACGAAAACCCGATTATCTACCTCTCTCCAGAGGCTTTGCGTCATGTTCACGTCATGCCTCCCGAAGAGTTTGACGCTTTTCAGAATTCACCGGAATTTGTTCCAGGCGGGCGTTTGATGGAAATCAATCGGGAATATAGTTATACTTTGAAGAAAGTAGCGGTTCTTCGAGAAGAGACGGTGAGCTTATCGAACGACTGGAACATTGCGGGAAAGAAGAATCCTGTTTCATCCGAATCGGCGAACTTTGCTTCTGATTCAATCGGTGGCCTCAGTTAGTCGGCGGAGATCACGGATCGTCTAAAAGGGAACACCTGATGTTCGACTTAAATGCGATTGAGCGGGTTATTGAAAAATAATCCGCCCCTCTGAAACATCCGCAATCACATGTTGACCATTGCTCACTTTTCCCTCTAAGAGCGCTTTCCCCATTGGAGTTTCGATTTCTTTTTGGATCGCTCTTTTCAAAGGGCGTGCTCCATAAACAGGGTCGTACCCCAATTCTGCCAGAAAATCGGTGGCCTTCTCGCTCAAGGTCAATTGGATTTGACGTTCCTCTAGGCGTTTTTGAAGGTGCCGGAGCTGGATCGAGACAATTTCTTTAATTTGCTTGCGTTGCAAGGGTCGAAAAACGACGGTGTCATCCACACGATTTAGAAATTCCGGACGAAAATGTTTGCGGAGTTCTCCTTCAACGTTCTTCTTCGTTTCCTCAAAATCCACCGCGATTCCCTCATTTTCTCCCAAAAACAGGTGATTCCCTAAGTTGGAAGTCATGATCACAATCGTGTTTTTGAAATCCACGGTTCTCCCTTGAGAATCAGTCAAACGCCCATCATCCAGTAATTGGAGCAAAATATTAAAAACATCGGGGTGTGCTTTTTCAATTTCATCAAACAAAATCACGCTGTAAGGACGGCGCCGAACCGCTTCAGTCAATTGCCCGCCTTCTTCATAGCCCACATAGCCAGGAGGCGCGCCAATCAAACGAGCGACGGCATGTTTTTCCATATATTCGGACATATCGATGCGGATCATATTTTGCTCATCATCAAACAAAAATTCAGCGAGGGCGCGGGCTAGCTCCGTTTTTCCAACACCGGTAGAACCGAGAAAAATAAAACTACCGATGGGGCGATTCGGATCTTTGATGCCAGCACGGGCGCGAATAACGGCATCAGATACGCCCTCAATTGCCTCAGCCTGCCCGACCACTCGCCGCTGTAAATGTTCGGGGAGTTTTAAAATTTTTTCGGCTTCCCCTTCCAGCATTTTTTGCACTGGAATCCTCGTCCACTGAGAAACGATTTCCGCAATATCCTGGGCATCGACTTCCTCTTTCAATAAGCAATTTTTCTTGGAATTTTCCTGATGCTGTTGCGCTTCCAATTGTTTTTCGAGGTCCGGAAGTTTGCCATATTCTAGTTGAGCGGCCTGCTCAAGATTATAATCCCGTTTGGCTTGCTCAATCGCTAAACGCGTGTGCTCGATTTCTTGTTTGAGATCACTAACACGGCGCAACTCTTCTTTTTCTTTCTGCCATTGGATCGTGAGGGCGTCCAGATTGTTTTTCAATTCGGCGAGTTCCTTGGACAATGCTCCCAAGCGTTTTTCCGAAGCATTGTCTGTTTCTTTTTTCAAGGCTTCTTTTTCGATTTCCAATTGCAAAACACGGCGAGAAATTTCATCCATCTCTACCGGCATCGAATCGATTTCTACCCGCAGTTTTGCTGCCGCTTCATCAATCAAATCAATCGCTTTGTCCGGCAGGAAACGATCATTGATATAACGATGAGATAAAGTCGCACCAGCAATCAGGGCACTGTCTTTGATCCGCACACCGTGATGGATTTCGTAGCGTTCTTTCAGTCCTCTTAAAATCGAAATCGTATCGGCCACATCAGGTTGCACGACCATCACTTGTTGAAACCGTCGCTCCAATGCGGGATCTTTTTCAAGATATTTTTTGTACTCATTGAGGGTGGTCGCTCCAATACAATGCAATTCTCCACGGGCTAACGCCGGCTTGAGTAGATTGCCAGCATCCATCGCTCCTTCGGTTTTTCCTGCTCCCACTACGGTGTGCAGTTCATCAATAAATAAGACAATATTTCCCTCAGAATTTTGAACTTCATGCAAAACCGCTTTCAAACGTTCTTCAAATTCTCCGCGGAATTTCGCCCCCGCAATCAAAGCGCCCATATCGAGAGAAATGATTTTTTTATCACGCAAGCTCTCAGGAATATCCCCCCGTGCCACTCGTTGCGCCAATCCTTCCACAATGGCCGTTTTTCCAACGCCAGGCTCTCCAATCAAAACAGGGTTATTTTTAGTCCGCCGAGAAAGCACCTGGATCACCCGACGGATCTCATCGTCTCTCCCAATCACCGGATCCAATTTGCCCTGATGGGCCATTTGGGTCAAATCCCGCCCATATTTCTCCAATGCCTGATACGTATTCTCAGGAGTGGTAGAAGTCACTCGCTGGCTTCCACGAACTTCCTGCAAGACCTTTAAGACCTTTTGCCGTAAAATTCCTTTTTGTGCGAAATAACCCCCCACTTCTCCTCGACGGCCTTCCGCAATCAAAGCCAACAGCAAATGTTCCACGCTGACATATTCATCCTGAAACTGCTTCAACTCATCTTCCGCCCGAACAAATGCTTGACTCAAACCAGCACTCGCATAAACTTGTCCATTCCCTTGCCCTGTCATCACTGGCAATTGTCCAATTTTTTGTTGAACTTCTGCTGCTACCACCTTCAGCTCCAAACCCAATTTCTCCAAAATATTTGGAACAAGTCCTTCTGACTGTTCCAGCAGCCCGTGCAGAAGGTGTAAGGTCGAAATTTCAGTGTTCTTGGCACGAATCGCCGAAGAATTAGCAGTATTGATCGCCTCTAACGCTTTTTCTGTAAATTTTTGCGGATTCATCACTGATCTCCTTCCTCTTCAGAATATCTTATCCAAGGTGTCGTAAATAGAAAAAAGTGGGGCGGATTGAATTGAATATGGTAGCAGGGGAGAGAATTGAACTCTCGACCTCAGGGTTATGAATCCTGCGCTCTCACCTGCTGAGCTACCCTGCCACTTTGGTTTTATGCGGAATGAGGAAGGTTTGTCTCTTTTAAGAAGAAGTTGGACGTTTCTTGAGATCCTTTTTCCCAAGAGAAAATCTTGTCTGGTAGAGCAAATTTTATATTTCTTTTCTCAGAAATATACAAACTTTTTAAACCCATTTTTGATTTAAAAAACAGGAGATTGCCAGCCTATCAAGGTTTTGTTAAAGTGAGACCGCTTTTGCCACTTTTCAGGGGCGGTAATTTGGCAGGCAAAACTGAAGAAATTTTCAGAGAAGAGTCCCTCTTTTTTAAGGCGAGCGCAGGAGAATTTGAGAGTGAGGAAGGAATGAGAAGGGTTATCATTTTTCTTCTTTGTGTTCGATTTGCGCTCGTTTTTTGAGTTCCAATAATTCCATATCAATGTCGGAGGAACCGCCTTCTAATTCAGCAAACTGTTTTTCAAGGCTATCGCTTCCTTGTTCCTGACTGATTTCTTGATAGGCTTCAGAGCGGTCTTGCATCTCGTTGACTTTTTCTTCCATGCGATCGATGGTTTCCAGAGCACTTTTATCCCCTAAACCTTGAATGGTTTGATACATCGCTTTTTGCGCTTCCGCTGTTTTTTGCTTCGCGATCAGCACGCCTTTTTTTCGTTTGATTTCTTCAATTTTATCTTCCAATTGCTGGTAGCTTTGCCGCATCGCTTCCGTATTTTTCAGATGAACGGCGAGCTGTTGTTCAAATTCTAAGGCACGTCGTTCATGCTCCTTTTTGCGATGCAGGGCTTCTTTTGCCAGCTCATCTTTTTCATTTTGGATAGCAAGAATCGCTTTTTGTTCCCATTTTTGCGCTTCTTCCTGTTCTTTAGAGAGTTCACGTTCCAAGCGTTTTTGGTCTGCCAGGACATGAGCGACTTGTTGCTTCGTCTGGCGTTTTTGTGCTTCCATATCCGTGACCATCTGATTGATCAATTTTTCTGGATCTTCGGCTTTGTCTAGCATACTACTGAAATTAGAACGGATAACGTTGAAAAATCTCGATAAGATTCCCATATGGCTCCTAGGTTGAATTTTAAAACAATTGTTTACGTTTATTGGAAGGAAGAATTTTGAGTGCTTCACGATATTTAGCGACGGTGCGACGGGCGACGCGAATGGTGTTTTTTTCAAGCAAAATTTTGGCAATTTGCAGGTCTGTGTAAGGCGAACGCAGTTCTTCATTTTGAATCAATTGCTCGATCATATCCTTGATGCGTTTAGAAGAAATCGTTTCTCCGCTTCCCTGATCAATCCCGCTGGTAAAAAAATACTTCAGTTCAAAAATTCCTTGTGGCGTGTGGACATATTTATTAGTAGTGATCCGGCTGACAGTGGATTCATGGACACTGATATCTTCAGCAACATCTTTCAAAACAAGCGGTTTGAGCGAATTGATCCCTTTTTCAAAAAACTCCTTTTGGAATGCCAAAATGCTTTGAGTGACACGAAAAATAGTTTTTTGACGCTGCTCAATGCTTTTCATCAACCACTGGCCTGCTTTGATTTTCTCCTGGATATACTCTTTGGTTAAATTGCCATCCTCTTCCATATGCTCCGCGAGGTTTTTATAATAGCCACTGATCCGCAACCGAGGCACGCCACTGCCATTGAGAGTGACTTTAAAATCACCCGTATTGGAGCGGTAGATATAGGCATCTGGGATGATATAATTGTGAGAAACAGGCATGCCAAAAGCACGACCAGGCTTCGGTTCCAAAGACATGATCAACTTATAAGCATCAATCACATCCTCCAGGCTTTCTTTGTGGCGTCTGGCAATTTTTTTCAAATCTTTGCATTCCAGCAGAGCCATGTCTTGTTGGACAATTTGAGAACAGAGGACTCCTTTCAGACCCAGCAGTTCCAATTGCACCAGGAGACATTCCTGTAAACTTCGAGCACCCACGCCAAGGGGGTCAAACTGCTGGATGGTGTGCAAAATTTTCTCAATAAAACAGGCGACTTCTGGGGTGATTGTCAAGGAGGCGGCCAGAGTTTCTTCCTCAAGCGGTTCTTCTTCGAAAGTTGGCGGAATGGGCTGTTTGGCAGATTTTTTTTCAGGAGCCGTCGTGATTTGATATTTGCTCTCCAAAGCGGAGGGGTTGAAGTCAGAAATATCGATGAGATTCTCCTGCACCCATGTTTCAATTTCATGGTGCAGTTCCGGGTTGGCTTCCAGTAATTCTCGGATGCTCATTGTCAGATAACCCTCATCTCCGATATTTCCAATGATATTCACACCGAGTTCATGTTCAAGAGGCGCGAGTTTGAGCATGTCCAATTGCCACAACAAATGATCCGATAAGGATTGACTTTGAGCCAGCGTCGCTTCCAGGGAAGGGAATTCTTCATCTCCGAAACTTCTGCGGGTCTCCTGTCCTGTTCCTCCAAATTCAGCATATTGTTGCCAATCCGCTTCTGGGATTTCTTCTTTTTTTTCATTTTCTTTGGCACTTGCAAATGACTCAGGCTCCTCCATATTCGGAGAATCCCCAGTGTACTTGTCCTCTTCCGGGGAAGGGTCTGTGTCAATATCAATCCCTTCTTCCAAGACGGGATTTTCAATCAAAGATTGGTCAATCAGCTCCTCCAATTCGGTTCTGGATAATTGCAACAATTTGATCGCTTGTTGCAGTTGGGGGGTCATGATTAATTGTTGTGAAAGCCGCATTTGCAACTTCATTTCCATTGCCATACTTGCTCTTCAGTTCATCTCAAGTTTGCTGAGCCTCTTTCATATATGCCACAGAATGCCACAGAATGCCACACAATGAAAGTCAATAATCATTCTCTCAAATCGAGAAGGAGTTGCCTAAATAGACTTTCCGCGCTTGTTCACTTTGGATCAGTTCATTCGGAGTGCCATGAGCCAGTAGTTCGCCTTCATTGATAATATATCCCCGATCAATAATACTAAAGGTTTCGCGCACATTATGATCCGTGATCAAGACGCCAATGTTTTTATTTTTCAGCTGACGAATACTTTCCTGTATCCCTAAAACCGCAATCGGATCGACTCCCGCAAAAGGCTCATCGAGTAAAATAAAGGAAGGATTCATGACCAACGAGCGCGCAATTTCAGCACGGCGGCTTTCCCCACCTGACAAAGCATAGCCTTTGAGTTGTCGAATATGAGCAATTTCCAACTCTTTCAACAAGATTTCCATCCGTTCCTGTCGTTCGGCTTTCTCCAAATTCAGAACCTCCATCACGGCTAGTAAATTTTGCTCAACCGTTAATTTGCGAAAAATCGAACGCTCCTGAGGCAGATAACCGATCCCCACTCGCGCACGACGATCCATCGAAAACCCGGTGATGTCCTGATCATCCAAAATGATTTGCCCTTCGTCTGGACGAATCACGCCTGTAATCATATAAAAAGATGTCGTTTTTCCTGCCCCATTGGGGCCGAGCAAACCCACCACATCTCCTTGTTTAACTTCAATCGAAAGGCCCTTCACGACCTGTCGACTATTGAAAGTTTTTCTCAAACCCTTTGCAAACAGTGTTTTCATCGAACCATTGTGTTTCATAATTGATTGACAATCAGCACTGCTTCCGATAGAGTGCTACGATTATGAATTTGGGTTTATATCCTTATTTTTTCAATCTTTCAATTGAGGAGCAACTCGAAGATGCCCATTTACGAATATATTTGCAGTAACTGCGATAATGAACTTGAAGAGGTTCAAAAATTTAGTGAGCCTCTCTTGACTTTATGCCCTGAATGCAACACCAATGAACTTACCAGAAAACCTTCAGTCAGCGCATTCCATTTAAAAGGAGGGGGCTGGTATAAAGACGGTTACAACGGCACAAGTAACAAACCAGAAGAAACCAAACCAGAAGAAACCAAATCAGAGGAATCCAAATCAGAGGAATCCAAATCAGAGGAACCCAAAAAGAACCCACCAGCCAAGGAATCCTCCCCCCCTTCTTCAGACAAAAGCAAAACAACTTCATCGGAAACTTCTTCTCCCACACCCAGCAGTGCTGCCTAAATAATTGATTTCCCCCGATGCCCTCTGCTTTTTGAGCAGAGGCCTCCTTTAAGTACCTGATTTTGGCAGAGATTTCTTTATAAAATTGATAAAAATGCGTTTTTTCGTATTTTTTCCTAATTTTTTGCATAGAAGTGATTGATTTTTCTAATTTTTCCGCTATGATAACCTCGGTTTGTCCAACCATTAAATTCTATAACAGGAGGTTAGAATTGTCTGCCGTTGGTGGTCTGATCAGGGACGATATCGGAGGCCCTTGGCATTAAACCCGATGGATGGTTTTAGAGAGAAAATGGGATGCCTTTTTTCTTGAATAGAACCATTATTTTAATTTTTTTTAGAACTGAAGTCATGACAAGCAAAGATACGTCCCGATTTCAAGATACTTTCAAGGATGAAGGTATAAGTGGAAGGGTGATGTCCGAGTATGCAAACTCTCTGAAGCCTGAAAAAACGGTATTCACGTTAAAGAGAAAGTACATGGTTATTGCCGGAATAGTGATTTTTTTGATTTCTACTTCAATTCAAATTGTAGTCCTGTAAACTCACTTCAGGGAGGGGCTCCGGTTTTTGCGGATCGTGCAAAGATATCGGTCAAACCTTCACGAAAAGAAGGAAACCGCAACGAATAGCGCATTTCGTTTAAGAGTTTCTGATTAGAGATCAAACGGCCATTACCAGCCCCTTCTTTTTCAGATGATTTCTCTTGCTGATACTGAATGATCACCTCTGGCGGGAGTTGGAGTAATTTTTTTTGGAGGAGCCAGGCCACCACTTCGGCAGAAGGTTTCGGTTCCTGATCCACAGCATTGAGACAACGAGGCGCTCTCTCATTTTCAACACATTGTTGAACGATGTCGGCAAGGTCCCTGACGTGGATGCGATGGATTGGGCGTTTATTTTGAGAAATCGGTTTTTGAGCGAGCACACGTTGCCCTATATTCTGCTGTGGCCCATATATTCCTCCTGGGCGGATGATTGAAAGTTGAAAAAAACGGTCTAAAGTTTTTTCGGTTTCCAAACGTAATTTACCTCCGAGGCGATCCGCTTCAAAGACATCCTCTTCCTTCCAAATTCTGTCCTGAGAAGGATAGACTCCCGTCGAAGAAATATAAATCATTTTTTTCAAAGCTGGCCGCTCTTGTTTCATCCAGTTTCCCCACTGCGCCAAACGGCGAATCTCCGCTTCCGGCTCTTTGAGGATCGGAGGGATTGTGAGCACTAAGACCACCGTTTCTTTGGGCAAATGGCTCCAGGTCTGCGAACATTCCCATTGAAATTCAATGAGATCAATCGTATTTTTCCATTGATCTTGAGGAAGGGTCTGATGGAAAGTTCCCCATGAAATGAGATCTGGGCATTGGGCTAACAAATGTTTGCCGAGATAGCCCATTCCGAGAATACCGATTTTGGAAGTTGGCATGTTCATTTTCTATTCAAAGGGATGGTGCGTTTTTCACAAACATTCCTCACCATCCTTTTCATGATTGAGGTTCTTCAACTACTTCAATCAAAACCCCAAAAGGGTGCTCAAGTTTGGATTTAGGGTGGAGAAAAAAAACGCGGGTTCCTCGTGATCCAGGGCGCGGTGCGGGATCAATAATATTGAAGCCTTTTTTTGTCAGGTAATCGAAAGCCATCTGAGCATCACGCACTCGAAAACCGACATGGTTCATCCCGCCTTTCCCACCATTGCGGTCGATCCACTTTTGAATCGGCGAGGCCGCATTTAAAGGTTCAATCAATTGAATCAAGTTCAGGCTGTCTCCAATTTGTAATAAGGATTCTCGCACTTGATCGTTTCCCCAAATGGTTTCCTGGTGGATCTCACGAAAGCCCAGTTGTTGGTACTGCTTGATTTGCATTTCAAGCTCGCCTTTTTTTACAGCAATTGCCAAGTGATCGACAAATAAAAAACCTGGCATCTGGGGCATCTCGTCATTGAATGTTTGGGGCAATTGAGCCATCCTTCCTCCTGAATTTTTTGAATCCTAATGAGCACAATCAACTGCCAGGTTTTTCCGCTCCTGGCATATTTTTTGTTTTTTGTTTTGTGATCCATTCCCCCAAAAATAATTGATGGGTTTGGGCCAGTTGGAAACGTTGTTCTAAAATAAATTGCTGAAGAAAAGGCATCACTGTCACAAAAAAATGATCTTGCCAGCCAGCCGTTTTTTTCATCTCGATTTCGTAAGAAAGATCCCCAATTCCCAGTTGACGTTGAAAGGATAAACTGTGCATCACATAACCCGGAGTGACAAATGTTAAATCAATTTTAGCCGCTTTAAAATCAAAAGGAACTCTAAAATGTCCCTCCTCTCCAATGAAGAACAAACGTGCTTGAGGAAAATAAACAGGCTGCCCTTCTTCCAATTCAACAAATTGTGAGTAGTATGAGCGGACCAGAATAAATCCTGGTTGAGAGAAGGCTTCCCCAGATTCCCCCAGTACGGTGCCGGTGATCTTGCGTGTGGTCCATTCCCACTCATAATTCAATTGCGAAGAATAACAGCCTTGCATCAGGAAAAGCATCCCGGCTACCACGATTTTGAAAAGCCCCATGCTTCGGGTGCTCACCAGTTTCATTTGATTTCATCCCCAAGACAAACGTGAAGAAAGATTGTTGAAAAAATAGTTTTGATCTAAAAAAATCAATTTTGCCCGCCGTTTCGATTCATAAATGAGAAGCTCGTCTTTGATGGCAAGTGGGATTTTATTCTTTCCATCTGCTGAAAGGTAGATCTCCGATTCTTTTGTATCGGGGCTGATCACTAAACGGATTTGAGCATCATGATTGAGAATTAAATGGCGGGAGGTAAAATTGTATTCGTTCAAACCTGCTAAAATGAGACAGCGCACCTCTGGCATCACGATTGGAGCACCAACCGAAAGCAAATAAGCCGTACTGCCGGTCGGTGTCCCAACGATGACCCCATCTCCGCGGAGATGCCGAACCAAAACATCATCAACATAACAATCCATGGAAACCAATCGGGTCGTGCCTTTGACCACCACCTCATTCACGGCATGGGCTTCACCACCAGGGTAGTGGCATTCTAAAATAGAACGGTCACTGATGAAATAATCATCTTTCAGGAGATGGTTTAAAATGGGCTGTAATTCCTCTTTATTGCCTGCCGTGAGAAAACCAACGGTGCCATAATTGATCGCCAGGACAGGGCACTCTGGAAACTGTCCTAAAACAAACAAAACCGTGCCATCGCCTCCCATTGCAATGATAAGATCCAGGTCTTCTCGCGGGGGGCTATCCCAATTGAGCAAACACGTTTTAATGTGATGAGTGGCAAACCAGGCCTCCAGAAAATCGACCAACTCTTCACGATGCTTGTTATCAATAAACAACCCAACAGTGTTAAATTCAATCATAAGTGATAACTCTCATAAAATCAAAATTCATCATGGCTGTCCCATCATTTGTCGGTGGAGAGTGATAGAAATTCTCTTAAAAACATGTTAGTTTATTTTTTATTTTCCGCTCACTGTCAACAAATTATACAAATCTGTTTCAATGATCAATGCGGGAATCAGGAAATGCCTCAAATTTTATTTAAGGAAGAACCTCATGAAGAAAAATGATTGGAAAGGGAGATGGGTGCTGTTCGGATTGATCGGTTCTCTTTTTGGATGTACGGATAGCATCGTTTACTCGGTTCCTGATGTGAGTCCTTTTGTTCAAAAAAACGTGGCCTTGCTTGTCACAAAACCCTCTGTTGCGATTGAACCGCAATTGGTCAATGCCCTCACGCAAAAAGTAGAACAACGTCTCACCAAATTCTCAAGTTTTTCAAAAATGTTACGAACCTCGCAAATGGAATCCTTTTTCAAAGAACACCTTGATCTCAAATATCAAACGCTCCAATATGTGACCTCATTCGCTTTAACTGGCGTTTCAGATAAAGACCTTTCCTCCCGCCTTGCAAAAGGTTTAAGCGTCGATCAGTTTTTGATCCTCGATTTCAATCAATACCCCTGTTCCACCTGCAATTCAGGCAAACAACTCCTCGTCAAACTCCATTTAATTGGTTCAACAACCGCCGAATTGATTTGGAGAGCGCGGATTCTCACTGAACTCGATGAAGCAGATGTTGAGAAAAAGAGGTTTGCGGAAATAGCCACAGAATCAACTGAATCGATTCTGGAAGATTTTATCGAAACCTTCAAAATTCCTTGGCATTTCCGACGATATGAAAATCTAAAAAAACGAGGGAAGCCTGCGAAGGAACAACACTCTTCCTGATTTTCTGACGGATTTAGCGGTCATGGCAAAGGGAATTCAAATAAGCATACCCTGCTGAAACCCCGCCTTCATTTTGATCGGCAGCTTTCGTTCGTACCAAATACCCCACATCCCGATTGAAGAGAATTTCCTCCCTCTGAGCCAAACACACGCCAAAACGCCCAATTTCACTGATGCAGGAAGTTTCTACAACGTCTCCCTCTCTCATCAACTGGGCATGGTGCGGTGGCGGATTGATCCGCTCCATCAAAATATAGGCATGTGATTCTTCTTCACTCAATGAGCGCAGTTGTTGAACCATTTCCTCCTCGTAAAAATTGTTCCCGCCGCCTTCGCGTTGAGGTTTCAGCACATAATTGTCAGGAAATCGGCAAGCCCTTTCTCTGGCGGTTTCTTTGCCCAAATGATCCTCAATCGTGTCATCTAACAAATGAAGCCCGACAAACGTGGCTTCAATTTGACAAGCACGGTCCTCCTCAACAAACGTTCTTAAAATTTTTGAATCAGCCAGCACTTGCTGGATTTTTTTTAAACCCGCCAACTGCATGGCCGTATTCGGAACGTCAATCGTCGAGGATGTCTCAATCAAACGCCTCCCTTTCCAAGCTGCCGGCGATTGATAATCATCAGGCGTGTAGCCTGCCCGGAAATAGGTCACGGCGGCAATCTGACCCTGAACCATTAAATGCCCTTCTTTGAGTGTCCCCTGTTCGGCGATTTCTTCTAACGACAAACGAATGGTCGGAATTTCATAACGGTTCCATAATTGATATTCTCCCCCGCGTTGATCAAACACGTTTTGCTCATTCGGTTGCACAATCGATAAAACACAGGCGTTTTGGTGATCATATTGCTTGACAGCTTCTGCAATCGCGTCAACAATCCCACTCAACGGGTTGTTTTCAAAAACTTTCCCCCCGACAGCCAGCGATTCTTTCCCCAAAAACTGCCGATTGTATAAAAATTGATGCAGGTGATTCAATTGAGTTGCTAAAAAAGGATAACTTGCGGCGATTGTATTGAATTCGACCTGTTTGGGATTGAGCAATGGCGGGGAATTCGGCGAGATTGCTAACATGTAATCGTTTCTACTGATAAGCAATTGATACGGTTGAGTGGCGTTGCTTTCTTGATAAATCGCCAATAATTCTTTTACAAAATGATCGGTACGCGCGGCTTGTTCGAGATGGGTTGTCAAAAAATCTGCATTTTGAGAAACTTTGAGCATCAATTGATTGAACAACGGCGTGAGAGTGATCATCTGCTCCAGGATCTCTCTTGAAATCGGGTAAGGCGTTAAAGTCAAGGGGGCGTGAACCAACTCAAATTTAGCATTAAATTTGAGTAAACTGTTTGTTAAGGCATAATCAACCGCCTCTTGAATGAGGTCTTGCATATGAATTTCCTGGAATTCCTTGAGTTTTCGAAATAAGGAGTATATATTGCCGAATTGATACTTCAAGCAAGTTACTATGGATGGTACATAAATTGCCTTTCTAGGGATAGCCCTCTTCGGCATTCGCCTTCCGGACGAACCTGCTCAATTTGTAAATTCACCCTGTGTTTTAAGCAATCCCTGTTGTCTAAAAACAGTTCAAATAGCCAGAAATACTAAATCAGTATTGGCTCAAAATCACTCTGTTTTAGATCAACAACACGTCAAGAAGAACTTGAAATAATTTTCAAGAGACATCTTATTACACAAATTTAAAATATAATTAAAGAGGTTTCATGCGACGGATCATCCTATTCGGTCTAGCTCTTTGTTTTTTGAATGGCATTTTCTCGGTTGTGACGTTTGCCAGCTCACCAGAGGCAAAGTTGAGTAAGATTCAAGCAAAAAAGCATCGTGCAAAGAAGCGTCTTAAAAATGTCAACCACACAATTGAACTTGCCGTCCAGAAAGCCAGTAAATTGTTTAATTTGTCTCCCCAATTAATTCGTGCGTTGATCCGGGAAGAGAGTGGTGGCGGGATCAGAGGAGTCTATGCGGTTTCCAAACGTAATGCAAGCGGCTTAACGCAAATGCTGCCCTCGACAGCAAAAGAAATGGGAGTCCGCGATCTCTTTGACATTGAACAAAATATCATTGGCGGCAGTGGTTATTTAAGAAAATTACTCGATAAATTTGACAATATCTATTTGGGGCTCATTGCCTATAACTGGGGGCCACGTAATACATTGCGCGCTTTACGAGGACAAAAACGCCTCCCCGTTTCGGTCAAGCGGTATGCCAGCCGAATTATTGACGCACTCCGCGAGGCATAAGAAAGCCTAGAGAATGAGATGCCAAGCCTTCAAAATCAGTCACTACTCCTTGATTTTCCTCACTTGCCTGTGGGTCGCTTCCTTTGATATTTTCGGGCAATCGAAAGCCCATGTCGAGCAAATCAATCCAAAGACAGAAAATTATCAAGAAGCCCTGCGACAACATCGGCAAGCAGCAGACAAGGGAGATGTTCCTTCACAGTTCGCCTTAGGGTTGATGTATTATTATGGCCGTGGGGTCGCGCAGGATTATAATATTGCGTTTCAATGGTTTCAAAAGGCAACGGTTGCCAAACACAAAACGTCGCAATATTATATCGGGTTTATGCACTACTATGGCAAAGGTGCGCCACAAGACTATACCCGTGCCCGCGAATGGTTTGATCGAGCCGCAAAACAAGGGCATCCGGTTGCTCAGTATTATTTAGGCTTCATCTATTATTATGGTCATGGGGTCGCGCAGGATTATAATATTGCGTTTCAATGGTTCAAAAAATCAGCTCAGCAGTCCCACCCGCCTGCACAATATTATCTGGGACTGATGTATGAGCAAGGAAAGCATGTTCCTAAAAACTGGGAAAAAGCAAGCGCTTGGTACCAAAAAGCAGTTGCGAAAGGCGATTTGAATGCCAAACGGAGGCTAGCGATTCTCCAAAAACAAACTGCCCATAAACCGCCCAGCACACCATCACTGACCGAACCTTCTCCTGCCCAGGTGAAAGCTCCCACTCTTCCCAAAGAAATAAAAACACCGTCTCTTGAGGTCGCCAAAGTAAAAAATACGATTCGACCGCCGGAGCCTCCTGCTCAAGGTGATCAATCTCAACCTGCCGTTTCAATCAATAGTGATTCTGTCCCCAAACCAGGCACGCCTCAAATTTTGAAACCGTCTCTCCCCATTCCAGTTTCTCTTTGTGAAACAATGAAACTGGCTCCAATCCAAGCACAAAAGAATCCGTCTTTGCCCAAAGGAAAATGCGAGCAACCCGAACCACGGCATCGCTACGAGCACTGCGATTTTGAGGAAGCCCATTTGTCTGGAATGGATTTACAGGGGGCTTCCTTTCGAGGGGTCAATTTAACGAATGCCAATTTAGAAGGAAGCAATTTACAAGGGACGGATTTTCGCAATGCTTCGCTACGAAAAGCCAATCTCAAAAAAGCAAAACTGATTCGGGCCAATCTGGAGAATACGGACTTACAAGGGAGCAATCTGGAAAATGCGATTGCTTGTCAGGTGAAATTGGACAATGCCTCAGTCAATAGCGCATTTTTATATAAAACTGATTTATATCAAGCGAGTTTGGTCAAAACGAATTTTAGCGGAGCGTTTCTTGTTGGAGCAAATTTGAAGCGCGCTGATCTGGTTTCGGCCATTTTACGACAATCCCGTATTCGAGGAATACAGCTCAAAGATGCTCACTTGGATAAGGCTAATTTTAATGGGGCGTTGGGGATTCCAGACTGGCTTCTTTTGCGTTTGACGCCAGATGGCGATTTGTCATCCAATCCTGATAAATAACAAATCTATCAAACCATTCATCCTCGACCAACAAAAGGCATTTGAGTCGCCATGATTGTCATGAATTGGACATTTGCGTCAAGAGGAAGATTGACCATGTAGACGATTGCCCGCGCAACATGCTCCGGATCCATTGTTGGTTCCACCGCAATCGTTCCATTCGCCTGTGGAACGCCATTACTCATGCTGGCCGTCATTTCCGTCGCCGCATTGCCAATATCGATTTGACCACAAGCAATGTTATACTTGCGCCCATCCAAAGCCGTGGATTTGGTGAGACCCGTGATGGCATGTTTGGTGGCCGTGTAAGGGGCCGAATTGGGGCGTGGGGCATGAGCCGAAATAGAGCCATTATTGATGATCCGCCCTCCTTGAGGATTCTGACGTTTCATGATTTTAAAAGATTCCTGAGTGCAGAGAAAGGAACCGGTGAGATTGATATCGACCGCCGCTTTCCAATTCTCATAAGGAAGATCTTCCAAAGGAACCGGAGGAGCACCGATCCCCGCATTATTAAACAAGACATCCAGGCGGCCAAATTTTTCTTTGATCCGCGCAAACAACGCTTGAATGGAATCAGGATTTCCTACGTCAGTGGGGATCACAAGGGTTCGTGATTGAGGCACTTTTGCTTCAGCCGCAGTCGTTTCCAAAGGCGCTTGGCGACGTCCAGCCAAAACAACAGAATAGCCTTCTTTTAAAAGCGCAAGTGTGGCAACTTTTCCAATGCCAGTTCCCGCACCGGTAATCAGGGCAACTTTCTCAATAGCACTCATAATTCATTTCTCCTCATGGGATAAATCAGATATTTTTTCTGAAAATTAAGACATTCGAACAGCTTGATCAATGATTGTATTGTTTGAAGCGAGATCATGTGGCTTTCAGATATTCCTGGTACTCTTGTTGGACCAGAGGGTAAGGGCGGTAAATTTCCAAGAAAAACTTAAATGAGGCCATTTTGACATAAGAATAAATCGGAGTGGCCGAAAGTCCTGAGAGCAGAATACGCAACCAAAAGTTTTCAACGGTCAGGATCAGGATCGCCGGGATAATGGCCACAAATATCCCTTCGAGCACGATCCGTATAAAATAAAAGATCCAGGATTTCCAGAAGATTCCCCATTCAGTGAGCAATTTAAAAAAAAGCGACAACCGCGCTCGATAGGTTCCAGAGGAAAGAACTGCGAGTTTTGAAGAATATGAAAACCCCGCCATTCCAATCGGGGCTGCCAGAAAAATCAAGCCTCCCAAAAGAAACAACCATCCAGGGGATTGGAGCTGCAACCAGCCCCAACGGCAAATCAAAAAGGACACCAGACTCCAGCCGCCAACCACAAGGCAAATACTCCCCACCGCAATCGCATCCCAGACACACTGATACCAGCGTAAATAGCGGAGCGAGTCCCAGATTCTCAAGGCTCCTTGCTCTTCCCGGTGCATTTTTCTCAGATCACTGGAAGGCCACATCGAAATCAATTGTTTCAATAAAAAAAGCCCTCCGATCACTCCCAAGGTTCGCCAATCGGTGAGCAGATTCCAAACGACGGAAGGGAGGACTTCAAAAAGATAAGGAGCGGCTTCCAATCCCCGTTGTTTGATCATGTCGAGATTGAGCGAAGAACGATCCACTTGGACATAAAGTTTGAGGAAACGATCCAATAAAATGAGGATGAAAATGAGCAGAAAAAATGAGCGATTGCGAAACAAATCCCTCAAGGAATTAACCGTTAGGATTTCGAGGAGTTTTTTCATAAACTAGTTTTTCAAATTGAGGAACGCGAGGGAAAACTGTCTTGAATACGGTGGTACAATGCAAGGCTTTGTTTGCCCCAGTAATAAACCGCCCAGGCCGCTGGAATCACCAAAACAAGCAACCAAGGCGCCTTTTGTAGCCAAAGAGAACGGAGCCCAATCACGACTCCCATGATTCCCAAAATAACCATCAATGCCTGGAGACACAAACGGAGTTCCCAATAGTTAGGCAACGAGGGAAAATTTCCATGTTGATGCCAATAATCGACTTGCTCAGGAATGCGCAATATCTGAAAGTATAAAAGGTGCATCATCACCCACGCCACGCCAATGGCAGCCAGGCCATCACTGAGCCAATGGTCACGAGTCATGCAACGCCCGATGGCCATCAGCATCGCATAAACAATCGTGAGGCTTGCCCAAGCTCCTCCGAGCATTTTGGTTTGCCAGAGAGAACGGGGATGTCCTGCGAGCAGGTAGGCAAATGCCATCAATAAAAAAACAACTGTGGTGTGCCCACTGAACAGACTGCCAAAAAAAGGCCCGTCGCTCACAAAATGAGGGCCAAATTCGTACCAATGCGTGAAAGGCAATTCATCTTTCAGGACAATGTAAGGTCTGGCGCGTCCGATTAACCATTTCGACGATTGCACCATTTCCAATCCGATGACTAGAGCGCAAATCACCAAATATCCGAACATGGGTCGCCAGCGCTGGAATCTAGCTAATTTTTGACCCGTCGCTATATAAAAATACGCGCAAACTGCAAAAATCTGAAAGAGGATCGCCAGATCGCTTCCCCCAAAAGGACTGCCTTCAAATAAGGTTTGTTTCATGAATTCCCCAAACCGCGGCCAGCGATTTTCGTACAACCAAACCGTCCATTCGTAATCCACAGGGGCAATCGCAATCAAGAGCATCGTGTTGAGGGCGATCAAACTGATCACCCCCCATGAAAGCTGAATCTTAAAAATAGACATAAGGGGTTTGCTTTGAAGGAAAGAGTGCTGATTGAGTGTGGAGTTAAAATGTTTATTTTTTCTGTGGAATTTTTGTCACATTTTCGACCAGGTTTGGAGGAACAATCAGCAAAACCTCAAAATTGAGTTCTGAAAAATACCCTTTTGAGAGTAATTCGTAATTGAGGTAAAACACGCCATCATCTCCACGAGTTCGTTCAATTTTGACACGGTTGCGGGCATTTGGCAATCCAAGTCCACGGACAATGGTTTGAATTGAACCGCTTTTGCTTTGGCCTGCTTGAATCGTGATCTGTTGCCAATCGAAATTAACGCTCACTTGAATCTTTTCCATTCCCTCTAAAGATAGCCCATGTTTGTGGTCTTCAAAGACGGGACGACGGGTCAGAAAAAGCAAGACCATCAAGGCAATGGCGATCAGAAATCCAAAGGCCATGCCAATCGCTTGTTTTTTGGTGAGTTTTTTGGAGAAAATCGAAACCGTAATGGGAGGTTTTAAAAGGAAATAATAGAGCAAAGTAGAAGTGAATAAGACGATCCCTAACGCCCAAAAGGTATCTGTCGGAAAATGCCCTCCTTGTCCCACACGAGCAATACTCATCAACCCGCCATAGATCAAGCCAAAGGTCGTGCCCAGCAAGGCCAGGGCTTTCGATTGACGGTAAAGAAAAATGGCACTGACGGAGAGAAAAGCCATGGTACAATGGCCACAGGGGAACGATTTCCCTTTTCCGGGAATCCCTGGTTGGTAGATGGGAAGGTATTGCCAGCGCCCTTCAAATTCCTGAATTTGTCGAGGGCGCGTCCGCCCCCAATAATCTTTCAAAATGCCATTGACAATGACACCTCCTCCCAAGATGGAGGTCAAAACCACCACTAAAATATAACGCCGCCACGGTGCCAGTTGTGGTTTGATCCAGCTGAAAAACCAAAAAACCACTCCAACAATCGTGAGAGCGAATCCCGGAATCGTGCCATATTCGTACAACCATTTCCAGGGCTGTGCCTCTGTCAACGCCCATGTTTGCGGAGGCGTGTAAAAATATGCGGCCACGCGACGATCCGCATCGAACTGAACAAAAATGGCAGTGATGCCAATCAATCCGATCACAATCGTTGTCAGTAAAATCGCTCCGCGTTTATAAAACCAGAGCCGCTCATTATTATTGATAGTATCAGCGTGTTGTTTCATCTTTTGATAGGAAGCATTGAGACATGCGAAGGTTGATTGAGCAACCTCTGTTTCACTGTCAGAGGGCACTTTTCAATTCGGCATCAAATCGGGTCCCAGCTGAAAACATCACCAGAACGTTCCAATGGAATCAACGAAGTTTTAACTGCGGGAAACAGTCGTTCCGCAATACTTTCTGGAGTCCAGCCTTCCTCCGTATGAAGACTGCGGATCGGCCGGGGCTGGCTCATCAGATAAATTTCATTGTTGCGCACACCAAAAATCTGACCGGTGACTTCATTGGCTTGATCACTCAACAAATAAATCGCCATCGGCGCGATCTTTTCAGGAGTCATTCTTTTGATTTTCTCGACGCGGGCTTTTTCAGCATCGGTGTTTTGAGGAATCGTACCGATCAACCGAGACCAGGCAAACGGAGAGATACAATTAGAACGCACATTGAAGCGGGACATATCCAGGGCAATCGAGCGAGACAAACCCACAATCCCCATTTTAGCCGCCGCATAATTGGCTTGGCCAAAATTACCAATCAACCCGGAAGTGGAGGTCATCTGGACATAAGCCCCGCTATTTTGATTGCGGAAGTAGGAAGCCGCGGCCCGGCTGACATTGAAACTACCTTTCAAGTGAACTGCGAGCACGGCATCAAAATCTTCTTCAGTCATTTTATGGAAAATCACATCCCGCAAAATCCCCGCATTATTGACAACACCATCAACCCGACCAAATTTATTGACGGCCCCTTCAATGATGCGTTGAGCTGAATGAAAATCGGCCACGTTGTTGAAATCGGCAATCGCCTCGCCTCCGGCATCCTGGATTTCTTGAGCCACTTTTTCAGCCGGGCTGTCATCAGCGCCCTCTCCTCGCTCACTGCCACCATAATCATTGACCACCACTTTGGCCCCATGCTGAGCCGCTAAAATTGAAATGGCTCGTCCAATCCCGCGACCAGCCCCTGTGACCACGACCACTTTTTCCGTTAACATGTCGCCTCCTTTTTCATGAAGATAAATAACATTTCAACCGTTTCAAATTTGAGAACGGGTTTTCCAAAGCACGCTACTTCCAGGCAAAATAGGGTTGTTCATAATGAGCGACACGCGTCGCTTTCCCCAGCAAGGCTACTTCTCGAAATTGATAGATCAATGCGGCCGTTGGGGCAGCGATCCAAGTATTCCCGACAGGCATCTTCAAAACAGGGTGGGAACTTTCGGGGATTTGCTCAAGGATGGGAGCGTCCTCACGCAGAAACTCTGCCAAAGGAATCCGATGGATTGCTTGGACTTCTTCAGAATTCGGGGTCAAGGTCAGGCCAGGGCCTCCCCAAACAATGACAACTTTGATGATAAAACCAGAGCGCGTTGTAAAATCATCCAGCCGCCCAATGATGTGATCGGAATTCAATTTAAGCCCCACTTCTTCTTCCATTTCTCTCAGAGCCGTTTCTTCCGGGCTTTCCCCGGCATCCATCTGCCCTCCAGGAAAAGCCCACTGTCCGGCATGTTTCCGGAGCTTGGCCGCTCTTTTCGTCAAAATCAAAGCCCCGTGGTTCGCCCAACTTTCATGAAAGGGAAGGTCATAAACCCCTGGATCGTGGGAAACATCAACAATCGTAATGGCAACGGTGGCCTGCTTTAAACCTGGTTGCTCATGAGTTTGCATTTCGAATCGTTCCAGATTCAACCGGATATGTTGCAACAATGCTTCGTTACAAATCAGATTTTTCATCGTTTTCATCTCTTGAGCCGGATTAAGATAGCCTGAATCTCTGGCAAATCCGCGGGTGAATTCTAGGGAAAGCCATCAGGTGGTTAAAGCCGCCCGACCTCTTTCGGTAGCAGGACGTTCCTGACATGCGTTGACCCAGGCTTCGACCTTCTTGTATTCCGACATGCCTAAATACTCCCCGGCCTCATAAAACCCACTCAAAGTAGAAACCCAGGGAAAAATAGCAATATCGGCAATCGTGTATGCGGAACCCATGATATATTTTCGATCACTGAGACGGTCTTCCAGCACTCCCAGCAAACGCTGAGTTTCTTTGCGATAACGCTCTTTCGGATACGGATCCTGACATTGTTCCACGGCAAATTTATAAAAATGCCCAAACTGTCCGAACATGGGGCCGATGTGCCCTACCTGGAAAAATAACCATTGCAAGCATTCGCTTTTCTCAATGGGATCCGTGGGCATCAGTTTGCCGCTTTTTTCTGCCAAATAGATCAAAATTGCTCCTGATTCCATCAGGCTAACCAGCTTGCCATTGGGGCCTTGCGGGTCAATCATTGCAGGAATTTTTGAATTCGGATTGACCGATTTGAACGCTTCCGTGTGCTGATCCCCTTTCATGATATTCACGATGTGAGCTTCATAGGGAAGCCCCATTTCTTCAAGCGCAATTGAGACTTTGAATCCATTCGGAGTTCCGAGAGAATACAGTTGAATGCGATCCTCATGTTTCGCAGGCCAGCGGTTGTAAATCAATGGTTTGCTCATGTCTTTCCTTTCAAATTGATAGTAATCCTGCCTGAAAGCAGTTCAATAATGACGTTATTGTCGGTGGGCGGTTTCCTTATTTTTTCAGATAATCCTAATTGGGTAGCTTATCAAAACCGACGATATTGATAAAGATTATTCCCCTTGCCCTTCATGCTATTTCTCATTTTCCACCAAAAAAAGAAACCCGTCCTCGTCCATGAAGCCTTCATCTTCGGTGCAAAACCAGCCGTTTTGCAAAAGCTCAGACGCATTTGCGGGAGAAGCGATCTACACCAAATACCCTGAGGGCTTTTCTTGAGCAGTAACAGGTTTGGATTTGCCATATTTGGAATTTTGTTAGGAAAGAAGAAGCATTAAAAGTATGGAGTGCCGTGTCTGTTTTTAGTAGTGTTCTCTAATGTAACCATAGGCTTTCTCAAACAGTTCCGGCTCCTTATGCAATTGGTACTTGAATAAGGTTTGGCGAAGTGCTTTTTGAATTTCCTTCTGTCCAGTGTGAGTGTTCTGCCAGCCATCAAAACGAGTGGCTCTCACGATTTTATCGATGTCCTCTACCACATTGGTAATGATTTGCGGAGTGGTCTCATTTTTTACGTCCAGAAAAATTTCGGTCAAAGATTGCTTGTCATCAGGGATGATTTCTTGCTGGGTTTCATTTTCCAATCGGACTGTCTCCCGTGCGGCATCAAGCAAGTCTTTCAACCAGTCGAGACTACTGAGAACGCCTGCTTCATATTTTTCTTTCAAGCGTTCCAGCCGTTTTCCGAGTTCTTCAAAACGAGGATCGTTTTTTGAGCGAATCTTTGCCATTAGAGAAAGATTCAGCGTCTTGGCTTTCTTGTTCCGCTCCTCTTCTGTCAATTCAAAGACCGATTCAGCATCCATGACCAGTTCATCAATATCATCTCGAATACGGGCGATTTCGGTATTTTCATGGATGAGCTTGATGGTTTCTGGTCCTAAAGATTCCCACAATAATGAGCCGACTCCACCGACTGGTTTGATGGATTCATAAACTTGAGCAAGCCAACGGTAGTCGTTTCGAAAGGGGTTCAGATAAGGATCTGGAGTGATCGCCTCCCAGAAACCTTTGAGGAGACTGAATTGCCCCGCAAAAGCATCCTTTTTCTCATTGCCCATCAGGCAATCTTGAGCAGCGATCAAACCTTCATATCCCTCAACAGTGCGGTCAATATTCGGGAAATATTCGAGACATTTCTGGAGGGCTTCAGGGAAGAATTTTTTGAAGGCTTCCATGCTCTCAACAACGCCCTCAATTTCTTTAGGATCGTAATCCAAAGCTTTGCCCACATTTTCAAAAATCCCAAGATAGTGGATTATTCTCATCTAATACTTGTTTTTTAATTAATTTCATTTTAACTCCTAATACTACTAATTGCTTCATGAACACTATTAGTAAAATTTTTAACTGTTTTTTTCCAAACATTTTTAATGATAGTATCACCAGAACCAGCAGTAATTATTATTTTACCAAAAATTATTCCAGTTTGACCTGAAACTGAATTAATCATTGAAAGAAAAATAGATTTTTCTTTCAGCCCATAAATCATTCCTTTATCCAAAAAAATAACTCGTTTATCAGTTAAGACAATAAGCCATGTATTCCCATCCATAAGTCCTGAAGAAAAAGACAATACCTGCTCCCCTTCACTAAGAATTTCTGGTAACTATTTTAGTTCTTTTTTAGTAAAAAATTGATCATCTCCAGTATTTTTTGCAATACGATTATACTCTTCCTTTAGTTCTTTTTTTGAAGCACTTTTAAATCAAACGGCATGATAATTTCTCTTTTAAAATTAATTATTATTTTATGAAATATTTGAGCTATCAAATCATTTAATATTTGATAGCTCCATAATCTACATTTTTTCTTTTTTAAGTCTAATATCTATAACTACTCCATTACCATTTTTATTTTTATCAGGAAGATAATCACAATAATAAGTATAATATCCCCAAGCACCGAATCCATATGATTTATATTTCCATTTAAAATGTGAAAATTTACTTTCTGCCCACCTTATCCAAACCAGCAAAATCGTGTCGTGCTCACTGATTCCCCTCCTGTGGAGGGGTGCCCCGTAGGGGCGGGGTGGTTTCTTCGAGATGTTTCTGCAAAAGTTCCATCACACTAGGCAAGTTTCTTTTCACATCAATATCTAATATATGAACCACGGTTAAACGCAAACCCTTTAGAAAAGCGTCACGCTTTGCATCGTAGTCCGCTTTATCATCATGGCTACTGCCATCAATTTCAACAACCAGCGATTTCTCCGCACAATAGAAATCAACAATGTAATTACCGATGATTTTTTGGCGATCAAAATCGAGACCATTCAATTGTTTGTTCTTAACTTGATTCCACAGCAATGTTTCCGATAAATTACCAGCACGGCGTAGTTTCCTTGCTCGTTCTTTGAGGGAAGCGTTGTAGGGCAATGATAGGTATTTTTTTGTATGGCGTATAGGAACCACCCCGTCAGGCTTCGCCTGCCACCCCTCCCTTGGAGGGGTGGTCGTCCAAAGCGGGAAAAAGTTGTTGCATCAAGCCTTTTTTATGGGCTTTGAGAGTGTCGATTTTTTGGGCGTGTGCGGTGATCAATTCGTCGATGGAAGAAAGGCAATCGGCGATTTTTTGCTGTTCTTTTTCTTTAGGAAAAGAAAGCCTAGCAGACTTAATAATATTTCCAGAAAGATTTCCTTGGCCACCTTGAAGGTATGTTGAAATTATCCAGTTCTTTTTTAATGCCAGAAATTGATAAAGAAACGAATTGTTTACTTTTGATTCTAAGCACAAAATTGCTTGATTTATCGCCCCATCTAGTTTTGCGAGAGCCACATCACCACTGTTGGCACCATATAGGGCAACCAATACAGTGCCTTTTTTAACCAATTTGGCGGAGGAATTTTCCAAGCCCTCTGAAGTTAAAAATAACTCCGTTTTATCTTGCGCAATTTCACCAGACCTAATAAATGGAATGTCTCCCTCATAGAACTCTTTTTTAGTTGTTGTTGGAGTACCACCACTGAACGTTTTGCAAATATCACCCAACCCCTTCTCCTCCCACTCCCCCGCATCTTGAAATTCAGGAAAACGCAACTTGGGGATGGTTTCCCCTTCGGCTGGGAAAAGCTGTTGCATCAGGCCTTTTTTATGGGCTTTGAGGGCGTCGAGTTTTTGGGTTTGTGCGGTGATTCGTTCGTCGATGGAAGACAGGCAATCGGCGATTTTTTGTTGTTCGAGGGGAGTAGGAATTGTAAATTTTTGAGCATATAAATCTCTGAGAGAAATAAAAGGTTGATCGCTACCAATCGACTGTTTGATTACGAAAACTTTGATAAATCTCTGGCATATCTGAAATACAAATTCATCAATTAATGAATCAGATAGTAGTTCCAATTTCCCAACGCGCTGATACAATAGAGATGGCTCATCATGCTTTGGGAGCCGAGCAATTTTTAGCTCATTATTTGTGACGGGGCGATTCAATGCTAAAATGATGTCACCTTCTTGCAAGACTAATTCTGGGTATTCAAGTGTATAGCTTATTGGGAGATAAGTTGTATTTTCATTCC
>WASW01073341.1_pt1 | contig 38999 bp, 36 predicted proteins | sample 5698521 | NCBI WGS metagenome assembly WASW01 (sample SAMN11175560, study PRJNA528189) | sponge metagenome | isolation source: marine sponge | host: Leucetta | place: Antarctica: Western Antarctic Peninsula, King George Island | collected 2013-01
ATGGTGGGCGCTCGCCTGCCGATGCCGGGCGCTCGGTATCAATGTGCCCGGGGGAGACAACGTTGCACGTGATGCCAAGCGGTGCGAGTTCAGCGGCTAGGCCCCGCGTCAAACCAACCAGTCCGGCTTTTGCCGCCAGCAGATGGGCGCGGTTGGCGGTCGCAATATAGGCTGATATACCGCCAAGGGTGATGATGCGTCCACCGCCGGCTTTTTCCATATGGGGAATGCAGGCTTTTGCACACAGAAATGCCCCATCAAGTGGCACTGACAGAACAGTCCTCCATTGTTCCAGCGTCATCTCGGTGATCGGTACCTGGCCACGGATCGAGGCATTGCTGACCAGAATGTCGATCCGGCCAAAAGCATTGATCGCGGCGTCAATCATCCCGTTAACTGCCAGCTCATCGGTAACATTGGCGATATGGGCGATGGCTTTGCCGCCTGCATCATTAATTTCTGCCGCCACCGCTTCCGCGGTCACTCGATCCTGCACCGCGTTCACAACAATCGCCGCGCCATCCGCGGCCAATCGAAGTGCTGTTGTCCGTCCAATGTTTCGTGCTGATCCAGTGATAATAGCGACCTGCCCGCCAAGTGCTTTCGTCATGTTTTTTCCCATCAGGCCCCCTTAAAGACCGCTTTGCGTTTGGTCAGGAAGGCGTCGACGCCTTCTTTAAAATCACCAGTAATTGAACATTCGGCAAACGAGTCGAGTTCAAGATCAAGTTGGGTGCCAAGGTTGTTAGCGAGTGACGCGTTCAACAATCGTTTGGCACCGGCATGCGCCTGACTTGGTCCTGCGGCTAGGCGTTCAGCCAGTTTGGCTGTTTCGTTTGCCAGGTCATCGGCGGGGACAACCCGGTTGACCAGACCCCATCGTTCGGCCGTATCAGAATCAAACCGCTCGCCCAGCAGGGCAATTTCCATTGATCGTTTTAGTCCGATCATACGTGGCAGGTGAAAGGTTGATCCGCCGTCCGGACTGGTCCCCAGGTGACAGTATGCAGGGTTAAAAAAGGCATCGTCGGCGGCCAACACCAGATCACAGGCAAGCGCAATACTGACCCCGGCACCGGCAGCGGCGCCGCGTACGCTGCCTAAAATTGGCTGATCCATCGATCGCATGTTGGAAATGCATCGGTGAACCTCGCTGATCAGGTTGATCACGGGAGCCTGAAGTTCGCGCTCTGTTGATGCATGATCAATCATGGTCTGGAACGAGGTGATGTCTCCACCAGCCATAAAGTGTTTTCCACCGCCCTGCATGACTACGGCGCGCACATCTGGGTGAGCATTTATTGCGCCGGTGATATCGCCAAGTGCTGTCGCCATTTCCAGGCTGATCGCGTTCAGGGCATTGGGCCGGTTAAAGGTGATCCAGCAGATGCCGCCGCGAACGTCGACCGTTACGGTGTCGTTGGGGGAGGTTATGTCTGTTGTCATCGCGGTCTCGTACATCAAGTTTCAGGGGCACCACCCTACCTGATCTGCGAGCCTCTACAAGGTGCCTTAACTTCCGGGCTGTTGTTCCCAGTAGTCAACATTCATGTTGCGAATAAACTCATCATGGCGAAACTCAAGGCACCGCCTGACGCCGCCGTAAGCATGGGCCATCGACCCTCTGAAACACCGATCATAAGCTTTTCGAGAGAGGTCCATTCCGGTATCGCCCAGGATGTCATCGCCGATGGCGTCTTGCCACAAACGGTTGCTGGCGCCCGGCGCAATGGCGCCGCGTGCCGGCAGGGTATTCATCACCCGAGCCAACAATCTTGCAGACCGAGCACCAGGAGCGTTGTCGACAATATCGTTACCCATCTGCCGCAGTGATCCGGTGGCATAGGCGATTTCCTTCTCGGACAAAGGATCAGGATCTCCGGCGACAGGGGCCGGAAGCATCGATGCGTTTGCTCCAATCCTGATCGTCGCGTCTAAACTGCCAAGGCGCTTCAATTGGGCCTGCTCAATAAATACGGAAACCGCCATAAACCCGCGTGCCTCAACAAAAGTAACATGTTCGGCAGCAGGTAAATCACGTGTTTCCCCAGACGTCATTTTAACACTTAGGGTAAAGTCTTCTGCCGCCGACGGATAATAGATAGTGCCAAGGTTAGGCGCTGGTCGGTCACGTTGTAGGCAATAGGTGCTCAGTTCAGCTTTGCAGAGACCGTCCTGGCAAGTGAACGGGACACCGACATCCGTCGCCAGCACAGCCAAAATTTGCGGCGCGGCAACAACTGTATTGATAAACGGACTGGTAAAACAAAATACGAAGGTTAAAAATAGGCCAACTAACCGAGGTTTATATCGAAAGCTCATAAAACCCTCCTCAGGATACAGGAGTGAAATCGATACTGAATTTGACAATCCGCTATTATCGCCCAATTCAGGAACCTTCGCAACGGGATTGACCGAATAACCCGTGTCCACGATGGAATATAATACTCTGCTTTGCCGTATCAATTCGGGCGCATGTGGTCGCCGACGACATTTTGTGGTATAATGCTGGTTCAGGTTGAATTTGTTGCCTGGAGGGACGAATAGAGGCTAATGGGAAATATCGACTCTCGAGCACACTATCGCACGGTGGTGCGAGCGCACGTCGACGTCAACGACGGCAAACCCTATGCTGGCGGAAATTTGCATGATATATCCGTCGGCGGCGTTGCGGTTACCTATCCACTAAATACAAAACCCGTCACGGCCCAGATTGTTGTCGGTCAAAAGTTGACCCTACATTTTGACGATAGGGGCGATATGCCATGCAAGATCGTCAGGGTTTCCGGCAACGGTTATGGCGCGTCTTTCGAGCTGTCGTTAGATATGCTTGGCAATCTGGTCAGCAAGCACCTGCATTAACGTTGCGCCGACGAAACACTTTGAAACATTAGAGACATTCTGCTGACACAACAGTAAGGGATAATGCCCTGGTCAATAAATGACGAGGATGTAATGAAGAATATTGAGGAGCTACGTGAACATCCGAGGGTACAAGCGGTAGAAGGGTTACCTATATTCGAGAGCACACCTTGTCCAGGTGGCACCCTTAATGATATTTCAATCGGTGGTGCGTCGGTTTCAGTTTGCCCAAAATCGGCCCCTCCCGGTGAGCCGTTGACAGTTGGGCAAACTCTCATTCTATCTTTAAGCGATACAGCAAAAATGCCTTGCCGAGTGGTCAGGGTGTTCGAAGATGGATTTGCTGCAAAATTTGATTTCTCAGTCCCGGTAACGCGCTAACGTTAACCGTTTTGGTTGTACCTATCTTGCCCTTTCTGACAGCTGGCAGAATAGCCGTTTAGCCGATATTGTTCACATGTTTTAACATCTCAGCAATCTCATTGTCATCTTGTCATGTGATCTCTGTTGTATAGTAAATATACGAAAGATTCTGATGGAGATCTAGGAATGGCCGGTACCGAGATGCGGGAACACCCGCGTGACCTTATTAATGCAGATGTAACCGTTAACGATGGCAGTCCTTACAAAGGCGGCACTCTATACGACTGGTCGCAAAGCGGCGTTGCGGTCATGTATCCGCATGAGACTGCACCGTCAGGTGACCCCATCGAAGTCGGGCAGGTCCTGACCCTGAAATTTGGTGGCCAGATGGAACTACCGGCGCGCGTCGCCAGAACTTTCGACGGTGGTTTTGCTACTAAATTTGATTTTTCAATCCGGGTTGAACAGTAAAATTTCACGACTAAAACGTCATGAATAAATATGCCCTCAATTGGATCAGGTCCGTCCACTCGCCGGCCTATTGACCACATCCATTGACCAATTCGGGCAAAGATGTGTGAATACCAGTATGAATGCTGTTCCAACTCAATCGCAAACAAACCGGCGCGTTGCGAGCGCCCGTGTAATCGGGCTTGTCTGCATCGCTGCGCTGTTTGGCGGGGTGTCGTTTATGCGTTATGAATACCGCACCTACGCCGCCTCAGAGGCTCCCTACATCACCCGCACTGATCGGTTCTTTGGCGGTACCTGCGTCTTGCTCGTGCGGAAAGTCCGCATAGAAGAGCTCGGCCTAGCGATGAAAAAAATCGAGATGGCAAGTGGGATGACGGGGTGTGATTAAAATTCGGGTAATCATCATTGTTTTGTCATGAACCTCGATTGAAATATCTTTCAGGCCGAGAAAATTGACAGATTCCCCCCAATATCGCAGACTCAACCGCTATGACAGGATTGGATGACATAAGTTTTGCGGGTTCCGGTGCGTCGTTGATGCAGCAGGTATATAAACTTGGACTATTTTTGAAAGATATTCCGGGTGCCGACGTTGTCGCGGCGCATTTCGATTGGGACAGTGAGGCGGTGTCTGGATCAGATGAAATCATGGTTCAACGCCATCTTAATCACGATGACCCGTCGATCTGGTTTTATTCGGTTGATGAAATCCCGGGGTATACATTTGTTCGGGCGCCATTGATTGAGTCCGTTTCAGTTGAACTACTGGCAACCATGAAAGGTGAGCGCGCACCGGATGTGCGCTATTGGCGCTGGGTCGCGCCACGCTCAACAGAAACCGCCGGACAGAGTGATCCGCCCAATCTAAAAATCGGGTTTATCGTCATTGGGTACCGGACCGAGGCGATGATCACTCAATTGACGTCAGCGCCGTGGCAGATGAGCCGCGATGACGACAAACCGGCCCACTAAACATCATCCTATAATAACCACAATTATTGCATATCGTATTTGTGCGGGCGGCATAAACCGCCGGATGTGCTGTTTGCCATTGTGAAGAGTTTATCTGTTGCTCGGCATTTTTCTGGTTGCACTCTTTTGAGAAAATTTTATCAAAAATTCATTTTAACGATTGAAAAATATACGCAAAAATACGCATTTTTCACTGCCGTATTATTCGGCGGCTTTTGGAACCACGGTTTTGATGATGCTCGAATCAAGTTCTTCATACCCAAAATAATTAATCAGGTCATACAGTTCGGCGCGGGTCAGCATATCGGGTTCACGGGATTTGGTGCTGTCATCCGTCTTGATCGTCTCGTACAGGCCATTCATGGCTTTCAAAGCCGTACGGAGTTGCGAGACGGGCCAAATGACGATTTTGTAACCCATGTCCTCGAACTGTTGGCCGGTGTAATGGGGTGTGCGGCCAAATTCGGTCATGTTAGCCAGTGCCGGGGCGCCAACGCCAGCGGCAAAGTCGCGAAAATCATCCTCCGTCGCCAGGCCATCGGCAAATACGATGTCGGCCCCGGCGTCAACATATTGCCGGGCCCGGGCAACTGCGCCCTCCATACCTTCGGAGGCCAGCGCGTCAGTGCGGGCGATGATCTGCAAATGTGTTCGGGCTTTCACTGCGGCGGCGACTTTGAGTGCCATGTCGTCACTGCTGACCAATTGTTTATCGTTCAGGTGACCACATTTTTTCGGCAATTTCTGATCTTCCATCTGCATTGCCGCGGCCCCGGCCATTTCCAGCTCGCGCGCCGTACGCATCGCGTTCAGGGCTTCGCCGTAACCGGTGTCGGCGTCGACGATTAGCGGCAGATCGGTGGCCCGGAAAATTGTCCGAACCGCGAAACAGAGATCCTCCAGTGTCATCACACCAATATCCGGCAGGCCCATGCTGGCCGATACACCGGCGCCGGAGATATACAGTGCTTCAAACCCGGCCCGTTTGGCCAGCAGCCCGGCGAGACCGTTGTGGGCTCCGGGTGTTCGAAGGATTTTCGGTTGTTTCAGGCGTTCAGCCAGTCTGTGTCCTGGAAGTGTTTTGCTCGGCCAATTGCCTTCAAGCCAAGTCATGTGCGGTCACTGTTGAGCGGGGTCATAAAACGTCTCCGTTTTCACTTTTGAAATTTAGTCATCATAATTACACCGATCAAACCGTTGGCGACAGGAAAATTGTATGCAATTAATTGATTTGCGCCTTATTCTGAATTGGTGAAGATGCCCGACCTACAAAACTCCGACAGAAAAGATGTGTCCAACTGGACCCCTAATGCCTTGTCGAGTGACCGGTCATGGATACGCCAGTTCAAAGCGTCTGATGTTGCCGAACTGGACGCTGCGGTTGATGGCGTGCGGCAACGTGGCTGCGTCGTTTATGAGTTTGGCCGGGATGATTTCGTTCTGCCAACATTGGCATCTAAGTTTCGAGATACGGTTCACAATATTGAAAACGGTCGCGGTATCGTACTGTGGCGCGGCCTTGATCCTGCGCAGTATGATGAAGATACGTTGAAGATCCTGTCGTGGGGGATTGGCGTTCACCTTGGTACGCCAATTACGCAAAATGCCAAGGGCGACCTGATCGGCCATGTACGTGATCAGGGCGTAAATTATATGGATAAGAACGTGCGCGGATATACCACGCGGTCCCGGTTAGCACCGCATTGTGACAGTGCGGACGTTGTGACGTTGCTGTGTGTGCACCCAGCCAAGTCGGGCGGCGAAAGTGTGATCGCCAGTTCGGCGGCGATCTACAATCAAATTCGTGAGCGCAACCCTGAATATCTGGAGGTTCTGTCAGGTGGATTTCATTTTGATTTGCGCGGTGAAGGCGCCAGCGGCGATGTCGATGAGGTGACGCGGAACAAAGTTCCGGTATTCAGTGATTATGCCGGGCGGCTGTCGTGCCGGTATAACCGCAAGACCATTGAAGACGGACAGATCAAAGCCGGCGCGCCATTGTCCGGTTTGGCCCTGGACGCCGTCAGGGCCGTCGGCGAGATTGCCCTGGAAGATGGCATCCGCTTCGATATGACATTTGAGCCGGGCGACATTCAGATTCTCAACAATCATACGATTTTGCATTCACGCGAAGATTTTGAAGATTGGTCGGACGCAGCGCGCAAACGTAATCTCCTGCGTATGTGGATCAACCTTGATGCGGACATCGCCCGTCCACTGGCGCCGGAATTTGCAGATCGCATGAATACCGGCCCGCGCGGCGGCGTTGCCGTCAGGGCACTTTGAAACAGGAAATATCATGACGAAACATGTCGCTGTATTAGATGATTATCAAAATGCGGCCCTGATCGCTGCGGATTGGGATAGTCTGCTGGATTGTAAAATTACCGTTTTTGATACCCATGTTGCTGACCCCGATCTAGTTGCCGAGATGCTGCAACCGTTCGATGTGGTTGTCGCCATGCGCGAGCGCACACCGTTCCCTAAATTAATGATTGAAAAATTGCCCAACTTGAAACTTTTGGTCACCGCCGGCATGCGAAATTTGTCAATTGATATGGATGCGGCACGCGCCTGCGGAGTGGTTGTCTGCGGTACAGAGATGCTAGGATACCCGGCATTTGAACATGCCTGGGGACTGATCCTGGCGCTCACCAAACAAATTGCCAAAGAAGATCATAACATGAAAACCGGAGGCTGGCAGTTGGGAACGGGAGTTGGCCTGAGTGGCAAAACTCTGGGTGTTTTAGGTCTTGGTAAATTGGGCGCGCAAGTGGCGAGGGTTGGCAAAGCGTTTAACATGGACGTTATTGCGTGGAGCGAAAATTTATCGGATGACAGGGCGGACGAAGTCGGTGTCAGGCGGGTCGGTAAAGACGAGTTGTTCGCCCAGTCAGACGTGATTTCCATTCATATGGTTCTTAGTGATCGCTCGCGCGGACTGGTCGGAAAGTCGGAACTGGACCAGATGAAACCATCGGCGTATCTGATCAATACTTCGCGCGGACCGATCATTGATGAAGCATCGTTGATCACGGCCTTAAAATCTAATGCGATTGCCGGAGCGGGCTTGGATGTCTTTGAGGTTGAGCCGTTGCCAGTAAACAATGAACTTCGTGGCCTCGACAATGTCGTTCTGACCGGTCATACCGGCTTCGTTGTACGCGAGTTCCATGAACTGGTCTATGGTCAAGCCGTTGAAGATATTGCAGCTTGGCTATCGAATAATCCGTTACGGGTTCTTAACGCCGAAGCAGAGTAAGATAAAACAATGTCAGAACTGATTTTAGTTCATGAAGACGACACCGTGGTCACGGTTACCCTGAATAATCCAGGCAAACGCAATGCGTTGTGCCGGCAGGCCTGGGTCGATCTTGGGAGAACAATAAGTGTGCTAGATGTCCGCGATGATGTGCGTTGCATCATCATTCGCGGTGCTGGCGAAGAAGCATTCGCCGCAGGGGCAGATATTTCAGAATTTCCCAATAACCGCGCCAGTGGAGAGCAGGCCCGAGCCTATGGTGTAGATGTTGAACGGACCCTTGAAGCTTTGCTTGCCAGTAAACACCCAACCATCGCGATGATATATGGTGCTTGTACCGGCGGAGGACTGGAAATTGCCTGCTGTTGCGATATGCGAATAGCCGGAAACTCAGCCCGGTTTGGCGTCCCGATCAATCGCATAGGCCATGCCTTTGCTGCCGCCGAAATGAAGCCGGTTCTTGAACTTGTTGGCAAAGCTTTGGTGTTGGAATTATTGTTAGAGGGACGCATTTTGGATGCCCAAGAGGCATTTGGCCGGGGCATGATAAACCGTATCGTTCCGGATGATCAATTGCATAAAAATGTATTGGAAAGCGCGCGGCGAGTTGCCCATGGCGCGCCGTTGGCAGCGCGAATGACCAAACACCTTGTTCGCCGTGTAATGAACGGCGGGCCGTTGTCAGAGACTGAAATTACTGATGTTTATGCTGTTTGCGATTCAGATGATTACGCTGAAGGTGTCCGTGCATTTTTGGCAAAAGAGAAACCGACCTTCACTGGTCAATAGAATTCATACACATTTTTGAAAGTTGATACCATGACCCCATCACAAAAATTGCAATCCCTTCTTGATGCTCCAGGCATTGTCACCATGCCGGGCTGTTTTGATGCGTTGTCGGCTAAACTAATCGAACGGGCCGGATTTGACGCCACGTTTATGGGCGGATTTGCCGTTTCTGCGGCGCGCATTGGAATGCCCGATACGGGGTTGATATCCTATTCCGAAATGCTTGATCAGGGGCGCAATATTTGTGACGCTGTTTCGATCCCAGTGATCGGCGATGGTGATACGGGGTATGGCAACGCAATTAACGTGAAACGCACAGTTCAGGGTTATGCGAACGCCGGCCTTGCCTGCGTTATGATCGAAGATCAATTGGCACCAAAACGGTGCGGGCATACCCAGGGAAAACAGATTGTTACCCGTAGTGAGGCCGCGTCGCGCATTCGCGCTGCCGTTGATGCCCGCGAAGAAGGCGCAGATATTCTGATCATGGCGCGAACTGATGCCAATGCGACCGATGGTATGGACGAGGCAATCGATCGCTGCAAAATGTTCCGTGATCTCGGGGTCGATATAACGTTTCTCGAAGCACCAAAAAATGAAGACGAGATGCAGCGCTATTGTTCTGACGTCTCCGGTCCGAAAATGGCCAATATGGTTGAGCAGGGTAAAACACCGTTTTTGACGCCAAATCAGTTGCAGGATATTGGATATAAAATCGCTATTTTTCCAGTGACCTTGATGCTGGCAGCGATCAAGGCGATGGAAGACACGTTGAAAGATATTGGTGACGGCCATAACCCAGAAGACATTACGACTTTTGGGCATTTGCAAGAGATCGTCGGGTTTCCGGATTATTATGCCGCCGAAAAAGTATACGCAGAAGAATGATCTTGTAAGTGGCGACGCCTCGTTCCGGAACACGCGTTATGGTATCTTACAAAAGGCATAGATATACGCTGAAAAGGATGACCCAATGGCCAGACGTAGTGTTGTCGGCAAAAGTAAACCGTATGAACGTAAGGACAGGCGGGTCGAAGTACCGGTGATCAATATTGCCTTTCGCGATGACTGTTATCAGACCATGGACTGGGGCCTTGGCGGGTTCAGGATTGAAAATTTCAAAGCACCAATGAAAAAAGACGAAGAGTTTCTTCTCGATGGAATTGGACCCGGTGATGAAGACGGAATTCTCGCCATACGTATTCCCTGCAAGGCAATTCGCCGCCAAAAATATGAACTATCCTGTTCATTTCTTGCGCTGAGTACGGAGGCATACGACCTTCTTGAGGCACTGATGTTACGCCGTAAAAAATTTCTCGAAATGTTGCGTAAACAGAACGGAGCCGTCGAACTGGATTAAGCCGGTTCTATCCAAAAAAACTTGGAATAAATTGCTCTGGAATTTGAGCAAGTTCTACTTATCTGTACTAAATGAGTATTGTCCTCGGACGCCAATTTAGAAAATTTGAAAATGTGAGTTTTGTATGACGAATGATAATGTAGCCAGAAAAGCACGTGCCGTTGGCATAAACCATGTGGCACTTGAAGTCGGTGATATTGCTGAAGCGCTGGATTTTTATGGACAGTTTATTGAGTTTGAAATTGAAAGCCAAAGTGAGAAAGCGGCGTTCATTTATTTTGGTGACCAGTTCATTAATTTTGCTTTGGGACGCACACAAAAGCCGGATCATGCCCGTCATTTTGGTATTGCCGTTGATGATAAGGAATTGGTTCGGAAGACGCTTGAAAATATGGGCGTTGAAATATTTGGCGGCAGACTTCTCGATTTTCTCGACCCATGGGGGAACCGGGTTGAGATCACCACATATGTAAATATTCAGTTCAGCAAAGCCGATCACGTGCTGAAAGGTATGGGGCTTAGCCACCTCACCAAGACGCCGGACGCCATATCTGAACTGCGCGAAAAGAATATGGCACCATGATTTGACTTGGCTAACGATTTGATTGATTTCTAGATCTTGGAATAACCCCCAATATTGTATACAATATTGGGGGTTATAGATGAGGGTTGAGGCAAAATATGAATATTCGTAGCCAACGCGATAATCGGGTCAGCGATACGATTGATAAAATTCGCGCTATTGAGGGACGTGAAGGCGTTACGCCTGATGCTCTTGAGGGCATAAAGTCGGTGTTACTCGATTTAGCCGCCGATACATCGCTGTTTCCTTTGGAAGATTTCCCTGTTGATACGAAAACCGATGGCAACAGCGTGGTTTATCGGTTGGCGGAAGATGATGATCATCGGTTCGCCCTCTATGCTTCGGCGGCGCTTCCAGGGAAAGGTGTTGCCCCCCATAATCATACGACGTGGGCGGTGATTGTTGGTATCCATGGCGACGAGCACAACATATTTTATGAACGCACGGATGATGGAACTGTTTCCGGTGACGGTGTGGTCGCGCAGGTGGCAGAAAAAACGGTACGCCATGGTAACGGCGTAACCATGATGCCGGACGACATTCATTCCATACATGTAAGTGGGGATAATCAGACCGTACACCTGCATATGTACGGCTTGGCACTTGAACAGTTGCACGACCGGGTCATGTATGATCGCCAACTCGGCACCTATATAAACTTCCCGGCAACACAAAACATCAAACCCGTTTAAGCGCCCAAAGAAAGTCGTCTCCGTGTCATCTGTTATTCAAGCAATAGATCTTCGTCGCCGTATTCTAGGCGGCTCTGAAATAGCCTTAATTGATGTTCGCGAAGAAGGTGACTTTGCAAGCAGGCATCTTCTGTTTGCCATCAGCATTGCACTGAGTCGGTTGGAGCTTCAGTTTGCCCGATTGGTCCCGAGACGGGACGTGCCGATTATACTGTGTGAAAAGGGCGCCGATACAAGTTTGGTAGACTTGGCGGCAACCCGTCTTGCTGGATTTGGTTATACAGATATTTGTATACTGGACGGCGGGATTGATGCCTGGGAAAGAGCCGGGTTCGAGCTTTTTTCTGGCATCAATGTTCCGAGCAAGGCGTTTGGGGAATTTGTTGAACATTCCTCAGATACGCCCCATATTTCCGCATCAGACGTTCACCAAATGATGGCTAACGATGAGAATATGATTGTTCTCGATAGCCGGCCAATGTCTGAGTATCTCAAAATGAGTATTCCGACCGGCATTAACGTACCCGGCGCGGAGCTGGCTTACCGATTGGCTGATCTGGCTCCCGATCCAGAAACAACGGTAATTGTTAACTGCGCCGGACGGACACGTAGTATCATAGGGGCGCAATCTCTAATCAACGCCGGCGTTCCCAATAGGGTTGTGGCGCTAGAAAATGGTACCATGGGGTGGCACCTGGCAGGGTATAACCTTGAGAACGGCGAAAGTCGCAGTTACCCGGCGTTGAGTGAGAAAGCACGCGCAATTGCGCTCAAGAATAACGAAAGTGTGAAAGCGCGGTATGGCGTTCAATCGGTATCCCCCTATCTCCTGCGATTGTGGCAATCCGATGCTGATCGAACGACCTATATTTTGGATGTGCGTCCGCCCGAAGAATTTGAGCTCGGGCACATTCCAGGATCGATTTCAGCGCCCGGAGGACAATTGGTTCAGGCGACAGACCGTTATGTCGGCGTGCGCGGCGCCCGTTTAGTGCTGGTTGACGACGACGGAGCGCGGGCGACGATGACGGCGTCTTGGCTGCTTCAATTAGGATGGTCAGACGTTGCGGTTCTCGAAGGCGGAATTGGGGCGTTTGAAAATATCGAAGGTGGGCCGTATCACCCTCCTGTGCTTAAGCCTAGAGGGGCTGCTGGCAAAACGATCACGGCTACTGAATTATCAAAACGCCTCGATCAAGGTGGCGTTGTGGTTGTCGATCTGGCGACAAGTTTGCAGTATCGGGACAGAGGGCATATTCCAGGCGCATGGTTTGCCATTCGCTCCCGATTTCCAAATAATTTGGCGAAAATTGCATCATCCAAAGCTGTCACATTAACCTCTCCGGATGGCCGCTTAGCGGCCATAACGGCGTCTGATCCCGCGTTGGAAAGTTTTGACATATCGGTATTGTCAGGCGGGACCGATAGCTGGGCGCGCGATGGTTTTCCCCTTGAAAAAGGTTTCACGGCGATGGCCGATGATACAGATGACCTGTGGTATCGACCGTATGATATGGACGATGCCAATGAGGGGGCAATGAAACAATATTTGAGTTGGGAAGTTAATCTTATCGCTCAAATGAAGCGTGATGGGACGGCAGACTTCAGGTCCTTTCCGGCCTTAAAAAAATCATGAGTGGAGCAAGAACGTGAATATTCTCATTTTTCCAGGCGACGATATCGGACCAGAAATTTCGGAACCAAATGAAAGTGCGTTGTCTGCGTTGAGCGAAAAATTCTCTCTTGGCCTGAACCTAACGCGCCGAGACATCGGGTTTGCCTCTCTTCAAACGGAAGGGTCGACGTTTCCAGATGCGGCGCTCGATGCTGCAAGTGAAAGTGATGCGGTTATTCTGGGTCCGGTTGGCACCTATAAATACCCACCGAAAGAGGAGGGCGGCATTCAGCCATCGGCGACCCTGCGCAAACAACTCGACCTATACGCCAATATTCGGCCGAGCCGAACCCGGGAAGGCATTCCATCTGTGATCAAAAAGATGGACCTCGTAATCATGCGCGAAAACACTGAAGGGTTTTATGCAGACCGATCCATGTTCATGGGTAATGGTGAATTTATGCCAACCGAAGATGTGGCTTTGAGTGTGCGCAAGGTCACCCGAAAAGGGTCCGAGCGGATAGCGCGGCAAGCGTTCGATCTGGCGAGAAAACGGCACAATAAAGTAACTGCTGTCCATAAGGAAAACGTCCTCAAAATTTCCGAAGGGTTGTTTATGGATTGTGTGCGCAGCGTCGCTGACGAGTACCCTGAAGTCGAATTTAACAACCTGATTGTTGATGCGGCGGCCGCACATTTGGTGCGGCGTCCGGAAGATTTTGATGTGTTACTTACGACCAATATGTTTGGTGATATTTTGTCAGACGAAGCTGCCGAACTGGCCGGGAGTTTGGGGCTGGGTGGATCGGTTAATGTTGGTGATACTCATGGAATGGCGCAAGCGGCGCACGGTTCTGCGCCTGACATTGCAGGGCAGGGTATTGCCAACCCGGCAGCACTGATGTTGTCGAGCGCAATGTTACTCGACTGGCTCGGGCGCAAACACGAGCGTAGTGAATTATGCCAAGCGGCAGCACATTATGAAAAAGCGGTGGACGGGACCTTGGCTGATCCGCTAAACCACACGCGGGACTTAGGCGGCGACAGGACGACAGTTCAGTTCGGTAATGTGGTTGTCACTAACATAAAAAACTTGGGAGTTAGTTAAATATGAGCGTTCGCCGAGGATGGAATTTTTTGATGACCCCTGGTCCGACCAATATTCCGGAGCGGGTACAGGCGGCGATGAACCGTCCGGCGCTGGAATATGCCGGGCCTGAATTTCTAGAACTGTCATTAGGCGTCCATAAAGACATCAAACAGTTGTTCCGCACCGAAAGCGAAGTGTTTATCTATTCGGCCAATGGCCACGGTGCCTGGGAAGCGGCGTTATCGAATACGATCTCCCCTGGTGATACGGTGCTTGTTCCAGGTACCGGGCAGTTTTCTCTCGGCTGGTCGGAAATGGCGAAAAGCCTTGGCGCGAACAGTATTTATCTTGAAAACGATTGGCGCAACGGTGTTGACGCGGCAGAAGTCGAACAGAAATTACGTGACGATAACGCGCACGAGATAAAAGCCGTCCTTCTTGTGCATACGGATACGGCGTCCTCAATTACCAGTGATATTCCTGCCGTTAGAAAAGCCATCGATGCCGCTGGTCATCCGGCTTTGCTGATGGTTGATACCATCGCGTCCATGGTAACAACGGACTACCGCATGGACGAATGGGGCGTGGATGTCACTATCGCCGCCTGCCAGAAAGGTGTCATGATGCCGCCGGGCATTAGCTTTACCGCTGCTAACGATAAGGCCCGAAAAGTCGGCGAAAGCGCAAACATTGGCCGTAATTACTGGGATTGGCGGACCCGCCGCGGCGCCGTTCATTATACGTGGTATTGCGGCACCGGCCCGGTAAACATGATCCTTGGTCTACGGGAGGCTATTGATATGATTTTGGAAGAAACGCTTGATGGCGCGTACGCTCGTCACAGCCGGCTGGCGAACGCAGTGCGCGCGGCTGTTGGCGTCTGGGGACAGGAGGGAACGATGGAAATGAACGCTTTGGTTCCCGGTCAGGCAGCCAATGGCGTCACCACCATTCGGGTTAATGACACGATCGATGTTAATGCGTTACAATCCCTATTGCGCGATGAATTTGGCGTCGCCCTGGGAAGCGGACTGGGGCTTCTGAACGGCAAAACCTTCAGGATTGGTCACATGGGATATGTCAGTGAACCGATGATTCTTGGTGCGTTGGGATCGGTTGAGACAGCCTTTGCTATGCTCGATATCGATCACGGTAAGGGCGGTGTTATGGCGGCAATTGAAAGTTTGGCTAAAGCAAAAATCTGACTGCCCACGCGACGTAATTTTAATTCCTGTTTGCAATCGTATTCTGCTATCCTCTTCACCCGCCCTCTGAATCCAGCGTCGTTTGGAGAGATTGATGAGCGAAAAACAAGACTTTTCGAAAGTTGAAATTTATCTGAATTTCGCTGACCTTGGGTTGCGCGCCAGCGTCAATACGGTGCTTTTGAACAATGGGTTCAGAAACATTGTCCTCGGAAAATCACTAAAAGATATGTCGGATTATCTCGAACACGGCATGCCTGACCTCGTGATCTGCGGCACGACGTTTGTTGATGGTGAATTGTGTCCGAAAATTCATGAAATGCGGCATAATGAATGGGGCGGTAACCCCTTTACCCCGATCATCACAGTTGCCACGGATCCAAACCCGGAACTGGTTCGCCAGGTCATAGAAAGTGGTGTTGACGACTTGATCGTTCAACCCATTTCAACTCAAAAACTGCTGGATCGTATCAACGGATTGATCGATCATCGGAAAATGTTCGTCGTCACGACCGATTACGTTGGTCCTGACCGGCGCGGTAAAGACCATGGAGACGGTAAGGAAATTCCAACAATTTCAGTCCCCAATTCATTACGCTCAAAAGTGACGGGAGAGAGCGAAGCGCATGGCCTGGAACATGCAATCGCCACCGCCCTTAGTGAAATTAATGTGCAGAAAGTCGAACGTCATGGTGATCAAATCGTCTATCTTGTTGAGCACATTATTGAGTTTGATCACTCCCAAAAGTCCGATGAATCACTCGATGATTTGATGGAAAAACTGATTGCTGTTACCGATGAAGCCCGCACCCGCATGGAATCAACAAAGTTTGCTCACACGTCAAAGCTGTGTAATACACTTTTGCAGGTGGCGACCGGAATTAGGGATTCTGGTGGAACGCCGTCAAATAAAGACATGCAATTATTGCATCCCCTTGCGCAAGCCATTCAGGTTGGTTTTTCCGACACAGCAGCCGCCAAAGCAGCCACTTCCATCGCTGACACAGTTGGGCAGGGAGCCTGACAAACAGGCAACCTGCACTAGTTGCAGATTCCAAATTGGAACGAGCAGAAGTCTGGCTGAGATCACAAGCAACAAAACGGGATTAGCTTTTGCTGAGCTGAGTAAGTCTTCTTTTGATTAATTTTGTTTATTGCAGGGCTGTCCATTCAACTCATTCAGGTAACGTTCTCGAATGAGTTTGTCGACACCCTTCAATTTTAGCGCAGCCAGTGACCTATTGAAGTGCTCTACCAGCGCTGGATCGGTTCCTTTTGAAAAAACCAACCACAACGGTTTTGATAATGCATCAACCCTTATCATTGGCACAAGCGCGTCACCATCAAATCCCAATTTGCATACGTTTAAACGGGCGACAAATGAGGTCAGCGGCATCATATCAAAACGGCGCTTAAACAGCATCGCAATGCCTTTGGAATAGTGAGAATAAGTCACAAATTGATGCCCTTTCTGAAACCCCAATTCGTGCAGGAATCCTTCTGTATTGCTGCCAGCTGCGACTCCGAGCCGATGTTTGAATTTCAAGGCATCGTCTATCGTTTTGGCCATTACCTGTTTGTTGTCTTTCACTTTATAAAAATATATTTCGTAGGGAGAGGTTTCGCCCACCCAGATATATTCATTCTCGCGTTGTTTGGTTCTGGACAGCGAGAAAAACAAAACATTTGGTTTGGACCCTAAGATTTTCAAAGCGCACCTAAACGGCATTATTTTTGTTTTTGATGCATTGATCGGAAAATTCTGATTAACCCGTTTTATGACTTCTTCAACAAGTTCGGTCACATACCCCCGGGCTTTGCCGTCTACCACCATTTGCAGCGGTGAGAACTGTGCTGCGATAACGTTAATATGGACGGGTTTCGCAATTAGATTATTAGGCGCTGAACTCAGGGCGAAAATTACTACCATTAGGTTGCAACTACGAATGAAACTGGTTCCCATTAACGTTATGCCGCCAATTTGAGGTTGAGTTTACCTTAACGTAATTTTCTTTCAGTAACACCACGTAAACTTTGCCATGGTTTTGAGGGTGAAAGCTGGTTTTGGCTCTAATAGGACAGATTTCTATTGATACCCTACCTTCAATTGAAGGTGCTTTAACCATCAAAAAATGACGAAACTACTCAATCGCTGTTCTGTTTGTCCGTGATCGCTGAGATGACATCATGGAAACTTTCGGGTGCAGTATCGCCGAAGGTTTCCTTGAGATTCCAGTCAGCGCCCCATTTAATGCGCCGCGCGGCGGCTTCGGCCATTATCGGCTCAATATCAAGGGCGCGAATGGTATTGCTGACCTCAACCATTTCGTGGGCCCGGCGCTCGCCATGAATGGCGGTGCGGCCAATCAGGTAGGTCGCCAGCGCTTTCCAGTCGATGCCGGGATAACCATCTTCCATGGAGCTGAGCACGCGGTCAGCAATGTCGTATTTGGATGCAGCGAGGGTGGTTTCCAGCAGCAACGCCTCCATGCCTTTGACCATGATCGAGCGAAACATTTTAAAGGCTGCCGCCTTGCCAAATTCCGGGCCAAAATCTTCCATTTCCATGCCGTAGGGCGAAAGCGTGTTGATGACCGTGTTCGCGGCCGGTCCACACAGAACCATCGGCACCTTGTGCCCAAACTTCGGCACAGCAGCCATAACCGAGGCTTCGACGAATTGAGCGCCGCTCTGTTCCACGGTTTTTCCGACCAGTTTTTTGATATCGGGCGAGACTGAATTGATATCGATGTAAATATGTCTATGGGTCAGGTAGGGCGCAGCGCCTTTGGCGACGACAACGGCAACTGCCGAGGTGACGGCGGCGATGATAAGGTCGCAACTGCCAATTAAATCCTTGGTCGAGCTGGCAAGTTCGACATTAGCCTCATGTGCCCGCCGGTTAACAATGTCACGCCTGCTTTTATCTTCAATGCCTACGTCATAAGCGCGGATGCCGTTCAGGCCTGCTGTACTAAGACCTTTGGCGATCAGAGACGCCGCCTCACCAAATCCAATAAATCCAAGCCGCGGTGCAGGCATGACCTTGTTATTTTCCCTGAAAATTTGGTTTGCGTTTTCCCATAAAGGCGGACCGGCCCTCAATATAGTCGCTGCTGTTAAAACAATCTTCGACAACCTGCTCGCAAAGATTTTCATCACGCTGATTGCCGGGCTTGATAAGCTGATCGATGACGACCTTAGCCGCATAGATTGTCAGCGGGGCATTACCGGAAATTTTCAACGTGTAGTCATCAACATAAGCGTTCATCAGGGCGCGCGGCACCACTCGATTGATCAGGCCCATGGTCAAGGCTTCATCGGCCGTGAACTGGCGTGCCGTATAAAATATCTCTTTTGCTGATGACGGACCGACGACATCGACCAGCCGTTTTAGGCCATCAGCGCGATATCCAAGGCCCAGTTTGGCCGCCGGAACAGCGAAACTTGAGAGGTCATTGGCAATTCTGAGGTCACAACACAGCGCAATGCCCAGCCCGCCGCCAATACAAAACCCTTCAATCCGGGCAATCGTTGGTTTGCTGCATTTGGCCAGGGTATCAGAGGCGGTTGCGACGGCTGCGTTGTAGAGGGCAACGGTGTCTTCTGATGAACGGTTTTTCTCGAACTGGGAAATGTCAGCGCCGGCGCAAAACGCCTTGCCGCCGGCCCCCGCGATTACAACAACACGAATATCCTCATCTTCCATAATATCGTTTAATACGATCGGCAATCCTTGCCACATATCGAAGGTCATGGCGTTGCGGCGTTCCGGGTTATTAAACAGAACAGTGCCGACCCCGTCTTTTTTTGAAACAATCAGCTGATCGGTGACGCCATCCATGTTTTTACTCCCTTGGTAATACGGTGGCGGTAGTGTTACCGCTCCCAGGGATTGAAGCAATGTCAAACGCGTATCAGGTCATTGTTCCGAATTTCACAAATCCCATGACCCATACCATGTGATAATCAACTCGCTCATATCATGTGATACTCATTCGGGTTGGTCTTGCGCGGCAATAAAGGCGCCTATAGGTTTGGCCCGTATTAAGGAGAACGAATTTGTTTGGTTTTATTGAGCGTATTACTGGTGTTGAAAGGAAAGGGCAGGGCGCTGCGTTTCTGGTCGCACTCGGGCATTCCGGGACTCACTGGATTATCGGTTCGGTCCTGGTATTGCTGCCGTTTATTGCCCAAGACCTGAACCTGACCTATGCGGAAGCCGGCGGCCTAATAACGGTTTTCCATGTTGCAGCATTTGCCGCTAATGCCGGTAGCGGCGCGGTTGTTGATGTGACAGGGCGGCGGGTATTGGTGCAGGTGTTGGCCCTTGTTGTCGGCGCCGGAGCCATGGCGGCTAGTGGTTTTTCCTCAGGAATGACCGGCTTAATTGCAGCTGTTGTGATTATTGGTTTGACTAATAATCTATGGCATCCGGCGGCGATTTCTTATCTGTCTCTGAAGTTTCCGAATAACCGGGGGTATGCGTTGTCGGTTCATGCCCTCGGGGCGAATTTTGGCGATACCGTGGCGCCGATTGCCGCTGGAACGATGCTGGTCTGGTTGAACTGGTCGGAAGTCATCTCGCTCAGCGCCCTTCCGGTATTCGCCATTGCGCTTTGGATCTTGGTTGTATTGTCCCCCGGCGATAAAGCCGCCCGGGCTGAGGGAAAAGCAGGTATGAGTCTCGGTGATTACCTGCACGGGCTAGCCGAAATGATCAAAAACCGTGCCGTTCTGGGCCTCTGTTTGATGGCTGGATTTCGCTCAATGACCCAGAACGGCCTGCTGGTTTTTGTGCCGCTTTATCTGGTTAACGATTTGGGTGCCGGGCCGGTTGTGCTTGGGTTTGGTGTCATGATCATGCAATTGGCCGGTATGATTTCCGGCCCAATTGCCGGCACGTGGTCCGATAAAATTGGGCGCCGTCCTGTTGTTTTGATGGGTATGGCGATTACCACGCTGGCGACTGCCAGTGCGGCGCTTGTTCCGGATGCAACGTCTTTTATTATTGTCATTGGTATTGTCGGGTTTTTCCTGTTTTCCGTACGATCAGTCATTCACAGCTGGTTAATGGACCTGACCCCGCCAAGCCATGGCGGCAGCGCCACCAGTTTGTTGTTTGGCACCCAGTCCGGATTGTCGGCGGTGGTGCCCGTCGGCGGGGGCCTGATTGCCGATGTCTATGGGTTGGCTGTGGTTTTTCACATTCTTGCCGCGATCATTCTGGTTTCAACGATCATGGTCGCCTTTGTCCCAGATCATGGCGCCCGAGATCACGCAGCCAAGAGTTGACGGAACAGCATTTGTGATGTGAAACCCATTGCGCTCGGGGTCCGATGGGATAATGTTTGGGTAAAGTTTCGTTCCAACGGTTTCACATCTTATCCCCAAGGTTAACATTCATGGATTTTCAACTGACCGACTCCCAGAGCGACCTTGTTGAGGCCGCACGGCGGTTCGCGCAAGAGCAGATGACCGCCGTCGCTGAACAGATTGAAAAGTCTAACAAACCTTTGTCCCGAGATTGGTTGGCGCAGTATGCAAAGATGGGATTTCTTGGTATCAATGTTCCGGAAACCTACGGTGGCCTTGGCCTTGGAAATCTGGAGGCATTATTAGTATTGGAAGAATTTGCCAAGGTGTCGTCGGCGGTTGCGTTCCCCATATTCGAAAGCTCGGTCGGCCCGGTGCGGGCACTTGAACATTTTGCATCAGAGACCTTAAAACAGCGTATTATCCCTGAGGTTTGCCGAGGGAAGATGATTGTTGCCGTTGCCATGTCGGAACCAGGCGCCGGAACGGCATTGACGGATCTCAAGACCCGAGCCGAAATTAATGGCGGCACAATAATATTGAATGGCAATAAACGTTGGTGTTCCGGCGGTGGGCATTCAGATGCCTATGTTGTTTATTGCCGTCTGTCGGATGCGCCGGGGGCCAAAGGCATCGGCGCGGTGCTGGTTGAAAAAGATATGCCCGGTGTGACGTTTGGCGAAGGTGAAACATTGATGGGTTTTCGCGGCATTCCGTCGGCGGATATCTATCTCGACAACGTATCCGTTCCACTTGATAACCTGATTGTACCGGCTGGCGGTTTTTCAAAACTGATGGAAGCCTTCGATCTGGAACGCTGCGGCAACGCGACCATGGCGCTTGGCCAGGCGCAGGGTGCGTTAGATGATGTTCTGGGTTACGTTCAGGAACGCCAGCAGTTTGGCAAACCGATTGTTGAGTTTCAGGCCGTCCAGTTAAAGCTGGCGGAAATGGCGATTAATGTTGAAGCCTCTCGTTTACTGATCCACCGCGCTGCGGTGAATTCTGAAAACGGGTTGCCAAGTATCACAGAATCGAGCACGGCCAAGTGTTTCGCCAATGAAATGGCCCGAACTGTTACCGGCAACGCGCTGCAACTTATGGGCGGCTATGGGTATTCGACCGCTTACCCGATGGAACGGCGGATGCGCGATGCCTGGGGATGGGGCATCGCCGGCGGCACCATCGATATTCAGAAGATCAATATAGCTGCCGCCATGGTCGGTCGGCGGTTTAATCAACGAGGATGAGTATGAATAACAAAACGGGCGCATTGGATGGCGTCAAAGTGATCGATCTTAGCCGCGTTCTGGGCGGACCGTCATGCACCCAGATTTTGGGTGATCACGGAGCTGATGTCATTAAGGTCGAACCACCGGCCGGGGATGAAACCCGCGAATGGGGGCCTCCGTTCCAGACTGATGAAAATGGTGACAAGGTCGCCAGTTCATATTTTATCGGCGTCAACCGCAATAAACGCTGTATGTCGCTTGATCTGCGCACGGAAGCGGGCAAAGGCGTTCTGCTGAAATTGCTGGAAGATGCAGATGTTCTTGTCGATAATTTTAAGGCCGGGTCGATGGAAAAATGGGGCCTTGGATATGACGACGTGCTGAAAGAGAAATATCCAAAACTTATTCATTGCCGGATAACCGGGTTTGGTGTGGATGGCCCCTTGGGTGGTTTCCCTGGATACGATGCCGCGGTTCAGGCAACCACCGGACTGTTCAGTGTTAATGGCAGCGCTGATTCCGGCCCGACGCGTATGGGGGTGCCGATCATTGATCTTGGTACCGGCCTGAATGCAGTCATTGGTATCTGCATGGCGCTGTTTGAGCGGGTACGCTCGGGGCTTGGGCAGCAGGTTGACGTGACGTTGTTTGATACGGGTGTCGGACTTTTGTTCCCTCATGCGTCGAACTGGTTTATGAACGGGAAAATTCCAAAACGCATCGGCAATGCTCATCCAAATGTTGTGCCTTATGATTTGTTTGATACGGCGACTCAGCCCATATTTTTGGCAATCGGTAATAATGGTCAGTTCAGAAAAGCGCTTACGATACTGGACCGGCCCGACCTTGCCGATGATTCTAGGTTTGTCAGTAATGGTGCACGTAATGAGAACCGAGTTGAACTTCGGGAAATTTTAGGCGCGTTGCTGTTACAGCATGACGGAGCCGAGCTTAACCAGAAATTCCTCGAAGGCGGCGTTCCGTCAGGGCCGGCACTAAATGTCGAGGAAATCATGAATCATCCGCACACTAAACACCGAAACATGATTTATGAAGATGGTGATTACCGGGGTTTGGGGGCGCCCGTGAAACTGAGCCGCACACCGGCGTCTCTGCACCAGGTACCCAAACGGTTTGGCACCGATAATCGCGCCGTGCTAAGTGAAGCAGGTTATGATGACGATGAAATTGATCGTTTGATTGATAGCGGCGCGGTGCCGACTGTTCGGAAAACTTGATCCGGCAGGTGCTTATCGCCGGATAGTTTAATTGTATGCCAGCATAGCTCACTGGCTATCTTCTAACAGGCATGTGACAATAATGATGTATGGGTTTGACGGTCGCAGTTGGGTGCATAACACGCTTATTCTTTAAGCGGTTATTTTGGCTCTGTTTGACCCATGTCGGCCATTAAGAATCAGGAAAATAGAAATCGATTGCGTCTCTGAGACCGTCGTAAAACCCCCAACCTATATCGGCTGTTGCTCCAACAACACCTTTATAGCGGGGCAATAGTTCATCAATAGTAATTTGATCGCATTGCTCCAACATCTTCAAACCGTCAGAGAATACGCCCACGACACTTGAATAGTAGGCTTCGTCAATATCACCAAATTCTAGAGTATAATTGACACCACATTCCGAATAAAACAACATTAGCTCAGACAGGCCCCGCGGATCACCGGCGGCCTTCTTGTAATCGCTGATGGCCCTACGGGCTAGCGATAACTTTACGGGGTTCTTCCATGGTTCTGCAGGTGATATGAAGTTCTCTATCGTTTTTTTGAAAGGGCTCAAACTGCTAGTGTTTTTCAAACAGCGGGCGTGCAAAAAATCTCGGTTTTCTTTTCTCAATGAATAAAGGTCACCAATCAGGCTCAGCAGATCTTTGCTATTTTTCTGCTTTAGGACAGCACGTATATCCTTCCAATAACGAGCAGATATCTTGCCTTTAAGCATAATTCATTGGATTTTTTCAGTTAACTATATAACTCGAGACGACCGTATCCGCGCGGATTCCAAACATCAAGAGTTCGTGTACACAAATGCCTCATTCTGGGGTCCGTAGTCGGAGACATATCTGGCATTATTTCAGATCGGTTAAAAGGTAAATTTCGACCCAAACCAAAGGTTTCTCCACCCTTCAAAGCTGCATGATTAACTTCTTCACCATGTTTATTCTGCACCATTACAAGCACTATTCGTAAATGTCGACAGAAATCTGTAGTATTGTTGGTGATAGTAATAAGGAAGGGCGGCAATGACAGAAGAGCTAGAGCTAACGCAGTTCATTACGGTCGAGCTCGGAGATGACCTTATCGTGTCGTTCTTTGTGGCTAAGCCTCATGATCCAATAAATGGGCGGTCGATTATTTTGATGCGCGACAAGAAGTGGGAGTATCTGGTCTCGGATTGTGACAAAGGGGTAAAGGTATCTGATGACGATTTTCCAGAGGATGAAGAAGCGGATAATAATTTTCTTGAACACATTCGAATTGGCAATTCGGTGGCAGAGATTGAAACCACGCATCGTAGATATAAACTAGATTTCAGAAAAGTTGACGAATCGGAAGTGCAGGCGGCCATCAAAGTTCTCAAAAAAATGAACTACGACAAGCGATTCAAGCTGATAATTGGATGATCTTTTGCAGATGGCCGAGCTAACATTCATAGAATATATTCCACTTTTCCAGTTTTGACTTCTGGTGTTGGCTATTTTTTGCCGAAAATCACATCACCACATTTCGTTCGTAACCAAGGGTAACAGCGGCCATTTTCCACACGAAAATTAATTCTCTCAAATTTTTGACCGCTATTGTGCGGATAGAGGACTATTTTTCGACCTGGTCATTTCGGCCGTCGATGACCCAAAGGAGCCATTATGGGTTGCACTAATCACATTCATCTATTTTTGCTGAAATTTTCTCGGTTATATTTTCTGCGTTAGATGAACTATTCTTAAACAACTCCGAAAGGTTTGCCGCCATTTTTAGATCAGGGTCATCTTTTAGGAGGTTTTTACAGTTTAAGGTCAGGGTTTTATTGTAGCTAAGCATGGAGGATACATCCTTATAATATTCTCCAAACTGACTTTGAATTTGAGTTGATACGTCGTCATAGAAATATTGATCATTATCCTTCTGAGGTAAGAAGTTTAACCGAATATTTTCACGTAACATGATCCCTTCTCTGCCTAATTGAGAAGAAAGCCCATCTAATTGGAATGGCGTTCTGAAAATAGAGAGTGCCGTATCAATATCCTTTTTCTGGCGGGTTGCTTGCGCGACGAAATACGAAGCTGACAATTGTAATATGTACCTTTGTTTTGGGTTTTCTAGTATGTCCAAATTTGTGTCAGAAAAATTTCGGATCGAATCCAGTACTTTGGCACTATTGGTTCTGTTGTAAAAAGTCATTGTGTCTCCCAATAGTTTTTTTAAGGAGGCCCACAATAGCGACTGTCCTAGATATTCGAACGAGACATTTAGGTCGGTAAGATTATTTAACACCCCTAGTAATAAGCGCGTGCCACATTTATCTTGCGCGGGCCAAACAATATCACCCGCATAAGCAACCTGAGTGAAACCATCCAATACAGGATAACAAACATCTAATCTTCGTATGGCGTCGCGATACAAATACAAAACATTATACCAATGCTCATGACCCTCTTTCGGGGGAAACTTATTGGCCATCGCTTGCGCTGCTTTGATGGTTAGCAGGGGATTCGAAGTTGCTTCCACAGCGCCCACATGGATTTTGAACGAAGCGGATGGAAACTCTAAAAGCGCCTCTGTTGATTCGACACCGAAAAATTGAACTTTTACTGATTTCTTTTTTCTACGTTCGACAACTGAACCCGATACAATTAAATCCGCATTATGTTTTTGTAGATACTCGGAAATTTGCGATCGACGGGCACGATATCTCTTGAAAGGTGATGTTTCTGCATGATCCCGAATCACCTCAATATTTAGATCAGCTAGTTCGATGAAATATTTTTCAAAAGATGACGTCATTTCCTGGCCAACATCATTTTCGAAATCAAACAACATAACTCGATACTTGTTTGTATTTTCTTCCAGAGCGGCAGGTTTCCCACCCCAGGCATTCTGAACCCCAAAGATCAACGCCAAAACCAGCGCAAGTGAGCTAATCGAAAATCGCTTCATGAAATCCCCCATATGAAGAGCATATGAACATAAGCCACATATCTTGGAAGTTAAAGATGTGATCAATATCTCTCAGAAGGAGCTATAATTCGTCAATATATAGTGAAAAAGAACCAAGTTCTGGCTGCGTTACCAATGGCCGTTTTTGGCTATTTTTTGTCGAAAATTATTGGCCCGAAATTTGACCGGTTTGTGACGTTAAGCGGTCGTCATTTAGCTCTGCAGATCACTACAATATTTTCCGGAAACTGTTATCCGCCCCAATCACGCTTTCTCCATATCACGTTAGCGGCAGCATGACGTGTTGGCGATAGGCCGGACGTTCAGCAAGGCTTCTTTGCCAGCGCGCGAGATGAACGAGATCCGGGCGATCGACATCCATCTCAAACCAGCGGTATGCGGCACAGCCCAGAGGTACATCCGCCATACTTAGATTAGAACCAAGGATATATTGATTGTTTGCCAGATGGTCGTTGAGGATAGCCCATAAATTAGCCGCTTCATCTGTTGCCGAGCTGATCGCCAGGTGATCGCGGTCTTCATCGGAGGTCCGTATCAACTGCCAGAATATAATTGTCATAAAGGGATGAAGAGTCGTTAGGTACCAGTCCATCCACTGCCCTGCGAGGGCGCGCTCTCTGGTGGTTCCCGGGTGCCACGGAGATGTGCCATATTCTTCACTTAGATATCGAACGATTACATTGGATTCCCAAAGAACAAAATCATCATCAATCAGGGTTGGAATTTTACCGTTTGGGTTATTGGCAAGATAGTCGCTTGTATCGTTCCCGCCAAATGCTCCCCCAATATTAGAACGGGTTACATCAACACCAATTTCGGCGGCGCACCACATAACCTTTTGTACATTGACCGAATTTGCCCGTCCAAGAATTGTAATCATTTAGTTCGCTCCGAAATTAGTCATTTGAATTTTGATACACCTGTTCACATCACCGTAATGTTCTGTTCATCACCCAGACGTGTTTGTCCTTTATAATGATTCTCAGAAAATGGATTTGACGTATGTATACCTTATTTGATGGTGTTGCTCTGATGTGACCCACAGATCAGATACCCATTTTCAACTCGTTCCGTGCATGCTGGTTAGCAGTCCCAGTATGCACCTCCCACCTTGGGGGCTTGGGGTTACCCAAGCCCTCATTTTTTTGGCTTGTTTACCCTAGGTCTGTGTTGAATTTGTAGCCACAGCCAAGCACAGTGATAATAATTTCCGGCCGGCGCGGGTTTGTTTCAATTTTTTTACGAATACGGCTAATAAGAACATCAATTAGTCTATCCGTTGGAGAATCGGCGTCCTAGCTGATTGCATCCAGTAAATGTGCTCGGCTGAGAACCCGATTGGGCGCTTTAGCCAAAGCCGCCATCAGATTAAATTCAGCCCGCGTAAAGAGCACTTGATCTTTAGTGGGGTTGCTCAGTGTCCGCGCAGCAAGGTCCATGCTCCATCCAGCAAAACGATAAGTTTCCTGCAAGGAGCTTGCTTCACTGGTGCCGTTCTGAACCGTCGTTCGACCAAGGAGATTTCGAATTCTCAGGATTAATTCTTCCGGATCGTAGGGTTTGGTCATGTAATCATCGGCACCAACTTCAAGTGCCGCCAATCGATCACTTTTGCCTAATCGCGCCGTTAAAACGATGATTGGTATGTTGGAACGCGCGCGGATCTGACGTGTCAGGGTCAAACCATCTTCATCGGGTAACCCTAAATCAAGAAGGATCAGATCCAGTTTTTCTGAATCGGCGCACGCCAGCATCTCTTTGCCGGTCGATGCGAGACTAATCAGAAAATTTTCCCGCTGCAGGTATGCTGATAGCAGGGATTGAACCATTTCGTCGTCTTCGACAATGAGTAGCCGCTGTTTCATGCAGTCAGTCCGTTCCGTCTGTGTCTTAGAATTGCGATTTTTTTGACCTATCGCTTAATTTTTTTGTTCACACGTATTCATAACACAATAATGCTCAGCTTATCACCTGTTAAATAGATGATGCGTTTAATACATAATATTAAACGCATATGAGTGTTCTGAAAATACGCTCGCTAAATTGCAGCACGAGCCGAAAGTTTGCGGCGCATTATTGTTATCGCCTGAAAATACAAATTCGGTTTTTAAGCTTTGCAGCAAAATATAACCGCTTAAGACGGGGTCAAACTAAGGTATGATGGTGTTAATCGTCTGATCGCAAGTAAAAGCTGAAATACCGCTATTCGTTCATCATAAGAGGCGGAGGTGAAGTTGATTTGAGATGAATTTACTTCGTTTTCTGCATCCAGAACATTAATTACAGTTTCTTTGCCCGCTTCACGCAATTTTTTGCGTGCATCAAAGACTTCGGAGGCGATGTTAACGGCGTTCTCCAATAAATCTAGGCGGTCCTTTGCCGTAATCAGGGCTTGCCAAGATAGTTTGGTCTGTTCAATGACGCGCCTGCGGATCCTGTCTTGATCATCCTGGGTTGCGCGGTGCTGAAATTTTGCCTGGGCCAAAGATGCCGGCGTGGAGAGACCGCTAAATAGATCCCATGATGCTCTTAATGCGACTGAATAGTCCCGGCGAGTTCCAACCGTTGTATTCGAATGTTTTTCATAATTCATCTGCCCTTCCATGTCGACGGACGGATAATATTGTCCCTTAAGAGTACGTTGGCGTTCACGGGCGATTTCGACGGTGGTGCCTGCGCTTTCCAATGTCGGGTTTTCTATCAGCGCAATCTCAATGGCATGTTCCAGTGTGCTTGGGATTAAGTCGACGGGTGGAGTTGGGTCCAGCATGGTTTCGATGTCTGGGGGATGATTGAAGGTTTGAGTAAAGCGGGAGATTGCATCAATCATTGAACCTTCAAGTGTTACGCGCCGTTCTTTGGCAATTTGCAGGCGAGATTTCGCTTGAAGGACATCAACAGCGACACCGGAACCGCGCTGAACACGTTCATCTTCGAGGTTAAGCTGGCGCTGAATTGTTGCTTCATTTTCACGTGAAAGTTCAATCAGGCGTTTTTGTCTGAGGACGTCGACATATATATTGATGCCTTCAAACACTGTGTTTTGCCGTGCATTATTTACGGCGATTCTGGCGACTTCCTTGTTCAAGCGGGCGGTGCGTACCTGCGATGTTGTTTGGTATCCGTTAAACAGGTTTTGCGTGACGGTCATATTGTGCGTGTATGCGGTGCGGCTCGACTTTCTTCCGATGCCATTATTGGCGGCGCGGGTGGTCGGATTGTCCACATACTGGTGGGCAGTTTCTGTGGTCGTCGACACGGTCGGGTAATAACCGGCTGATGCGATGCCTATCCCATTGCGCTGGGCTTCCTGGGTTTTTGCCGCGGCCCGAATTTGTGGATGATCCAGTAGAAGGCCAGACAATTCTTCTTCCAGCGTCGCCGAATAAACCGCGTTATTCCAGACAACCGTTCCTGTAATCAGAATGACAGGCCAAATACGTTGCAACATTCGCTACCCCACGCTCGAAAATACACCCTGTATCTACGAATCCGCTATTTTAATCATATCGGAATCTTGGGTCAAATACTGCTTTAGTAATTTATACATTTAAAATCAAAGACTTATAATAATTTCATAGTAATTTTAGATCAAAAACCACTAGATGCGCATAAAAAAAATCCCCAACGACCACTAGATATAGTAGTTGTCAGGGATTCTAGGAGATAAACAGGAGGCACAGATTTGTTAGATTAAGGCGCTCCGAACCCTCCTCCGCCAGGCGTTTCGATGATGAAAACGTCACCCGCAGACATTTCTGTTTCGTCATTTCCGTTTAAATTATCCGTCTGTCCATTGGTGCGCAGTACCCGGTTATGACCGCGCGCACCGGGTAACCCACCATCGAGGCCATAAGGGTCGGTGACGCGATGAGACGACAATGTAGTTGCTGTCATGGATTCGAGAAAGCGCATCCGCCGAATTGTACCATTACCGCCCCGGTAGGCCCCTTTGCCGCCGGAATCCGGCCGAATACAAAACTCTTCCAGGCAAATCGGGAATCGCCACTCCAGAACCTCAGGGTCCGTCATCCGGGTATTGGTCATGTGACAATGGACCGCGTCGGTGCCGTCATGGTCAGGACCGGCGCCGGTGCCGCCACAGATCGTCTCATAATTTTGGTATTTATCATTACCATAGACAAAATTATTCATCGTGCCTTGAGACGAGGCCAGTATACCGAGAGCCCCGAATAAGGCGTCAGTGATGCACTGGGAAACTTCGGTGTTTCCTGAAATAACTGCAGCCGGGTATTCCGGGCTGATCATCGATTTTTCCGGAATGATAATATCAATCGGTTTCAGGCATCCTTCGTTTAACGGGATCTGGTCATTGACCATAGTCCTGAAGACGTACAATACAGCCGCCTTACACACCGCTGTCGGGGCATTGTAGTTGCCCGGATTTTGCGGTGACGTTCCTGCAAAATCGAGGATCGCGCGGCGTTGTTTCCGATCGACCGTCATTTTAACCTTAATCACGGATCCATTATCCAGAGGATAGGAAAATTCACTGTCTTTCAGAACTTCGATAACCCTGCGTACTGATTCTTCGGCATTATCCTGAACATGGGTCATATAAGCCTGGACAACATCCATGCCAAAGTGTTCAAGCATTTTACGCACTTCGTTGACACCGGTTTCGTTGGCGGCAATCTGGGCGCGGAGGTCAGCCATGTTCTGCGATGGATTTCGGCACGGATATTGACCTGATGACAGTAGCTCGATTGTCGCCTGTTCGCGCAGTTGACCTTCTTCGACCATTAGGAAATTGTCGATCAACACACCTTCTTCATGAATGGTTTTGCTGTCCGGAGGGGCTGAACCCGGGGTGCGGCCACCTATATCGGCATGGTGCCCGCGCGAGCCGACATAAAACAATATATCAGTGCCAGCATCATCGAATACCGGAGTTATAACCGTAACGTCCGGCAGGTGCGTGCCGCCATTGTACGGGGCATTTAGAGCGTAAACATTTCCAGGTTTCATGGAGCCTGTGTTTTCGCGAATAACAGTTTTGATAGACTCTCCCATCGATCCCAAATGCACTGGCATGTGCGGTGCGTTGGCGACCAGGTTGCCGACTGGGTCAAAAATGGCGCATGAAAAATCCAGCCGCTCCTTGATGTTGACAGAATAAGCGGTATTCGCGAGCGTTGCCCCCATCTGTTCGGCAATGCTCATGAACAGATTGTTAAACACTTCAAGCATAACCGGATCGGCTTCGGTACCAATAGCGACCTGTTTACGCCGCTCAAGCACCCGGTTCAGGACCAGATCCCCTCTGGCGGTCATTTCAGCTTGCCAACCCGGTTCAATCACGGTCGTAGAAGTGGCTTCGATGATGATTGCCGGGCCGTCCACCTTTTGTCCCGGGCGTAATTCTTCGCGATCAAACAACGGTGCGTCGTGGATTCCGCCTTCCGCATACATCATTTTCGAGACGATGGGCCGCGCGTCGCTGGTTTGAGCGCTCAGATCACGTTCCGGATCTTCCACTTCTTCCGTTTTGCCGACGGCCTCGACCGATACCGCCTCGATTACCAGTCCGCGATCGGGTGCAATAAAGCCGAACCGCTGTTTGTGGGTTCTTTCAAATTCCGCCCGCATGATGTCTGGCGGCGCATCATCAACAAGAATGGCCAAATCTGTGCTTTCATAGCGGATATGAACCTTCTCAACGATGTCGATGTTTTCAGCGAAGACACCCTGTTCAAGGACTTCGGCATTGGCGCCAATCTGCAGTTCATCAAATGCGGCGCGCAGGATTACCGGAGATCCTTCATTCAGGGGTTTCTCGATCTGGCGTTCACGAAGGGCACGAATGTCGGCGAGCCCCATGCCAAAGGCTGATAAAACACCGGCGAACGGATGCAGGAATACCCGTTTCATACCAAGAGCGTCAGCAACCAGACAAGCGTGTTGGCCACCGGCACCGCCAAACGAGTTTAGGGTGTATTCAGTGACGTCATAACCGCGCTGAACTGAAATTTTCTTGATTGCATTTGCCATGTTTTCAACGGCGATGCGCAGGAACCCTTCTGCCACCTCTTCCGGTGTCTGTTTGGGTTTTCCCGTTGATATAGCGATTTTTTCCGCCATGGTTTCAAATTTTTCGCGGACCACATCAGCGTCGAGCCGCTCATCGGCGCCTGGACCAAATACGCTGGGGAAATGGTCCGGCTGAATTTTCCCAAGCATGACATTGCAATCGGTGACGGCAAGTTCTCCGCCCCGGCGATAACAGGCGGGACCCGGATCCGCACCGGCGGATTCCGGACCAACACGGAAACGTGATCCATCAAAGTAAAGGAGCGAGCCACCGCCAGCAGCAACGGTGTGAATATGCATCATCGGCGCGCGCATGCGGATACCAGCGACCATAGTCTCGAACGCACGTTCATACTCGCCATCATAATGCGATACGTCGGTCGACGTTCCGCCCATGTCAAAACCGATCAATTTGTCGAAACCAGCCATTGATGCGGTCTGGACCATGCCGACAACGCCGCCGGCTGGACCGGACAAAATACTGTCTTTGCCCTGAAACAATTTTGCGTCGGTCAGGCCGCCATTAGATTGCATAAACTGCAACCGCGTGCCCCCACCGTCAGGGGTCAGGTCCGCAGCAACCTGATCAACGTAACGTCTCAAAATAGGTGACAGATAGGCATCCACAACCGTGGTATCGCCGCGCGATACCAGTTTCATCAAGGGGCTGACCTGATGCGAAATAGAGACTTGAGAAAAACCGATCTCTGTCGCAATTTGGCCGACCATCGTTTCGTGTTCGCTGTAACGATAACCATGCATGAAGACGATCGCGACGGAACGAATACCTTGGTCAAACACACGCTTGAGATCTGTTTTAACCTGCACTGCGTCCGGGCTTTTGATTACTGTTCCATCGGCGAGAATCCGCTCATCAACCTCAATGACACTTTCGTATAACATTTCCGGCAGAACGATATGACGGGCAAACAGGTCCGGTCTGTTTTGATAGCCAATTCTAAGAGAATCTCTAAATCCTTTGGTGGTTACAAAGGCTGTGCGATCGCCTTTGCGTTCAAGCAGGGCGTTGGTTGCGACGGTTGTTCCCATTTTGACGACATCGATCATGTCTTCCGGTATGGGGTCGTTTTTGCCGACCCCAATGAGGTCACGAATTCCCTGCAGGGCAGCGTCTTTATATTGTTCAGGATTTTCCGACAATAATTTGTGTGTGATGAGGGAACCGTCTGGGCGGCGTGCGATCAAGTCTGTGAAGGTGCCGCCCCGGTCGATCCATATTTGCCATTTCTCTTTTGTTGGATTCTCAAGCATCAAATTATTCCTCGGTGATCATGGATTGTTGGCAGCCTTTGAGAGGAATGCCAAAGCAAAAATCGAATTGGTATTGCATTAAGTAACGTATTTTGAGCGAATAACACATCAGAAACCAAAAGGGCATCAGAGCAAAACCTATATCGGAAAATGTTATGTTTCCAGCCAAATAGTATCATTTATATCGCGCTTTCGTAATATCGGAAAATAGAAGAGATGATGTGACGTTATTAAAACGTTGACAATTTGTCAATAAAATGTCGTTATTAAATCGTTTCTATATTGATATAAAATAGGGAGAGTTTTAATGAACATCATTTCTAAGGTTTTAAATGCCAGTTCGTTCGCCGCAATTACGTTGGTTGGCGGTGTTGCCGCTGCGACAACTTGGGATATGCCGACACCATATCCGGACAAAACGTTTCATACCGTCAACATCGCCCAGTTCGCCAAGGACGTCGATGCTGCGACGAGCGGAAAGTTGAAAATCAAAATTCATTCGGCCGGATCGTTGTTTAAACATCCAGAAATCAGCAAGGCTGTGCGCGGCGGTCAGGCGCCGATTGGTGAATTTTTCATGGGCCTGCTAAACAATGACAATCCAATCTTTGGTGTCGATGCGTTACCTTTTTTGGCGACCAACTATGACGACGCCAAACGGTTGTGGGCGGCACAAAACCCGGTTGTTAAAAAACTGCTGGATAAACAAAACCTGATGCCGTTATTTTCTGTTCCGTGGCCACCACAAGGGCTGTATACCAAAAAAGAAGTAAAATCCGTCGACGACCTTAAAGGTATGAAGTTCCGGACTTATAATTCGACCTTGGAAAAGTTCGCCAGCCTTGCCGGTGCTGCACCGACACAGGTTGAGGTTCCTGATATCCCGCAAGCCTTCACAACGGGCCGGGTCGAAGCAATGATCACATCCCCGTCCACAGGAGCCAATTCGAAAGCCTGGGATTATGTTAGCTACTACACTGACATTCAGGCGTGGGTTCCCAAAAATGTTGTGGTTGTCAACAAAAAGGCTTTCCGCAAACTCGACAAAACTGTTCAGGACGCCGTCCTTGCAGCAGCTGCCAAAGCCGAAGTGCGGGGCTGGGAAATGAGCCAACAGGAAACAGCCGCCAAGGTCAAAATCCTGAAAGACAATGGCATGAAAGTGGTCGAACCGTCGCCTGAATTGATGGCCGGTTTGAAGGGTATCGGCACCAAGATGCTGGCCAATTGGAAAAAAGCATCCGGAAGCGAAGGTGCCACGCTTTTGAAAATGTATGGCAACTGATTAAAAATGGCGCGGGCGGTGCAAATAGAATACCGCCCGCGTTATTTTTTACGGCGAACTGAAATGGGGGAAGATCATGCGTAAGGTACTCGACAGCCTGTATAACTGGAGTGGCTGGGCGGCAGCGCTGTGTATTCTGGCGATTTGTGTTCTTGTCATGGCGCAGGTTTTCCTCAATATTTTAGATAAGATTGCGGCTGCGACGTTAGGGTCCGCATTTGGTTTGACGATCCCGTCCTATTCTGATTTCACAGGGTTTTTCCTTGCCTCCGCCTCTTTCCTTGCTCTGGCCTACACGCTTAGAGACGGTGGACACATTCGCGTCTCTCTACTGACCCAGCAATTACCTCGATCTGCGCAGCGTCTGCTGGATATGTGGAGTGTTGGTCTGGGTGGTGCGACTACAATTTATTTCACCTGGTACACCGCCTTACTCGTGCGCGAATCATTTTTTTATGAAGATCTGTCATCGGGCATGATTGCCGTTCCATTGTGGATCCCGCAATCGGGCATGTTGGTCGGACTGATTGTTCTGTCTATCGCATTTGTCGATGAGTTTGCCGGCTTATTGGCAGGCAACGATCCCTCGTATGCTGACAAAGGTGAGAATTTGCTTAAGGCCACCGATGCTGCCGCTCCTGCTTCTGAAAATCAGGGAGACGCATAATGTCTGAAATTACGCTGACAATTATATTGCTGCTGGTTTTGTTCGCCTTGCTTGGGTCTGGAGTCTGGGTCGCTCTGTCGTTGATGATCGTGGGCATGGTCGGTATGACTTTATTTTCTGACGCGCCGCTTGGTGAGGTCCTGGCCATCACCGTTTGGGGGGCGAGTAATTCATGGGCCCTTGCCGCGTTGCCGCTGTTCATCTGGATGGGAGAAATCCTGTTCCGATCCCGTTTGTCCGAAGATATGTTCACGGGCCTGTCGCCATGGATGAACCGTCTGCCCGGGCGACTAATTCACGTTAATATTATTGGCTGCGGAATTTTTGCGGCTGTTTCTGGGTCTTCTGCCGCGACCGCTGCGACAATTGGCAAGTTGACGATCCCCGAGCTGTCCAAACGTGGATATCCTGAACAGATTATGATCGGCACATTGGCCGGGTCAGCGACGCTCGGGCTGCTCATACCCCCATCGATAATTTTGATCGTATATGGCGTCGCCACTGAGCTCTCAATCGCCCGCCTATTCGTTGCCGGTGTATTACCCGGTATTTTGCTCGTCTGTCTTTTTGTTGGTTATGTCATCATATGGTCACTTCTCAACCGAGACAAATTACCCGATGAGAGTTTTCACGCCTCGTTATCTGAAAAACTGTATAGCTCCCGCCGGTTGATTCCGGTGCTCCTGCTTATTGTCGGGGTCATTGGATCAATTTATTCAGGCATAGCGTCGCCAACCGACGCTGCTGCTGTTGGTGTGGTTTTGGCGTTGCTGTTGTCGTGGTATACTGGATCGCTCAATAAAAACTCGTTTCAGGACGGTCTTATCGGGGCGACTAAAACCTCCTGTATGATCGCCTTTATCCTTGCCGGTGCGGCATTTCTGACGGTCGCTATGGGGTTCACTGGAATACCCAAACTTCTGGCCATATGGATCGGCTCGCTGGGGCTTTCGGATTATGCCTTGCTGGCATCGCTGACCGTCTTTTTTATTATTCTTGGATGTTTTCTTGACGGTATCTCCGTCGTTGTTTTAACCACCTCCGTGATTATGCCGATCGTCGAACAGGCCGGGATTGATCCGTTGTGGTTCGGGATTTACATTGTAATTGTCGTTGAAATGTCTCAGATAACCCCGCCAGTCGGATTTAACTTGTTTGTCCTGCAGGCGTTGACCGGGCGAAATATTTTAACCATCGCCAAGGCGGCACTGCCGTTCTTTGTACTGATGGTCGTTGCCCTGACCATGATTATCCTTGTTCCGCAAATTGTGACGTTTTTACCCAATAATATGTAAAGCGTTTAGAAGTTTGGATCTGAACAATGTGATCTATAATTAGACAGCATGTTTGCGGAGCGTCTATATTTACGGACATCTCAATTGTATGGTTAAAAAATGTCCAGAAAACCCCTGTCTCCGACCGATCCCTCTCCGACCGACCCCGATATTGGTCCCATCGTTTCTTCGGCTCACCTCGTTGCGCCGGGAGCGGAAGAGCTTAGCGAGTTTGAGTTCGGCCTCTATATTTCCAACAACGCATTTGAGCGTTGGATCGTTCGCTGTATGGCGGCGGCCGGGATCCAGGACTTGAGTGCATTGGATGTGATGGTGCTGCACACCGTGCATCATCGGGACCGGGAAAAACGACTGGCTGATATTTGCCTGGTATTGAACGTGGAAGATTCCCATACGGTCACTTATGCGCTCAAAAAGCTGGTGCGGCTGGACCTTATATCGGGCCGAAAAAACGGCAAAGAGAAATTATTTACGGTAACGGAAAAAGGCCAATTGGCGTGCCAGGAATACCGCCGTGTCAGAGATGCGTGCCTAGTAGATGCTTTTGGCGTGACCGGTTTGCCAAATGAACAGATTGGCGATCTTGCGGGGATACTCCGCGCGCTGTCAGGCTTATACGATCAAGCGGCACGCGCCGCCACGTCTCTCTAATTTATTTTCGGATAACTATTTCAGGGCGTAGGGGGGCAGTTGAATCATCTCCGCTTTCGGAGATCTGCGCCGTACGCCGAAGGTTCTGGCAACCGTGTCGAATAAACTTCTAAGTAGTGCCATCTGATTGATCCTTTCGGTGGGTCGCTCGATTAATACGATGTCCCAGAATTTCGCTTACTCCCGAATTTTACCATACACGGAAACCAACGATGGGTAAACGAGATATGGTGTATTTCGTGTCTAATTGGCCGATATATAGTGTATTTATTCCTGTCTTATGAGTCAATTTTCCCGAGTCAGGAGATAAATTCCACTGGTAGGACATGCCCGACCCCGATAAAACAGAATACTGCGGAAATTTGTGTGTAAATGTATGGGAATCGGGAATGGGCAATATTTTAAAGCTTTCTCTGTTTGATCGATGGATGGATCCGGTCGGTGCCAAACACTTGCGCCAACACGATCCGGCTTTAGATATCACCACCTTATCGTTGGCTGATGATGATGCTACAAACTGGGCGGGGTTGAGTACCAGCCATGGTTATCAGTTATTGCCAAGTACAGAGACGCCTGCTGCATTTTATCCCGGGGAAAGGTTTTTGGAACGATGCCCGAACCTGTTAGCCATCGCCAGTGCCGGCGCCGGTTATGATATCGTTGACGTCGAGGCCTGCACAAAAAAAGGCATTCTGGTGTTTAATCAGTCCGGTGCCAATTCCGAATCGGTGGTCCAGCATACTCTTGGTATGATGCTGGCGTTGTGCAAACAGATGATCCAGTCCGACCGGGCCATTCATCGGCCGGGGCGAGACTGGAACCGAATGAACTACATTGGCACGGAACTGACTGGACGAACGCTTGGCATCGTCGGCCTTGGTAATGTCGGTCGCCGGTTGTCGGCGCTCTGTGGACCGAACTTCAAGATGCGGGTAATCGCCTATGATCCTTATCTGAGTGAACAGGATTTCGAGGAGCGCGGGGCCGAAAAGGCGGATCTGAACACCGTTATGAGCCAATCAGACTTCGTTTCGATCCATTGTCCCTTGACGCAGGAAACAAATGGGATGATTAGCGAACGGCACTTTCAGGCAATGAAACCGGGAGCGTTTTTTATCTCAACGGCACGCGGCGGTATTCACGATGAAACGGCGCTTGAAAAAGTCATTTCAGCAGGATTGATCGCGGGGGCCGGACTGGATGTTTTTGCCGAAGAGCCACCATCCCATACCCACCCATTGCTGGCTTACCCCAATGTTATCGTATCACCGCACAATGCGGGGATTACTTCAGATTGTTTGTACAATATGGCTTTGTCGGCGGCAGAGCAGTGGGTTCAGGTATTTGCCGGAGACCGCCCGAGATTACTTGTTAATCCAGGCGCTTACCAAAAATTTACGCAGCGGTTTGCTCAACTTCTGGGTAATTCAGTTTAAGGGATATCCAAATGATACAGCTTATTGATCCGGGATATCACGGCCGCCGCTATGAGCGCCTGCGCGTTAATGTTCCGGCCCGAACAGTGGGCCCTGCTGGCGAGCAGAAAAGTGTTGTACAGGATATCTCCGAAACCGGTGCGGCGATCGTCACCGATTCAACGATCTATGAAAATGATCAGTTTGTTGAACTTCATATGGAGGGGTATGAGAGCAAGAAAGGGCGAATTGTTCGCGAATTTGCTGGCGGTTATGCTGTGGCCTTCGAAGATGAAGACGTAAAAAAGAAGATGGCTGAGGAAATTGAAAAGTTCCGCGCACTCGCTGGTGATAA
>WASW01072255.1_pt1 | contig 37989 bp, 33 predicted proteins | sample 5698521 | NCBI WGS metagenome assembly WASW01 (sample SAMN11175560, study PRJNA528189) | sponge metagenome | isolation source: marine sponge | host: Leucetta | place: Antarctica: Western Antarctic Peninsula, King George Island | collected 2013-01
GCGCTCAGGCAGGATCCCGAAATCCTGATCGCCCGACTCCGCGGCGCCTGACTGTCAGGCAGCCCTACCTGGGCAGTTACCTAAAAACGCGATTAAACGTTCCGTTTTTACGTAATTTTATTACTGTCGATCGAAGCCGATCTATCTTCTCCGCACTAGGGCGATTATGGCTACAACCCAACCAGAGCGGTGTTTTGTAAAAAACGAGTGGACGTCCAAAAATATCACCATTTGGTATGTCATCTGCTTTTGCGCTGATTTCGTAGGTCGTCAAACTTCCCGCAACCGCATCAACGCGCCCTAATGAAAGCAACTTTATGGCTTCATCGTACCCTTTCGCGTAAAATTTCTTAAGTGACTTATCTTGATCAAACAATGGGTCAAACATCACACCCCGTGGGACTGCGATGATCAATCCAGCCAGATCTGCATAGGTTTTGATTGAAACACCAGCGCGCGGAAACACACCTGCCATGAACTCTTGGCCAATTGCCTCAATTAACCGGAACGTCTTTTTTACTTTCGGCGTGCCGGCAACAAGACTGCAGTCAATACTCTCGTTTGAGATATTTCGCAGCAAGCGTTTGATCGGTAATAAATGAAGGTCGCCTGAAAGTCCTGCATCTTTTATGATGAGTTCTGATGTTTCAAATAGAAGCCCGTGCCTGCTTCCATCCTCCATTCTATAGGCATATGGGCTTAATGCTACCACCCCAAAGGATATTTTGCCCGAGTTCTCCTCTGGAATTAGATGTTTAGCTGACCATACCATGGAGCTTCCACTCGAAATGATCAGCGCAAACAAAACCAGTATTGTTGACAACGTTCGCTTTTTAGCCAAATCCAGTGCCCAATTCTTCTTTTCCTAGCGAATATTTAACAAGACGCCAACCACAACTTGTCAGAAGAGTCTGTTATCATACCCTAGATTGAAGAAAAAATCACGTTTGTGAATTACAAGATTGATTTGCCCTGACCACGTTTAACTGCACTTAAGAAAACGAATAAATTCCCTAAAATCTTTACCGCATTATAAACGGATTAGGCGTCTCCGTTGCAGTTGAGACCCAGACGGTTTTGGTCTGCATGTATTCCAAAATGGTTTCCTGACCATTTTCACGGCCAAGGCCGGATTTTTTGAACCCGCCGAAGGGCGCCATAAAACTGACGGCGCGATAGGTGTTAACCCACACGGAACCAGCGCGGATGCGTTTGGGCAATTCGAGGGCACGGCGGATGCTTGAGGTCCAGATTCCTGCGGCGAGCCCATAGATTACGTCGTTGGCGATCTCGACGGCTTCCTCTTCGTCTTCAAACGGGATGACTGAAAGAACCGGACCGAACACCTCTTCCTGGGCAATGCGCATTTTATTGTTCACACCGGTGAAGATAGTCGGCTCGACAAACCACCCATCTCCGCATTCCGGGCGTTCAGCTTTGCCGCCGCCAAGCACACAATCGGCCCCGTCCGCGCGGGCCACATCCATGTAGCTGAGAACCTTTTCATACTGCGGTTGGGTCGTGACCGGGCCGATTTGCGTTGTTGCCGCCATGGGGTCACCCATTTCAGCGGTCTTGGCAAAGGCGATCAGTTTTTCAGTAAACTCATCATGGATGGATTTCTCCACCAACAAGCGCGACCCGGCGATACAGGTCTGCCCAGTTGCTGCAAAAATGCCGGAGATCGCGCCCTTGACCGCATTGTCCATGTCACAATCAGCAAACACAATGTTGGGAGATTTACCGCCCAGTTCCAGACTGACGCGCTTGAGCCCCGCCGCTGCTTTCTCGTAAACATGAGTGCCGCTGGCTGGGCCGCCGGTAAACGTGATTTTGGCAACGTCGTCATGCGTAACGAGGGCTTCGCCGGCTTCCGGACCGAACCCAGTAACAACATTAACAACGCCGTCGGGGAATCCGGCCTGTTTGACCAGTTTTACAAACTCAAGTGTTGAGGTCGACGTAAATTCAGATGGTTTTATCACCACCGTATTGCCCGCAGCCAGCGCCGGTGCCATTTTCCAGGTAACCAGCAACAATGGAGAATTCCACGGGATAATCATACCAACAACACCCAGCGGCTCGTGCGTGGTATAGGCGAAATGATCGGCTTTATCGATCGGAAGCACGGACCCTTCTATTTTGTCGGCAAGACCAGCGAAATAATAATACCATTCAGGGATATATTTGAGCTGCATGCCCATTTCAGCAAGCAGCTTACCGTTATCACGGACTTCCATCTCAGCCAGGCGTTCGGCGTTTTCAGCCACCAAGTCACCAAGGCGGTGCAGCAATTTTCCCCGCGCCGTTGGGGTTAATTTTGCCCAGTCATCACCATTAAAAGCATTTTTAGCAGCTTCAACAGCACGGCCCACATCATCGGCGTTTCCGCGCGGGATCAGGGCCCAGGGCTGACCGGTATACGGGTTAAAACTTTCAAAATAGTCGCCAGACGCAGGACCAACAAATTGACCATTGATATACATCTGAAATTTTTCTAGCGTATCCATCCGGCTTCCCCCCAAGTAAAAATATTGTCGAAGACCTAATATAAGGCCCCTTCATCGCCAAGCAAGGCGCGGCGGAAGCGGTTTTTTAAATGCACACCGTCTTTCGGCGGCAGAATAAAATCGAGTTTCTCCGCCCTGACTTTAATGACGTGATAAACCGGCCCATCGGCCGCCATGATAACCGGCAAGGCAGTTTCAAAATCGTCATCGGTGCGCACCTCACCCGTAATCGCAATACCGCAGGCTTTGGCAACTTGGGCCAGGTCTGTAACCGCTGATGTATGGGTCGATTGCATGCCGGTCTCGCCGTAACGTTCGTTATCAAGTGTACAGATTGACAGGTTTTTCGGTGCCTGCATGGCGACCGTGGCGAGGCTACCCATCCCCATCAGGGTTTCCCCATCTCCGGTAATGACCAGAATTCGGCGATTGGGTTGCGCCAAAGCCAAACCGAGACCTATTGGAATTGAGCCGCCCATGGCGCCCCAAAGCGGAAAGTTGAGGTCCCGATCACCAGCGGCGGTAATATCCCATGCTGTTGACCCAAGGCCTGCAATAACCAGCACATTCTTGTCCGCATCAATCAATTTTTTAACGATCGCTCTGCGGCGAAGAGGATAGGTCTCTGAGCGATTATTCATCATACCTTCCCTCACTTGCCAAACGACTTAACAGGCATCAGGCGCTGATGCAGCAATAACGCCGACATACCGCCGCCCGTAAAAGCATGATCAAGAGTGGCCGCCGCCATGGGACCGACGTCATCCGGGGTGCTGGCGGTTAAAGTGGTCATTCCGGCCGTAGACATGGCCGTCTCTGTGGTTTGCCCCATTGGATACTGCCACGGATTAAACTCGTGCCACTGTCCACGCATGGTAACAAACACGGGCAATGGAAAATGGCACGTTTTACTGAGCGACAGCATATTAATACAATTACCAACCCCGGATGACTGCATCAGCAAGGCCCCGCGGACACCGCCAAGCCAGGCTCCTGCCAAAACGGCGATACCTTCTTCTTCTGTTGTCAGGGCAATGGCCAGAATATCATTGTCGCTGATACAAGCGTCAATAAGCGCGGCATGTCCCGCATCCGGCACATAAACAACCTGCCTGACATCGCCTGCCTTCAGCGCATCGAATATCTGTTTCCACCAATCCATTAAAAGAGCTTACCGGCTTCAGACTTTGATGTCATCCGTTTGCAAGGCCCATCCGGACTTATGTTGACGCCAGAGGAAATGAACGCCTAAACCGACAAGAACAACGGCGATAATCGGGCGTACCATTCCCTCCATCAAGGCCATCGGCACAGCCAATCCGGCACATAGTATGGTTGGGTAAAACAGGGTCCAACGCCTTTTCCCCCGCAGGCTTTGATACAGTGGAAAGATCATCGAGAACACGGCCAAAATCAAAAAGAACAAAGACCATGGCCGGGTTAAGAACAACATCAGATCATCACTAGAAGCCAAGGAGCGCGATAGATTAACTTCAGCAATGGTGCCAAGCACCACACCGAGAATCATAGGCGCCAGCGGGAACCCAAGGGTGCGCATGACGTATCCAATTATGCCAAAGAACAGCAGAGTCCACATGTCAAATTCAACATTGTGCAGAGCGAACACGCCAATTGAACAATAGGCGATGATGATCGCGGCCAGCATATACATGCGGGCTTTGGTCACGAGAACAAACAGACGAAGCGTAAACGACTGCAGCCCCAACATCATGAAATTGGCGATGAAGAAGGCAAGGAAGATACCATTGGCCAGAACCGGCTGTTCGGCGATGAAGCTCGGGCTTGGGACAACATCGTGGATCAAGAGCGCACCAAGCATTACGGCGGTTACAATATCTCCTGGAATACCAAGCGCCATCATGGTGATCAACGCGCCGCCCGCCGTCGCGTTATTGGCCGACTCAGGTGCGATGATACCGTCTTCACATCCGGTGCCGAAAATCTCCGGTGTTTTGGAGGCTTTTTTCGCCTGGTCATAGGCCAGGATATTGGAGATCGAGCCACCGGCCGCAGGCAGGATGCCCGTGAAAATTCCGATCAACGATGAACGAAGCAAGTTACCCCAGCGCGACAATACAGCAATGGCGGCTTTTCGGTGTTCAATTTTAACCGCTGCCTCACTATCGTCCGACAGTTTGTTTTTGGCTTTTTTCGGATCACGCACGTCGGCCAGCAACTGACTGAAGGCAAACAGACCGATCAACACCGGTAGGAAGGCAAACCCCTGTTTCAATTCTTCGCTGCCAAAATTAAACCGCGCCACGCCATTGATATCGTCTTCACCGATGGTCGCGACCATAACGCCAAGAAGACCCGCGATCAGGCCTTTGGTAAGATTTTCTCCTGATAAGCTTGCTGTGATTGTCAAAGCAAACAGGACAAGGGAGAAATAATCCCAAGGCCCAAACTCAAGACCAATACGGGCCAGTTGCGGGGCTATTGTGACCAAGATAATAGCACTGATTATGCCGCCGAAAAACGACGACCAGACGCCTATTCCAAGGGCGAGCCCGGGGCATCCTTTCCGTGCCATTGGGAACCCATCAAACGTCGTTGCCACCGATGATGGGGTGCCGGGAATACCGGTCAGGATACCGGACATTAGGCCGCCGGACAGGCCGCCGACAAACACACCGATCATCGTCGCCAATCCCTGGATGGGTTCCATGCCAAAGGTAAATGGCAGAGTAAGAACAACCGCCATGGTTATGGTGAACCCGGGGATGCCACCGGCCAGAAGGCCTGCAACGGTGCCGACCATCATCAGCGCCATGGTTTGCAAGGTTATCAGTTCGTGCGCAGCGGCGAGGATATTTTCAATCATTATTCAATCCCCGATCAAAAGCCGGGCAGGATCATGCCCTCAGGCAGGATCACACGCAGCGCAAAGGTGAAAATGGACCACATGATGCCAATGGAAATCACGGCGACCATAAGGTGGGTGCCCATCTGCCGAAGTTGCCAGCCGCCCAGTGCGTTAAGCAACAGAAAGACGAACAAAATGCCGCCAAGCAACATTCCAAGAACGGGCAGGGAAATCAAAAATCCAAAAAACAGGATGTAACAGTAAAATGCGTTTTTATAACTCTGCAGCCATGCGATAAATCCGCCCGGCGCATTTTCGGCGTCTGTCCGTTCTATCGGCCCGCTGCGCAGTGATTGCCCAAGGTATATCAACGTCATCACAATCAATAAAACGAGATTTACCTGCGGCCATACGTGCGAGCCCATTTGCCCGTAACCGGGATCTCGAATATCAAAACTAGCAACCAAAAAGACGCCGCCAATGACCAGCAGGGCCAAGGCGACAATGGCATCGCGGTTTAATGCACGCATATCACTCTCTGAACTCAAAATTGAAAAATTGAAGATGCCTGAGCGCCTAAATAAGACCCTCAGACACCTTCATTAGTTGAGAGGCAAATTTTAACCTTTAAACATACCAATTTTGGTCGCCAGGCTTTTCCATTTTGGCATGACATCCTGGAAATACGCCTTGTAAGCATCCGCATCTTTGTATTCGACGGACGTTCCTTTTGCTTTTAATGCAGCGGCAACCGCCGGATCTTTGGCAGCCTTGGCAAACAAAGCGGACCAATGCGCGAGGATGTCAGCTGGTGTACCTTTAGGCACCATAACGCCGCGATCTGTACCGTAGATCATATCAATGCCCTGCTCTTTCAGGGTTTTGACGTCAGGGATATTCGGATTGCGTTTTTCCGTCGTGATCCCGAGTGCTTTCAGTTCCTTGGTCTGGATGTATTTTTTCGCAGACGTCAGATTGATTTCACCAACCTCGATGTTTTTAGCGAGCAATGCCGTCATACGCTGACGCGTACCATCGTAGGATACATGTTTGTATTTGATTTTTGCCGCATCTTCGAGAAGAACAAACAAGAAGTGACTGGTTGATCCCAACGTTCCGCCGGCCAAAATAGTTTTTGGATTGGCTTTGGCATGAGCGATCATCCCGGTGATGTCATCGTAAGGCGCATCAGCTTTCGCGCCGATGATTGCTGGTGTGCGCGTCATCATCGATACGGGCTCAAACGCGTCCCAGGTAAAATCAACCCGGCCATTGAGGTAGCTCGTCAGTGCGCTTTGATGAATAGCAAAAAGCGTGCAACCGTTTGGTTTGGCTTTTTTCGCTTCTTTAGCGCCTTTGTTACCGCCTTGACCACCAATATTCACAACCTGAAGTTTTGGGTTGGCGCCCGCTTTATTAACGGCGTTTTCGATAACACGGAAGATAACGTCCGTGCCGCCGCCAGCACCCCAAGGAACAATTAGTTTTGCAGTTTTGCAGGAAAAATCAACAGCCTGAACGGGCGTGGTGACAGTCGCCATTGAAAATGCAGCTGCACCGACAGCCATTGATGTCAGTAGAGTTTTTTTCATAAATAGTCCCTCCCAAGACTTGATAACAGTACGCGTATTGGTTCGATTGCCAGATCGGCAATGCTGAATAGTAATTGATATATAAATTATATCAAACTTGCGTGCAAACTATATTTTCTATATCAATTAAATCCTGAATATGGAATCAACAGGTTTAGGAAGCATCTCAAAATGGACACTGCGCAAGCACTTCCATCAATTGCAGAAAGCGACTCCAAACCGCCACTGTACCAACAAATATATCTGTTGATCAGAGACCGAATAACCAGCGGTGAATACGCCGACCAGTCCCTGCTTCCGACAGAACACGAAACAGCCGAAATGTTTGGCGTCTCCAGAATTACAGCAAAACGAGCATTAAATGAGATTGCCGCTGACGGCTTGTGCGTCCGTAAACGTGGCCAGGGATCTCGCGTCACCTACAAATTGGCAGGCGCCCCGCTCAAATCAGACGCTCAGGGCCTGCTCGATGTTTTCGCTGGCATGAACATGCATACCGAGGGTGAGGTGTTAGAATTTGACTATCGACCCGCCGGTACACGTATTGCCAATATTTTTTGCGTAAAGGCGGGTACGGAGATGCAACGCTCGGTTCGGGTCCGTCATCATGACGGGAAACCGTTATCGTACCTCACCACTTATGTGCCAGCGGACCTCGGGCGGCGGTATGAACGCACTCATCTCAATGATCAGGCGGTAATTACGATGCTGGAGAAAACCGGTGTTGAGATCGCCGATGCGGACCAAACAATCACCGCCGCACTGGCAGAAGCGGTTGCGGCAAAAGCACTTGAGGTCAAACAAGGAACCCCATTGCTCAGAATCAGCCGGATTGTGCGGGATAAAACCGGTACTGTCGTCGAATATATCGCGGGTCTTTATCGCCCTGACCGTTTCCAATATGGCATGTCGTTATCACGGGTTGATGACGGTATTCGCCAGTTCTGGACAGTCGACTAATAAATCGCCTGCCGAACAGCGGGCCAACACGAACCAATAACGAAAGTATGTAATTTAATGCGAAATTTGGAACTCCCCGGCCGCTCCACTGTCCATTCCCGTAATGGCATGGCTGCATCATCCAGCGTTGTTGCGTCATCGACGGCGATTTCTATCCTGCAAAAAGGCGGTAATGCGATGGACGCTGCCATCGCGGCCTGCGCTGTTCAATGTGTTGTAGAGCCTGAATCGACCGGTATAGGCGGCGATAATTTTTGTATTTTTTCACCGGAAGGATCGGACGAACTAACCGCCTTTAACGGCTCAGGCAGAGCGCCAAATGCGGCGACGGTTGAATGGTTTCAGGCTCAGGGCATTTCAAAAATCGAACAGCAGTCCCCCCATTCCGTGATTATTCCGGGCGTAATTGACGCATGGGATCAATTGATCAGGGCCCATGGTAAAATGGAACTCGGTGAAGTTCTTCAGCCGGCAATTGCCCTTGCTCGCGATGGTTACGCGATATCACCGCGTGTCGCGGCCGATTGGGAAAGCCAAGTGGACCTGCTTGCCGGCGATGTAAACGCCGCCAAACGTTTCCTGCCAAACGGTCATGCTCCCAAAGTGGGCGATGTTCATCATCAGCCTGAATTGGCGGCAACCCTGCAAAAAATTGCAGATCATGGCCGTGATGCTTTTTATACCGGTGACGTCGCTGAAGATATGGTGAGCTACCTTCAAAGCCTTGGCGGCCTTCACACCATGGAAGATTTTGCCAAAGCCAAAGGCACGTTCGAGACGCCAATTAAATCCGATTTTCGCGGATTTGATATTTATCAATGCCCGCCTAATGGTCAGGGCGTGATCGCATTGCTGCTGATCAATATCATGAAAGGATTTGATACGGAGGGTGTAGATCCGGGTTCCGTAGAGCGCCTGCATCTCGAAATTGAAGCCAGCCGCCTTGCCTATCAGGACCGCAACTTCTTTCTCGCCGATCCCGCGCAATCAGATGTCCCTGTTGATTTTTTATTGTCCGAACAGCACGCCGGCGACCTCCGGTCCCAAATTGATCCGGACCGCGCAATGACGGATCTGCCGCCAAGTTCCATGCCCAAACACGAAGATACGGTTTATATCTCTGTCGTCGACAAAGACCGCAATGCGTGTTCCTTCATCAATACCCTGTTCCACAATTTTGGCAGTGGCCAATTGGCCCCGAAATCCGGTGTCATGTTGACCAATCGCGGTCAAGGTTTTGTCCTTGAGCCGGGCCACCCCAACTGCATTGCACCAAACAAACGCCCCATGCATACCATCATCCCCGGCATGCTGGTAAAAGATGGCAAAGCACAAATGCCGTTCGGAGTGATGGGTGGTCATTATCAGGCCCATGGCCATATGCAACTTTTAACCCGGCATATTGATTTTGGTTTTGATTTGCAGGAAGCCATGGACGCACCGCGTCTGTTCCCGGAACCGGGCACCGGTGCTGTCGATGTTGAAACCGGCTTTTCTGATGAAGTGGTTGCTGGACTTAAGGCTAAAGGCCATACGATAACCCGCCCAGCCAAACCGATCGGCGGATCACAGGCTATTCGGATCAACTGGGATAACGGCACCCTGACGGGCGCGTCTGAACCCCGCAAAGACGGCTCAGCAATAGGATATTGACAGTCTCATATCTGCCTCAGTCGGAAACGACATAATGTCAGATAATCAGGCTCTGTTGGCCACGTCAGTTTTCTGATTTTCCGATCGCCAGCGCACCGCCTTCCATATTGTACATTTTAATTATGCTGGCATAGGTCCCGTTTTTCCTGATCCTTCGAAGGGCTCGGTTAAATCTTGAAATTAATTCAGAATGATTAGGATAATCTGGCGAGACCATAAGATGGCTGCCGAGCTCACCGGCATTTCTTTCAATTGGGCGTTTCATAATTGCAAACTGGTCGCGACGCCCGGGGAATAATTTGTCGATCATCATCCATCCGGCACCCGGATCTATGGCAATAAGATCAACTCTTTTCTTGCCCAGCATTTTAATCAATTGCTCCTGCGATTCAGCGAGCACCAGATCAAGTCCGGCGCTTTTGAACCAGCGAACATAATTGTAACCATGGTTGCCACCAATTCGAAATGAACGAAGGTCTTCAAACCGCCCGTATTCAGTTATCGGCAAGCTATTGCGACGGTAAAAAAACACCGTTGGTGTACTGAATAAATTATCTGAAAACCGAAATCGCGACAGGCGATAGTCTGTCTTCCCGTAGGGAAATGCCGCAAATGCTATTCCGTTTTCGGCTAACCGCTCGGCCCTTTTCCAAGGGTAGAACGTAAATTCGGCGTGCATGTCCATCTCGCTAACGACCGATCTCACAAGCTCAACCAGCACGCCCCCGCGCTCCAGGCGATCCGACGTATAGGGTAGCCATTCGCCAGTCAAAAACGAGAGTTTCTCCGTCGCCGTTACGGGTGCCGTGATGAAAGGCAAACAAATAGTCACCATCATCAGTCGCAAATACAATTTGTTTACCATAAACGATCGTCACCTCATCTCTATCAATATTTTTACATACGATAGTATGATTATTATCATAACGTCATCTCAATCAATAGCCATTAGAGGTTTGTGAGGGCGATTCAAACTCTAGAAACGTCGGTTCGGTAATTGGATATTAATTTGAGCAAGTATCGGGTGGAGAAGTGCACTGGGGGCGGATAAATAGAGGGTAGTTCACTCGTTACAAGGATTACCCAATGATCACGCTTTATGACTATCTACCCTCACAAAATTGCTACAAAATTCGCCACCTATTAAATCACCTCGACATCCCGTTTAAGCAGGTTGAAGTATCCCTGTTTGAGGGAGAAGCCCGCACCCCAGACTTCCTCAAAAAAAACCCTTTTGGAGCGGTGCCGGTTCTTGAACTGGAAGACGGTCGGTGCTTGTCTGAATCTGCGGCGATATTGATGTACTTGGCAGAGGGAACCCCGTACTTCCCGGAGGACCAATTTGAACGCGCTAAGGTTGCCCAGTGGATGAGTTTTGAAGCGGACTACATTCAGTCTACGATCGGGTCCTTGCGCTACTGGACGTTGACCGGCCAAGAGGCACGCGCCCAAATTGAAGGCGCCGGTCGCCGCGATGCGGGCGAACGTGGGTTATCAGGTTTGGAGCGCGCGTTAACACAATCAGCGTTTCTGGTCGGGGGTCATTATACCATCGCCGACATTGCCATGTTTGCTTACACCTGTGTCGCAGAAGATGCCGAGTTTGACCTTGACGAATACCCCGCCGTCAGCGACTGGATTGAACGGGTTCGCCAGCAACCTGGGTTTCTACCTGAGATGTACAACTATTCAATCGATCCTCACGCCCAAGGAGCGTTGTAATTTTTAGCGATCGCCAGCCAGTGGGAATAGGCCAGGCCAGGCCATCGCACCAGGTTTATTCAATTGGGCATCATCATCGAGCGTCACTTTTACTCGAACCACCGGCCCGGGCCGAATACCAGTTGAGTGAAAAGAACAAGAAACGGGGCCCCGTACTCAAGGTATTATGGGACTGAGGAAAGGAGCTTGGGGCGAATGTCTATCGTCGCCAATTTCAGTTTTCTGAACCTGACACGATGTTCTCACCACCCTCAATTTTATATTTTTCTAAAATCTTGGCATACATACCGTTTTTTCTTATTACCCGGAGGGCCTGATTAAATTTGGAAATCAATTCCGCCTGGTTGGGGTAGCCCGGTGATACCATCAAGTGGCTACCCATTTCCTCATCTGTTTGTTCGATCGAGCGTTTCATCGTAGAAAATTCATGGCGGCGCCCCGGGAAAAGGGTGTCGATGGTCATCCAACCGGCGCCCCGGTCGATAGCAGCCAGATCAATTCGGCCTTTTTCAAGCATCTTGATCAATTGATCCTGAGATTCGGCAAGGTGTGATTTGAGTCCCGCCTTTTCAAACCACTGCACATAATTATATCCACGGTTACCGCCAATACGATAGGGACGAAGATCCTCGAACCGATCATAACTTTCTATTGGCAATTCCCCTCGGCGATAAAAAAACACCGTCGGCGCACTAAAAAAATTATCTGAAAATTGAAACCGCGATAGGCGGTCGGCATTTTTACCATATGGGAATGCAGCGAACACTTTTCCGCGCTCCACAAGTCTTTCAGCTCTTTTCCACGGGAAAAAAATAAACTCTGGTCGCATTCCCATTTCGAGGACGACGGATCGAACCAATTCTACAAGTACACCGCCGCCATCCAGGTTTTTCGACGTATAGGGCAGCCATTCTCCGGTAGCAAACAATAATTTTTCTGCCGCTTTTACCGGCGTATTCGCAATAAACAAACACAATACAATGGCTAAATATCGACCAATTTTATTAGGCATCAGCGGTCACCAAGCAAGATTATTCGTCAAACATACATAGATACTCATGCTACATTAGCACAGCAAATTAGCAACCGATAGCGCTTAGAGGGTAGATGAAAAATGAGGATGGCGACAACATATTAGCCATCCTCATTGTTTCAAAGGGGTTAAAACAGTCCTTGAACTTCACCATTTTTGTCGAGATGAATACTGTCCGCCGCGGGAACACGCGGAAGACCCGGCATCGTCATGATGTCGCCGGTAACAACGACAACGAACTCCGCGCCCGCGGACAGACGCAATTCACGAACCGGAACAATGTGGCCCGTTGGCGCGCCCTTGGCGGTTGGGTCCGTTGAGAAGCTGTACTGGGTTTTCGCCATGCACACCGGATACTTACCGAATCCACCCTTCTCCAGATCATCGAACTGTTTCATCACCTTGGCATCAACGGAAATATCTTTCGCTCCATAGATTTTTTTGGCGATGGTGCGAACTTTTTCAACCAACTTCATGTTATCAGGATACAATGGTTTGAATTTGGCTTTGCCACTATCACATGTTGCAGCGACGTGTTTGGCCAGTTCTTCCGTGCCCTTACCACCATCAGCCCAGTGCGAACACAGGATCGCCGTGGCGCCCAGTTTCTTGGCCGCAGCTTTAATAGCGTTCAGCTCTTTTTTGGTATCTGTAATGAAGCTGTTAATCGCAACAACCGCCGGCACGCCGAACTGTTTGAGGTTCTTGAGATGTTTGGCCATGTTGGTGCAGCCCGCCGTTACAGCCTTGACGTTCTCCTTACCCAAATCATCCTTGCCGACGCCGCCATGCATTTTAAGGGCCCGGACCGTAGCGACAAGAACGACAGCAACTGGTTTGAGACCGGCTTTACGGCACTTGATATCGAAGAACTTCTCCGCCCCAAGGTCCGCACCAAAACCAGCTTCAGTGACAACATAGTCAGCCAGTTTAAGCGCCGTTTTAGTTGCTATGACAGAGTTACAGCCGTGTGCGATATTTGCAAACGGTCCACCGTGAATGAAGGCCGGGTTGTTCTCCAGCGTCTGCACTAGGTTTGGCATTAACGCGTCTTTCAACAACACACTCATCGGGCCGGGGCCCTTCAGGTCTTTTGCCAAAATCGGTTTGCGCTCCCGGGTGAAAGCAACAACAATTTTACCGATGCGTTTGGTCAGATCGTCAAGGTCCGTCGCGAGGCAGAAGATCGCCATGATTTCAGACGCCACGACAATGTCGTACCCGTCTTCGCGCGGGAAACCGTTGGCAATACCGCCGAGGTTGGCAGTGATCTGACGAAGCGCCCGATCGTTCATATCGACAACCCGTTTAAATGCAATGCGGCGTTGATCAATTTGTAGTTTGTTACCCCAGTAAATGTGATTATCGAGTAATGCGGCAAGCAGGTTATGAGCGACACCGATGGCGTGGAAATCACCCGTGAAATGCAGGTTGATGTCTTCCATGGGAACAACCTGGGCGTAACCGCCACCAGCGGCGCCACCTTTCATACCAAAACACGGCCCGAGTGAAGGTTCACGAATACAAATCGTTGCCTTTTTGCCGATCCGGTTAAGACCGTCACCGAGGCCAACCGTGGTTGTGGTTTTACCCTCTCCTGCTGGCGTCGGGGTGATGGCGGTAACCAAAATCAGTTTACCGTCTTTTTTGTTTTTCAGCTTCTTGATGAAGTCATAGGAAATTTTGGCCTTATCAGGGCCGTATTGCATTAAAGCGTCTGCCGGAATATCCAGTTTCGCGCCAATGTCAGCAATCGGCTGCGTCGTTGCAGCGCGTGCAATATCAATATCACTCTTGGGCATTAACCCCTCCTCGTTAGAAAAAAAACCTGCGTGTATTTTGGTCGATGAATTTTTGCTTCAGCAAAACATTGCGGGACACTTTGAGATATCAAACCAGCATCTGCACAATTGTAAGCGCCCGTTCATATTCCGAAGGCGACCCTTTTATAGTCTCAGGTTGCCAGTTTCGCCCCCGCCTTGATTCCGTTTTCAGCTGCAAATTCAGCCGCCGTTATTTTTTTACCCGCGCCGTATTTTACCCGTTTAACCAGGATCGCGCCGCGCCCTGTCGTGACCAGCATGCCCGTATCATTGATACTGGAGATCTGGCCGACACGACCATAGGCCGCATCTGATTTTTCGCAATCGAAAATCTGCAGTGTTTCTCCATTGAACGTTGTCCAGGCACCGGGCTGGGGATTACACCCTCGGATCTGGTTGTAAACTTCACAAACAGATCGACCCCAGTTGATCTCAGCCACTTTTTTATTGGCCCAACCTTCGTAGGTCGCTTTCGAATGATCCTGGATTTCCTTCGGCGGGTTACCGGCACGAACCAGATTGATGGCATCCAACGTCGACTGAATTCCAAGAGGAAACACCTTGTCAAAATAGATGCTGCCGAGCGTGTCATCAGGCCCGATGTCGACTTCTTTCTGCAGAAGAATCTCGCCTTCATCTAGACCATCGTCGGGCCAGAAGTAAGAAACACCAGTTTTCGTCGCGCCCCACATGATCGGCCAGTTGATGGAACTGGGACCACGATGTAACGGCAGCAAGGATGGATGAAAGCAGATCGATCCGTGGGTCGGTATATCACGTGCTTGTTCGGGGACAAAAATAATGACGTATGCCATGACGCAGAGATCTGCATTCAGAGCCTTCATCTCATCAAGTACACCCTGATCTTTGAAATTTTCTGGTTGAAAAACCGGCAACCCTTTTTGAAGGGCAAAGTCCTTGATCGGATCTGCCGGTTTGCCATCTTTATCCGGCGCGCAATAGACAGCAACAACCTCATCCACTTCTTCGTTGAGAATGGCTTCCAATGCAGATTTACCAAAGGCCTGCTGGCCCATCACTATAAGGCGCATGTTCGATTTCCTGATTCAGTAATTTTGTTAAACGGCACCATCGGCCTTGGCCGCGGCGATCTCTTCTTCATTCATACCAAGAACGCTGCTGAGGATCTCGTCCGTATGTTCACCCAGCAGCGGCGAGCGTTTAACATCGGATGGTGAATCCGACAACTTCACCGGATTGCCAACGCTTAAGTATGAGCCACGTTCGGGATGATCAACTTCAACAATCGTACCGGTCGCGCGCAGCGCCGGGTCTTCGGCAATTTCCTTCATACTAAGGATCGGACCAACCGGAATATTCAGCGGATTACATAAGTCCATTACTTCAAACTTTGTTTTCGTCATAGTCCAGTCTTCTACCGCACCAAATATCTGATTGAGCCGCGGTAAGCGCGCTTCAGGAGTGGCGAAATCAGAGTCCTCTTTCCATTCCGGTTTACCGATAACATCGCAGACATTTTTCCATACGGCGGCTTGAGTGATAAAATAGGTATAAGCATCGGGATCGCTTTCCCATCCCTTGCACTTTAGAATACGCCCGGGTTGCCCGCCGCCAGAATCATTACCTGCCCGCGGTGTTGCCTCGCCAAACTGAATACCTTCGCCGTGTTGCGAGTATTCTTTTAATGGTCCGTGTTGTAGACGTTGCTGGTCGCGCAATTTAACCCGGCACAAATTCAGCACTCCATCCTGCATGGCGCATTCAACCCGTTGCCCGACCCCCGATTGTGTCCGGTGGAACAAGGCTGTGACAATACCAAGTGCCAAATGGAGGCCGGTCCCGCTATCACCAATTTGCGCCCCGGTTACAATCGGAACGCCATCGCGCATGCCAGTTGTCGAGGCCGAACCACCCGCGCACTGCGCGACGTTTTCATATACTTTACAGTCTTCATAATCACCGGGCCCAAACCCCTTAATCGACGCATAAATCATACGCGGGTTAAGCTCATGAATGCGCTCCCAAGAAAACCCCATTCTGTCCAACGCACCGGGGGCAAAATTCTCCACCATCACATCGCATTCTTTGATTAGTTTAATGAAAATTTCTTTGCCTTTATCGGACTTGGTATTCAACGTCACACTGCGTTTATTATGGTTCAGCATGGTGAAATACAAACTGTCGACATCTGGAATATCGCGCAATTGTCCGCGCGTCGCATCCCCCACGCCAGGGCGTTCGACCTTGATCACGTCGGCACCAAACCAAGCCAGCAACTGCGTACAGGTGGGCCCAGACTGCACATGGGTCATATCCAGAATTTTTACCCCTTCAAGCGCTTTTCCCATTTTATCCTCATCTTTTTTTGGTGTTGATTTGAAGTTGTTAAATTATTTTTTGGAAACAACACTCTGCGGATTAAGATTGCCGATACGGCCGCTTTCCGTACCGGAATTTTCGTCAATTACCGCGTTGATCAGCGTCGGTTTACCCGAATTCAAAGCATCGTTTACGGCGCGGGTAACATCGTCGGGCGACGTGGCATAAACACCAACCCCGCCGAACGCTTCCATCATCTTGTCATACCGCGCATCTTTAACGAAGACAGTCGGCGCGGCGTCTGATCCACCGGTCGGGTTGACATCAGTGCCGCGGTAAATACCGTTGTTATTAAAGACAACGACACAGATCGGCAGGTTGTATCGACAGATGGTTTCGATTTCCATGCCCGAAAAGCCAAACGCACTATCACCTTCGATGGCAAGAACGGGCTTACCGGTTTCTACCGCGGCGCCAATGGCTTGGCCCATGCCAATACCCATAACGCCCCAGGTTCCCACATCAAGACGTTTACGCGGCTGGTACATGTCAATAATGGAGCGCGCAAAATCGAGTGTATTAGCGCCTTCGTTGACCAAGATGACATCTGGCCGTTCTTTGATAATTGTCCGCAGCGCACCGAGTGCACCCTGGTAGTCCATTGGTACATTGTTGTTCTGTAGTTTCGGCGCCATCCTGGCGACATTCGTCTCTACTTTTGTCCTTATCGCACTTGTCCAATCACGAGGCGGCGGAGCCCAGTCATCACCCATGTTATTTAGAAAGGCTGAGACGCAGGAGCCGATATCACCAACCACGGGAGCAACAATCTCGACATTGCTGTCCATTTCCTTGGGTTCAATGTCAATCTGGATGAACTGTTTTGATCCAGGCTCCCCCCAGCTTTTACCTTTGCCATGCGACAACAACCAATTGAGGCGCGCACCGATCATCACAACCACATCAGCGTCCTTCAATGCCAGCGAGCGTGCTGCACCAGCGGATTGAGGATGAGTGTCTGGCAGTAGTCCTTTGGCCATGCTCATTGGCAAATAGGGGATACCGCTTTTTTCGACAAATGCCCGAATGTCGTCATCAGCCTGTGCATATGCAGCACCTTTACCAAGTATAATCAGAGGACGCTTGGCGCTTTTTAACAAATCAAGTGCGCGCGTGACGGATTGCGGGGAAGGCAGTTGGGCGGGCGCGGGATCAATAACTTTAACCAGTGACTTGGCGCCTTCGTCGGCGTTCATTACTTGACCAAACAGTTTTGCTGGCAGGTCAAGGTAAACACCGCCCGGTCGGCCGGAAACGGCAGCGCGAATGGCGCGCGCAATACCAATTCCGATGTCTTCTGCGTGCAGTATACGGTACGCCGCCTTACACAGTGGTTTAGCGATTGCCAGTTGATCCATCTCTTCGTAATCGCCCTGCTGAAGGTCAACAACCTCCCGCTCAGACGATCCGCTGATCAGGATCATTGGGAAACAGTTGGTTGTGGCATGGGCAAGGGCCGTTAATCCATTAAGGAAACCGGGCGCTGATACGGTCAGGCAAATACCGGGTTTTTTAGTTAAAAAACCGGCAATCGCTGCGGCATAACCAGCATGCTGCTCGTGACGGAACGAGAGTACCCGAAGTCCTTCCGCCTGTGCCATCCGGCCAAAATCAGTGATCGGAATGCCTGGTACGCCATAAATCGTATTAAGATCGTTCAGTTTGAGAGCGTCGATAATAAGATGAAAACCATCTGTTAGTATCTCGGTCGCAGTATCCGCCATAGTGTCGTCCTTCAATTAAGCCAATCGGGGCGACGCCCCTAATCCAGATAATCCACAAATTTTTCCACGTGCGCAGCAAGATCGAGTGAATGTTCCCGAACCAGTCGCTCGGCCAGTTCTGAATCACGTGATTCTAGCGCGTCAATAATATGAAGATGGTCGACGATAGAGCGGTTCGCCCGGTCACTTTCGCCGATCGTCCGCGCCCGGATCGAACGCATATGAATGAACAAACCATCGGCCATTTCGCTGATCAGCGAGTTTCTCCCCATCGCTAAAATAGCTTGATGAAAAGCAATATTCTTGTCGGAATATTCGTCAAGGTGGCCTTCAAGGTGACCTTCATCGAACGTTGCAAAAAACTCTCGCAATGATGAGATTTCCTGATCCGTCGCATGTTTAATAATTAATCGCGCGGCCATACCTTCAAGCGCCGCCCAGACCGTAATCATATCAAGAATTTCTGCTTTTGTTTTGCGCACAATATAGACGCCGCGCCGCGGCACGATTTCCACCAACCCTTCCTGCTCCAACCGCGCTAATGCTTCGCGGATTGGCGTTCGGCTGATTTCCAATTGCTCGGACAGACGCCGCTCATCAAGCCGTAGTTCGGCATCGTCGGCATAGAGGTTCATCGATGTTATTGCTTTTTTGAGCGAGTCGTAGATCTTGTCTTTCAGACTGAAATTCGTCTCAATCGGAGCGACGTTCAATTCGGCTGGCATTTTTTTCCGTCTTACAGGCATAGGGCCCCCTTTTGATTAGTCAAACACACGCGCGCACTCAGATTATGTTTAATCTGATCTGTCACGCGGTATTCGGCAATCACAAAGGTATACATTATTCCACGGCCTTCTTTTTACCGACAAAAGGAAGGTGTTTGTATAAGGGCATAGCAATTAGGACGATCGCACAAACCATGATCGTTCCGGAGATCGGACGGGTGAAAAACGTGGAGACATCGCCTTGTGAGCCGATCAATGATTGACGCATAGCAGGCTCGGCAATGGGGCCTAAAACAATCGCCAAAACGGCAGGCGCGAGAGGATATTCAAGTTTGCGCAGCAGGTACCCGACCAGACCAAATATCAGCATCAACCAGACGTCATGGAGATCCTGGGTCGGGACATAACCACCGACCACACAGAGCCCGAAAATGACAGGCGCCAATATCGTGAAAGGCAGCTTGAGAACGGCAATAAACGCCGGAATAAAGGCGATATTGATGAGCAGCGCGAACAAGTTTGCTGCATATAAACTGGCAATCAGACCCCAGACAAATTCGGTGTGTTCTACAAACAATAAAGGCCCGGGCTCAAGCCCCCACATGACCATACCACCAAGCAAGATTGCGGTCGTTGGTGAACCCGGAATTCCCAAGGTCAACATCGGCAGCATGGACCCAGTAGAAGCCGCGTTATTAGCGGCTTCCGGTGCCAGAACGCCGTCGAGATTGCCTTTACCGAAGGATTCCCCATCCTTAGCAATCGTCTTGGCAACGCCGTAAGCCATCAAAGACCCGGGGGTTGCACCGGCGGCTGGAAGAATACCGACGAAGTATCCGAGGAACGATCCCATTACCATGGTTTTCCATGATTTCAGAATGCATTTGAGCGAATCGATAGTTCTCGCCATACTGACGGTCGCCTTCGACATGGTGACATTGCCGCGCGACACATCAATGGTCCACAACATTTCACCAATACCGTAAATCCCGATTGCCAGAACCAGGAAATTAATGCCATGGAAGAAACTTGGTATATCGCCGAAGATCAGGCGCGGCTCGCCACTGATAATATCGAGCCCGACCGCGCTCAACACCAATCCGATCAAAATTGAGAATAGCGTTTTTGGAATATCATCGCCGCCAAGCCCTACGAAGGTTGCAAAGGCCAACAGCATCAGAGCGAATTCTTCCGGTGGGCCAAACGCGAGGGCGACTTCGGCTAGAGGCGGAGCAAACAATGTAAACAGAATTACCGAGATCGTTCCACCAACAAAGGAAGCCACTGCGGCGCCCACGAGCGCCCGGTCGGCCTGTCCGTTCATAGCCATCGGGCGACCATCAAACGTCGTCGCAACCGCTGTTGAGGCCCCCGGTATGCCAAGCATGATCGAACTGATGGCGCCACCATACATAGCGCCATAATAGATCGCCGCCAGAAAAATCACAGCGGATGTCGGCGGTACAAGGAACGTTAATGGCAATAGAATCGCCACACCGTTCACCGAACCAAGGCCCGGCATGGCACCGATAAAGAGGCCAACCCCGGCGCCAAAAATTACAAGGGCAAGATTAAGCGGTTCAAAAGCGATCAGAAAACCTGCCGCTAGCTGACTAATGATGTCCATTTTTATTCAACGTAATCCTTAGATTCAGAAATAAAATTGTGGGTCTTTTAATTTTGTATACCAGAAACCAAAACAAAAAATAGAGCCACAAATCCTACATAAAGATGTCATACAGCGGGTAGAACATTGGTTCCGTAAACCCCTTCGGCAAGGTTTTCCTAAGCGCTATTTCGAAAAAGAAAAACGTTACGATAGGGGTCAATACGACAAAACCACTGATTAATTTCCACGAATGCCGTCCCAGAAATCGCATATAAAACGCCATAAACAAGGGCAGGGCAAAATACACTCCAATCACATGAATGGCGCCAATCATAGCGGTCAGAGCGATTGATACGACACCAACCAGATGTAACGTTGCCCGGTCCATAAATACCGCATCCGACTGCGAAGGCGGACTGATGCGACGGGCCCAATTGATCACAATTGCGATACAACAGAGCAACATTCCAGCCGATAACCAGAACGGGAACGCCCCGCCTCCCGGTCCCTCTTCAGGGATCCAACCGATTGGTAATTCCGCACTTTTCCACATGAGATAAATGGAGAAGACTGCCATGACCAAGGCCATAATTAGTTCAGCTTTTCTCACGACGTATCTTCTCCATTTTCTCTCAGGGTGGGCTTCGTTAAATGAATTCAGGCGGCGATCAAAGTTCGCCAGCTGCTTTCAAAAGACCGCGATGTTTTTCACGTTCTTCGATAAAATAACGGGTCAGTTCAACGCCCGTTAACCAACCAGGAATCAGGCCCTTTTTCTTCATGTAGGTCTGCCACTCTTCGGTGTCATAGACCTTCTTGAAAACGCCTTCATAAAATTTCTGCGCGTCGACAGAAATTTTAGCCGGTGCAACGATTGAACGTTGCATGTAATAAACCATGTCATCACCATGCCCCAACTCTGCAAAGGTTGGTATATCACCAAACTTGCCTTTTAGTTTGCCTTTTGGGGTGAAACTGGCCAACGCACGGGACTTACCGGCATCCCAGAAGCCTACTTGTTCGGACGGATTGTTGACGGTTGAATTAATGTGTTTACCAATCAATTCCTTGGCAACCTTTCCGCCGCCTTTATAAGGAATGTACGTCATTTCGATACCAAACTTTTTCGACAACATAGACGTTACAAGCGAATCTTCAGCACCTTTACCTGTGCCGCCCATTTTCCAGCCCCCTTTACCAGCAGCCTTAACGGCTTTCACATAGTCGTCGACAGACTTGATATTGGTATCAGAGTGAACCCAAAGCTGGAACGTATCTTCCGCCATACGGGTAATTGGGGTAAAGTCTTTAATATCAATACCCAGTTTCGGCTGGCGCAAGGGGGTCGTATAATAACTGTTCAGCGTCGCCATAATAATATGCGGATCACCAGCTTTCGATTTAACGTACTGCAGTGCTTCAGCGCCTGATCCACCACCTTTATTCACTGGAATAAAGGGTTTGGGTGAGAATTTGTGTTTTTCAATCAAACCCTGAATAAGCCGGGCTAACTTGTCTGCGCCGCCGCCTTTGCCAGCCATGATTACAAATTCAACAGGTTTTCTCGGTTCCCATGCTGCGTTCGCATCTGTTGTCATAACCGTAGCGCCGAGACCAAGACCGGTCGCCACGCTTACACTCACCATCGATATGGCAAATTTCTTCATTGATCGTCTCCCTTTAGTAGATGTCTTGCCTGTAACGTCGCTTTTTTTCACTGCGAATTTCTGAAACAAGCCCTGTAAAAGTCCGTTTTCTCGTCAATTCCGTCGATCACCAAACCCCCCAATATTGTATCTGGCATTTGGTATACCACCAAACTATAGGCACAAGCCTAAAAGCGAAACAATCCTTATTTTCATTTGAATTGCGATTTTTCGTTGAATTTTGGTAAGTATCAATTTTGAGATGAATGCCGGTATTGCGGTACAGCATGGCAATTGATATTGAATCCGTTGACTGAATTCAGGCGGGTTCGCAATTGCGAAACGAGATTCTGAACGCGGAATACTTAGAACAAAAAAACTGATCCCAATACGATTAAACCTGGCAAAATTCACTCTGGATTGTCGAGATCGAGAATCTGCATAGCCGCACAATCCAGATATTTGAACTGGCTTAGTTACGATTTTCCCCGGATAGATCCAACGCTCCATTAGCCCCTTTGATCAGGACTACATCGGTCGTCGATAGGCTCGCCGTGCCTATCTGCGTCAATCGCCTAACACAAAAAGGGTTTATTTCCTCCAAGATAGCGCTATGTAGTTTAGAGAGAATTGAAAACAGGTGCTGTGCCCCTATGACCGAACCATCATTTGCTGATCTACTGCGCATCATCGGGAAGGGCCCCAATATGTCACGGCCTCTTGATCAGGATGAGGCCCGTGCTGCTGCACGTCATATATTTTCCGGTGCCGCCCATCCGATGCAAACCGGTGCCTTCCTGCTGTTACTCCGCTACCGCGCAGAGATGTCAGAAGAAATCGCTGGTATGATCGAAGGTGCCCGCGAAAGTTTTGCAGAAACGCCGCCCGATTTTACACCTGATCTTGACTGGCCGACCTATGCTGACCGTCATAAACAACAACCTTGGTATATTCTGTCGGCACTCTTACTTGCCGAAAACGGGGTTAAAATCCTGATGCATGGTGTCGAAGGTGCGTCTTGCGGATATGCGCCGACGGGACCCGTATTTGAAAAACTGGGCATAAAACCACAAACTTCATTTATTGATGCCGCCGATATGATGGCAGACACCGGGTTTTCCTACATCAACATAAAATCCTTTTGCCCCGTTGTTGAAGATCTTCTGGATATCCGCGACACCCTCGGCGTACGGACGGTCATTAACACACTGGCCCGCGCCCTCAACCCCATGGATGCGCCGTGCCAAATGATTGGTGTTGCTCACCCGCCTTACATGCCGGCTCATGCAGAAGTTGCGCAATTACTGAAGCAACCCGGCGCTGTCATTATGAAGGGTGGCGGTGGAGAAGCGCAGAGAAACCCCTTAAAACCGTGCCGCGTCAGCACCGTTCACGATGGTATCATCGGCGAAGAAACGTGGCCGGCTTTCAAACCGGAAACAGGCGTTAACTGGCGCAACGAGCCCCTTGATCCGGCACGCGTTCCGGCCCTATGGGCTGGTGAACTCGACGCCCCGGATTCAGTTGCAGCGGTCATAGCGACAGCGTCACTTGCCTTGAAACTGATCGGCAAAGCCGATAATTTTGAAGATGCGGATGCACAAGCATCGAGCATGTGGAATGCCCGCTCTATAAATCGTTTTTCTGTTTAGGTACACTTTAGGAGATCAGCATGTCCGTAACCCCAATTCACAAACCAGAAGATGTGTTGATGGAAGCCCGCTGTGATCTTGCCGCGGCTTTTCGCTGGACGGCCAGACTGGACATGCATGAGGGTATTGCCAATCATTTCAGCCTCGCTGTTTCGGACGATGGCGCACAATTTCTCGTCAATCCATACGGCAAGCATTTTTCTAAAATCAAAGCCAGCGATCTCGTGCTTCTGGACGCGACCAATCAAGCCGATGGCGAACGTGATGATGTCGACCCAACCGCTTGGTGTATTCATGGCGCGATCCACCGGCGCCATCCTCGCGCCCGCTGTATCCTGCATGTTCATTCAAAATACGCCACGGTCCTTTCAACCCTGCAGGACAGTACGATCCCACCCATTGACCAGACGACGATGCGTTATTTTAACCGCGTTGCCGTTGATGACGGGTTCGACGGCATGGGACTGAACGAGGAAGCCGAACGGTTGGCCGGAACGATTGGAAATAATTCGACGTTGATGATGGGCAATCATGGCATTCTGGTTGTCGGCGAAACCGTGGCCCGTGCATTCGATAATTTGTATTATTTCGAACGTGCGGCGGAAACAGTTGTGTTGGCATACCAGACTGGAAAACCGCTACGCGTCGCATCCAATTCAGTGGCTGAAAAAACGGCACAACAATGGGAATCCTATCCAGATCTTGGAGACCGGCACTTCGCTACGCTAAAAGAGATCCTTGATCAGGAAAACCCGGATTACCGTGATTAGTAAATTAAAGGCAGGGCCGTTTTTGGTCACTGCTGAACCCTCTGGCATATACCTCGAGCCACTCTCGCGCCTTTCGTTTCAGGATCAGCCATAAGGCAATAGTGTCCCGGTGAAGCCCAATTGATCATTGATCACAGTTTATTTGGTGTATTGAGCAATAATTTCATTAATTGTGCCGTTTGCGCGTAGCCCATCGATAGCCAACTGCAGTTTATTCAGAACCTCAGATGACGTTGATTTATGAAACGCATACCCCAAATGCCCTTCTTTAAGCAGAAACACTTCTTCAAACTGATTAGGGTTGGCTCCCGAAGATTTTAGAGAATAGGAAAATACGTTGGAGGCATATGCAATCGCATCGACGCGCCCGCGCTGGAAAAAGTAAGTCAGTTGTTTCAGTGTATCTTTCTTCGCAATATTATCATCACTCAGGGCAAATTTCCGTATCAATTGGTCGCCAACATCATCGCGGACCACCCCAATCTTCAGCGCGCCCAGATCAGAGGCGTCCTTAATTACGGTTTTCTTATGTCTGGGGGTAATAACAGATACCCGTATGGGAACAATCGGGCCAACAAACTTCATCACCTGCTCGCGTTCTGGTGTATAGGTTGTGCTGAATAAGGCTGTTCCAGGATCTTGTAGAACGTGTTTATAACCTTCTTTCCAAGGGATAACCTTGATATTTTCCAGCGGAACATTAGCCCCGACCTTATTGAGAGCTGCCATCAAAATATCAACAGATATTCCCGTAATTAACTCATCTTCACCGACAAAGTTATAAGGAGGGAACTCTTCCGAATACCAATTCATGGATTCGAGCTGGCGCGCTATATCCTTATCTTCAATAGCGCCCACAGGTTCACATATGAGTTGAATTCCGACCCACACAAAAAATCCCAGCGTAAATCGTCTCATTCTCATATGTTGTGCCATATCTGTGTTTGATCTGGTCACCTCGACGTTACCCCTAACGGCATACACTAATCCACAGAAAACTTAATGTTTAGGCGATCTTATAGAGAACGCCTGAATTCGATCGATATTCAACTATTCAAATTTGATTTGGTGCGTGAAGATATCTCCATCTGATATCGTAATTTGCTCAAACCCTAGCATACGCGCCAAATCGAAAAAATTTAAAATTCCTGGCGCGTTCGTACTCTGAAAAGCCGCCGTCGTTCGAGCAACGGCAGTAAGCGATGCAAGATATGCGCGAACTCTGAATATGGTGTTCAATCGTCCCGCCAACAATGATACGATGATCAGTTTTTCTGATTGTTATCCTTTGGCAAAAAATACTCCAGACGGCGGGTAAGGGCGTTTGAGATTTTCATGGGTAATCGCAGTCACAAAACCAATGCGGCGCGTTTGATTTGCATCAGGAAGAACTGGCGCCTGTGATTGGTAGGTTTCTGTTTGCAAGGTCGGTGGATAATAATAACCGGCGTGCCGATCAGCCGCATCAGCAATTTTAGCGCCGGCTAACAAAAACATAATCGCGGCGAGGAGACTTGAAAATTTCAATAAATTCTCAAGTGCTTTTAAAATCGAAAATGGGATTTGAAAATATTTATTAAGTGTATCAGTCATTTGGTTTTTGACCATTATCACTATTTAGATCAATTGGCACGCCCGGTTCTAACTTTGCAGCCCGGAACGACAGAGCCGATTTCACATGTGCAACATTTTCAGCCGGCGTCAATTTTGATGTCAAAAATTCTTCGTAGGTTTCCCAATCATGAGCAACGATCTTCAATAAAAAATCAGTTTCACCCGCAAGCATGTGACATTCCCTGACCTGCTCCCAATTTTGCACCAATTGTTCAAATGCTTCAAGATCATGTTCAGCTTGAGAGTTCAATCCAACTTGCGCAAAAACCGTAATTTGATACCCTAAAATTTTCGGATCTAGATCAGCATGGTATCCGCGGATATACCCTGCTTCTTCCAACGCCCGGACACGGCGCAGACAGGGCGGCGCAGAAATACCGGCTCTTTTTGACAGATCAACGTTTGAGATTCGACCGTTCGCTTGCAGATCCTGAAGGATTTTACGGTCGATTCGGTCAAGTTTGACCTTTTGCATTAACTTTTCCCTCACTAAAATGTTCACCGAATGAATGTGCACCGGCAAGGCGGCATCACTTCAGTATGAATAGTACCACGAAATATTATTGCGAAATTATATTACAATTCCTGTAGCACCAACAAAATAATGTGATGCATCAAAAATACCGGGTATAAGCCGGTCTTGCGAGACAACGCGGGCTCTCTTATGTTAGTGCTCTATTGCCCCGAAGGTTGCCAAGTGGGCTGTAATCAAACCTTTACACGACATGAGAGACTAGGACTTCAATTAATGACCGAAAATCACCCTGCCAAGGTACTGATCATTGGATCAGGGGCAGCGGGTTATACAGCCGCAATCTATGCCGCTCGGGCAAACCTGAACCCCATCCTGGTCCGTGGCCTGCAGCCCGGCGGACAATTGACGATTACAACAGAAGTTGAGAACTACCCCGGTTTCGCTGACCCGGTCCAGGGTCCATGGTTGATGGAGCAGATGTTTGAACAAGCCAAGAATGTCGGCACTAAGATGTTTGAGGACATTATCGTATCCGTTGATTTTTCCAGCCGTCCGTTCACCGCAACTGGAGATTCCGGAACAATATATTCAGGCGATTCTGTTGTTGTTTGCACGGGCGCAAGCGCGCGCTGGCTTGGGCTTCCAACGGAAGAAAAATTTATGGGTTTTGGCGTCTCTGCTTGCGCCACCTGCGACGGCTTTTTTTACCGGGAAAAACCGGTTGCAGTAATTGGCGGTGGCAATACAGCCGTGGAAGAAGCGCTGTTTTTGACCAATTTCGCCTCCAAGGTGACCCTCGTTCATCGGCGCGGCGAACTACGGGCGGAAAAGATACTGCAGGATCGATTATTTAAACATGACAAGATTGAAATCATTTGGGACTCGGTTCTCGATGAGGTTCTTGGCGGGCAAGATCCGTTAGGCGTTACGGGAATGCGCATTAAAAATATAAAGACTGGCAATAGTTCTGAAATCGATGTCGACGGTGTCTTCATTGCCATTGGCCACAATCCAAATACAGAACTGTTCAAGGGCATGCTGGATATGGATGATGAAGGGTATCTGATCACCACTGCGGGCGGCACTTCGACCAATATTCCAGGTGTATTTGCCGCTGGCGACGTTCAGGACAAAATTTATCGGCAGGCCGTTACGGCTGCCGGAACGGGTTGTATGAGTGCCCTGGAAGCAGAGAGTTTTCTCACTCACCAGGAATTCCAGGCTGAGGCCGCCGAGTAGTCACGTCAGGTTACTTGTGAGGGAAGTCGTAAGGAGGCGTCATGGATTGGGATAAATTACGCGTTTTTCACGCTGTCGCCGAAGCGGGTAGCTTTACCCATGCGGGCGAAACACTAAACCTCAGCCAGTCCGCTGTCAGCCGCCAAATCAGTGGTTTGGAAGATAGCCTGCACGTGCCGTTGTTTCATCGCCACGCGCGCGGACTAAAATTGACCGAACAAGGTGACCTACTGTACCGCACTGCACACGATGTCTTTGCCAAACTGGCCATGGCTGAAGCACGTATCACGGAGACAAAAGATGATCCGCAAGGGCCGTTAAAGATCAGTACAACCGTGGCCTTCGGTTCAATTTGGCTAACACCTAGAATCAAAAAATTCGTTGAACTTTACCCGGATATTGAAGTCTCTCTTGTGCTTGCCGATACGGAGCACGATTTGTCTATGCGTGAAGCCGATGCCGCAGTGCGTATGATGCCACCAAAACAGCCGGACTTGATCCAAAAACATTTACTGACGTTGCGCTATCACGTCTACGCAACACCGGACTATCTCGACAAACATGGTACGCCGCAAAAACCGGAAGATCTTGATGATCATCATCTCGTTGTCTATGGCGATGAAGCCAAACCACCGGTGCCTAATTTAAACTGGTTGCTGGAAGTCGGATGCAAATCAGGCGTGCAGCGCAAACCTATTCTGCGGGTCAATAGTATTTATGGTATATTCCGGGCTGTCCAAAGTGGCCTTGGAATTGGTGCCATCCCGGATTACATGACCCGGGAAGTTGGAAATCTCGTGGAAGTTCTTCCTGAACTGCGCAGCCCAGAACTCATCACATACTTTGTTTATCCGGAAGAATTGCGTAATACTAAAAGGATCACTGTTCTTCGTGATTTTCTGGTCGAACAAATGAACGAAGAAAAATCTAAACCTTCCTCATAAATCAACAATTGAGAGCCATGCGTTTCGTGCATAGGTGCACTGCAAAATAAATAGTGGCGCATCTCTCACTATTCACCTATATTCTGATTATAGAATGTTGCATCGCAGCATTCCTCCTCCCGCCGGACCCTGGTCCGGCACAAGGATCGCCCACATGGCGACTCCTACGTCTCCTAGACGTGAAGCCTCCCTGTTTAGACTCGCCCCGGCTTTTTAGCCGGGGTCTTTTTTTGTGTAATGCTTATAAAAAATAATCTAATTTTTTAGATTTCACTGTCTAGAGCAATTCCCGAGTAAATTGGTTCAATTTGCGACGACGTAATTGCGTATTAACAAACGCTCTAATGCGCCGCCTGTCGCTCTGCGATTACTTTATCCGCATCTTTACCCGACAATTCCTGTAAATGGTCAAATTCTCCATTGAAGGTGCCGACACCCAATGTCATCGAGCGCAATTCGATAATCAGGTCATGCATTTCCGATTGCGGCAACTGAATAGTGACCTCGTCCCAGCCTTCCCAGTCGGCCTTTGAATCGTACCCTAAAATCTGACCACGCCGTCCGCTGACCAAACGTTGTACGCCGGATGTATAACTTGCCGGCAGAGACATGACGACTTGAAAAATGGGCTCCAGCAGGACCGGGCTACAGTTGGGCGTGCCCTCGCGCATGGCCTGGGTCGCGGCCTTTTTAAACGCCATGTCGGAACTGTCGACCGCGTGGAATTGGCCATCGGTCAGGGTGACGGCAAAATCAACCATCTGAAAACCGAGCGGTCCTCGGCTCATAAACTCTTTGACGCCGTGTTCAACCGCCGGAATATAATTTTTCGGTACCGAACCGCCAGTGATCGTATCTGAAAATTCGAACCCGGACCCGCGCGGCAACGGTTTAATTTCAAGATGAACATCGCCAAATTCACCATGTCCGCCCGATTGTTTTTTGTGCCGGGCATGTTGGGAAATCGGTTTGCGAATAGTTTCCTTATAGGGCACGCGCGGACGTTCAGCTTTAACCTCAAGATTATAGCGGTTTTTTAGTTTGTCGATCGCAATCAACAGATGGATCTCCCCCTGCCCCCAGAGCAGTAACTCACCGGTGTCGGGGTGATGTTGCCAGCTTAAAGAGGGGTCTTCTTCTGCCAGTTTATTCAATACACCCGTTAGTTTCACGTCATCAGCCCGTTGCACCGCATGAATGGACAGTGCAAATAACGGTTTCAGCGGACCGGGCCAGTCAATCGACATCGCCCCGGATTCGGTTAGAACGACACCAACTGCGATATTCTCCAATCGGCCGAGGGCAACAATATCGCCGGGGCCTGCGCTACTGACTTTCTCATGTTTTTGCCCGGTAACCCGGTGCATGCCGGACACCCGCCCCTCGTTCAGGGTCGTGCCATCTTTTAACGTGCCGGAAAATACCCGCGCCATACTGAGTTTCCCGACATGGCCCGCGTGAAACGTTTTAAATACCTGGGCAACGACACCGCTATTGCCGCTAATCCCCAACCGATCGGCGACAACACTTGCGTCCGGCGCTTCATGGCGCAGCGCCTTTAACAATCGTCGGACACCATTGTCGCCTTCGGCTGATCCAAAAAATACAGGAACGATAAGATGTTCCTGCAAGTCCCTGGTCAGGTTTTCGTAAATCTCATCGGTTGACGGGGCAATATCTTCAAGCAAGTTCTCCAGTAGGCTGTCATCAAAATCGGCCAAAGATTCCAGCATTTCGGTCCGCGCAGTGCCTTCCCGATCTTTCTCCGGGTCGGGAATTTCCATCAATTTTGACGCATCGTCCGATTGCCATTCAAATGCCCGTTCGCTGACCAGATCAACATGACCGGTAATCTCTCCGTCTGTTCTGATCGGAATCTCGCGAAGAATGAGGGGGTGATCGGAAATGACCTGAAGCGCGTCGAGAGTGTCTTTAACACTGTGATCCGGCAGGTCCATCTTGTTAACGAAAATCATGTGCGGAATATCGTGAGTATCGAGAAAATTAAGCACCGGAGCGACTGTCATCGCCTTAGCCGGATCAGCTTCACAAACGACCACAGCAGTATCGGCAACCATCAGCGCGAGCTGGGCATCCTGCCCCAATTCTACAGATCCCGGGCAATCGAGAATGGTCCAGTCTTCATCCATATAGGAACAGGACGCGATATTCATTTCGATCGACATTTGCCGGGCTTTACCTTCTGGTGAGCCATCGCCGACCATATTTGACTGTTTCGCTGATCCCTTGCGCGCTGTGGTTCCGCATATGGATAATATGCTTTCAAGCAAGGATGTTTTTCCACTGAGATAAGGGCCCACAAGTACTGCCGTGCGGGGGCCTGACGGGGTTTTATTTGGCATGAGCAACTCTCTGGTCCGCTTGTAATGAGGCGTCCCGGGCGAGCCCGGAACCGGTCTCGTTATGACGTTTTTTATCGTTTCTATGATTAGCGTAATGCGAAATTGATCGGACTCAAAGAGAAAACCTTGTCTTTCCCTGGGCTGTGCTAATGTGGCGCGATCATTCGATGCAAATATATAGGTCTTCGTATTGGCAAAATATTCGTCCGGCGCAGTCTTTCAGATAACATGTTTTTTTGTCTCGAACCTCAAAGCAGGATCCGTTAATCGGAAATTCCCGTCACCAGAACTGGCAGTGAGTGGAGACCCTAAATGGATCGATTCCGAAGGCGTAAAGCCGGGATCAGGTCTAACCTATTTTGGTTGCCAGCCGGGTGGCCCAAACAGATAACCGCAAACTTCTGAAAGGCTGCGCGATTTTGCCAGATCGCGGAACAGTTCCGGCGCTTCCGAAAACCATACCGTGATCGGATTATTGCTGTTGATTTGTTTGGTCAGGCCATAAACAGGTCTGTCAATTTCACGCTGATAGGTTCCAAATATCCGATCCCAGATCACCAGAATTCCGCCGAAATTTTTATCTAGATAAAGGGCGTCGCTGCCATGATGAACCCGGTGGTTGGAGGGTGTGTTGAGCACTCTGTCAAGAATGCCGAGTTTTCCAATCAGTTCGGTGTGAATCCAGACCTGAAAGACCAATACAACCAATTCTCCAAACAACACCTGGAGCGGATGGAAGCCGAGCAAGATTAGCGGTATGTGAAAGGGTAATGATGTAAACGCCTCACCTGGTCCAAACCGATAGGCGACGGCCGTATTCATGAAGGGGGAGCTGTGATGGACAGCATGGGAAAACCATAACAACCTAACGCGGTGGGATATCCGATGTTCCCAATAATAGGCAAAATCGGCGACCAGGACGGCAAGTGCCAGGGTCCATCCGGTCACCGGCAACTGAAACGGGGCAATACTCTGCACCATGTAATAGAGCGGTATTGCAACAGCAAGGGATGCAAGGGAGGTGAAGATAAACGGAATTTGCGTGCTTAGACTGGCCAAAATATCGAGAATACTGTTCCAGCTTATGCGCCGGGTCACCAGGTCGCGGAGCAGCTCAAAACTCAGCAACAACCCGGCGATCATCAGGTCAACCAATTCCAAATCTGCCAACCAGTTTTCTATTTGTATCAGCATACTTTAATCCATAAATTATCAAATATGACAATCTATACCGTATATCTTGCATAAATTGTCAAGAATGATAATTTATCAAAATAAGTTCACCTAGGAACCTGCCATGCCAAGACCGAGCATGAAAGACCAGCGCCGTGAAGAAATCCTCGACGCGTTTGAACGATCGATCGCGAAGGTCGGCCTGTACGGCAGCTCACTTGAAGTGATTGCCGAAGAAGCCGGCATGCAAAGATCAATCCTGCGCCACTATATCGGCAACCGAAACGAGATCTTTGATGCGCTAGCGGAACGCGTGATCGCGCGTTACCGCGCGGAAACGGACGAATTGATGGATCATCTACTCACCGACAAACAAGCGCACGCGCTGGTGGATATCCTGTTTGACGGTTCGGCTGCAACGTCAGCCCAAGGCCTCGCGGTTAGTGAGGCGATCATCACTGCCTCTGCAGAGCATGCCAAAATCCGTACGTTATTTGCCGGGTGGCTGGATCATTTTGTCACCCGTTTATCACGGGTTTTGCATGACGCCCATCCAGACCAGCCGGACGACAAATGCTGGGCTGTGGCTTATGGTATCACCAGCATCTATTTCAGTAACGATTCATTGGGGCCAATTGGCCTACCTCGAAAATTCCGCAATGCAGCCAAAACGAGTGCTAGAATGTTAGTTGCCGGTCTAGCCTGAACATTGGTTTCCATCCATGAAATAAGACTAAATTTTGCCGTTTTCTCCCCCACAGGCTATTAAATTGGGCGTTGAAGCCCAGCAAAATAGTCGATGACCCTAAGCGGTCATGAGCGTACGGTGAAATCCCAGTTCACGGTGCAATATCGGAGGCCTTTTCACCATATCAGGTCCAACACTCACTGTGACTTGGGTTACAAAAACATTGTTCAGAATATTGCCAATCACACACTTCCCAGATAAAGCTATACATTATAGAAAGCCCCCGTTCGCAAAGGTGGCTAACATTACAAAGGGGAAGAATGAAATGAAGAATTTACTCCTTACTCTTGCCGTTCTTTTATTTTCCTCTCATGCTGTAGCCGATACTAAGGTACGGCTGATGACGGAAGAGTTCGCCCCCTATCAATATTATGAAGGCCAGGGCGCCAACAAGATCATCTCCGGAATTTCGATTGAGATTGTCCAAGCAATACAAAAACAGATAAGTAATGATGATCCGATTAAGGTATTACCTTGGAGTCGGGCGCTGAAACTGTTGGCGAAGAATAAAAACAGCGCACTATTTTCGACGGCCAGAACACCGGAGCGGGAAGACAAATACAAATGGGTCGGACCTCTCTCAAAACTTGAAATGGTTTTTTTCAGAAAGGTAGGTAGCGGCGTCAACTTCAACTCTATGGAAGAGGCTAAAACAGTCGGCAAGATCGGTGTCACAAAAAACGTGGCCACCCATGAAATTTTGTCCAGCAAGGGGTTTACTAATCTTGATGTTATAAAGAGTGGAGCAGATGAAAAAAATTTAAAACGCCTGGCAAAAGGCCGGGTCGATGTCTGGCCGACAGCCTACTATGCAGGAATTTATAGCGCAAAAAAAATGGGACTCCTCGATGAGATCGAGGTCGTTCCTGGTGTTACTATCTTGTCCGGGCACCTGTATATCGCTTTCAATAAAGATACTGATCCCAACACTATTCACCAGTGGCAATCTGCACTGGATCAGTTGAAAAGCGATGGTGTAGTTGATGCAATTCTCAACAAATATGATAAATAGATTTATAAGTTAACTGAAACGCCCTCCCAAGAATATGAATCACTTAAAGTTCCTTTGGTTTCTCGCACTGATCGTACATCTGACGTTCGCGGTGAGCGGCGGCGTTCACGCGACAGATTCTGGAAGTGGCGGTCAAACCCTGGTTAAAAAAATTGCCTCCTTTGCCAACAAGGCCATCTACAATCTTGACGAAGACCAACTTAAAGCAGTGCTTGAAAACTATCTTCAAGAGCACCCCGATATCATTGCGCTCAGCGTAACGGAAGCCATCGATCAGGAAGAATTGTTAACTTACTTCCGTCAGGACAACAAAGCGGTCTACGGCCAACCGATCCCGGGCGACCTACTTAAACTCGACAAATATTCCGCTGCGTCATTATTCGAAGGCGAGGCGATTGGCACTGTTGATATTTACTATGCCAATGCCTCCGCCTTTTTTCTCAATGACGATGAGCAAGCGTGGATAGTCGACCACCCTGTCATCTCAGTCGGTCTCGAGGAATGGTTTCCATTCGTCAGAACCGAGAAAAATGGAACCCCAGGTGGCATTGCTGGTGACTTTATTGGCTTGGTGCTTAAGAAAACGGGACTGAAAATAGAAGTTATCAGTGATGAGTGGAGCACTTTACTGTCGGATTTTGTAGCGGGGAAAATTGACCTGCTGCCAGCGACCTACTTTACCGATAAACGCGCTACTTTTGGCCGCTATAGCAACCCATACTTTTCGGCCAGAGAGTTTCTCTATATCAGGAAAAATGACGGTTCTGTCCGGTCATTTAACGATCTGGATGGAAAAAAACTGGCCGTCGTAAAAGGTTTTGGCACCATCCCCAAAATTCGTGAAAAATTTCCCCATATAGAGATCGTCGAAACCAAAAACCAACTATCTTCGATTTATGCGGTGCTTAATGAAGAGGTGGACGCTCTTTTTGAATCACAGATTGTCATCAACGACCTTGCGCGGCGGGAGTTGATCACCGGCCTTAGGTCAATCGGGCAAACTTCTTTCAAAGCATCGTCGCTCTATTTTTTCTCTCGATTAGATGAACCGTTACTCCAGTCGATACTGACCAAGGCGCTGGATGATGTTTCTGAAGCCGAGAGACGGGAGCTGATCGATAAATGGGTCGCTCATCAGAACGATGCTGACGGCAATATGGAATTGCAGATAAAGGTTGAGTTTGATCAGGCAAATTTCATCCTACAATACATCGCCATTGTATTCGCCTTGATATTGGCAATCTGTATTGCTGCTTGGTATATCCGCGGACGACCGACGCAACTCACTATTCGCGAAGTTCTTTTTATCGTTTTTTTCGTTTTTGCAGGACTGATCGTCTCCATCGGCAGTCTAGTCACGATGTTGTTAGAAGGCCAACAAGAGCAATCGAGCATCGAGAATAGAAATATCGGGGCTTTAAACCTGGGCCTTGAGCTCAAACAGTCATCCGATGATTTGACTCGGTTTGCCCGTACCTTGGCAGTGACTGGAGATCCGAAATACGAAAATTATTATCAGGCTATTGTTGCCATCCGCGACGGCAGGAGGCCACACCCAAAAAATCATACCCGCTCTTATTGGGATCAAGTCGCTGCCGGCATTGTAGATTTGGATGAAGAGGGGAAAACCTATAGCATTAAACAAAAAATGCTTGATCTGAGTTTTTCAGAAGATGAGCAGGAAAAACTCTTTCAGGCCAAAAATGAATCCGACGTCCTGATCAACTTGGAAACGATCAGCATGAACGCCGTCAGAGGGCGGTTCAAGGACGCCAGCGGCGCGTTTTCGATCGAAGGTAATCCAAACCTAGAAATGGCGCGTCAGCTCCTTCATGGCAAGGAATATCACGACGCCAAAGCCCGGATCATGAAACCGATAGATGAATTTTTCACGTTATTGGAATGGAGAACAACCAGCGAACTCAACCATGTACGTGAAAAAAATAAGGCCATCATCCTGGCGATAACAGCCTTTACGGTGATCACGATCATCTTTGCCGTATATGCTTTTTTTATGCTGAAACGGCGGATTATAACGCCTCTTTCCCGCCTTGAGGCTGGAGCAACTCGCCTCAAACTTGGTGATTATTCAAATCGCGTTGACATTTCCACCAATGACGAAGTTGGCACTCTCGCGCACAGCTTCAATTCAATGGCCCGTGGAATTGAAGAGCGTACGAACGAAATTGCCGAGAAAGAAAAACTGCTGCGCGCCGCTCTGGATAATATGTCGAGTGGAATATTTATGATCGATGAAAATAACAAAGTGGTCCTGCTAAATGAGCAATATATCAAGATGTACCATTTGCCCAACGACCTTATAGCTGTCGGCGGATCGCCAGAAACAGTTTTGCGGTTTCAGGCAGAGAGGGGCGATTTTGGAGAGGGTGATGTTGAGGTAACCGTTGATCGCATTATGGACAATCTCACTGGTGCGAAATCGATGGGGTACGAACGCCAATTATTCGACGGCACCATTGTTGACATTAACATTTCCCCGACACCCGACGGCAGTACGGTCATTGTTTACAATGATATCACTAGCCGCAAACTGGCTGAAAACAAATTCACAGATGCCTTTGAGATCATATCAAGCAGCATCAATTATGCCAGCCGGATCCAACGGTCAATCTTACCGGATGAAGGTGTATTATCTTCGGTTGTTAGGGACCATTTCATTCTCTGGGAACCCCGTGACGTGGTTGGAGGCGATATTTATTGGCATGGGGCTTGGGGTAGTGGGTGCCTCATTATTGTGGGAGACTGTACGGGCCACGGTGTTCCAGGCGCGTTCATGACCCTGATCGCGATTGGAGCCCTAGAACGCGCCATGAGCGAAATTGAAGGTGGAGATGTTGGCAATCTGGTCTCACGTATTCATCAATATATTCAGGTTAGCCTTAGCCAGCATTATGATGGCGGGGGTTCAGACGACGGCATAGAACTTGGCGCGTGTTATTTTGTACCTGAAGAACGGGAAATGACTTTCGTTGGTGCACGCTTCGAACTGTTCATTAACAAGAGTGGGGATATTTCTACGATAAAAGGGACCAAGGCAGGCATGGGTTATCGCGGTATTCCCTACGATCAGGAATATCAGGAAAACACAATTTTTCTGGGCCTGGGAGATTCCTATTACCTGACGACAGACGGTCTGATTGATCAGGTGGGCGGAGAGCGAAAACGGATGTTTGGTAAAAAGAGATTCAAAGATTTACTTATACGTGTTCAAGGCAAACCATTTTCTGTGCAAAAAGAGCTTATTTTGCAATCTCTTCGCGATTATCAAGGAAAAGAAAATCGCCGGGACGATGTATCAGTAACCGGCTTCCAGATTTAGCTTGATACCAAATATCCGAAATCCTCTATAGGTCAATCCCAACAATGGCTCCTTTTGGAACAGAAGCAGCCATCTTGGTAATATCATGCTGACCAAGTAATCAAGTTTCTTTGATGACTCCTTTTGGCTGAGGCTGTTGAAGAAGCCGGCTGGAGGGTGCGTTAAGATTTGCCTGATTTTATTTTTCGAAGGACGAATGCCTCTAAATCCATCTTTACGGTCTTACGCGCCTTCAGGGTGAGATTTTGGGCTTTTCTGCCGGTCCCTTCGTATCAAACGTACATGAAGCCAATCAGTGAGCAAGAAATTTCGCACTAAGTGCCGGCAGGGGACTTTTTCAACAACCTCGGCTAAACTCGGCAATTTACATCAGCTTCAAATTATGACTGATAATTAGAGCCTGCTCAGAAACTCTAATTCATTGAATATAAGGGATGAATTGTTGTTTTTGTCTGATATAATGCAAGCAATTGA
>WASW01027332.1_pt1 | contig 37924 bp, 43 predicted proteins | sample 5698521 | NCBI WGS metagenome assembly WASW01 (sample SAMN11175560, study PRJNA528189) | sponge metagenome | isolation source: marine sponge | host: Leucetta | place: Antarctica: Western Antarctic Peninsula, King George Island | collected 2013-01
TTCTTACATTCGTCTTTTGCGGACTCTTTAAAAATCCTGATGTAGTTTTCCTCAAAAACATCATAAAGCCTTTTGCGACATTCCAGGATATTGTCTTCAAGAATATCTATGCCGTAAATAGATGAGGTAGCCAAGACGGAGTTTCGTTCATAATCCAACTGATTTCCCCCATAGCGTGACTCAACAACACTCAGTTTCCGCCCAAAAACTTCCATTAAAAAGTTACCATTCCCACAGGCGGGTTCCAGAAAACGAGACTCTATTCTCTCTGTTTCCTGTTTCACCAGATCAAGCATGGCATTGACTTCCCGCTTGCCAGTGTAAACCTCTCCATAATCAGTGACTCTTTTTTTAGAGATAATTTGTTTTTTCATCAACTATTACAGGGTGGAACAGGTGCATGGCCCATTCGCCATTGGCCTCAAATAATAGAACCTGCAAACAAGTGGAAAACAGGTGGCAAAAAATACTGCACAAACAAAAAACGGACTACAACCTAAACTGTAATCCATTGTATTAAATGGTGGGCCGTCTCGGGGTCGAACCGAGGACCTACTGATTAAGAGTCAGTTGCTCTGCCAATTGAGCTAACGGCCCACCTTTATATAGATTTTGTTTTTGATCTTTCTGGAAAATGTATTCTACCCAATCTCATCGCGTCTCGCAAGTGGGGTTATCCCCCCAACATCCAAGCCCATGCATGATACTGCATTGCACTGATGGTTGCTGAAATCCCACCAAGCAATAAAGATACAAGTAAAAATCGATAAGCTTTACTCCTATCTGCCCGCATTTCCACAATGTCGACCAAAAAAGAAACGAACATCAACGCAAAAAACAGGAGTTTGGCAATATCCTGCAGAATTTCTTCCGAGGCCTCCAAAGTCTGCTGCACCAACATCTTCTCGTGCAGAAAACCGACTCCATACAGTCCCAGCAAAAGAACCGACCACATTTTGAGCAGCAACTGCCTTGTTTCTTCAATCTGATAGCTAGACACTGTAGATTTTTCCCCTGTTTATTAAATAAATTTGCACCCCGGAAACCTGAAAATCATCTAATAGTTACATTATTATATAGGTGCGTATAAACTTTAATATTTGAGTTGGTTTGGGGGGAAGTTTTCCCAAACTGAACCTTATGGTATAATTCTACCTGAATATCGATCACCCCCTTACATTTTCTTATTGAAAGCCTGCGCTTTCTTGGACGGGTCATTCGGACAAACTGTTAGGAAAAAATTTTCCATTTTTTAACTTTTATTAAGAGGCAAACAAATCATGGCAATAAGATTAGGAGATATCGCGCCGGACTTTACGGCAGACACTACCGAAGGCACCATCGAATTTCATAAATACCTTGGAGACGGATGGGGAGTTTTATTTTCACATCCCAAAGATTACACACCGGTTTGCACAACCGAACTGGGCCGTGTTGCCAGCTTGAAAAGTGAGTTCGACAAACGCAACGTAAAAGTTATCGCATTGAGCGTGGACCCCGTTGACTCCCATAAAGGCTGGGTCAATGACATCAACGAGACGCAAAATTGTTCAGTCAATTATCCCATCATTGCTGATCCCGAAAAAAAGGTTTCAGAAATGTATGACATGATCCACCCCAACGCTTTGAACAACCTGACGGTTCGTTCCGTGTTCATCATTGGTCCAGATAAAACAGTGAAGCTCACACTCACTTATCCCGCATCCACAGGAAGAAATTTTGACGAGATACTGCGCGTTATCGATTCGCTTCAGCTCACTGCCAATTACCAGGTTGCAACTCCAGTTGACTGGAAACATGGCGACGACTGCGTGGTGATACCGGCGATCAAAACCGAAGACATTCCGGCAAAATTCCCTAAAGGACATAAGGTCATCAAGCCTTATTTGCGCACCACACCACAACCGGACTTATAAAAATTTTTCCAAAAGCCTGCTACAGGTGGCGGACCATCGCCTATAGCAGGCTTTCTTATTTGCTTATCACAAATGGAACATAACAAAGCTTTAGGTCAGATTTCCTTCCTCATCAAGTTATTGACGGATCGGGATGAGTTTGTCAAGAACCGCGTTCGCGATCAACTGGTCGAATTGGGTGAAGATGCCCTGCCCTTCCTAGAGATAGCCACCCGTGGCGATGATGATGCTTTGCGCATCCAAGCTAATGCGGTGATCCAGAATATTCTTCCGCACAAACTTGCTGAAAAATTCAGGCAACTTGCACAAAAGGGATTAGGACAAGACATCGATCTGGAAACCGGAATGATGCTGATCATGGAATTTGGCTACCCTGATTCGGACCCCGAAGAGTGCCGCCAAAAACTCGATGATCTAGCCCGAAAATTCGCTGACACTTTAAATCCTGAAGCCGAACCGCCAGAAATCGTTGCCGCCTTCACGCATTTTCTTTTCCAGCAAAAAGGATTCAAAGGCAACAAAGACAATTACCAAAATCCAGACAACAGCTTCATCAATAAAGTTTTGGATAATAAAACGGGTTTACCCATTACTCTTTCAGCAATATGCGTTTTGCTGGCAAAGCGACTGAATTTACCAATCGTTGGTGTGGGAATGCCCGGCCACTATATTGTGAAATACAGTCTGCCTTTAGAGCCGATCTATTTTGACCCTTTCCATCAAGGTCGTCTGTTGACTAAAAAAGAATGTATTCAGATTGTTGAACAATTCGGTCATTCTTTTGAAGAACATTTTTTATCACAATCAACACAACGGGAAACCCTTATCCGCATGCTCAACAACCTGATACAGGTTTATAAAAATGCCAACGAAACAAAAAAAGCTGACACACTCACTGAATATATAAAAATTCTGCTGAACCCTTCCAGAAATCAACAATCAGAAAGAACCCGTTAAAAACTTCTCATGTCAAAATATGTTCTTATAACAGGAGCCGGCACAGGAATCGGTCGCAGCATCGCTGAAACACTTGCAAGTCAGGGGTATCCGCTGATCCTCTGTGGTCGCAACCTCGACAATTTAGAAGCAACAAAAGCGAACCTGCAAAATCCTTCCATCCATTCAACGCATTCTTGCGATATACGCAAAGTCGGGGATGTGCAATCCGCCTTAGAAAAAAACAATGTGGAATCCTTATACGGACTGGTAGCCAATGCTGGGGTCGGCGGTGAAAACACTTACGGAGAAAATGACCGCTGGCGGGAAGTTATCGATACCAATCTGACAGGAACTTATCAAACAGTTCAAGAATGCCTGCCCTACCTTAAAAAAGATGCCGCTCCTTTTAAAAAAGTGGTGATCCTTTCATCCATTCTGGCGAGGCTGGGCGTGCCGGGCTATTCAGCATATTGCGCTTCCAAGGCGGGGTTACTCGGGCTTACCCGATCTCTTGCCGCCGAGTACAGTGGCGAAAAAATTCTGGTCAATGCTCTTTGTCCCGGCTGGGTCAATACCGATATGGCTCAGGAAGGAATAGAAGGTTTCGCTGATGCTTTGAAAATCACCAAAGAACAAGCCTATCAGGAAGCGATGAAACAGGTGCCACTGGGTAAAATGTCCGAGCCTGAGGAAATTGCGCAGTTCATCGGCTACCTGTTCTCCGAACAACAAACCTCATTGACCGGACAAACCATCGATATCAATAACGGTGTTCTCATGCCCTGACCACCGTAAGGCAAGTAGGGAGTGGAGGGTAATTTTTTAGAAATTCGTCTTCATCTGCCAGGGATTCTTTAGCCTGTTCAATAGTTATTGGCGAGTCATCTTCGATGGATAACAAATAGTCTATCTCTTGATTATACCCTTTTGACTTGATTGTTTTATACCAGGGCGTTCCTTCCAAATGAGAAACCGCTGATACTGTATCTGCGTCCGCTTCATAAAAAACTTCGGCCACTTTTCTTAATATCCTTTGCTGACGTGGAGTGAATGCTGTTAAATCAGCCTCTTTTTTTCCTTTAAATATACCGTCCGCCTTTTCTTCAGATTGAAACGGGACGATGGTGAAAAAATCTCTTAGATCATCAGGGATATTATTTCCCTTAACTTCTTCATAAAAACCCAGTGGAACGGGGCCTCTTTCAAGTGAATGATATTTTAGATTGGTTACTGAACGCCCTGTTTCATTAAAGTGCCGAAAATCAAGAAACGACAAAAGCTTAAATATTTTTGTCATGGTCGGCTTTTGCGTGTTGGCAGAAAAAAACAGAATGGCGTTAACCAGTTTCTCTCTGGAGGTATTGTTTATACACATGGGGACGGGATAGTTTTAAATTGGATAGCTTATAATATCAATTATCAGCCAACCTGTCGATAACATTAAAATATAAATATTTCAATAAATTCCTTACCCGCAAAGCCTCTTAGTTACCCTGCCTGAACTTTCCCGACTCTCTACAAATCTTTTAATGCGGGATTGGTTTTATCCTTTTCCGAGAGAACCGGGTTCGAAGTCGGCCATTTGATGCCAATATCAGGGTCATTCCACATTATCCCCTTTTCTTTTTCTGCAGAATAATATTCGGAAACTTTGTATAAAAATTCAGCTGTCTCGCTGAGAACACAAAATCCGTGTGCAAACCCGACAGGGATATAAATTTGCAGGTAATTGGAATCCGACAGGGTATAACCTCTCCACTGGCCAAAAGTGGGTGACTGTTTACGAATGTCCACCACCACATCGAACACCTCTCCTTTAATCACCCGTACCAGTTTCGCTTGCTCTGGGGCAGCCCGATAGTGGAGGCCGCGAATGGTATCCTTCTGGGAAACAGACTGATTGTCCTGGATAAACTCCTCCTCTATTCCTATTTCTTTATATCTTTCTTTTTGAAAACTCTCAAAAAATCTGCCTCGAGGATCGGAATGGACAGCGGGCTGGATTAACAACACCCCTTCTAAATCCGATTTTTCAACGTTAAAAGTCATATCAAATATCCAGGTTGAAATAAGAAGATGGGGGCTGGTAGAGGAAAACCCACATAAAGGAAAGGGATTATATAACGCAAAGGGTAAAATTGGCAATCAAGCAAGTGCAAATAAATCCAGCTTATCTACCCAACCGAGTGAAGGTTCAATGACTAGAATTATTCGAGGTTCTCTATAAAATTTGCTAATATCTGCCTTTACAAAAATTAACCCAATAAGAGCTTCAATGAAAATTATACCTGCGGTAGACATAAAAAATGGCAAATGTGTGCGCCTTTCCCAGGGGAAAGCCGATCAGGAAACAATCTATTCGGATCATCCTCAAGAAATGGCAGATCATTGGGATGAAGAAGGTGCGCAACTGATTCACGTTGTCGATCTGGACGGAGCATTTGAAGGCTCCCCTAAAAACTCGAAAATTGTTAAGGAAATCATATACAGCAGTTCCGTTGACATTCAGGTCGGCGGTGGCATTCGAACTCTTTCTGCAATCGAAGAATATGTCAACGCCGGGGTCTATCGAATTATTTTAGGCACGATTGCCCAAAAAGAACCCGAGTTTGTTGAGCAAGCGTGCAAAAAGTTTCCGGGAAAAATAATTGTCGGCATCGATGCCAAAGACGGCATGGTCGCAGTTAAAGGCTGGGTCGAAGTTTCTGACCAGAAGGCCACCGACCTTGCTGGAAAAATGCGAGGTTACGGTATTGACGGATTCATCTTTACAGATATCAGCCGCGATGGAATGCTTCAAGGCCCCAACCTTGAAAGCATAAAAGAGTTTGCAGAAGCGGCTCAATTACCCGTCATTGCATCGGGGGGCGTTAGTCGTCTTGAAGACATCCAAAACTTGATGAAGTTGGAATCTTCCGGTGTCGAAGGTGTCATTATTGGAAAAGCCCTTTACGACAAAACCCTGTCTTATGCTGACGCAAAAAACCTCGGCTAATACTTATGCTGGTTAAACGCATCATACCCTGTCTTGACGTTAAAAATGGCCGCGTGGTCAAAGGGGTGAACTTTGTCAATCTGCGTGATGCAGGCGACCCCGTTGAGGTTGCCGCAGCATATGAAAAAGAGGGTGCCGATGAACTCACCTTTTTGGATATTACCGCCTCGCATGAAAAACGCGACATCATTCTGGATGTCGTAGCACGAACCGCAGAAAAAGTTTTTATGCCTCTTACCGTAGGGGGCGGCGTTCGCACTTTAGACGATATCCGAAACCTGTTAAAAGCCGGGGCCGACAAAGTAGCCATAAATTCAGCTGCCGTTAAAGACCCTGCCTTTGTGCAAAAAGCGGCACAACGTTTTGGAAGCCAGTGCATAGTCGTTGCCATCGATGCCAAGCAGACTAAGTCTGCGGCCGACGACCCGTCTATTCCAAGTTGGGCTGAAGAACACCCTGCTTTACTATTGGATAGAAATAGTTCATCCACTTCCTGGGAGGTCTATATCCACGGCGGCAGAACAGCCACAGCTATAAATGTAGTTAAATGGGCTCGGCAAATGCAAGACTACGGTGCAGGTGAAATTTTGCTAACCAGCATGGACCGAGATGGAACAAAATCGGGTTACGATCTGAAATTGAATCGTTCGGTTTCCGAGTCCGCAACCATTCCGGTGATCGCATCAGGAGGGGCCGGAACACTGGAGCATTTATATGATGGGATTACCAACGGCAAAGCCGATGCCGTGCTAGCCGCCTCTATTTTCCATTTCAAAGAATTCACCATCAACGAAACTAAACGCTACCTGAAAGAAAAAGGCGTTTGCGTCCGTCTCACTTAACGCCACAGTTATTCAGCACAAGCGTTTTACTTGATGTATCAAGAGTTGCTTGAGTTTCAAAAGGCAGGGTCCAGATTTCCTTGCTATGGCCTATCGGGCAATGGGTCAGAATTGGGATATCGGGTTTTGAAAATAAATCGGCAAGGACATCTTCCAGTTTTCCATCTCCCGGTTTTTGTGGATTGCAGTTGACCATCTCTCCAAAAATAATTCCTCGCACGCTTTTAAACTTTCCTGTTGCTTGCAACTGCCACAACATCCCATCCAGTTTATATAAAGGTTCGCTCACATCTTCTATAAATAAAATCCGATTGCGGGTTTGTATTTCATAAGGCGTTCCCAGGGAACGGCAAAGCAACGTCAAGCACCCCCCTGTAATTTTTCCCGTGGCAATCCCTTTTGAAAACACTTTAGCCTTTCGGCAATGAAGTGATTTTGCCGATGCTTCTCCCATCAAAATATTTTTGAACTGCTTGCGCGACTGATTCATGGGAGCCTGACCAAAACTACCCGCAACCATCGGGCCATGAAACCCCACCACACCGCAATGAAGATACAGATAATGAAGTAGCAACGTGATATCACTGGACCCGACAAAAATTTTTGCATTGGCCCGGATCACTTTTGCATCCAGATGTTGAAGAACCCGGTTTGTACCGTAACCCCCGCGCGCGCAAAAAATAGCTTTAATCTCGGGATTGCGTACCATATCCATAATGTCTTGCGCCCGCTGCAAATCATCACCCGCAAAATAGCGTGAGCGGGAATAGATTTGCCTGCCGGGCATCGGCTGGAATCCCATTTTAGAAATCACATCCAATCCGTTTTGCAATTGTTGTTTATCGACGGGTCCTGCTGGGGCGACCACTCCGATTTTATCGCCTGGGTTGAGTTTTGGCGGCCGGATCAATGAAAGAGTTTTTTTCGACATTACAAATAACTTTCAAAAGGTTACAATAACCGCTTCCAATAAAATTTAATTTCAGGAACCATAGTTGCAACAATTATTCAGGCCAGAATAGGGTCAACACGTTTCCCAGGAAAAAGCGTCCACCTGCTTAAAGGACTTTCTATTCTTGAGCATATCATCATTCGATTGCAAAAAGTGGCTGTGTTTCAAGGTGAGGATGTTTTGAAAAGGTTCATGCAAGCGGGAGAAGCCCAGCATATCGTCTGCATCTGTGGTAAAGCCCAGACCGGCTTTCATTTATTCCATAGCATTTCTTCTATTCTATGCAATTTGGATTCTGGGAATGTTCGATGTATAGTGGCGAATCGTTGCAGCCAATAGTGTCAATGCCCATATCGCAAACAAATACCATCAAGCTTTTTACTATAAAATCGTTGGTATATACCCAAGACCCAGCTTTATTAAAATTTTTTAATTGGAAATCATAAGTCCACTGTGCTAATTTTTCCTTTATTCTTATTGCCTTTCCTTATTCGTTCTATCTACTAAAAAATTAAAAGAAAATTTTTCCGATGCCTTTTCCGATGCCCAAGAGTTGTTATGGAGTCCCAGAATGATCGAGGTTGAAAACCTGAGCCTGTATTACGGATCCCGTCGTGCCATAAACAATCTTTCATTTCAAATTGAAAAAGGTGAAGTGGTTGGTTTTCTTGGACCCAATGGTGCCGGCAAAAGCACAACCCTGAATATTATTTCCTGTATTCTTCCGGCTTCAAGTGGCACTGCCAAAATAAATGGATTCGACACTTTTGAACAGTCTCTTGAAATAAGAAAAATTATTGGATACCTCCCAGAAACGCCCCCTCTCTATCCAGATATGACCGTTGCCAAATATTTAGATTTTGCCGCCAGTGTCCGTGGCGTTGCCGCTAAAAAAATTCCTGCGTCCGTTGCAAGAGTCATTGATAAATGCTCACTCAAAGATGTAGGCCATCGCATCATCGGGCGACTCTCGAAAGGTTACCAGCAAAGGGTTGGACTGGCACAGGCCATGGTTCATGATCCCGAAATACTCATTCTTGATGAACCCACCATCGGATTAGACCCCATCCAGATCATTGAAATTCGGAAATTGATTCAGGAACTTGCGGCAGAACACACCATCATTCTTAGCTCGCATATCCTCCCCGAAATCACTCAGATATGCAAACGCGTGATAATAATAAATGAAGGTGAAATTGCCGCAGTGGATTCTCTAGGAGGGTTGACGGCTTCTTTAAGAAAAAGCGAGCGCCTCTCCTTAACCGTGAGGAATTCTGATGACACTATCATTGAAGAAATAAATAACATGGATCAAGTTCTTTCCGTTTCATCCGAGGAAGAAAATCAATTCTTTATTGAATGTGCGTTACGGTCAAACCTGCAAGACGGTATTGCAAAGCTGGCTCTTGAAAATCACTGGGGGATTATTGAACTCAAACCCGTCTCCATGACACTCGAAGATATATTCCTCAAGCTCACTCTTGAAGAAAAGGAACCCGCCGTATGAAGAACAGCTGGATCGTAGCTAAAAGAGACCTGGGTTCATTTTTCAACTCACCCATTTTCTATGTCATCACCACCGTTTTTTTAATTCTTTACAGTTTTATTTTTATCAATATCCTCATTTTTTTCAGCATGCAGAGTATGCAGTCGGGACAATTTCAGCAAATGGGCATGGGCCTGAATATAAATGAAATGGTCATTGAACCGAGCTTTCAAAATATGGCGGTGATTTTACTGCTAATAATTCCCATCATCACCATGCGCAGTTTTGCCGAAGAAAAAAAATCAAAAACCTTTCACTTGCTACTTTCCTCACCCGTGCATTTAAAGGAAATCGTTTTCGGAAAGTTTCTTGCCTGCATGATAGTGGTGACATTGATGATTCTCTTGTCAAGTTACTCTATCGGATTTTTGTTCTTCATTAGCGAACCCGACATTGGACCCGTGCTGACCGGTTATCTGGGCATTCTACTCATGGCGGGATGCTATGTATCGGTGGGCGTATTTGCATCTTCATTGACTGAAAATCAGATCGTTGCTGCGGTAATCACCTTCGGTTTTTCCCTTTTCATGTGGGTCATCGGATGGGGTGTCCAGACGGCTGATTCCACAACCGGACAAGTACTCGAATACCTTTCCATCATTGAACATTTGGATCGTTTTTTAAAAGGCATAATAGAAACCAGCGATATCGCTTATTACCTGTCCTTTATTATTTTTGGACTTTTCCTTTGCCATCGCACTCTGGACTCGAATCGCTGGAGGTGATTTTATGAAAAAGTTTATACCGATAGCGGGTTGGTTGTCTCTACTGTTGGGGTTTGCCGCATTGTTTTTTTATATTGTGCTTCCAGACCTTAAAACAGTGATCTTCTCATTAACCGCCGTTTCCATTTCCAATGGAATATTTTTTCTGGTTTCGGAAGGATCGACTCTAAAGAAATTCTTTTCTTCGCGGTCGGCCCTTCATGGCACCAATGCCATCATCCTGACATCCGTATTTCTTGGCATCCTTATATTCGCTAACCTTCTTATCCATCGCCACAAGCAACGGTTCGACTTAACCGAAGGAAACTTGTTTACTCTGGCTCCGCAGACTAAAAAATTTGTAGCCAATCTTCCTCGCGAAGTTAAATTAACCGCTTTTTTTCAAATCGAAACAGCAGAAAAAATTGCGTTCACCAATCTGATTACCGGATATCTTGAAGAAACGGATAAAATTGAAATTGCTTACATTGACCCCGGTAAAAATCCCGCAGTCACCAAACAATATGGCGTGACCACCTATGGCACCATCGTATTGGAAAGCGGCACTAAAGAAACTAAAATTCAAAATCCCAACGAAGAAAACCTGACCAACGCCCTTTTAAAAGTCACTCGCGATGAGCAAAAGACAATCTATTTCCTTGAAGGTCACGGCGAAAACCAAATCAACAGCCTGGAAAATGAAGGTTATCAAACAGCCAAAAAAAATCTTGAACAAGACGACTTCATGGTAAAACCTTTATTACTCCTTAAAACCGGGGAAGTGCCAGAAGACGCATCTGTACTGGTGGTGGCCGGGCCTAAAAAACCGATTCAAGCGGAAGAGCAAAATTCCATCCAATCTTATCTTGATAAAGGCGGAGCGGTTATGATGCTCATCGACCCGAAATCAAAATCGGGTATGGAGCCGTTCTTAAAAAAATGGGGCGTATTGCTCGGTGGTGACATCGTTATCGATCCTATGTCCAAATTATTTGGTGGCGATTTCGCGGCCCCTGTCGTCAACCAATACACCGCGCACGATATTACCAGCGAATTTGTTCTCGCAACTCTTTTCCCGATTATTCAATCTGTGCGTGGTATCCCAGGAGCCAGAATTGAAACAGTAGAATTGCTAAAGACCAGCGAAAATAGTTGGGGGGAATCGGACTTTGAATCGGGTACCGTAAAATTCGATGCGGGGTCCGACATAAAGGGTCCTGTCCCCGTTGCAGTGATCGCCACAAAACTCCTCGAAACAGAAGAACCTCACAGCGAAAATGCAGAACCTCATGGACATGACGAACCGCAACCGAAAGCTACCCTGATCGTAATTGGCGACTCCGATTTCTCCAATAACCGCTACAGCAATTTTTCCGGCAATGGAGACTTTTTTCTCAATACGGTTTCCTGGCTGGCAGAAGAAGAGAACCTGATTTCAATTCGCCCAAAAGAAAGAAAAAATACCCCTGTCCATATAACTCGGGCATGGGGCACTGCGATATTTGTTTTGGGCCTCTTGGTGTTTCCAGGGCTGGTTGCCGGAACTGGCATCCGCATCTGGTGGAAGCGACGGAACTTATGAAGTTTAAAGGAACGGCCGCGATGATGGTCACTTTCTTCAGTCTCGGAATTTATTACTTCCTCATCGACCTGCCTGCTGAAAAAAAGAAAGCACAAGAAAAAGAAATAGCCGGAAAAGTTCTACCCCTGAAAATAGCAAATGTCAGCGAATTTTCTTTAATCAAAAAAGATCAGACCATCACGCTCCAGCAAAACACGAATAACATATGGAACCTTTCTCAGCCTCTTGAAACTGCAGGAGATAACCCTGAAGCAGAATCCTTCCTGTCTGAAATTGAAGCATTAGAAAAGTCGCGGGTTGTGGAAAACAGTCCAAAAAATATTTCGCAATACGGTCTCGACTCCTCCGCCTTCAAAATTCACATCAAATTTAAAGACGACAGAGAAGAAACTCTACTGCTTGGCGATGATAGCCCGATGGGAGGAAAAATATATCTCAAGCTGAAAAGCGACCCGACCGTACTTCTTGCCACGACCTCAAAAATAACTTTTGACAAATCGGTCTACCACTTCAGGGATAAAACAATCTTCAATTTCAGTTCCGGTTCCATCACCCGAATTCAAATTAAAAGAAACAAGCATCCACTGGATTTGATCCGCGAAAAAGAAGAGTGGAAAATCTCAGGGAAGGTACGAGCCAAGGCGGATAAGGATGCGGTATTGGCTTTTCTTCAAGCGATTCAATTTTCGCAAGTAAAAGAGTTTGTGAATGAAAAACCCGATTCACTGGAAGCCTTCGGTCTGGGGAAACCCACCACAACCCTTACCCTCGAAGACGAAAACAAGAAAAGTTACTCCATTGATTTTGGTGTCACAGAAAATGGCACCTATGCAAAAAAGGAAGATGCACCTGGTGTTTTTCGAGTCGATGCTAAATTTCACGACACACTTGAAAAAAGAAACGTCGACTTTCTTTTAAAAACTTTGATCGAATTCGAAGAAAAAGATGTAACCGAAATAAATATACAATCCGCAAAGGAAACCGTTCAGGCAATACGTCTTGAAAAAGATCACTGGGTTATCAAGAACCCCAAAGAAACCCCCGCCGACATGGCTACAATAAGGAGTCTATTATTCGACTTGAAGGAAGCAAAGCTCACCGAGTTTATCAAGTTATCCACCGATGCTACAGAGGCGTTTGGACTCGACAAACCAAAACGATCTTTTTCATTAAAAACGAATGATGGAAAATCTATAGACATTCAGTTTGGCAACACCAATCTCAATGGAGATCAGGTTTTCGCAAAACGGACAGGCGAATCCACTGTGTTTTCAGTTTCTAAAGAAACAACGAAAAAAATATTTCGCAGCTTCCATGAACTACGAAATAAAAAACTTTTCAAATTTGAAGCGGAAGAGATAAACAAAATTGTTATAGAAACGCACCAGACCCTTTTCGAAATGCAAAAATCCGGTTCCACTTGGAGCTTACTCAAACCAGAAAAAATGGAGATAAAAGAATTCCTGGGGAACGATCTGCTTTGGGCGATGAAGGGAATGGAATTCGAATCATTTGTTGAAACGGGCATAGCGCCGGAGTCCCTAGTTCCCCCCTCCTATAAAATCAGCCTCTGGAAAACCAAATCGGAAAAATTTGCAGAACTACAGGTAGGTAATATGGACACAAATAGCCAACAACACTATGCCCAAATTGAGGGTAAAAATGGCTACTATCAGGTCAAAAAGAAGTATCTGGACTCCTTTCCACTGGAGCTGAAAAGGTTCAAACTGCGGTAAAATCCATTCGGACAATCTCCACCCCGCCCTGGAACGATACCCCCCATATATTGTAATATTAAATTCCCCAGCATACTTCATATTGGGTCAAGAGAAAAAAAACCTAAAAAAACAGGTTTTTTGACACCCATAAACCATTATATAATAAGGAGTACCGCGTTTTTTAGCAATTTTTTTCAAATAACCGCTTGACAGATACTATATGTAGTGTTATTTTTTGCGAAGTATACAATATAAAGCAAATAAAGATTTACTTGGGAGTTGCAAAACAGCCCCATTTAGAGTGTCGTTTTTTTGGAAGGCTACATAAATTGAAAGCCAAAGATCTTCCAGCGGCGGGTTACTAGAAAAGAGGATTCCATTGTAATGAATGAGATGCATCCCAAATTTATACTGTTTACAGCAACCAGTGGGATGTATAGCAGTCTCAAATCCCTTCCCAAACCCCCAAACATTTTGAGCGCCAGCCGAACTCTGCGATGTATCTCGGCAGATGATATCTATCCAATTGGCGTAAAGTGGAGTCCCTTTTTGACCCGGGTATATCTCGGAAAAATAGTAGCCCGCCTCCTTTCTTTAATAGGAAGCGTCCCGTCTTTCCCTGAATCGCAGTTTAGCTTGTCTCCTATGTCAAGGACGGTTCAAAAATAGCATTTTAAATTTCAGGGAGATGATGCCCTCTTTCCCGGTTTTTCTTTTTTAGTCCCTCTGATATAATCCCTAAAAATAACTTTATACAGGTAACCAGCATGCCATCTCTTTCCTGCCGGGTTTCCGGCGAATCTATTCCTCAATACGCGCATGCAGGTGATGCGGGCGCAGACCTAACAGCATCTGAAAAAATTGCGATTCCTCCAAGAGAAAGAACTCTGGTATCGACAGGAGTTCGGTTGGAAATTCCCGAAGGCTATGTGGGGCTGATATGGCCGCGAAGTGGACTCGCCGTTAAAAAAGGCATCGATTGCGGAGCCGGGGTCATCGACTCCCATTACCGTGGTGAAGTCAAAGTCCTTCTTTTCAATCATTCCGATAACGAATTCCAAATCGAACCTGGGGACCGCATTGCCCAAATTTTGATCCAAAAAGTCGAAAGAGTCGAGTTTCACCTTGTAGATCAACTAAATGAAACAGCCCGTAACGATGCAGGGTTTGGCTCAACAGGAAAATAAAGAAATCCCTTTACCCTGCAAAATCGTTTATAATAGCAAGGAGTAGCAAACAATAATTTTGGTTTCCCAATGAGTGAAGAAAAAAAAGCCGACCCCAAAGAAGCAGGAACTTATAAAATAGTTCGCGTGCAACCCACACCTAATCCCGATGCGTTTCAATTTATGTTGAACGGAAAAGTGATGGGAGACGGCACCAAAACATTCGACTCTCCAGAAAATGCAGGGGAAGACGGACTGGCTAAAGCCCTGTTCGAAATTTTCGGAATCCAAAGTGTTTACTTAAAGGAAAATTTTGTCACCATCACCAAAGCCAATACGGTAGGCTGGCATACCCTGATGGAAAAAACCGGACACACCCTCGAAAAACTTTTATCCTTTTATGAAAAGGGAGACGAAACCGAACACGCCGCAGATGTCCACCCGATCCTCGAAGAATTTAAAAAAGAAGATTTTTTTAATTACGACAGTGAACGTCAGACAGAAGTGGTCAATGCTCTGCTAGACGTTGCCATCCGACCCGCACTTGCAAACGATGGCGGCGGCATCAACATCCTCGCTATCGAAGGCAAACAAATCAAAATCCATTATCAAGGTGCCTGTGGCAGTTGCCCAAGCTCGACCACAGGAACTTTACAATACATAGAAACTTTCCTAAAAGAAGCTATCCACCCCGAACTAGAAGTTCAAGCCAGCTAACCTGCGAACCGCCACCAGCGTGGCACTGGATTCCCAATTCTGATTTCCGAAAAACTAATTTTATTTTAAAAGTCTATTGATTTTCCATACATCTTAAAATAATTAATTTACAGCCTTTACTGGTTTTTCCATTTTTCTACCCCCGCCTATGGAGAAGCCTTGCTTTTTATTTCCCAAAGATTTAGGATGCAGATATTAAGAGTTTGAAGATAGGTGGTTGTACATCAAATTTTATCTGGAGCCAAAAGTAATGAAAAATCTAATTTTATTTCTCCTTATTTCTTTAGCTTTAGTGTTCTCCTCCTGCATGTCAGCATCCCAGCATAAAGCGGAAGTCCAGGATGAAAGCACTGATCGTGTAACTGTGGGAACAGTGCAAAAAGAAATTAAAGTTGGGATGTCGGCCCCAGAGGTCGCAGCAGCATTAGGATCACCTAATATAGTTTCTACTGATGAAGAGCGTAGAGAAGTTTGGATTTATGACAAAATTGCCAGCGACAGAGTGGTCTCGCAAGATTCAGGGTTTGGCTCTTTGTTAATTCTCGGTTCAAGTGGTGTTAGAGGAGCCGCCTCATCCAGCCAACGTACATTAACTATTATAATCAAGTTTGACAAAGATAATAAGGTGAGGGATTTCTCTTACCACACATCTAGATTCTAGGGATTTTTATGTTTAAAAATGCTACAAAAAGAAAGGCGTTGGGAGTCGTCAGCTCAATTATTTTTCTGTTTTCAATTGGGTGTGCTCCAAAAATACCACCTGAGGCTTTGGTATGGTCACAAGAAACATTAAAAGAAAGACAACTTCAAACAAGGCGTTTCGATACAGATGATGAAGAATCGATTTTGCAAGCTGTGGCGGGATTATTGCAGGATTTGGGTTTCAATCTTGATGAAAGCGAAACAAAGCTCGGTATCATTGTTGCCTCTAAGGACCGTGATGCAACAGAGGGAGGACAGGTTGCTTTGGCTCTGTTCGTTGCCTTATTAGTAGGTGGAGAAATGCCTGTTGATAAAAATCAAAAACTTAGAGCTTCAGTTGTAACCTTCCCTACTACAAAAGGGCAGGCAATAAACGTAAGGGTCACCTTTCAAAGATTAGTATGGAATACGAGAGGTCAGGTTAGTAAATCAGAGGGTTTAAGTGATCCCGAGTTTTATAAAGAATTTTTTGAAAAACTTTCAAAATCAATGTTTTTGGAGGCACATGAAATTTAAGCCATATAAAAGACAGAGAATTTTATTTTTATTCTTGGTCATTTTTCCCTCAATGTTTCTTGGTTGCCAAAATGCAAAAAAGCAATTATTGGCTACAGATCAAAGTCAGGTGCAATTACGTCAAATTCAAACTCGTGCTTTTGATACTACAGATAGAAAGCAAACACTTAGAACTGTGATTTCAACAATGCAAGATTTAGGGTTCGTTATTGACAAGGCTGATGAAACTCTTGGAGCTGTAAGCGGGACAAAACTTGATGGTTATAGCTTACGCCTGACGGTTACAGTTCGCACTAGAGGAAAAACGCAAACCTTAATTCGTGCAAACGCTCAATATAACATCCATGCGGTTGAAGAAGCAGGACCCTACCAGCAATTTTTCACTTCTCTTGAAAAAGCAATGTTTTTAACTGCCCATAATATAGATTAAAATATGCCAAATTAACCATGCCATTAGAGGGTCAAGCATATTTTTAATTATAAATTCTATTCTCAAATTCAAATCACCCCAACCCGTCTAACAAAACGAAACCCTAATGTTTGAGGTAGGAAAGAGGGAATAAAGCCTACCCACATTGCCTCCCCTATTCATAGGGCAACCTTTCACCCCAAAATTCGCATCAAGTTTAATAATTGGAAGGGTTGAAAAATAAGCTGATTAACCATTTAAAAAAAATTGTAGCAACTGCAAATGGTTGGTTTAGGACTAAATAAAAAATTTACTAAAAGAAGAAGTTTGTTAATGGTAAAAATCATTGGCATGAAATATTTGTTGTACTTACCGCACAACATATTGTACCATAACTACAACAGTCAAAAAAGGAGGAAATCCAATAACATTTGGAGGGTATTTTCATTCCCTTAGGTTAGAGACGGGGCTTACTCTCAGAAAGTTTGCTGAAAAAATAGGAGAGGACCCAGCTAATATTTCAAGACTCGAAAGAAACAAAATTCGTGCGCCAAAGTCTTATGAAAAATTAAAGTTTTTTGCTAATGAATTAGGTTTAAATGAAAAAACGACGGAATTTGATCAGTTTATCCAATTAGCGGAAATATCTAACAAATCTTACGGGATTGATAGTGTCAGTAATGAAAAGTTGCTTGAAAAACTTCCTGTTTTTCTAAGAACTTTAGACAATAAAGGTTTGGATGAATCTAAGTTAGATGACCTTATAAAAGCTATTAAGGAGGATTGGTAATTCGTAGTTTTATCTCCCCACAGGATATTGAAAAAGAGGCTATCAAGTTTTTAAATCTTTATCATCCCGAAAGCTCCATTCCCGTCCCTATTGAAGAGATTGTAGAAATTAAGCTGAAAATTCAAATAATTCCTTCACCTCGCTTACGCAGAGACTATGGGATTGATGGATTTTCCACTCAAAATTTCAAAGAAATTCACATCGATCATAATCAATTTTTTGACATGGAAAATAGAGTTCGATTTACTCTTGCCCGCGAAATAGGTCATTATGAATTATGAAAACTGAATCCTAAATCTGGTATTAAATAATGGGGTCTGGTCACCGCTTAATTATTTTGCCCCCTTATTTTTTATATAATTCTTATAGTCTGTATAGTCTGGCAGTTGTTTCATGTGGCTATGATTTGGTTGATTAGCATGGCAATAGATGCATAGTGACTTCAAGTTAGAATAATTATTGTTGCTTTTATCAAAAGACACATGATGTGTGTGTAAATACTTGGTCAGTTTTTTTTCAGATAAATCTGGGCTTGGGCAATTTGGATTTTCACATTGGTATTTTTTTAATTCGCGATATGTCTTAGATATATTCGCCCAGTCCTTTTGGTAAATGTTGGGGGCGCAGTTGTTTGCATACTCGCCATCTTTTTCAATATTTAACAAGTCTTTATGGCTTGATGAAAGGAACTTTCCCAAGTTAAAAGTGTCTCTTTCGTGAGTTTTTCCAGTTGCTTTATCTAACCCTCCTAAACAATTTTTACAGACGTACAAAAGTTGCTTATCTCTTTTGATCGGAACTTTTTTTCCGTCAAGAAAGCGGTAGAAAAAATAACCGTCCTGCCGTCTACTCATTCTGTATCGATGTTCTCTCCACCCTCCTGCTTCGGCTCTTTCTATTGTGTTGCATTTCAGGAGATGATACTTGTGAATCTTATCCAAGACAAATGAGGACTCAAAATCCCCTTTCCCGATATAATCTTTTAATCCTATTGCATATTCTGAGTCAACGTTTTTATCAACAATATGTATTATTACTTTAGTTAATGCTCCTTTCTCGTCAACATAGTATATTCCGCTATGCCCAACTACAATCTGATCAGCATTATTCTTAATGCTGATACCCTTGTTCGTGAGATGTTTGTCAAGGTTTGCGACCACTGGGTTAGCATCAAATTCACTGATAACTAGTTTTAGTTTATCAAATGAAGTAAATTTCATGTTTGCTTAACGAGCCTTTTCCAGGATTTGTTTGATTCGCTCTTCTGTATTTGTTATTGTCCTGAATTCCACACGTCTGCTTTTGCCAGGATTCTCAATATTATTTTCGATAATTTTCTTGGCAAATGCCAAGCCATTAGCACGGAATACTTTTATAAGCCATTTTTCGTGTTCTGCTACTGAAGGTAGGGTGAACAAATAGTTCAAAACGCTAAATGCTCTATCCTGTGAAAGTCTTGCGTTATTTAAGTACGCAGTTTGTGTTGATGGCTCTTTTTCCCAAATAGATGAAGTATGACCTTCAACCCTCAACTCGATAATATCTTTCTTAAAGGTTTTGTCTGTTAAAATATTGAGGTAGCGAGGGGAAAAATCTTTTAAAATCTCTTTGAATTTCTCACGAATCTGACTGCTACTTATTGTAAAGAGAACTTCAGGATTTTTAAACCTTATAGTATTATCATGTAGAATTTCTGCTCCCCACTTTTCTAAATCCTTGTCAAATTCTTTATGTAGAGCTTGATTCAATTTTATTTTTGTGTCTGCATAGGTACTTGCAATTTCAATCATCGCGACTTTGTCTTTGTTAATTTTTTGCATAAATACTACCGCAATAAATAAAAAAACCATCATTAGACCCGCCATCATGTCTGAAATGGATAGCCACTCTCTATTTTCCTTCATAGTACTCCCTTACTTTATTAGCTTGCGATAGTTTTTAAGAAATGCTTCGTAGTCTTCACCGAACTGTTTTGTAAGTCCTACTAGTGTATTTTCCAGTTGGCCAAGACTTTCGGGAAGTTTTTGAGCTATATCCTTTGTTAGTCTTGATAGGGCTTCAGATTGTTCGCCCATGCCAGATTGGACTTTCTCAAAGCCTGTGTTTAACACATTAAACACTTCAGTTGCCTTTGTTCCCATTTTAGAGAACTCTTCCAATTGTTTGTTTAGAGTTGTTACTTGGTTATCGTAGGTGTTTATCAAACTTTTTAGTTGCTCATAAACTTTCTGGACCTCTTCATTGCGTGAAGATATCTTTTCCAAGGAACCGCTTGAAGACTCTAATGAGCTTCTTATCGCCACCAATAATCCATGATCCTTTTCTACAATGTCCTTAAACTGCTCTTGCCATTTGAGTAAATTTACTACTGCTTCGTTTAGTTGTTTAAAGTTGTCACCAAATTGATCCACTAAGTTTTTATTGAAATCGGAAATAACATTCTCTAATGCTTTAATTATTTCTTCAGTAGCGCCACGAGAAAGAACTTCAATCGCTTTTTCAAGGGTCTTGTTTGTGGCAGAAAACTGTTCTTCAAGAAATGATCTGCTTTTTAACTGTTCTTCGTGTACTTCAATGCGAAAATTCTTTATAGAATCCTCGGTAGCTATATTACCCAAGCTAGTATTCGCTTTTTCAAGGGTCTTGTTTGTGGCAGAAAACTGTTCTTCAAGAAATGATCTGCTCTTTAACTGTTCTTCGTGTACTTCAATGCGAAAATTCTTTATAGAATCCTCAAAAAATTTGTTACGGATTACACTCCTCTTATGTGCTTCAATGCGAAAATTCTTTATAGAATCCTCTGTGGCTATGTTAGCCAAGCTATTATTCCCTTTTTCTATTAACGCTCTGGTAGATTTCTGCTCATCCCTGACTTCCAATCTCAATCCTTTTACTTGCTCATTTAATTCAACTATTCCAGATAATTTATCGTTAATTTGTCCTAATACAGATAACTCATCGTCTCCCCCAGTTAATTGATCTTTTTGAATTGTGCTTAGAATTATGGAAATTGTCATTCCTGCGATGGATGTTGCAAATGCCAACTTTAATCCCTCTAATAGATTAGGTACACTGTTATCAATATCGGAAGTATTGAACTCCCATAGACCAATAGCTATTCCAATGAATGTGCCTAAAACTCCAATACTGACAATTACCGATTTCATGTCAACATGGTTACCTGCTTTTAGACTTTTATGATCTTTCAAAGCCAAGAAAAGCATCCAAATTAAGGCTAGGAAAAATATTACTATTGCTGTCTCTCTCTCCTGATTTAGGATTGCGACCAAATCTTGAATTTCCATAAGACCCCCAATTGATGAAGAAATATTAAAAGTCCAAATAATTCTGGACATACTTTAGTGCGCTGGCGGGATCGGGAGTCATGGCGTACATGTTGCGGATATTTTCTTTGGCGAAATTTTGTCCGATCATTGCATCGAAGGTTTCGTTGAGCTTGTCATAGAACCCTTGTGTGTTGATGAACACCAGTGGCTTGTCGGTCAGTTTCAGTTGTCGCATAGATAAAATTTCTATCGCTTCTTCCAAAGTACCCACGCCACCAGGCAAAACGATGAAGGCATCGCTCCTCTCATCCATTTTTGCTTTTCTCTCGCGCATATCTTTTGTGACGATCAACTCATCTGCATCGGGGTATTCAATATCTTTTGTTCGGAAAAATTCTGGCAGAATGCCGATGACCTTCCCCTTCTCTTCATGCACGCCACGGGCGACACAACCCATCAACCCTATGGACGCACCGCCATAAACAAGGTCAATGCCTTTTTTGCCTATGGCACGGCCTAGTTCGGTGGCGACTGCTTTATAGCCGTCATCCACCGATTCGCTGGAACCGCAAAAAACGCAAATGGATTTAATGGTTTTCATATAATTGCAAGTAAGGGCAACCCCCCTTAATCCCCCCTTATCAGGGGGGTTCTTTAATTGCAGAGTGCGAGGCAGGCTCCACTACTTATCCCTTAATCGTCATCACGAGCGACTGAAAGGAGCGTGGCGATCCAGCTTTATAATTCGTCTTGTTTCGAATTTAAACCTTGCAAGGCATTCTGGATTGCTTCGTTGCTACAAGCTCCTCGCAATGACAGGCTATGAAAAATCTTTCTTCAATCTTCTTCATCAGAGGAGTAGAGGTTTTTGTGTTCGTTGAGGGCGTAGCGGTCGGTCATCCCTGAAACGTAGTCGCAGATTCTTCGTTCTAAAGTTCCATGCGCTTCGTTTTTTAATACCGACTCGGGGAGCAATCCCGGCATCTTCATATAAGCTGCAAAAATTCCATCGAGAGACAGTCCGGCTTTAAATTCCATACGCAGTACCTTGCGATGCGAATACATATTTTTATGCAAAAACTTTTTCAGTTCTTTGTTCTTTTCGGCGACTTCTTTTCCGAACGCCGCCATTCGAATGGGGGCGTGACGGACTTCATCCGCACTCGTCACTTTATGATCTGCAATATTTTTTGAGGTGGCTTCGCGAAGATCGGTGGTCAATTCGTTAATGATACTTCTCACCACCTGATATTTTTTTAATTTGAAATCGAGTCCCGAATATTTTTCATCAAAACGATCTTCATTCTCTTTCCACAATGCAACTTTTCTAAGCTGGTCCAGATCGAGAAGGTCTGACGTGATGCCGTCATCGAGGTCGTGCGCGTTGTAGGCAATGCCATCTGCAAAATCGGCTATCTGGGCTTCGAGTGATGGATACTCCACACCCTCTGCTGAAGTGATGGGGTTTTCTTCATCTTTGGTGTGTTTGCAGATTCCCTCAAGAACGTCCCAAGTTAAATTGAGTCCGTCAAATTCTGGATATCTTTTTTCCAGAAGTTTTACGATTCGCAGGCTTTGTTTATTGTGTTCGAATCCGCCATGGTCTTTCATCAACCGATTCAAAACATCCTGCCCGGTATGACCGAAGGGGGGATGCCCCAAGTCGTGAGACAAGGCAACCGATTCTGCAAGGTCTTCATTTAACTGTAAAGATTTACAGATGGAGCGTGCAATTTGCGCCACTTCCAGAGAATGCGTGAGACGCGTGCGGTAATAGTCGCCTTCGTGATAAACGAACACTTGAGTTTTATACTCAAGCCTTCTGAATGCGGAGGTATGGATGATGCGATCGCGATCTCTTTGGAAACGGGTGCGGTATTGATGTTCTTCTTCTGGGTGCTGGCGGCCCTGACTTTCGCCACTTTTAACAGCAAAAGGAGCCAGAGTGCTGGACTCTAGTTTTTCCAGATCAAACCGTGTGATCAACTTGATGCTCGATTAATTTAAAGAGTTAATAACAGGGAGAGGGATAAGACAATAACTTCCATCACGAATTCAGGTCATCCATGACCAGCACTTATCTATAAATTAACTATTCGGATTGCTTCATTCTAACCAAATTCGGCAAGCCCGTCAACTATGACAAATAAAAGTCTGTTCTTTTTCCTGCTAATTTGTGGTTTTTTAGAGGATTCATAATAGATTCCAAAACCCATAATCATTTATTTTTATTGATATTACGCCATTTTTAATATTTTTTTTTAGTATGCAATGCTCAGATTCTGAAACTGGAATCTTCAGACGATCCCGAACGAGACAAGCCTTGAATTCTTTATGATTAAACGATTTGTATTCCTGCCGATTGAATTTTCACAAAAAATAATAAATTGGCGGGTTAAAGAGTCCTTAATTTTTCAAAAATAATTGGATTTTATAGCCAAATTCGATTATAAAAGGGGGTTCAAAGTCGAGTATCAATTGGGGTTATCCCTGATTTTGTTTTCTTCAAAAACTCATAAATTCAGAAGATAAAAACCCCATACCTTCATTTCCCCAAGACTGGATTTAAAAGACTTCCTTCATGCCTTTTAGTCAATAGGAAATTTCTTTTAATCAATGAATGGGTTCGTACCTTTGAAAAACGTATTAATAATTAGTGTGGCAGAAATTTTCTGCCCCGTAAATATAATCGACCCTCATATTTAGAAGGCAGGAGAATGAAAAAAAAATACCTATTAGCACCCGGCCCCACCCCTGTTCCTGAGCATGTCTCTCTGGCAATGGCTTTGCCAATGCAACACCACAGAACTCCGCAGTTCAGCGCTATCTTCGGAGAAGTCGCTGAAGGAGCCAAATATCTATTTCAAACCAAACAAGATGTTATGATCCTCGCCTGCACTGGAACAGGAGGCATGGAAGGATGCGTGATCAACCTTTTCTCTCCTGGTGACAAGGTATTGGTAATCAATGGAGGAAAATTTGGTGAACGCTGGGGTAAAATTTCAGAGACCTACGGTCTGGAAGTGGTTTGGCATAACGTAGAATGGGGGAAAGGCGCCGATGCAAAAGAAATTGAGTCTATCATCTCCAAAGATAAAGACATTCGTGCCATTATGGTTCAGGCCAGCGAAACCTCTACCACTGCGGCTCACCCCATTGAAGCGCTGTCCAAACTAACGCGAGACCGAGACGACATTTTATTGATCGTAGACGGAATTACCGGTGTCGGGGTTTTCAACCTTCCCATGGACGGATGGGGAATAGATGCCATGATAACCGGATCACAAAAATCTCTGCAACTGCCGCCGGGCCTCGCCCTTGTAGGGCTGAGCGAAAAAGCTTGGAAGTTTGCAGACAAGTCAACCTCTCCACGTTTTTATTTCGACTTTAAAAAAGAACGCAAAAACCTGGCAAACAAAACATCGGCATACACTCCAGCGGTCTCTCTGGTATCAGGATTGCGGGTCGTGCTCAATGACCTTAAAGAAGAAGGTTTGGAAAATGTTTTCAAACGCCACAACCGTCTGGCGCGAGCCACACGTGCCGCAGTGCAGGCTATGGGACTAAAAATGGTCGCTCCCGATTCCCCGGCAGACAGCGCAACGGGTTGTTTTGTTCCTGAGGGTGTTGATGGTGGCAAACTGGTTAAAAGTCTGCGCGATGATTTTGGTGTCACTCTCGCCGGCGGTCAAGACCAATGGAAAGGAAAGGTCGTTCGCATTGCCCATTTGGGTTATGTAGATACCTTTGATATCATCATCGCAATCTCCGCACTGGAACTAGCCCTGAAGAAATTTGGTGCCAATATCGAGTTCGGAAAAGGAGTGGCCGCAGCACAGGAAATTCTTTTAGAAGCCTATTAGTGGCCAACAGCCACAAGTGACAGGCCAGCGTGACGCTGGACTCAAAAGGTCAATGCCCACCAGCGTGACGCTGGACTCAAGAGGTCAATGCCCACCAGCGTGACGCTGGACTCAAAAGGTCGATGCCCACCAGCGTGACGCTGGACTCAAAAGGTCGATGCCGATTAAGCAAAAAAAACATCGTCAAGCCTTTTACTATTGTCTGCTAATATTCCCTCCCACGGGAGTGGGTTGCTAGTCGCAGAGGCAAAAGGTCGGTGCCCATAAAGCCAGGCGAAACCGTAAAGCTTTTTATACTATAGGATCGCAAATTTTCCCTCCCCCGTTAGGGGGTAATTTGGAGTTTAAAAATGAAAGTTTTAGTTTCAGACAACCTCTCCGCTACTGGAGTTGATATCCTCAAAAAAGAATCCGGTCTTGAGGTGGATGTAAAAACCGGAATGTCTAAGGAAGAGCTTATTGCTACTATCCCGGCTTATGACGCTTTAATTGTTCGCAGTGCTACCAAAGCCGTTGCAGAAGTTATCGAAGCCGCCACAAACCTCAAAGTTATAGGGCGAGCCGGTATCGGTGTTGACAATATTGATCTTGATGCTGCAGGACAAAAAGGCATCATCGTTATGAATGCGCCTGAAGGAAATATTATAACCACCGCAGAACATACGATGGCGTTGATGTTATCCATGTCTCGGAACATTTCGCAGGCAAGCTGGAAGCTTAAAAATGGAAAATGGGCCCCTAAAGAGTTTATGGGAGTGGAGCTTTACGATAAAACTCTGGGTATAGTGGGTTTTGGTCGCATTGGATCGATTGTGGCTGATCGTGCACGCGCATTCCAAATGAAGATACTGGTTCACGATCCATACATCTCACAAGAGCGTGCGGAAAAAGCGGGTGTCGAACTTGTTGAGCTAAAAGATTTGTTGGGAAGATCAGACTTCCTCACTCTTCACACTCCTGGCCTTGCTGATGGCAAAACTCTTTTGGGAAAAGCAGAATTCAACCAGATGAAACCCGGCATCCGTATTGTGAATTGCGCCCGTGGAAGTTTGATAGACGATGCCGCTTTGATCGAAGCTATCAAAGATAAAAAAGTGGCCCGCGCCGCATTAGATGTTTACACCAAAGAACCGCTGGATACGGCAAGTCCCTTACTTCAAGTAGATGAAATCACCTGCACACCTCATTTGGGTGCATCGACTGGCGAGGCTCAGGAAAAAGTAGCCATCGCCATTTGCGATCAGATCATCGACTACCTGAAATACGGGAATGTTCGCAATGCTGTAAATGTGCCTTCGATTGATGCGGAAACACTGGCAAAAATCAAACCTTATCTGGTGCTAGGCGAAGACCTCGGCAGTTTTCTATCGCAGATTACAGATGGAGCTTTGACTCGAATCGAGATTCAATATAACGGAGAGGTGGCCGGTCTTTCAGTAGAACCCATTTCAATCGCAATTTTAAAAGGTCTGCTCAACCGAACCATCGACGGCGTTAATATGGTCAACGCACCTTTCATAGCTAAAGAAAGAGGCGTTGAGGTTCAAGAGTCCAAAAGCAATGAGGTGCATGAATACACCAACACCGTACAGGTTCAAGTGACCACGCAGAAAGGAACCCATCGGGTAACAGGGAGTATCTTCGGAAAAGGCGACTCCAGGATCACCCAGTTTGAGGAATACAGCCTCGAAGGCGTTCTCTCAAAAAATATGTTGGTGCTAAATAATATGGATGTCCCCGGTGTCATTGGTAACTTGGGAAATATTCTCGGAAAGCACAACCTTAATATTGCAGGCTTCCACCTCGGAAGAATGGAAGACGGAGGGAAAGCAGTAGCAATCATCAACATCGATTCGCCGCCAACGACTGAAGCATTGCGTGAGCTAAGGGATACAGCCAATATCTTAAACGTTCACAGCGTTTCTCTTTAAACAATAGCGCATAAAAAAAGCGTGGCCTCCTCATCCGAGGAAGCCACGCTTTTTTAATTTCTCTTCTTATTTTTGAGTCTCTTCTTTCGGTTCCGGGTTCTCAACCTTCTCAATTTTTTGCCCGAAAACCTGTGCGATCACATCATTAATTACATCCACCCCGAGAATATTATAAACGGTGTTCGCTGACTTAAAATGCGGACTTGTGAAAAGGCTCAGCACCTTCTTACTGGTATAGCCCAGCATCATAAACTCATGCGCATAATTTTCTGCAACCAGGCGCAGAGTATCTTCATCGGCATCTTCATCCCCTGTTGGAGGTCCGGCATCTGCATCAACATCCTCTTGGATTTCATAAACATAAATTAAATGCCAGCCAAATTCTGTGTTGACGGGTCCAACAACATCGCCCTCTTGTGCTGTGAAAGCCGCAACCTCAAAGGGACGAACCATAGCCCCTTTACCAAACCAGCCCAAGTCCCCACCGCGTTTTTTTGAAGGACATTCACTATGCTCTTCGGCAAGCTTGGTAAACTCTTCACCTGCATCTATTTTCACCTTCAATTCTTCGGCAAGTTCTTTCGAACCCACAAGAATATGCCGGGCTTGAACTTTTTTAACTTTTCTTTCTTTCGCCATTATTTTATTCCAGTAAATGGGACAAAGCCCATATCGTTTATTAAAAAATCAATTTAACATTAAGGCACAACATTTTTTGTATTTCTTACCCGACCCGCATGGACAAGGCTCGTTGGGCTTTGCTTTTTCCTGTTGTATCTCGACGGGAGCCTGATTTGTTAGTAGTTCCTGTCCCATCTTTTTTGCATTCTTATATCTCTGCTTCAACCGATCATTGAGATCGGGAATAGTTTGGTTCAACGCAATCAACATATCATTATTCTTTACCGTAAGCTTTGCATCTTCCTTTTCTCTCATTTCTTCATCGAAATGATAAGTCGCAGAAAATAAAGGAGCCTGGTCTGCACTGTCTAATTGGAACTTAAAGAATGATAATTGCGAACATTTATTATCATTTCGCGGGTCAATATCGTAGGAATCTTCAGTAAAATATTGATTGTCTTCATAGTTAAAATCCAGCATTTCCTTATTTCGCGGGAACAACTCAAAATAATTAAAATACCGTCCGGGTTCAAATTCAAGATAGCTGATTGGGTTCTTTTCTCCGTAGGCTTTCGCTTCTACGGCTCTCTGCTTGAACAGAATAATCAACTCATCCGCCGCATTTTTTGCAAAACCTTTGGCGATCTGACTTTGAACTTCAGTGAGTTTAGGATGTTCAGGAAGCGTATTGAATGTTTTATTGAAATTTAACTGGAACGCAAAAGAGTTTTCAAGGTTATCCCTGTCTCGCAGATATACCACCACATAACTGTATTCAAAAAATGGACTCGTATGGTAATAGTCTTCAAGGACATAAGTGTGCCTGTAGTCCTCTTCTTCGAACCGGTAGGTCACTACCGAGTTTTCGCTCTCTTGCTGGTTAATTACCCTATAACTTTCGATGACAATTTCCCTTCACTAATTATTCAAGATCATTTTTTGTTCAAAAAATAATTTTACAACACCCGGTTTTATATCAACGGGGAAGCGGGGAATCAGAAAAACCAGGATATTTTTTCAATACCCCTTTTGCTCTTTCGCGCACTTCTATATCGCGAACTGCACGAACCGAATCTTTGGTAATATCTTCTTTATGATTCGAATTTGCATGACCGTATCTATAGTAATAAATAGCCGCCGTTGCATGTGGCATTTCGTTTGAGGTCCACGAAGTAAACCCCCCGCCTGGAGAAAAGGTTGGACTGATAAAAATATCCATCCGATCCATATCTTTTATGCTGTGATTTTCATCGTGGAGGCTTTCCGCTTCTTCCAAGTTTGGCATTCTCCAGTCTGAATATCCTGCGAATTTTTCAATGTCCAGCCCCTGAATATATTCATGCGCTCTGAACCAGTTGTTCCACTTACTGGTATCTTGAAACGAATCCGTTTGTTTCCACATTAATTTTGTTTCCAAGTCCGTAATGGTACCATCCCCATTATCGACAAATCTTTTTTCCAGTTCCAATTGTTGCTCCTTTAAATTCCAAATCCTGCAACATTCAAATGTATTCAGACCAAATCTTCACTTTTTTCTATGTCACGAACCAATCGTGAGGCTCCCCTCGAAGTGCGATAGATATCATCATACATGGTGACCCCTTTTCTAAAACTCAAACGGACACCCTGTATTTTATGTCTAATATCACTGGTCCAGCATAGAAAGCCACAACCAGAAGCAAATAAATCTGACAAGAAAATGGTTTGCCCCGAGTTGTCGGAGTTTTTCATATTCTTATCGAAAAGGCTTTTTGCTTCATTTGTTGTCGGCAGTCTCCAGTTTGAAAAACCTGCAAACCGTTTTCGGTTCAAGATTTCTGCAAACTCTCTCACCTGCAACTGACTCATCCACTTTCCCGTAACCTGCCAAGTATCCTGTTTGAGCCAAACCAACCGCTTGGCACAATCGATCACCGTATCACTATCCCCTTCAACAAAACGTGCTTCAGGTTTAATTGCGGGATTTTCACTCATAAGCCTGTTGCCTTTTTTGTAAAATCTTAATGCCCCTGTCTATTCGTTCAGGAATCTTTTTTAATTGTCCGAACAGCACGCACTCCATGACTTCTCAAGCCCATTGCGTTCCATTTATAATCGCCATTGTAAAAATGAAACCGAATGGCAAATCCCTTATCTGTCTTGTGCATGGTTTTTGTCCAAGATGTCTGCCCGGCTCCCGAAGGAAATCCCTTTAGCAAAAAGAGTGTGTCGCCATAGCTATCTGTTACAGGACTGGAGGGATCATAAATGGACTGAGCTTCCTTCCGAGTCGGCATTCTCCAATCCTTATGACCGCCGAATTTAACTCTATTTATTTCCATCATATAAGACTTTGCCTCTTCCCATGTCACCCACTTATCTAAGTCGATATAAGAGTCATCGGCTTTCCACATGAGCCCTGTTTTATTATCCACAACCGTTCCATCTTTGCGGCTTTCGATACGGATGAATTCAGGGTCTTCCTCATCCTCCGCCTTATCATCCCTGACCAGCCGAACTGCACTTGGAAAGCCGTCGTTTTCTTTTGCTAGCCAGAATTCGTAGTCAGAGCGATAATCATGGGACATGGCTGCCTTAGCCCCACGAGTCTGGCTTGTCCAGGTTGAGAATCCACATCCTGACGGAAAGATCGGGTTAATATGAATCTCGCATCCTTCCACATCCATATTGGTGGTTTCAGAATCGAACAGGTACTTGGCTTCCGAAGCAGAGGGGATACGCCAATTGCCATACCCTGCAAACTTTTCTTCATTCATTTTTCCCGCAAGTTTCAGACTTTCGTGCCAAGTGATGAGTCGCCCCAGTTCCAACCATGTGTCTCTTTTCATCCACATGATGCCGTGCTTGGCATCGGTGACTGTTTCATCACCGTTATCAATGTATTGTAGTTTTGTCGATTCTGTCATTATGCGTTTACCTTCTTCGAGGCGCTATTTGTTTTTTGATTACCGTATCTTTTCGACAAATCCGAACAGAGCCAAAGGTATACTCTTCAACACTTATTACTTTACCCTCGCAATAGTCGAATCGAGGTCTTCTTGTTGAGGTATCGCCAGCGATCCACCCTGTCTTAAAAGCTCCTTCAGGAAAGATCGGATCAAAATGAAGATTCGCACCGCCTTTACCTGGAACCTCGAAATTTTCGTCAAACAAAGAAGTTGCTTCGTCAATATTCGGAAGTCGCCAGTCATCAAAGCCGCCAATTTTTCGCATATTCTTTCTATCTGCAAAACTAATAGCTTCATGCCAGTTGAAAAACTTTCCCTTATCCTGCCAGGAATCTTTTTTTAACCAGTAGACACGGGTCTTACTATCAAACACAACATCGCGGCCTTTTTCGATAAACCTTTTTGGCTTGTCATCCTTTTTCTCCGCTAACTGTTGTTCTGCCTTTTGCGGTAAATTTTCATCCATAATAGTTTCCATTAACCGGAGCTTAACCAGTTTTGAGTATTAAAAAAATAAAGCTACTCCCCTGTATAACCTATTTCCACACTGTCTTCATCGACATTCACTATGACAGGAACAATGTGTTGGTCATTGGAGTACTCCAGCAGTTTTTTTAACCCATGCGGGTCTTTATCGACATTAATATAAATAAACGAGCGATGCTGCTTTTTAAAATCCGATACAGCCTTCTGCGTATGGGGACAATCGTCTTTCCCAAAAATCATGTAATGACTCACAATGCTCCAATCATTCCTATAGACAAAAATATATTATCGTTCGAACGTTTTAGTATCTTTTCGCCACTCAGGTTCCCAGTCATCCTGAATCACGTCACGAGTAGCCCGGCAATGGCTATACTCATCATCTTTATGCTCCCACATATCATTGCCCGTGATAAAGCTGAATTTCTGGGCATACTGCTGGTAGTCCGGTTTTTCTTCGTAGGTCCAGGTGTTATGACCTCCGCCTGAATCGAACAATTCAGAAACATGAGTTTCTGCGCCATCCTTATCGGCATTGGATTGCGTAAAAGAAAAAAGGCTTTTAGCTTCTTCGCCGCTGGGAAGCCTCCAATCGTCAAAGCCTGCGAATTTTTTTTCATTCAACTCTTCGCAATAATCCTGAGCCTCAAACCAATTGATTCCATAACCAAATTCTTTAAAAGAATCATCTTTTTTCCACATCAGGCTGGCCTGGGTGTCACTGATAGTGCCATCCCCGTTGTCAACAAATGCAGGGACTTCCTCTTCAACCAGAGCGACACCCTCTTCTTCTTCTTCATCGCCCCACTCGTCTGCACCAACCCATTCCGTTTCAGGCTCATCATCGACAAGCTCAGGACCTTCTTCTATTTCTTCCTCTTTAGACATTTCTAACCTCGTCTTATAAAAATTTTCAATCCAAGTCGCGAACCATTCGAACCGAGGTCCCGGTGGTTGAAACCGATTGGTCGACACAGATTTCTTTTAAATCAGGAAAATAACATTTCCACGCATAAGAATCATAGCGGGTCTCTGAGGTCCACACACTAGTTTCTCCGCCAGCCTGATAATTAGAAACCCGGCGAGCGGGTTTTTTAGGTAAGTTCAGAAACATTTCCCGGTATGAATCCTGATTTTTAAAAAGGGAACGCACTTCACTTTTACTCGGAAGTCGCCAATCGTTGTGACCTAAATAATTTTGTTCGTTACACGCTTTGACATAGGCCATTCCCTCATCCCAATTAAGCCATTTACCCAATTCCTGCCGCGAATCTTTTACAGCCCACATCAAATCGTTATCGGGGTCCTCAATGGTTCCCTTGTCGGTTTTTGTCCAATTAGGTTGCGCCAAATCCACACCTCAAAATAAACAACAATAAAAAAACACCCTGTGTCCATCTCGTCTATTCAAAGAGCCTTTGCTTTTAGCTCTTCCGCCCCATAAGTGGGGATTCAGGATATAAGCACTAACCCAACCAAATGAGACAAGGAGATAGAGTGCCAGCTCTCTTTGAATCTATATAAGCTCTGTATATTTGATACCCTAAAGTACCATTCGATATACTTGTTTTCAACCCAAATCAAGACTTAGAAAGTCTTGAAATCCTCTGAATTTTCTTGAGAAATTAAATATGCCTCGCAGATATCAATCGGACTTGACCGCCATTTTTATCCAGTTGACAAGAAACTATCTCCAGCCGCCACCCTGAGTGATTTTATCTCGAATCTCAGGGACAAAGGTAATTTTGGTTTTTGAATTATCAAACTCACCCCGAACCAACCGCACACTGGAATTCAAAGTATCAGCCGATTCCTTGTGACCTCCGGTGCCACTATTAAAAGAATAACAATACGCAGTTATTTTACCTCGCACATGACTGGTCCAAGTATCGTAGCCACACCCTTGCGTAAAAACGGGATCAATATGAATAGTCATTTCATATTTATCTTGAACATCTTTATCCAAATCATAAAGCGAGTGTGCTTCTCGTTTGTTTGGCATCCGCCAATCCGCTTTCCCTGCAAAGGCTTCTCCGTTTTTTTTATTAAGGTATTTGACAGCCGCAGGGTGAGTGACAAACCGCAACAGATCAAGATAAGAATCGTTCTTCATCCACATCAACTTTGTCAATGTGTCTGTCACTGTACCATCCCCATTATCCATAAACCTGTTGGTACTCATTTTTGCCTCTATATTTTTTAGATTAGCACTTCTATCTTACAAGCCAAACCCAATAAACTCCAAAAAAAAAGCCGGAGGGCCAAAGCCCCCCGGCAATAAAACTTAAATCAAAATTTAACGACTAACTTCACCCGCTGCCGCAGAACCACCGTTTTGACTGAAAAGTCCACGCTCAGTACCTTCAGGCTGTCCCATACCTGGCTCAATGTATGTACCAGGTTGAACATGGTCCAAGTGGTAATCGGATTGATAGGTCTTTTGAGATCCAGCATCCTTTTTCCACTCATGTCGGTTAGCATTTTCAACACGAGAACGTTGGCAATTCAAACTAATGTCGCCCGGACCTTTGTTTGTGAAAGTAGTTTTACCTTCCAAAGCGTTTGACAAAAATCCGCCAGGCTCCAGAGTCCGATCAAAATTCTTGGTCCAAGAATAAGCCAAAATACCAATATCGATATGAACTGTGGTTGCCTTCGATTCGTTCAAGTTCTCGATATTCCAGCTCGCTCTGAGACAGTCTGCCGAGGCACCTGCTTTAATCGTTGAAACGTTAGCACTTGCTACTGATACAGAAAATACAAAAAATACAGCTAATAAAGTTACTACGGTCTTTCTCATATGCTCCCCCTTTCGAAGCTTAATTTAAGGTAAACCTGAAACAACCTAAAAAAATTTATTTATAATCAACCTCAACGGTGACTTGCAATCAAAACATGAAGTTCTATTATCACTTCCTGAAAATTATAGAACCTACCCGGCAAACCCACTAGTCTGACTAGAGTGGCTCGAAAATAACAAAACCTCAGGGTGAAGTCAAGCCTTTAATAGCACCTTTATTTTTACCCCCAAAACTCTTGCTTTTTCAATGGCTTCCAGCCTCGAAAAAAGGCCCTCTTGCTCCGATCCATTTATCAGATATATCTATCTGGAGAATCCCACAAATGCTTTTAAACACGAAACTTTAATGAAGTCAAACTGACCAATTCAGTGGAATTTCTCAGTACCTTCTCACCCTCTTCAGAAATATCGTTGACCACAAGCTGCAAGCTTCTCAGTTTATTTAATTTTGTGGAATTGGCCAAACATTTAGCTCCCACATCGGTGATAAGGTTTGATGCCAGATTCAGGTTTCGCAAATGGACAAACACCTCAGACTCGGCTATCGCTTTCACGCCTTCATCACCGATTCCATTCTGCGAAAGATCCATTGCTCGCACTTCTTTTAAATCTTCTCTTTTAGCTAGCTCTTTAGCCCCCACCTCTCTTAAAAACTTAGCCTTCAGGTTCAGCACCTGCCCGTCTTTGCTCAAGTGGTCACGTATTAAATCATCTAAATTCGGCATCATTCACTCCGGTGAAAGATCATTATCCAGAACCCTGGATTACTTTTGCTTCAAACCCATACTCATCATAAATACTGAAACCTTCCAGCAACATTTTTTTTCCATACTTGACCATCAAATTGGCTTGCGCGTGGCTAGGGTCTATCTCTATCGTCTTCTTCAAAAACTTCAGGCCCTGCTTGATATCCTTAACTTCATCACCGTAGTTGTCTAACTGCCGTGCCTTATCGAACAAGTCTGAGGCCCATTTATAATATATAGTGGAGATTTGTTTCGGTGCATTCTTGCTGACATAATCAACGATCTCTTCATCCGCCTTGAGCGTTGGCAAATGTTGAATGGCTTTCTCAAACTCACCAATGGGGATCGAATAGTCATTACCGCTGACGGAAGAAATTGTATTCTGCTGTTTGTGGGCGGAATGCAAACCCACAGAGCTCTTAACCACCGTTGACTGAATACCTGACATCAATTGGTGATAATAGAGATCGCCTATTCCCAAGTGAATAATAGAACTGAATTCCTGATTCTCATCCAATACCAGAGCCTGCCCAAAAGACTCCTTCGCTTCATCGGTCTGACCCAGTTCTGCGAGTGCCTCACCCAGATTGTAAAAGTTGACGCAGTTATCCGGGTCTTCTTCAATTTGCCTACGGAACTCCTCAACCTGAGCTTCCAGGTCGAACTCAATTTCTTCCTCGTCTTCGTCAAACTCCTCATCTTCATCCGACTCGGCTAATGCACCTTCCTCTTCCGGAGGCGTCAAATCTCCCGACTCTTCAGAAGATTCCTCAATAGAGGCCGATTCCTCCTCATTTGTTTCTTTTTCTTCTTCGCTCATATCCCCTCTTTACTAATTTTTCAGGGTGCGTACCGGTCGAATCGTTGACAAGGACAAACTTGTCCCGCCTTTCACGCTGGGGTAATCCTTACCGCGGATATAATTAAACCCCCATGCATATTTATCCTTGTAAAGCTCGCTGGACCAGAAACAACAACTCGAATATCCAAAAATGGAATCGATATGGATGACATTTTCCGTCCAATAATATTTCCATGGAATATCTTTATCTTCTTCGTAAAGAGACTCCAACTCCTTGCGGGTCGGCAACCGCCAATCCGAATGACCGGCAAAAGCTTCTTTATTGAATTTTTCAAGGAACGTCTGCGAAGCCTCCCAGTTGATCCAGATTTTTTTCTCCTGGTAGATATCAATTTTCTTCCACATCAGCCCTTCCTGAATATCCGTCACTGTCCCATCATTATTGTCCTTAAACCTTGGGTCATTGGAAGGCGACAGTTCAGGCTTCTCTTCGGTGAGGGATAATATTTGACCGCCAAAAATCTCATCTTTGCCATTTTCGGCCTGCACATTTCCAAGGCCTGCAAAAAATATTATCAGGGGAAAAGTTATCAAACCGCACGAGAGCAACAAAATATTGCGTGTGATGGTTGCGAGTCTGTTTTTCACGGTCACTCTTCCTGGGGTGCCCAATCAGGCTCCCAGGACAGACAAATGCCCGCAGGGTTATAAAATTGCCCAGGGTCTTTTCCAACAATTCCCCATTTAGCAATAAAATTCAGGTCAGGATCAAATTTCTGGATTCTCTGATTGATAGTATCAACGACAAACACATATCCATAAGGGTCTTCCACAACAGAACACGGACAATTAAACTGACCGTCGCGCTTGCCTCCCTCACCAATTATCCCCAGAGAATGCCCCTCACGATCAAAAAGTTGAAGGCGATTTTGACTCTTTTCTGCAACGATGATAGTTCCATCCCGGCGCACCGCAATGCCCGCAGGGAAATTTAATTTCCCCGGTTCAAAACCATATTCACCAAACTTTGACAAGAACTGACCGTCTTCATTGAAAATTTGAATACGCTGGTTGTCACGGTCCGCAACATAAATATTTCCTTCCCGATCCAAAGCCAGACCAACAGGGAATTTCATAAAACCATCAAAGTCGCCAGCATAACCGAAGCTCAAGATGAACTCGCCATCATCATCGTACCGCTTGACACAGTGGTTGGAAGTATCTGCCACGAGAATGGTTCCCGTAGGCTCAGCCACAATTTCTTCTGGCATATAAAACTTTTCCTGCCCCCAGCCCTCTGTACCCACTTCTAAAAAAAATTCTCCGTCAGGGTCAAACTTCTGGATACGATGACACCCCGTGTCAACCACCCATGTATAGCCTTCCAAATCGACAGCCACTCCGCTAGGAGTTTTAAATTCTCCAGGCATATAAGGAGGGCGCGAGCCTCCAGAAGTGCCAAAGTATTTGAGCAGTTTTCCATTGCCATCGAATTTTTGAATCCGGTCATTTCCCGCATCCGCAACCCAGACATAAAGTTTGCTGTGATCGACCTCTGGCCGCTCTTCAAGGAGAGTCTCTTCAGTCGTTACAATAGAGTTCTCTATCTCATCGGTATTTTCGTCAGCCAATTTTTGAGTCCTTTCTTTTATCATGCAACATCAATAGAACTCCAATAGGAAAGAGCCCCGAAAGGGGCTCTTGAAGCCATACGTCAGCAATCAGACGTTAAATATAAAACATAACTTTTCACGAAAGAAGGATTACAATACCGCACCCAACTCCCTCATGTTTTTTTACTTCACCAAGAACCCTTTTACATCGAGAATCTGATATTCAAAATCACAAGTTTTCTGCATTTCATCCAACCGTTCGTTCCAGTTCTTTTTGAAGTTGTCGAGGCTTTCAGATTTTGGTTTCTTTTTCATCAAATCCACTTCACGATAAAGCGGTTTGATCATATTCTTATGAACCAGTTGCAGAATGTTTCTCAAATTCAAGACACATTGTTTGGTCACCTCTTCGCGGGTCACGCCATCGACTTTTTCAAGCAGACGCAAAAACGACTGGATGGTGGTCAACTGCACGGTATAACTTTCAGACAAACGATGGTCGTATTTCAATCCGCAATCAATGTATGCGGGCATCAGAAACATACCAATATGGTGATCAAATTTAACGGCAAGGGTGATCAGCTTTTGAAGGTAATCGACCTCCCGTAAATCTTCTTCTTCATCTTCACCCTCTGCGAGTTCCTGAGCTGCCTTCTCCTTTTCCTTCTGGAGTTCAGCCTTAATCTTTTCCAACTCGCTCAAATCTGAAAGATGGTCTATCTCTTTTTCTTCAGGGGCTTCGCCCGATGCTTCTTTAGTTTCTGTATCTTGGTCGCTCAACGCAAATCTCCTTCCTTACAAGGGTAGAACAATAAACTGATATTGTTAAAAGCTTGGGAACCTCGTAAGTATAATCCTTTTCACCAAACCCTGTCAACCAGCGTAATAGTTCAAGTGATATGAGACTCGCCCTGTTCGGGTCAGAGGTGCAGGTCAAGCAACAGATTCGAGGATCGTTCCTGCCGAGGGTGGTCCGGTCGACGCGGGCCGAAGGTTGGGGCAATCGTCACCCTGAGCTTGTCGAAGGGTGGGGGAACGAATCAATACTCCTCAAGCTATTTATATTGATCTTCTTAACCCCTCCCATTTTAAAATAGAATATCTTTGCGTAACTTCTCTGCACGTCATCGCAAGCCGCAAAGTGGCGACACCAGCAACAGCAAAGCCAACGTAACTTCTCCGCACGTCATCGTGAGCCGCAAAGCGGCGTGGCGATCCAGATTTAGAAATTGTTCAGTATTTAAAATACCCTTCTAGCATCGTCTACTATAGCTCGTCCTATTTTTAAAAGATTCGTATTGCTGAATCTGGATTGCTTCACTACGTTCGCAATGAC